>Ga0210391_10000171_pt1 | contig 77658 bp, 96 predicted proteins | sample IncBWC12OmetaG_FD_160573 | JGI IMG/M metagenome (GOLD analysis project Ga0210391, IMG submission 160573) | Forest soil microbial communities from Barre Woods Harvard Forest LTER site, Petersham, Massachusetts, United States - Inc-BW-C-12-O ...
CATCACCGTCGCATTAATGATGCTGTCCTTGCCAAACGGCGTCGGCCACGCTGTATAAATCCGGTTGTAGCTGAAGGCAAAAAGCAGTGCGCCAAAGGTCAGCGAGTCCGAGGCCAGGAATAGCCACATCCCTACTTTTTTCGAATAAGCTCCAAACAGCGGAGCTTCAAATTCGCCCCCGTGTCCGTGGACCGCCGCTACATCGTGTGGAAGCGTGGCGTCAGCCATTCTTCAAATTCCCCTTTCGCCGGTTAGGTCTCAGGTGTTGGGTGTTGGGTCTTAGGCAAATCCAACTACACGAGACCTGACACCTTACGCCTGAGACCCAAAACTTGAAACCTATGACCTATGACCCAAGACCTACCTTGCAAATGCTAAAAGAGCAAAAATGTAAATCCACAGAACAGCCATAAAGTGCCAGTACCAGGCGGCGACGTCAACCACGATTCGCCGTCCCTCTACCGGCCTGTGCTGCAGGGAAGTCACCCCGGCCCAGAGCAGTGCAACCACGCCGCCCAGAAGATGTACTGCATGCGCCGCCGTCAGCAGATAAACGAACGAACTATTTGGATTCGTATTGACAAAAAATCCTCGGCCCTTCAATTCGCCCCAGGCAATCCATTGTCCCGCGAGAAATCCCAGCCCGAGAAGAACCGTGACTCCCAGCCACGGAAAACCTTTTTCGTTTCCCAGCGAAATTCCCGGAATCGATTTCAGCGGCGCCAGCGCCGCCTGCCGCGTGATGCCGCGCCTCGCAAATTCCATCGTTATACTGCTGATCAGCAACAGCGCCGTGTTGATCGCCAGCAGTTGCCACGGCAACTCAACCATGCCCCAGTCGCGTACGTAAGAATTCGTGGAACCGTCGAAGGTCGGCAAACCCTGCCGCACCACATACGCGCTGGTCAACGAAATGAAAACCATGCTGACGGTCGCGATCCCGCAGATCAGTCCCAGCCGCGCCCGGCGCAAGCGCGCGCCATAATCGGGCGCTCCATTCGGCCTGCCTTGAAAGCCGCCATCGTCTCCGCCACCATTCGGAGGCGCAGGCCCATCGCCGCCGCGCCCAACCTGGTTCACCGGATTGCTTGGTGTATACGTCGCCATGAACTTGAACTGCCTAATACGCCGCGCCCGTCGCTGGATCCGTCTGCATCACATAATCCTTGGGTGCGCCCGGAACTCCATACTCATACGGCCCATGATGCACCACCGGCGTCACGCCATTAAAGTTGTCATGCGGCGGCGGAGTGGCCGTTGTCCACTCCAGCGTAGTCGCCTCCCACGGATTGTCGCTGGCCTTCGGACCCTTGAATATGCTCCAGAAAAGATTGATTACAAAAATAAACTGCGCCGCAATCGTGATGATTGCCGCGTAAGTCATGAACCCGTGAATCGGCATCAGTTTTTGAAGGTACGCCACCTCCGTATATTGCGAATAGCGCCGCGTCCCACCGGCGATGCCCAGATAATGCATCGGCATGAAGATGGCATAGGTCCCGGCGAGTGTGAGGAAGAAATGCACGCGTCCCCACGTTTCATTCATCATGCGCCCAAACATTTTCGGAACCCAGTAATACGTCGCCGCAAACATTCCAAAGATCGCAGCCACGCCCATGATCAGGTGAAAGTGACCAACCACAAAATATGTGTCGTGCAATTGAATATCGAGCACCGGCTGCGCCAGGAATGGTCCACTCAATCCGCCGGAGACGAAAAGGGAAACGAAGCCGATGGCATACAGCATCGGTGTTTGAAAACGAATATGCCCCTTCCACATCGTGCCCAGCCAGTTAAACGTCTTGATGGCCGAAGGCACGCCGATGCACATGGTCAGCAGCGAGAACGCGAACGCCGAATAAGGGCTCATGCCGCTCATGAACATGTGATGGCCCCACACCATGAATCCGAAAAATCCGATGGCGAGCATGGCATAGACCATGGCGCGATAGCCAAAGATCGGCTTGCGCGAAAACGTCGACAAAATCTGCGAGGTCACTCCCATGCCCGGCAGAATTGCGATGTAAACCTCAGGATGCCCGAAGAACCAGAACAGATGCTGCCACAGCAAGGGCGAGCCGCCCTTGTGACCCATGATCTGTCCGTTCACCACCACCAGCGGCACGTAGAAACTCGTGCCGAGATTGCGGTCCATCAACAGCAGAATGCCCGCCGAGAGCAGTACGCCGAATGCCAGCAGGCCGAGAATCGCCGTGATGAACCATGACCAGACGGTTAGCGGCATGCGCATCATCGTCATGCCCTTGGCGCGCATATCGAGCGTCGTCGTAAGAAAGTTCAACGCGCCCATCAGCGACGCTAAACAGAAGATCGCAATGCTCGTGATCCACAAATCGGCTCCCAGCCCTTCGCCGGGACCAGACTGTTGCACGGCACTCAGCGGCGGATAGCCCGTCCACCCGTGCAGCGGCGCTCCACCCTGAACGAAGAATGCGGCGATGATCACCACAAATCCTACAAAGGTTGTCCAGAACGAAAGCATGTTCAGGACAGGGAAGGCCATGTCCGGCGCGCCAATCTGAATCGGCAGAAAATAATTTCCGAAGCCGCCCTGCGGCGCCGTGGTCAGCACGAAGAACACCATGATCGTGCCGTGCATGGTGAGCAGGCTGAGATACATTTCCGGCTTGATCTCGCCCACCAGCGGCAGAACCGCGCTCGGCCAATACAGGTGGATGCGCATCAGCAGCGACAGAAACATTCCGACCCCCACCGCCGTGAGCGCTAGAAAGAAATACTGAATACCAATGACTTTGTGATCGAGGCTGAAAATATATTTGCGAATGAAACCCTGAGGAGCGTGCGCGTGAACGGTAGCCGAGGTTGCCATTTATTGTTTCTCCGCCTCCCGGGCCGCCAGCCACTTGTCGAAATCCTCCTGGCTGACGACTTTGACCATGCCGTGCATTTTGTAGTGGCCCAGGCCGCAAAGTTCGGCGCAGGCAATTTCGTAGTCGCCAATCTGTGTGGGCGTAAGGTGCATGTGGATATTTAAGCCGGGCACCGCATCCTGCTTGAACCGCAGGTTCGGCACAAAGAAGCTGTGAATCACGTCCACCGAGCGCAGGCTCAGATCGACTTCCCGGTTCACCGGCAAAACCATCGTGCCCGTGACTACATCGTCTTTCGCGGCGGGATCGGAAGTGTTCAGTCCAACGGCGGCCTCGCCGCCCGCGGAAGGGTCCATCAGTTTTGGGCTGGTCGCGCCATACTTTCCATCCGGCCCCGGATAGCGGAAGTACCAGGCAAACTGCATTCCCGTAACTTCCACCTGCACCGCGCCCGGCCCGGCCTGATCAAAGCGTTGGCTCGCCCATACGCTGCTGCCCATCAGATTCAATCCGACGAACAAAACCGTGGTCAGCACCGTCCATACGATTTCTAGGGTGGTATTACCGTGCGAATACTGCACCGGAGGCGAGTTAGGCCGTTCCCGGTATTTCCACGAAATGTAACCCAGCGCCAACTGTGCCGCAAGAAAGACGATTCCCATCAGAACGAAAGTGAGTGTGAGCTGGCGGTCAATGAATCCCGTGGCAGCAGACGCGCCAACCGGTAGCCACCAGGTTTTGGCGACAAAAAAGTAGGTGCTGATCAAAGTGATCAGCCAGATAACGACCATTAACGCGAGGCCCATTCCCCAGTCCTCCCGACATAACACCGTGAGGCGAAACGATTTTCCCCACGGCGGTTGCCGCGCCCCACAGGCGAAAGCAACAGTCGGCGGCGAGTGTAACACAACCCGATTAGGATTTTGCAACCGGGCGTTTCAAAAAATCGATTTACGAATTTTCACGCACGCATCCCACCGTCAGTCCGCTTATTCTGGAATTAGATCCGCAAACACAAACTGATCTCGCACCACAGTCTCGCCGATTGTTACCGGCATCGCGGCATGAAACATGGGTCCTGCATATACGAAAGAGTGAAATTCTCCGTGCTCTCCGCACGGGTCTACTTCATGAGGAAGATCTGCAAGCAGCGCTTCATTAAACTCGCGTCCGGCAAACGATCCATTGAGTTTGTCCGTATCCACGCAAGTTAGCTTGGCCCGCACGCCAGCCCCAATCATTTCGCGCGCCAAAACCGCCGTCGGTATCCCCCACACCGGAAATATCGGCTCCAGCCCTGTATCTTTCAATTGTCTCTCGCGGTAGGCGCGAACATCCTCAAGAAAAAGATCGCCAAATGCAATCCCATCGATCCCTTCGGTGATTGCCTTGGCGCACGCTTGAGCCATCAGCGATTCATATTGCTCATTCGAGCATGGCCACGGCAAAGGCACGGCCCAAAGCGGAAGCCCGGCCGCGGCCGATTGCCGGTCCACCAACTCGCGCCGAACCGCATGCATGGCAACACGGTCAGCTTCTTGATTAAACGTAGTCAATAGCCCAACCACCTCAAATTCGGCACGCTGGCGCAACACATGCAAACTCCACGCACTATCCTTCCCGCTACTCCAAGACAAAAGAATCCGCCTCATGAATTTTGCTTTACTCGGTGCTCCTCTGTGTTAAAGATTCGCTTTTAAATCCACGAAGTCCTATTTTTCACTCCACTCCGGCACCCGTCCCGCAGTCCATGGTGCTCCAGCAACCTCCATATCTTTTTCTAGTTTAGCTAAATCAACCTCAACCAACGCACGAAGCATCGATAGCTGCTCAGTAAATTCAGCGGCGGCAATCGTGTAATCGTCGATATGAGTCTGCGTTGGTTTAGTAAAGGAGAATCGTTCGCCTTCCAGGATGGCATCCACGCGGTCATTGATTGACGTAGGGATCGGTTCGCTGCGCTTCTGCAATATCTTGTCTCCGCGCAGCGCCCGCAGAATCCCCCGATCCTTCTGCTGAATCGCATCCGCCTCGGCATCCAGTTGTTTTTCCGCAGCCGGTGTTTCCCGCAATGCCGCTCGAATCGATTTCAGCCGCGCCTCCACGTTTTCAGCCATGTGGACCGCGCCGGAAACCGCTCGATAGAGCGACGCTGTTTTGCGTTGAAATTGTTCTTGAGCCTGACGATCTGCCGCGCTCAACGACGACGTTCCATCGGCGACAACTTTAAAGCTCTGCGCTCCCCCCAATTCTGTAACAACGCCGTTCATTTTTTCGAACATACGCACGGAGTAAGTTCCAGCAATCACCAGCGGTCCTTGCTGTCCCGCCGGCGGAAAGTCCTCGTCGCCTTCCGCTTCACCGGCTTCTCGCACCGTCGGCGCCGCATACCTCAGATCCCACGCCGCCCGCTGAAAGCCCGCGTCGATGCTGCCTTCGACGCGTCGAATTGCCGCACCCGAGCCGTCGTAGACCATGAAGTACACCTCAGGCTTCGCCTCCTGCGCCTCGGCTCGCAATTCGTCATTCGTCGGATAGGGCAGCGTCTGATTTTTCTTCGCGGCCTCTTTCTCTGCCTCTTGCCGCTTCTCCTTTTTCGTCTTCAATTTCGTTTTCAGATAGGCCGTAAAGGCCGCTCCATAGGCAGGATTGTCCGCCGTAAAAAACGCGTCCCCTTCAAATCCTTTTCCCGGAATCCCCAGAGGATGCCGCTCGATGTACATCAAAGAATCCTTCACTGGAAACAACGTTGCCGTCTGCTCCAAAGATTCAGTCGTGACCTGCCGCAGTGCCGTCACGTTGTCCAGCACATAGAAACCGCGTCCGAACGTTGCAATCACCAGATCGCCCTCGCGCGCCTGCATCACCATGTCGCGAACCGCAATCGTAGGCAATCCGCCCTTGAGCTGAGTCCATCGCTGTCCACCGTCGATCGTAAAGAACGCTCCAAATTCCGTCCCCGCAAACAGCAGCTTCGCATTCACCGTATCTTCCGCAAACGCCAGCACCGGACCATTCTCCGACAGGTTTCCGGCAATCGACGTCCAGGTCTTCCCCGCGTCCGTCGACCGCAACAGATACGGCTTGAAATCCTCATTCTTGTGATTGTCAAACGCCGCATAGACCGTGTTCGCATCATGCACCGACGCCGCCAGCCGGCTCACATAGGTCGCGTCGGGAACGCCCGGAAATTTTTCGTCCTTCGTCCAACTCTGCCCGCCATTGTCAGTGATCTGAATCAGCCCGTCATCCGTTCCTACATAAATCAAACCTTCTTTTTTCGGCGACTCTGACAGCGAAACAATATTTCCATAGAACGACGTCGACCCATTCTTCGCGACCGCATCAGGTTCCCACACTCTCCCCATTACTGGCAATTTGTTACGGTCGGTCTGTCGCGTCAGGTCGCCGCTGATCGCCTTCCACGTGTCGCCCCGGTCATCGCTGCGAAAAAGTTTGTTCGCCGCGAAATACAACCGCGTGTGCGAGTGCGGCGAAATGATCACCGGAGAGTCCCAATTCCAGCGCAACGGCGGCTCGCCCTTGCCTTCCTGCGGCTGCAACACCAGCTCCTGTCCCGTTGGCTTGTCGTACCTCACCAGCACCCCGTATTGCGACTCCGCATAAACCGTGTTCGCGTCCACCGGATCAACCTGCGAGCGGAATCCGTCCCCGCCCGTCGTAACGTACCAATCGGAGTTCATGATCCCGTTGAGGTTGCGCGTGCGCGACGGTCCGCACCACGAGAAATTGTCCTGCGTCCCTCCGCAGACGTTGTAGAAAGGAAGCGTGTTATCCACCGCCACATCGTAAAACTGCACCGTCGGCAGGTTCGCCTTGAACTCCCAGTTCTTCGCATCGTCCCAGGTTTCAAACATTCCGCCATCCGAGCCCACCAGCCAATGCTTCGTATCCTCGGGATCAATCCAGATGGCGTGATTGTCGCCGTGATGATTATTCTCTTGCACCTTGTGAATCGTCTTACCGCCATCGAGCGATTCCCGCAGGTTCACATTCATCACAAAAATGCGGTCGACATTCTTCGGGTCAGCAACAATGTGCGCGTAATACATGGCCCCCGCATCGAATTCATTTCGCCGCTCCCACGTCGCTCCCTTGTCATTCGACCGGAATATCCCGCCCTTACCATCGGCCGCCTCAATCGTGGCATACACCATGCTTGGATCAACCGGCGAAACCGCCAGCCCAATACGCCCCATATCAACCGTGGGCAGGCCCGATTTCAGCTTGTTCCAGGTCGCTCCAGCATCGGTCGATTTATAAATCGCGCTCTCCGGCCCGCCATCAATCAGCGTCCAAACATGCCTCCGCCTCTGGTAAGCCGCCGCATAAACAACGTCTGGGTTCGAGGGATCAACTGCCACATCCGACACCCCCGTGTTCTCGCTGATCGTCAACACAGCCTTCCATGTCTTTCCCCCGTCCGCCGACTTATATAAGCCGCGATCGCCGCCCGGTCCCCACAACGGACCCTCCGCCGCCACATACACCACCTTCGAATCCCGCGGATCGACCACCACGCGCCCAATGTGTTCGGACTTCTTCAATCCCAGGTTCTGCCAGTTCTTGCCTCCATCGTCCGACCGGTAAATCCCGTCACCATAATCCACGCTGCGCTGGCTGTTGTTCTCGCCCGTTCCCACCCACACCACCGCCGGATCATTCGGATCAAGCGTTACCCATCCAATGGAAAACGACCCCTCGCCATCGAACACCGGAGTCCATGTCGTCCCATCATTCACCGTCTTCCACACTCCGCCAGAAGCGACTCCAACGTAGTACTCAAACTTATTTTTCGGATTCACCGCAATCGAGGTTACCCGCCCCGAAGCGACCGCCGGCCCAATCGAGCGAAACTTCAACCCAGAAAAAGTGTCGGCCGTCATCCCGCCTTTCTTTTCGTCTTTGTCCTTGGCCTCGTCTTTGCTCTCGTCCTTCTTCTGCCCCTTCTTCAGATCTTTCTTGTCACCTGCAGGCACTGCAGCCTTGTCCGCATCTTTATCCGGGGTTGTCTGCGCGGCCGCGCCTAAACCAAAGCACATCACCCCGATCAATAGGGCCACGCAGACTGCCCGGAAACGCAAAGCCGGGTCCAGAGCAAAACCACTTCGGAGAGCAAAACGATTTTGGGTGGCGCAGCGCTTCAGCGCTGCGATAGGTGTTTTCCTATTAACTCGGGCTTTAGCCCCCGAGGTCTGTAAGGCGAGCCGTTCAGGAATTGATCGATACAAGTTCACGGAGTTCTCCAATTCAGATCAGAGGGAAGCCAATGCTCAGCGTTTTCGATTTCTACCAAGCAATATTTCCGAAACCGATATGTATACAGGATTTGAGGTCAAGTTAGAAGCAGGACCTCACCGACTCCCCAACTCTGTCATCTTGAGCGGAGATTGTGCTTCGCGAATGCGAAGCAAAACCGCAGTCGAAAGATCCCTACCTCTGAGCGATACGGCAGGCCTGGCAAGGCGTTTCCATAACCGCGCTGAAGTCATTTCCACCCACAAAGCAAAAAGCCGCAGGCATTGCCCGCGGCTTTTTGTAAGCATCCTACAATTACCAAATCAACGTCACGGCTCCCGCCATGGTGATTGTATTCGCGTTGTGAATCAGGAAAGTATCTGTGCTCGCCACTTGAATATCGACCAGATGGCTGTAATCCAGATACACAATGTGGGTTCCCGCAGTGCCGCTAAAACCGGAAGTAATAGCCGCCGAGGCAGGCGATTCAATTCCCGTCCACTCCAGGAAACTTGAGGGCACGTGAAGCATTGCGACTTGCCCCACTCCACGATAGCCGAGGCTGTTTTGCACTCCCATGACCAGCACCGGCGTGCTCGACGCCGGGGTTAACGTCCCACTGGACGCCCCGCCAGCTAGGTTATATTTCACCCTCGCTGCGTTGGGTGTGCTGGCCGCTTCCGTAGCATGCATTCCTACGCTCAGCGTCGTCAGCGCGACGCCGGCCGTTAACAACAATGTGTAAGCCCGGGAAAATCTCGAGTTTCTCATTTGGTCTCCGTTATCTTTAATTGGGTTTGCCCTGACCGCATCAGGGGCAAAGACGAACCGCGCCACTTAAGCGTGCTGCTCGCCGAGTTATAGTGGAAAGCCTTTGCCGATCACGTACTCGTAATCGTGCATTTGGCCGACTGATTTAAGTAGACAAATCCAGCAGTAATGACAAATAAAAACTTCAGCCCTTCACCGCCGCGAGCAGCCTTCGCCGATAGTAAAATCCAAGCGCCAGGGCTCCCCCCACCGTGAGAATGCCGGCGGAGGTCTGCATCCATCGTTCGCGACGCACCAGAGCGTCCGGGCGCATCTCCGTCCCCTGCACATTGGCGGTGGGCGGCATCACAAACGCGTTGTTCTCAATCTTGAGCCTTGGCGCCATCACCTCCACCAACACCCCCGCCGCAAACACCGCCCATAGACAAACCTCCAACCACCTGCTCGAGATTTTCGTGGACGTTCCCTTCAGTTCTTCCCCCTGTCCTGTGTTCACCGGATGTCTTCCTTTCGTTCACATAGTGCGAACTAGCGCGAGATCGTATCAAGAAACTGAAGCTAAGCGACGAATTTCTAGCAGTGAAAGAAATTGCACTTGAAGTGAAAATGCCGGTAGTGAGAGGACTGGAGAAGAGGACTCGGGTGCCCACTTCTCGCTTCTTTTGCGAGAAGTGGGATAGGAGCCTGGCTGCCATTCAGACCCGAGCGGGGCTTCAGTCGTTGAAGAAAAGACCAAGACTAGGAAAACCAAACCCAAGAAAACCAAAACATGAAAAAATCAAGGCTGAAAGCAAAAATCGATGTCATTCCGAATCGGGCGGTACGCTCGGTGAGGAACCTGCTCTCCTATCACTCCATCACAATCCGGCCTATCTCTAAGGAGAAAAGTCAGACTTGGGATTTTCGAAGTCCTCTGAAGCTGCGTCACTGTAAAATCCCACCATGCCCAAACCGAAGCCCCAGGGCCACGACACCCGCTACATGAAGATGCAGAAGAACAACTGCTTCGTCTGCGGCATGAACAATCCCGACGGCATGCGCCTCAAGTTCATCCTTGACGAGGACCGCCAAACCTTCGTTTGCAAGTTCCGCCTGAGCAGCCGCTATACCGGACCACCCGGCCACTGCCACGGCGGCATCATCGCCAGCATCCTCGACGACGCCATGGGCAAGGTCAACAAGTTGCATCACGTCGCCGCCCTCACCCGTGAAATGACCGTCGAATATCTCAAGCCCGTCCCGCTGCACAAACCGCTGCGCGTCGAAGGCCGCGAGATAAAAAAGAAAGGACGCACCCACGTCAACGCCGCCGAAATCCTCAACGACAAGAACGAAGTCCTCGCCCGCAGTCGCGGCATCTTCATCGCCATCGACCCCGAAAAAATGTTCAAGAAGTTCGTAGAGCGTTAAAAGTGTTTGTCATCCTGAGCGAAGCAATCCGGACCTGCCAGGTCCGAATTGCGAAGTCGAAGGATCCCTTTCCTCTCAACCAAGCATGAGCCCAGCAGGGAATTCTCTTCACGAACCTCGTCTTGCTCGCCCAACCACGAGGGGTACCGCGAAAGATGAATGCCCTGTAAAATAGGTAAGGCGGACAATAAGCAAAACCCGCCCATCCTTCGCGATCGCGAAAAGGTACCCACGGTATCACAATATGTCGCAAAACAACGGTAGCAACACCAGTCTCCGCCTCAAAACCGGTCTAGCCGAAATGCTCAAAGGCGGCGTAATTATGGATGTGACGAATGCTGAGCAGGCTTCGATTGCCGAAAAGGCGGGGGCTGTTGCGGTCATGGCGCTTGAGCGCGTGCCGGCGCAGATCCGCGCGGAGGGCGGAGTGGCGCGGATGGCCTCGCCGAAAAAGATTCGCGAGATTATGGCTACTGTGTCGATTCCGGTGATGGCGAAGTGCCGCATCGGACATTTTGCGGAGGCGCAAATCTTGCAGGAGCTCGGCGTCGATTACATTGACGAATCCGAAGTGCTCACGCCAGCCGACGAAGCTCACCACGTCGACAAGCACGCTTTCAAAGTTCCATTCGTCTGCGGCGCGCGTAATCTCGGCGAAGCTCTGCGCCGCATCGCCGAAGGCGCAGCTATGATCCGCACCAAGGGTGAGGCCGGTACCGGCGACGTAGTTCATGCCGTCAAGCACATCCGGCAGATCGTGCAGGAGATGAAAATCCTCACCGTGCTCGGCGAGGAAGAACTCTACGCCAAAGCCAAAGAGCACGGCGCGCCTTACGAGCTGATCAAGATGGTTGCGAAAGCAGGAAAGCTGCCTGTGCCGAATTTCAGCGCGGGAGGAATCGCGACACCAGCCGACGCTTCGCTGGTGATGCAGCTCGGCGCCGAAGCCGTCTTCGTGGGCAGCGGCATCTTCATGAAAGATTCCACCACCTTTGCCGACCCCGTCGAAGCTGAAAAGCGCGCCCGCGCCATCGTTAAAGCCGCCACGCACTTCAATGACCCTAAAGTGTTACTTGAAGTTAGCGAAGACTTGGCCGGAGCGATGAAAGGACTGGCTGTCGCGGGGATGGATGAGGCGCAGATGCTGCAGACCCGGGGATGGTAAGCCTGTGCTGATATTCATCCGCCCAGTTCAAAAAGAGGTTCTGGGTGGCGCAGGAGAGCTTTGACCCAGGGATGGTGGAGCGGGCCTGCAACTAGTGAGTAGCCCTGGAGGGATCAGGCTATGGGCACCAAGGTGGACCTTGCGGGAAGTCGATGGACCTACTTGGGCCTGATCGACGACAAGGTTTCGGAATACCCGTGGAGTGAGCCCGTAAATGCGGCTTACCTCGATGGCATCCTGAGAAGAAGCGCTCTTTTTGAAGAGCCAATTCTTCTGAACGATGGGTATCTGCTCCATTACGATTGGGCCCGCGACGAACTGTTGAACCCGGAATCCTTGCTGCGGAGGCTGATCTCCGACCAGCGTGTCATCGTCTTCTCTCGGCATCGGGAGGGCAGGCTCGACAAGATGGTGGAGGACATGAGGGCCACGGTGAAGGCCTACGACTTTCTTTGCGGGCGAAAGGACTGGAGTCAAGGACGGGACGGAAAGCGGCCTATGCGGGAGCTGCTAGAAGAAGTCTCCACAGGCCAAGACTACCACTACGCGACGTGGCCCGACATGAGCGCGTTCGACAACCGGCAGGGATTTGACGCCATAATTAACGTTCTGACAGGGCGCGCGTTTATAGAAATGGCGCTCGCGTCGGTCACGGGTGAGGACTTCGAAAAGATCGTGGAGAACTATCGACGTCTCCGAGACAAGGAACCGAGTAGGGGCGCCCGCACCGTTTGGGAGGAAACAGCTAAGGCCTTCTCCGGCGGCGACCAAAGCAGGCTAGCGGAGCTGATGTGGTTGGGAAACGAGGTCTACCATTACAACATGGCGCTTGCGGTCGCGGGCACGACAGATACCCGGATCAGCGTATCCACCTTTGCAGCAAATCGCATTTGCACCGCATTCGCAAGGGAGGCACCTCCAATCGACGTTTCGTGCAACCTGCCGCATCGGATTTCGTCGATGGCCCCAAACGAGTTTGTGAGCCTCGTCCGCGATGTATCGCCACAGCGATCCACCTTCCGGAGCCGCTTGCTTAATCATCTGCAATCGCCGAACGAGGCACGCCTTAGCTCAGCACTCGAGGACTACGCCAACGCGATCGGGGAAGTTTGCAGTCGCGGATTCAACGACCAGCGTGTGAACGTACCCGCTGCGATGGTGGGAACTGCCCTGGCGGTCGGCGGCACCGTGCTAGCAGCGAGCGGCGTAGGTGTTGGGTTGCTGGGTGCGGCCGCGGGGATCGCTACCTTCTTGACCTCGGGTACGCTTCCCCACTTCGTCGCTGGATGGCACGGGCGTTGGGTCTCGCGGCAGTTCAAGCGGAACGCTGCGCGCCGGTTTACCCCGAGCACAGTGCCAAGAACCGGTACCTTCGAACTGAAAACCGAAGCCGCCAGAGACCACCTCAGAGGCTCGAGGGCATAACCTTGTCTATATGGGGCAGCGGGCCTCCCAGGTCTCAGGCGCCGAATCCCATGTTTCGCAAAAGAAGCGAGACATGGAGCACCGGGGCGGGTGGCTCAGGTCTCCAGCCTAATCCCTTGTCTCGCAAAAACAGCCAGGCATGGGGCCGGGCTTGGCCCCCGGGTTTTCAGATTTTCCTGTCCCCAGTTTCAAGATTTGGCAGCCCGGTCGTGCTACTCTAGCGCCAAATGCAGCGGACGGACGGCGAAAAGATTGCGCTTGCTGGACTGGTGGTCGCGGTCTTGGCGACTGGAGCGGCGTGGCTCGTGGTGCCGGAATTTCGCGAGTGGATCGGATTGGATAGACCGGAGGCCCGCGATCAGCCTCGCGGCGTAAGCACCTCAAAGTTGGCAGATGCGCCAAACGCGCAGGTTCCCACTCCGGAGGGTGGCGAGAGCGGGGCTGTCGCTCAGGGAAAAGGGACGAGTAATCCATCCGTGGCCCGCGAGGGAGTCGCAAGAGCTCACCAATACGAAGAGGCGGCGATGGCGGGAAATGCCGCTGCCATGCATGAGCTGGGACTTTTGTATGAAGGCGGCGTGGGGGTGCCTCAGAATTATGAACGAGCCCGACAATGGTACGAGAAAAGCGCGGCGAGCGGTGACGCTGCCGCGATGGACAGTCTCGGGGGTCTTTACGCGTTGGGAAAAGGAGTCGTGCGAGATTTCAAGCAGGCGCGAGAATGGTTTGAGAGGGGTGCGGCCGGAGGAGATGCACAAGCGATGAATAACTTGGCGTACATCTTCGACAAGGGCTTCGGATTGGCGGCGCCAGATCCGGAACAAGCGCGACAGTGGTACGAAAAAGCTGCGGCTGCCGGAAACACTGCAGCAATGTGCAACCTAGGGGCTATGTACGTCGAGAGGGAGAAGCCCGATTATCATCTGGGCCGGAGATGGTTCGAGCAGGGCGCTGCAGCTGGGGATGGCACCTGCATGCGCGCCTTGGGAATTGTTTATGAAAGGGGCGAGGGAGTGACGGCGAACGATGCGCAGGCTCGGGGCTGGTACGAGAGAGCAGCATCAGCTGGGGACAAATATGCCGCGGAGCGGCTGAAAACACTGCCGAAGTGAGATCTTCGCGGGCGGGTGGCCAGTCTCGGGCGTCGAATCCCATGTCGCGCTAGGCGCGATTCCCTTCGGCAAGTTCATGGCAGGCTCCTTCGACAAGCTCGGGGGCGGGTGGCCCAGGTCTCGGGCGCCTATTCCCATGTCTCGCAAAAGAAGCGAGACATGGGGCACCCCATTTTACGTTCTCAAACATGGCCCGTGGGTCTCTCCGGCTCGATCAGGCTGCTGGTGGCCGGATGGGTCATCACCAAAATATTCGTATCGTTGATCTGGACTGGTCCTACTTCGCCCGAGGTGTACCAGCGAAAGCTGCTCCACTTCCACTGCTCCGGCGACTCCACCAGTCCCCGCGCCACCGGATTGCGATGGATATAACGCAGCTTTTCAATTCGCTTCTTCTCGGTCCAGACATTGAAGTCATAGAATCGCGCCTGCCAGAAGCAATTTGGCTTTTTAGCACCATCAAAACTGGGGGTGCCCCATGTCTCGCTTCTTTTGCGAGACATAGGAGCATCAGCCGTGGACTCATCACCGGAGATCAACAAACTGCGAACGACACCGAGTTTCAACGCCTGAATCGCCGTTGACAGGTTTGCCCGCTGTGGTTCGCTCACCAACAGGTGAACGTGCTCGGGCATCACGACATATCCCAAAGCCACAAGCCGGTAGCGGCGGCGCACTCGTTCCAGGATTTGCAGAAATAAATCGCAGTGGGCTGGGGTGTTGAGAAGGGGCTGGCGCTGGTAGCAGCTGAATGTTAGGAAATGCAAGCCCCTGCCGCCGTAGAAGCGCTGCAGACTTTTGGTCATCACTGGAGAGTAGGAAGGCGGACTGAGAAATGTCTGTGATGGGTGAACATCGGGGGCCGTGGCGGCTCTCCCATGTCTCGCAAAAGAGCGAGACATGGGGCACCCGGGAGACTGTTTAGCCGCTAAGGTGCATTCCGGCAGCTTGGCGAACAATCTACATACCCACCGGTGCTTTTGCCCTGATCCAGACTCGCGCACTATTTGTTATCAGCGACATACGATTGGCATCCGTAATGCCTATTTCCTTATGTACCTCATCGAAAAAGGAGGGCCCTTATGAAACGAGCGCTGCTCAGCTCCCATCGGATGTGGATCGCCCTCGCTATTCTGGCGCTGCTGTTTACGTCGGCGGTCTACGCCGGAAACGAGGTTATGGCGGAGATTCAGTTCCAGGGAAAATCGAAGGTTGAGAAGACTTCAGGCGTATGGGTGGATGGACAATACGTTGGTTACCTGAAGGAGCTCAAGGGATCAAAGAAGGTCCTGCTTATGCCGGGCGAGCACGTGATTGCAGTGCGCCAGAACGGCTATCGCGACTTCACCGAGCGGCTTGTTGTACAGCCTGGAGAGACCCAAGTGGTGCAGGTGGCGATGACGAAGGCTCCTATGGGGATCCTTCCCGACGTGACATCCACGGTTAAGATTTCGGTAAATCCGTCGAGAGCTGCGGTCTTTTTGGATGGATCGTTCGTAGGACACGTGGCAGAGTTCCAGGGCGTGGGCCGAGGTTTGGTGATTGCACCGGGTGCCCACAAGATCAAAATCGCGCTGCCCGGATATAAGACGTTTGAGACGGACATCAATCCGCAGGGCGATCAGAAAGTGGAAGTGAAGACGGACCTGGTGAAGAATGAAGTGCCGGTCGATGAGCCGCTGCTGAAGACGGATGGCAACGACCATGGGGCACAGACGTCTACGGCCAACCCTCCGTCGTCCTCTCCTCAGCGCTGAAACGAGAGAGCGAGCTGCAAGGCAGAAGTGGCGGGTGGCCCAGGTCCCGGACGCCGAATCCCATGTCTCGCAAAAGAGGCGAGACATGGGGCACCCATTTCACATTCTCAAACATGGCTGGCTAGCCTTTAAGACTCGATCACGGGGACAGCCCCACCACCGCACAAAAATAATCCATCCAATCTGTAACGATCCGCACGCTCGATTCACCATCTGTAGAAGTATTTGAAAGCCCCGACGGCGTGCGACAAATTTGTAAGTGTCCGAGGTGGGTATGAATAGCACCTTGTCTGTCCCCAAAGACTCCGAAGCAATGGCTCCAACTCCGACCGAACCCCGCATCTTCAGGATCTTTATCAGCTATGCCTCGGAGGATCTTCCCATCGCGGAAGCGATCGGCAAATATTTGAAGATCGCGCTTGGGGACGTGTTTGCTGAAATCAATCTCGACAAATGGTTCTTGCGGCCGGGCAGCGAATTCAAACGGCAGATCGAAGAGAAGCTTGAACAAACCGACGTTCTGATCATCGTCTATAGCGGAGCTTCGAAACTGAGTCATAGCTACACCGGCTGGGAGGTCGGCTTCTTCGATCACATTATGAGGACCGAGCCTGACCGCACTAAAGTCGCGATGTATCTTGACTCTCCTCCTCCGATTTCGGCGCAGGAGCAGGGCATTGCGCTGCGAATTGCTCACGAGAATCTGCAACTGACGACGGAGGACTTCGAGTCCGGAATTACCACCACTGCGGATGACCCGCTCTGCTTGCTGTTGGAGGCCTGGCAGGAACAGGTCGCGGAGATCACCAAGGCATCCGGTTTTCCAAAGCGCGAGATGAAGCCGGAACAGAATCCATTGTGTTGTGTGAAGAGCATGCGGATTGAAATCTTCCGCTATCTCAAGACCACGGTCGACAACACGTTAAAACCGCAGAAACAGATTACGATCAAAGCCCGGGGAATGGCTCTACAGCAAAGCGATATCGATCTGCCTCCGGATGCGGAACTGGTGCCCGTCGGCTCGGGTGCGCCCATGGCTATTTTCGGTCTGTCCGATGCGCCCACGACATGGGAAAAATTCCTGCAGACCACCAGCGCCAGCAAGTTCCGCGACTCGTGGCGGAATGCCATCGCGAGTGTAGTCATGTCCTCGTTTCCCGATAAAATCAATGTGGATAACAGCCAGGTCATCGTGTCGAGCGACGAAGCCAAGGCCTACCGCATCATCCTGACCACGGCGACCCGCTACTACGACGACAACCGCGAGTTCAATCTTTATTTTGTGGAGGCCCTGCAGCGCTCGGAGTTCGGCGACCAGGAGACGACCTGCCTGCTCAAGGGCCTCGAGCTGGTATGCCGCTTCCGGTTCATGTTTCTCGAGGAGGATAGCGAGTTTTCCTACCAGAACGTCAAAATGATGCAACCCGAACGCATCCCTGAGATGGTCAGCCGTATGCTGAAAGAACTGAACCTGCTCCGAAAAGATTCCCTTGACGCCGGATTGGACCAGCCCCATGTGTGGAAGCAGTTTGTGAGTTGGGAAGATATAGAGACGATGGCGAAGACTTACCGGCCACGCGAAGTAAACATTCGCGAAGTCATCGGCCGTATTGCCGAAGCAAAAGGGGACTTGGATAAAATCGCTCCGCTTCAGCAGGAACTGGCCGCCATTCTTAAGGAGCTTGAAGAGGCGAGTCTTCCGCAAAACACACTTTTGATCCGGGAGATGGCCGGCAAACTGCAAATTAAGACAGGGGCAATCGAACAGAAACCTCAAGCGGCGTAACCGATCTAGGTCGCGCTGCAAGAACCCAATGATATTAACCTTGGCTTAGCCGCTGAGCTACTCTCTTGACGTAAGGGTGAGTTTTGCCGGCGGATGAGCTCGGTCTCAGACGCCGACTCCCATGTCTCGCAAAGAAACGAGAATCTCCGGCTACGCTCAGAGCAGGCTATGGGGGCACGCCATAGGCGTGCCCCGTTGAACCGGAGCGATGACAGGCCAATCGTCTTTCACCCTGCCGCGGTAACTTTGTGGCCAGTCTTTCATCGCGGTTCGTTCGGGACGGGAGGTTTTCCCAGCAGCGCCCAGATGCGGATTTCGCCGATCTTTTGGACGCATACGGTGTCGAACTCGGGCTTGCCGTCGAAGGGCTGCTGGCAGTAGCCGACCGCCATGGTTCCGGCAGCGTCGGCGAGCAGCAGCGGCTCTGACTGCATCCAGCTTGCCTCCGCATATTCCTCGACATGCATGGCCGGAAGATTTTCTGTGGAATGCCACTCCAATGTCGTGGTTCCTAGAATTGCGTTCTTGTCTGTCATCGCGTTGCTCCTTATTTTTTTTTTGTGTGCTTCGGCCTGATCTTTTCGATTTGCGTGACTGCTGCCGTACTTTTCGTGTTGGCCGCGAAACGTGGGAGGCCGTCTTTTCCGGTTCCTCGTCGATTTCCTCGTTGAATCCCTGGTCGATTCCCTCGTCTTCTTTCTCGTCCATTTCCTCGTCGCTGGGCTTACGGATATGGCCGCGCAGAACTCCAATCAACGATGGGAGTCCTTGCTTACGACGTTCCTCCTCGCGGTTGCGCACCTCGAAATACACGTCGTCGGGATCGCCCAGACTCTTCTCGTAAGCCCGCTTCTGCTTCCACAATTGCAACGACTCTTTGGCCTCGATTTGTTCCATGCTGTCGGCCACGTGCTGACTGGCCTCAGCCCGCAAGTGCTCGATTTCCACCTGATAGGCGCGGAATTGCTTTTTGTTTATGCCGGGCGATTTGCGAATGTGTTGCAGGATTTCCGCTGTCTCGTGCAGGTTCCGGTTGAGCTGGTACAGGTATTCGTAAATAGGAAATCGCATGGATTAAGTCCTCTGGCGCGACACGTGTTCCCAAGGCACACCAATCCCTTAGCGCGCCTCAGAGTTCATTTTTGGGAAGTCGGAAGTTCAGCCCCAGGGAGGAGGATTCGCTGTATTCGAAAGAGGAGTTAATTGCGACGGGCCGCGATGTGATGGACGACCTTGCGGCAGGGATAGATAACGACTACTTTGTGGGATAGCCATGGTTGCCTCAATCTGTGTTAAGGCGACTTCGGTCAGGGGTGCGTCGGTGTTGGTAGCACCGGCGCGTCCCGTTCTTAGGACGCATGAGCAGCTTCTCGCGCTTTGGGTTTGCCGTCAATATCACGAATGGACGCAGAGACCTTGGTGCAGAGGGGCAAAGAAACTATATGGTGTGCAAGACCGTGTTATGCTTCACAAATATAGGTGCAATGTAAAACACCGCGATCATGGCGGGTTATTTATGATTACCCGGCTCCCACTCGATCCCGAAAAACTTGTCGCGGTCATGTTGTACGTAGCCTCGCGTGTAAGCGATCCCACCAAGTTTAAGATTGGAAAACTTATCTTCCTCGGCGATTTCGTCCATATCGCCAAGTACGGCAGAGCGATTGTTGGCGGACGCTATTGCGCCCTGCCAAACGGTCCAGTCCCCTCGGAAGTTCTCGATCTGTTGAATGGACTGATTACGGGCGACATTTCGCCCGAATTCTGGGGAACGGGAATAGAAACCGCACTTCAGGTGAGCGGCGATCCTTATCCCACATTCTTGCCGAAAGTAAAACCTGACATGTCTATGTTGTCGGAGTCAGACGTCGAGATTCTTGACAAAGTCATTGCCGAGTTTGGTAAGTGGAACTTCCACAAGTTGATTGAATTTACTCATTCCCTGCCTGCATATATGAAGGCTGCAGAGAGGGAACCGGATTCGCGCAATCCGGCGATGGATTACGAGGATTTTTTTGAAGGCAATACTTTTGTGGTGCCAGGGACCAAGCAGGAACTATTAGAAAACTATGCCCTCAGCCGGGCTTTCCCTGAGCATTCCCTTGCCGTTTAAGCCAGAAGAAATTCCGGTCTTTTCCGTAATAAGGATTCCTGTCGTGTTGTTCGGGCAGGCGGTGTTGAAGCGGTTTGCGGTGATTTCGCACATCGCCAAACATGCCTATGCGCTGAAAACCACTTCCCGAACCGAAAGCTTCGATCAAAACCCGGAGCGCCTGAAGGAAGTGGTTGTCTATGAAGCTAGTGAATGTCCCTTATTCACTAAGCGCACGATCATCGATCCCAGGAACCAGTTTCCTATTTCGTACGGGACGTTGATCCAGCATCACCGCAAGGGTTCGTATGAGCATTTTGGGATCCTGCCAGCCGACTTCAAGCAAAAGTTAGTTGACGTGATCAAAATTTCCCAAGTGATCGAGCCGAATCGAAGACAGCGGCTGCTGGCGCAGTTGAATGGACTGCTGTGAGACTCTCGCAGCGCTATCCTCATAGCTATGTCGCTGGCGGGTGGCCCAGGTCTCAGCCGGAATTCCCATGTCTCGCAAAAGAAGCGAGACCCCTTCGGCTCCGCTCAGGGCAGGCTCCTTCGGCAAGCTCAGGGCAGGCTATGGGGCACCCGGCCAGAAGTGATTAGGTTTTTTCGCGTTCCCCCAGCGGAGTAGAATCGCCCCAGCCTGGGAGTCACCATGAAGATAGCGCCTTTCACTCTTGCCTTGCTCATGTTATGCAGCGCGATAGTTCCTGCGAGCGCGCCGCAAGAAACTAAACCGCAACAAACTAAGGAGAGTTCCCAATTTCGGCCGCCGAGAGATGTGAGCGACCTGCTGGATGTTTGCGGCGAAGCCCTGAATCAACTGGATACCCGGCCAACGCAGGTTGCCTCCGTAAATGTCATGAAATTTGGATGGTGCCTGGGGTGGGTTCAGGCGCTCCACGAACGCATTGCCGAGGTGCAGGCCTACGCGCGTCTTGAGGATATGAATTCCAAAAAGGACGGAAGGCCGGCGCGTTCTTATGAAGGGCCTGATAAAGATTATTTGAGCGTTTGTCTTCCGCCCGATAACCGGGTTCCAGATTTGATTCGAACGATTATCAAGGGGTTGAGTGAAAATCCGAGGCAACTTCACGAACCGAAAAATGGTCCGGTGAAGGCGGCGCTGAAAAAAGCCTATCCATGTCCTGCCCCGTAAGGGAAGAAGGTGGGCGGGGTGGCCCAGGTCTTGGACTTCCATGTCTCGCAAAAGAAGCGAGACCCTTCGGCTCCGCTCAGGGCAGGCTCCTTCGACAGGCTCAGGGCAGGCGATGGGGCACCCCATCTCTCACGCCTGCATCCGTTAGAATTAGGTTCTCGGCGGGATATGCCTTGAAGGTGGCGTTTCTGCCAGACCCGTTTCTTCCGGACTTATGACCATTGGCGTTTTAGCACTGCAGGGAGATTTTGACGCGCACCGCCGTCGGCTCGAAGAGCTGGGGGCTAACGTGGTGCTCGTCAAAAAGCCTGAGCAGCTTGACGAGATTGATGGACTGGTGATCCCCGGCGGCGAGTCTGCCACGTTCTTGAAATTGTTGGGAGACGAAGGCTTCGAGAAGTTGAAGCAGTTCGTGCGGCTGAAGCCTACGTTCGGTACTTGCGCCGGGGCAATCCTGTTGGCGAGTGAGGTGGAAAACCCGAAACAGGCAGGCCTGGGCGCAATCGACATGCGCATCCGCCGCAACGCCTACGGACGCCAGATCGACAGCTCCATTCGCGAAGGCCAGCTTCTCGAAAGCTCTCTGAACCATCAGCCGGTTTCTCCCCTCGAGATGGTCTTTATCCGGGCTCCGAAGATCGATCACGTCGGCTCTGGCGTTGAAGTAATCGCTACCGAGGGAACAGACCCAGTTGCCGTGCGGCAGGGAACGGCGATGGCGGCTACCTTCCATCCCGAACTCTCCGACGACACCAGGGTGCATCGAGCCTTCTTGAAGTTAGTAGGCAATGACACTCGGCGATGACGATTCTGAAGAATGGAATGGAGGTTACTTCGCTGGCAGAAACTCAATCTTGACATCTCGGCTCGCAGCCTTGAAATCAAAATCCGCAGTCACAAAAACGCGCGCCTGCGATTCCGCCGTCAATTCCACCCCGAAAGCATCCACGTAAGGGACCGCCGTTTTGAACTTGATCAAGGCCGCGCGTACAGTCCTATCCGCATCTACCGCGACCACCTGAACCCCGAAGGCACTCAGCCGCGACAGAACCAATTCCATGGCTTTGGTTCCATGCTGCTTGCACGTCTGGCCGGCAATTTCACCCCAGTGGAGCGAACAGATCACCGCTTCGCATCTTCCCGCAAGGTGATCCTTGATGATCTCAGAAACGCGATCAGCTCCCGCCTCGCCGTCCAAATACCGAAGGATGGCGCTCGAATCGAGCACGTACGTTACCATCGATCCTTCTCGCGGCGCCGCTCGCGCAGTAAAGCCTTCGTAAGCGAGGGCCCGCCGGCGAGCATTCCTCGCGTCTTATCCACTAGTTCGTGCGATACGGGCTCCAGCACAATCCTCGACCCCTCCTGGGTCACGCAAATGCGCGTTCCAGGTTTTATCCCCAAAGCTGTGCGCATCTCCGAAGGAATCACAAACTGCCCTTTTGTGCTTACCGTTGTTATCTGTCGATTCATGCTTACATTATAGCGCAATGTAAGAATACTTCGGCGCCTCCAAAATTCCTCTTGACGCGCTCATCGCGTAACTGTATGGTTACGCATTATGCGTCACCGTTCGGTTACATATTCCTCTGAGGCAACGTTCCAGGCTCTCGCCGACCCCACGCGGCGCGCCGTTCTCGATTTGCTACGGCGAGGCAGCCAGCCGGCGGGAGAAATTGCCGGAGCGTTTCCGATTTCGCGTCCGGCAATCTCGAAACATTTGCGCCTGCTCCGCCGCGCCCACCTGGTGCGGGAGCATCGTGAGGGACGCAACCGCGTCTACCATCTGAATCCCGAACCGCTGCGCGCCGTCGATTCCTGGCTCAACCAGTACCGCACCTTCTGGAGCGCGAACTTGGCCAGCCTCAAATCCTTTGTCGAATCGGAATACGCCAAAGAAACCACACAATCCCATGCTGCAAAATCAACCAAAACTTCCAAAGGAGACCTATAGATATGAAATCCGTTCGCATCTTTCTTTCGCTCGTGTTTCTCATGACCGCAACCGCTGTGCTGGCGCAAACGGCGCAGCAGAAATCGTTCGATCAACTCAAGTCGCTTAGCGGCTCGTGGGAAGGGAAGGCCAACCAGGGCATGGCGGTCCGGGTGTCGTTCCGTGAAACTTCAGGAGGCTCGGCTCTTATGAGCGAGATTAACGGTCACGGCCCCGAGGATATGATTTCGATGTTTCACCTCGATGGTCCGAATCGCCTCATGCTGACGCACTACTGCGGCGCCGGCAACCAACCCCGCATGACCGCCAGCGCTTCGCCCGACGGCAAAACCATCACTTTCGACTACGTTGACGCTACAAATCTTGCGACTCCCGATGCGGGCCACATGCAGCGCGTCGTGTTTACCATCGTCGATGCGAGTCATCACACGGAAGATTGGACCTTCGCCGACCATGGCAAGGAAACGAAAGAGTTCTTCGACCTGCATCGAAGCGAAGTGGCGCAAAAATAGTTTGCATGAAAGTCGACCGGGTGCCCCTTGTCTCGGCCCCCATGTCTCGCTGATTTTGCGAGACCCTTCGGCGAGCTCAGGGCAGGCTCCTTCGGCTCTGCTCAGGGGCGAGACATGTGACCTCGACGGCAGGATCGAAACAGGCTGGACTATTTATGACCAACACTACTGAAAAATCCGTTGTTACTCTCGATAATGATGCCATCATCGCCGAGACCTATGTCGCCGCGCCTCCCGAGCGTGTGTTCAAGGCGCTCACCGATTCAGCGGAGTTGTCCCGCTGGTTCACTAACCCAAGCTGCCCCGTTAAGTTATGGGAGATGGATGCCCGGCCCGGTGGCCGCTACCGCTACGCCACCGAAAAAGGCGCGGTGACGGTGAACGGCGTAAGCGAATTCGAGTGTCATGGGGAAATTTTGGAATTCATGCCCGGGCGCTATCTCGTCTATACCTGGATCGCGACCTGGCACGTGGACAAGTCCCTTCAAATGGTTGTGTCGTGGGAACTGACTCCGGAGGGAGGGGGTACGCACGTGAAGGTTACGCATCGTGGATTAGCAAAGGAAGACGCCGCTCGAAAGGATTACAGTGGCGGCTGGCCGGGCGTGCTCGAAATGCTTCGCAAATTTGTCGAGGCGTAGGTGTGGGTGCACACGGCTGTCAGATTGGCTCAGGCTATCTCTGTCCGCCGTTCTTGATTTTGATTGTGCTTTTGACTTTCATAACGATTCACACAGGAGACTACATGGCAACCGTTGCGGTCACTCCAGATCAAGGCATCATCACGGGCGAAATTTTTATCGCTGCTCCTCCGGCGCGAGTTTTCGAAGCTATTACTGATCCCGAGCAAATGCCACGCTGGTGGGGTGCGAGCAATCTGTACCATATCACCGAATGGAAGGGGGATGTTCGCGTCGGCGGGAAATGGTCGAGCGATGGCGTCGGCGTGGACGGGAAACAGTTTCGCGTGGAAGGCGAATATCTGGAGGTCGATCCTCCACGGCGGCTCGTGCATACGTGGAGCGCCAGTTGGACGGGTCCAATCAAGACGGTGGTCCGCTGGGAGCTGGAAGCACAAAGCGTGCACGGTTTGCACCCCAACGGCCCCCAGCGGGCGGGAACCGGCACGCTTCTTAAAATTACTCACGAAGGTTTTGCTGCGACTCCGAACACCGCCGCCAACCATGCCGATGGCTGGAAGCGCGTGATGGGATGGCTGCTCGCGTACCTCGAAAAAGGAGAAACTATCGACACGCGCAATTGACCAAACGGTGCGCCGGCAATGACAATGCAGGAATGAAGAGTTATCGCACCGCGAGTGGAAATTTGGCAGCGACCGTTGTTGTGACCGCGATCGCTGCCACAATTTTTTTTGGCTTGCGTTTTTCCGCAGCCCAGACCAACTCATCTCAGAAGGGAACATCCATGCCCGCTCATGCCAGCGGACCGTTCGATGTAAAACTTGCTCCTCAGCAGGACGACAAAGTTGGCGATCCGACGGTTGGCCGGATGTCGATTGACAAACAATTCCACGGCGATCTCGAAGCCAGCAGCAAGGGCCAGATGCTGACCGCGATGACTGAGGTGAAGGGGTCGGCAGGCTATGTTGCGATCGAGCGAGTCACCGGGACGCTGCGCACGCCCAAAGGCGACCGCAATGGCAGCTTCGCGCTTCTGCACCGCGGCATCATGACGCGCGGCGCCCCAGAACTGAGCGTCACGGTTGTGCCAGATTCCGGCACCGGCCAATTGACCGGTCTTACCGGTACGATGACGATCCACATTGTCGACGGAAAACATTCATACGACTTTGAATACACACTGCCCGAGTGAGGTCACAGAAGAATCGCAAGAGCCTGCTGAACACAGGCTTCGAGTGATTGTGCTGTGTCGATCACCGTTTTCGGCAAAGTTATCGTCTCGAAGCGCGACTTTACTTTCAGATAGAGTTGGTAATCGCGATTCGCGGCAGCGTGTGCTCCCAAGGCAGACTGCTTCTCGATACGCTCGCGAGCCACTTCTTCTGGACACATGCACTCCAGGATGCGCCAGCTCTGGCGCAGGGAAGCCGCGGCGTTGAGGATGTTGTCGATCTGATAGCGGCGGGAGAACGGACGACCATCAAGAAAGAGAATCCTCGAGTGATCTTTCTGCAGCAGATAGCTGGCAGTCTCAAGCATGACGTGCAGACAGAAGTCATCCTGCTGGGACGAATATTCGATTTCATCGGCTGCGAATAACGCGTGGCGGATCTCATCTTTGCCGAGCACGCGGCCGCCGGTACGGAGAGCAAGCGCGTGCGCAAGCGTGGTTTTGCCAGTCCCGGGCAGGCCAGCCATGAGTACGATCATGCTCAATTAAATCATGATCGATTCGATTTACCATTCGCCGAGCCGCATCGATTGTCACGACGGGGAAATCCCATGAAGTGGAAATGCATGAATCGGATTGCGACACCGGTTCATCCATAGCGCAGAGGCGCATGGCGCTTCGACCCTTTGAGGAGGCACGAATGCCGCTGGTTCGAATTGCTTTACGCGAAGGCAAGACCGAAGAATATAGAAAAGCTCTGGGCGACGGGGTACATCAAGCGCTGATAGAGGCGATGGATGCTCCGGCGCAAGACCGGTTTCAGGTGATCACCGAGCATCCGGCAGGCGGTCTCGTCTACGATCCCGCGTATCTTGGAGTGCCGCGGACGGACGACTTTGTGATGGTACAGATCACATTGTCCACCGGACGCAAGCTGGCGCAGAAGCGCAAGCTCTATAAGAGAATGGCCGAACTTCTGGCGGAAAATCCAGGAGTTCGGCCACAGGATCTGATGATCAATCTGGTTGAAGTTGCGTGGGAGAACTGGTCGTTCGGCAACGGCGAAGCGCAATACGCGATGTGAGGGTTACTGGACGCTGTTGTCAGCCGTGACCTCAGCGGGCTCGGGGCGCTGCATGGGAACGACGTTCTGAGTCATGCGCCACTCCGCATAGCGGCCTGAAACCATTATGTGGAAAACCCACTGGTGACGCTCTTCTTCGGGCTCAACCAGACCCAGCGCCTTCATGTAGAAGAGATATTGCTCCATCCACCGAATCTGCTCCTGGGTCATGCCGCGACGCTGCAAGTCCACGGTGAGGCCGGCGAGGTGCGAAGAGGCGGTGTCGCCATCGGCCGGCGCCGCATTGCGGTTGTGCCGACGAAGTTTTTTCTGCACCTTCACGGTGCGCACTGCTGAATTGACCTGAATCTGCTGATGAAAGCGGTTGTAGTAGGCCTGCGCAATATCCTGAACGAAATCCCGTGTCCAGGGACGGCAGAAGCGGCGTGAAGGATCGAGGCGCGGATCGAAGCGCAACGACTCGCCAGCGATGATCGGCTGCAAAGCTCCGCTCGCCTTCAGCGCTTCCAATTCATCGTCATCCTCAATGCGAGGCAATTCCAGCCGGTCGACTTCGGCATTCTGCAACAGAAGCGATTCGTGCGACGGACGGAACATCGGATTCCATAAAGTCCAGTGCAGCCGGTGATGCCGTGCTGCGTGGCGAACCGGCTTATGCATGGTCGTGGCGGTGGCTGCGAAGAGGGTGCTGCACAAGCAGGCCAGAACGGCAAGACGAATCAATCGGCGCTGTAGATTCAATCGCAAAATCGATCTCTTAATCTGCTGCAGAACTTTCTCTGCAACTGTCCGGACATTGTAAGCCATGCTGTCAAGAGGTTAAACCACCGATTGCAGGCCCGTTTATTACCGGCGTGCCAGGAGCGTAGCACCTAAGCTTGATTACCGCCGGTTACCAAATTTACTTTAGCGACTTAATACACTATGGATAGAAGCACGCGAAACGCCATCCTAGCGCGGGGATTGGGGCTTACTCATGTGCTCCCGGTGCAACCATTTAGCGCCGGTTCGATGAAGGATAGGATTGGCCTGTTGTGGCTGGAGTGACAAAAATCAGTAACAAAAATAAGTGACAGAAGTCAGCGCCGGAAAAGGTCGCCCAGAGCCTGTTTCATGACCGCGCCGCCGACCTCGGAAATGGCTTTTGTGAGAGGAATGTCCTTGGGGCAGACCTCTACGCAGTTCTGCGCGTAGCCGCATTCCTGGATGCCGCCATCGCCCATCAGCGCCGAAAGGCGTTCCCGCTCGAGCGCTTTGCCAGTGGGGTGCGTGTTGAACAAACGAACCTGCGCGATGGTGGCCGCGCCTACGAATCCGGTGTCTTCGTTGAACTGCGGGCAAGCCTCCATGCAGCAGGTGCAGGAAATACAGCGCGAAATCGGATACGCCTGCTCCTGCTCTTCCGCGGTCATGCGGGGGCCGGGGCCAAGGTCGTAAGTGCCATCGATCGGAACCCAGGCTTTGACCGCTTTAAGATTTTCGAAGATCACGCTGCGGTCGGTGGCGAGATCGCGCACGACGGGGAACTTGGAAAAAGGTTCGAGGCGAACCGGCTGCTCGAGATTGTCGATGAGCGCGGAGCAGGCCATGCGGGCACGTCCGTTGATGAGCATGGCGCAGGAGCCGCAGACTTCTTCGAGGCAGTTCGAGTCATAGGTGATGGGCGTGGTCTGCTTGCCCTCGCGGGTGACGGGATTGGCGGCGATCTCCATCAGAGAGGAGATCACGTTCATGCCCGAATGGTGGGCGAGTTCGAACTCTTCCCAGTAGGATGGGGAAGTGGGGGTGTTCTGGCGCTTGATTTTTATGAGGACGGATTTGTTAGCCATTCGCTCTTTCCGAAAAAGGAAACTCCCGCGAAGAAAATAATCGGGAAGGGCACGAGTTCCACTCGTGCCAGTTTAGAGTCGTGAAAGACGCGCGGCTTTCAGCCGCTGAGGTTTGCTTTTGAAGCCTGGACGGCTCTTCTCCCCGCCGGGAACTTATTTCGTGACCTTCTCTACCTTCAATCGACGTAAATTGTTTGTCGTCGAAATGTGCGTTCGTCTTTTCTTGAAGACGATTTATCGGCATCGTCGCGAGGGCCGGTACAAGTTGCATGCGTTCGTTGTCATGCCGGAGCATGTTCATCTGCTGTTGACTCCGGCGAGCGACGTGACCATCGAGCGGGCCGTCCAATTGATCAAGGGCGCGTATTCGCACGAACTGGGTGGAATCGTCGGGCGCAGCCAGGAAATTTGGCAACGCGGATTCACCGATCATCGGATTCGCAACAGCGTTGATTTTATGCATCATCGAAATTACATTCATCGAAACCCGGTGGAGCGGCGGATCGTTTCCGATCCTAGCGAGTACCGGTATTGCTCCGCCTTCCCGGATTCAAGCTAGATCCGTGGCCCCCAGCTGCTAAAGCCGAAATCCCTAGGAGCGCCTAATCGGCACGAGTAGAACTCGTGCCCTTCCCGGGTTCACTTGAATTCGCCGGCGGATCCCAGGGATCGTCATGCCGCTTTCTCCAGTACCCTACGAGACTGCCGATAAGCACGACGATCCAGAAAACAACGTGCCAGTCAAGACGACCGTCGTGCCGTACCTGTAGCGTTCCTCCCAGAACACTAAGTAATGCGTAGACCGCCCAAAGTAAATCCTTCCGACGGTCCGTGATGCGGCGCGACGGTATTTCATTAAACATGTTGTGCGCAGCTCCAGTCAGAACTATTTCACCGCGTCATACTTCCTTGCCCTTGGCGGAATCAGTGATACATCCACCGGTTCAAACTCGAACTTCGGCTCGTCCGCATCGGGCGCGAAATATGCTTTTGTCGTCTTCAGGAAATTCTTGTCGTCGCGATCGGGGAAGTCGGGTTTGTAGTGCGCGCCGCGCGATTCGTCTCTCATGCGCGCGCCCTGCGCTATTACCCTTGACAATTGCAGCATGTTGTAAAGCTGGCGAGTGAAGACCACGCTGGTGTTCGCCCATTGCGTGCGGTCGCTCAGGTTCACCTTGCCAAGGCGTTCGAGCAGTTCCACGATTTTCGCATCGGTCTGTTGCAGGTTCTTGTTGTAGCGGATGACGGTGCAATCCTTGGTCATCAACTCGCCCAGTTCGCGCCACAGCCGGAAGGGATTCTCCGTGCCGTCATTATTCATGAGCAGGGAATTGGTCTCTTCCTGCTTTTTCTTCTCCGCTTCGAAGCAGCCGTTGCCATCGGGCAAGGCTTGCAGTCCGCGGGCGTACTTCACGGCATTTGGACCGGCAATACCTCCGCCGTAGATGCACGATACCAGCGAGTTTGCGCCCAGGCGATTCGCGCCGTGATACTGATACTCGCACTCGCCCGCGGCGAAAATTCCCGGGATATTCGTGGCCTGCTTGAAATCCACCCACATTCCGCCCATGGTGTAATGCATGCCGGGGAAAATCTTCATGGGCGTGTCGCGCGGATCGTCACCCACAAACTTTTCGTAGATTTCGAGAATGCCTTCGAGTTTGCGGTCGAGAATCTTGCGATCGATGTGCGTCAGGTCGAGATAGACCATCGGCTGGCCGTCGATGCCGAGGTTGAGCTCGTACACAACTTTGAAGATCGCGCGGGTGGCGACGTCGCGCGGAACCAGGTTGCCGTACTTGGGATACCACTCTTCGAGAAAATACCAGCGGTCTTTTTCTGGAATCGCCTTTGGCTCTCTTTTATCTCCCGGCGTCTTCGGAACCCAAACGCGTCCACCCTCGCCGCGCGCGGATTCCGACATCAGCCGCAGCTTGTCGTTGCCCGGAATCGACGTGGGATGCACCTGGATGAATTCGCCGTTGGCGTAGTAGCAGCCTTGCTGATAAAGCGCCGACTGCGCCGAGCCGGTGCAGACCACCGAGTTTGTCGACTTGCCAAAGATCGCGCCGATGCCGCCGGTGGCGATGATGATGGCGTCGGCGGGGAAGGTTCGAACCTCCATGCTGCGTAGGTCGATGGCGGTGATGCCGCGGGATACGCGGTTGCCATCGAGAACGGCCGACAAGAATTCCCAGTGCTCGTACTTCTTTACCTTGCCCTCCGATTCGTAGCGGCGGACTTGTTCATCCAGCGCATAAAGCAACTGCTGGCCCGTAGTCGCTCCGGCGAATGCAGTGCGGTTGTATAAAGTTCCGCCGAAGCGGCGGAAGTCGAGCAGGCCTTCCGGAGTGCGGTTGAAGGGAACACCCATGCGGTCGAGCAGATCGATGATGCCCGGCGCGGCCTCGCACATATCCTTGACGGGAGGCTGGTTCGCCAGAAAGTCGCCGCCGTAGACGGTATCGTCAAAGTGAATCCAGGTCGAATCGCCCTCGCCCTTCAAATTCTTCGCCGCGTTGATGCCGCCCTGCGCGCACACCGAGTGCGACCGCTTCACGGGGACAATGGAGAAGAGATCGACCTTCGCGCCCATCTCCGCAATCTTGATCACAGCGGAAAGTCCGGCGAGTCCGCCGCCTATCACAATAATTCTCGGTGCTGCTGCCATCGTTTCCTTATCTGACTTTTGAGAACTGCTGGTTGTTTGTAACCGTCGTGCCCGGCTCAACCGACTGCTGCGGGCGGGAGCGGAATGAGGTAAGGCTGGCCAATCCCGCGCCAGTCAATATAAAGAAGAGACCGAGGCACACGGCCAGGAAGCGCTTCTGCGCCTTCTCGCCTGAAACGATGCCCCACTTCGCCGAGAACAGCCAAATGCCATACGCGAAGTGCCACGATGCCGCGATCAGGCCGACGAGATAAAACAAGAAAAACGGTGTGTAAAAAACTTCGGCCTGCACCTTGCCAAAAGAAGCGTTGGGGTAGGCGTGCAGGTCGATTCCGGTAAAACGCATGGTGTAGGTGTGCCAAACGATGTAGATAAAGGCGATGCCGCCGGTCCAGCGCTGCGCGGTGTACATCCAATTGCCGGTCCAGGGATATTCGCCAACGTTGCTATCGCCGCGGTACCAGATATAAAAGCCGTAGAGCGCGTGGAATAAAATCGGCAACCAGATGCCAAACAGCTCAAGAAAAAATACCAGCGGAAGGTTGGCCAGAAAGCTTACCTGGCGGGCGTAGGCCTCAGGGCCGGTGATGGCCGTGGAGTTCGAAATCAGAATATGTTCGAACAAAAATGCGCCCACGGGCACGATGCCTGAAAGCGAATGCAGGCGGCGCAGGACAAATGAGATCCCATGGCCGGCCCGTAACGGCGCCACGCCATGCGTTGCGCTCTTCACTTTCGAGACAACTGGAGCAGTAGAACTGGCTGCTGACGCCACGCGTCGCTCCTTATGATTTCTGATTCGTCCTGCGTACCGGACCCTGCTAGTTGGTTCGATGATGGCAAAATAACTTTTTATTATGATGCGGTGAGAGAAGCGAAGTCAAGAAACCGGTTGGGGTAGTGGGTGAGTTTGAAATATAATTGATTTCGGCGGAATCGACGCCTTTGGAGGTGAACTGTGAAAAGGCTTTTAGCCTATCTTGCGTCACCTTCGCCAACAAACCCAGAACAGCGGGATAACCACGTGGGGCCGGGCTGCTAGAAAAGCTAGCTGGCAACCGATCTGCTAAAAGGGGTGTTGTATTTTCAAACTGGCATTGCGGCATGGCAAAGGGAGCGAGAGATCGGGTGTCGCTCCCGTTCTCATTTTCAGGAAAGCCAATAACCGACCACGGCCCCGATCCAACCCGCAGCGATCCTTTTGGTGCTTTCGTCAAAGTGCGGGAGCCACGCAGGATCAATGAGAACGAAAATGCCTGTGGCTAAGAGAATGAGGCTAACGACTACCTGCATCCAAACTCTTACTTTCTGCTGTGAGGTTACAACGATTGTTCCGGATGCGTCGGTCTGTGTCTCGATCTTCTTAGGAGGCACGCACCGACCCTCTTAGAACGCGGGATGCGCTATCCAGCCTTTTCCCAAAATAGGGAGCCAGAGTATCCCTGAGGTGAAAATGGGTCCGAAGCTTTTCTTCCAAGTCTTGCCTAACCCAATGCACCATTAGCGTAAGAAGGGCTGCTACCGATCCAACAAGCACCGTTACGGACATAGAGTGCTTGCCGGGGAAAACGTTGAAGACCTTATCGCCGATCAAAGACGCAATGTACCCAATCGTGTAAATTGCTACGATGCCCTCAAGCAGACCAGCAATACGCCGTCCAGCGTTAGATACAGGCATATCGGCGCGTTCCACAATGACGGCATCAGGGCCGCTCTCTGGCTTACGGTAGGCGATGATTCGGATTGCTTCTCGGATGCGGGAAAACATATTACGCCACTTAAAATAGACGTATACGATTTCAATAATACCACGAGCTCTTGCAAACTCCAAACGTGATTTAGTAGTGGGTCAGTCTAATTACCACAAGTCATAGGTCATTGTTCATTTTCATGGTCATTAGCCTTGGAAAAAAGCACGAGCGCAACGCCAACGATCAACCCACAGTAAAATCAAACACTGCAAGCGGGGGAGACCCCCATTCCTTGATGCAACCCAACCAGACTATGTAGAATCCTCCATACAGCAGTAAAACAACATGACTCGATGTAAACCATCGAAACAGTTCAGGTTTTTCCCTAGGCCATAACTCCTTAGCCTTCTTGTGATTAGTGACGAAGTTCATGGTTGATCTGACTTCCATCACCCAGATCACAGCCGTGATGCAGAGGCCGCCCAATGCAATCCACCAGCGGTACTGAAAAGACTCGATTATTCCAGTACCTACTGCGGTCATGGCAGCCATGAACAGTGTGAGTTGCTTAAAACGCATGTCCGCAAAGAACCGCATGTTCTCGGCGAGTTGCGATAACCGCAACCTGGTCTCTTCGTCCATTGGCGTTTTAACCTGCCTTTTTCCCCGAGAGCTTTCAAGATAAGCCCCTTGTCGTTGGGTAGGTAGTTGCTCAGCAAGGTTTTCATAGGACTACAGTACTGGAAATGTGAAGGAATCTGGATTCCCAGCAAGCAGCGTCTCCGTGACTTTCTGTCCGCTGGGAGGCGGTACGGTGGATACAGAGAACTCCCACAAGCAATCCCGAAACGTCACAGGCGACTGAATCTGTACCTGTACAATCCCGCCGTTATAGATCACAAGGCAGTGGTTAAAGACTGTGAGGCCACCGGCGGAACGCTCTGCGCCTGACGATTTAATTTCGCGTTCTCTTCCGGCGAATCCAGTTGCACTCGGCAGTTGTCATAGTGGGCAGGGATAATCCCTATGGTGTTGGGTCCTTTGGTGATGGCTCGATCACCTGTTGCAGGATGCAGTTGCGTATCGACACACCGTGGCATTGAATTTGCCAATCTAGCCAAGTCTTCGTGCGTTAAAACAGAGCGATAGCTTATGAACTCGGCGGCAGTTGTCCAAAAACCTGAGGTATTAGGCGCTGTGGCATTCAATTGCTTCGACAGATCGTCCATCACTTGCGTAGGGACTTTTACGTTTTGTTTTCTCGCCACAGCGATAGTGGAGCCAACGTCCGATAACGCAGCCTTGAAATCAGTGGGCGGCAACGCTGCGTAGGTCGTGAGGTTTTGTCTTGCCAGCGACACCTGTAGCCCGCCCACATTCTTTCCGATGCTATTTACCACGATTTCAAGATGGATTACCGCCGTAACCATCGCTACGGAAATGAGCACGCAGCAGGGGTACACATAATGCCTCACCCATGCGGGAGTCTCAGCGGTTTTCAGTATGCCTTTAATCTCGGCTACGTCCTTCTCCACTCTACGTAGACCATCATCAATGGTGTTAACGCGAGATGCGGTAGCCTTCTGGTCCGAGTCAATCCGCGAAAGCATTCCTAGATCGATTCGTTGTTCTGTCATTGCTAAGGATTCTTGGAGAATGGGTCCTGCATCCGGCACACTCCAAAATACACGCTTATCAGCGTTGCCAGACGCGACAATTAGGAAACGCAAGTACCCCGCCTCTATGCGGGTTTTCTTGTATCCGGGGAATAGTACTCCGCTACCCTGATTGTAGCAATTCCCCGATTTGACAAGACGTGCGGGATAGCCATCAGCAAGAGCGCCCATACCAGTCCAGCAACTCACGGAACGCCGCACCGCGATGGCTGTACTTCGATTTTTCCTCTGCGCTTAATTCAGCAAATGTTTTTCCGATCGCTGGAAAATAAAATAGCGGATCGTAGCCAAAGCCATTGGTCCCGCGCGGAGCATCGAGAATCATTCCTTCGGCGGTTCCGCGAAAGGTTGCCAGGGTTTCGCCGTCGCGAGCGGCGGCCAGTACGCACACAAACCTGCCGGTACGCTTTTCCGGCGAAACTTCCTTCAGTTCACGCAGAACGCGGGCGTTGTTGGCTTCGTCATCGGTATTCGCATCAGCCTCGTGCGGCTCTTTATTCTGCAGATCTGGAGCGGCGTAGCGGGCAGAATGCACGCCGGGAGCGCCGTTCAGCGCGTCGATCTCCAATCCGGAGTCATCGGCGACCACGATCTCACCCGGAACATAGCGGCTGTAGGCTCCCGCCTTCTTGCGCGCGTTGGCCTCGAAGGTCAGACCGTCCTCGACGACCGCTGGCAGGGAAGAGAATTCAGGAATGCCGGAAATTTCAACTCCGAAACGAGCTGCCGCTCCGGCGAAATCCCGCAACTTGCCGGCGTTCGAGGTCGCAATCAGAATCTTTCTCATAAAGTGGACTTATCCTCCCGAGCGAAGCGAGGGATCTTGGTGTTTCCTGACATCGATACCGGCGGTGCGCGGCAGGAACCAAGATCCCTCGCTTCGCTCGGGAGGACATCCTTTTGGTGGATGACTATAGATGACAATAATTGTAAAGGCGCATCCGCAATACTATCGTCAGTCGGATGCACGTGGCGCTGACGGTTCTCGAAGTAACACGATGATCAGCAACAGCGCCAGTAACGAAATCCATGGGCTGAGTTTTCGATCCCAGGTGCGGACAAAAGTGACCTGAACGCGGTTCGCTCCGGCCTCCACGGGAACGAGCATTTGCCCTGTGCCCGCGAGCGTGCCGGCCTGCACCGGCCGGCCGTTTACTTCCACTCGCCACGCCGGATAGTTAAACAGACGCAGAGCAAGATTGTCAGGAGTCGACATTTCGGCGGTGAAAACTTTGCGCTGCGCGCTCCAGTAGGAAACTCGGATGGAAGCGCGGGCCGCGCCTTCCACGGTTACACGGCGTGCATCTTTGTCCACGTCGAGGGGCGGCTGGGTTCCGACGGGCGTGTATTCGTCGACGCCCTCGTAACCTGCGCCAGTCGCCATAAAATCCTGCATTTCGCGAAGGTCGGCGAGGTGGTCCCACCAGGGCGCCTGGAAATGGAGCCACACGAAGGCGAGCACGCAGAGCATCGCCACGTACACTGCCACGCGCGCAGGCCACCTTCGGAAGCCCAGCACAGTAAGCAGTGTGAACGGAATTCCCAGGCACAATAAAAGACGCCAAGGAAATTGTACGAACCGCAGCTTGGGAAGGATGTTCCACAGCGGACCGGTAATCGAAAGCATCAGCACCGCGCATACCACGGCCCAGCTCACTAGCAGATACCATAGTTCTCGCCGGCGCGTGCGCAAGTTGCGTGCAGCCCAGGCGGCCGCGACAGTTAGCAGGATCTCCGCGGTCGCGACGGTAGAAACAAGATGGTCGAAAGTATCGTGATCGGCGTCGGTGGTATGGGCGAACAGAAAACTATCCGCCGGGCGCACCCCAGGCGAGACAGCTTCGGCGATGTTGACCCACTTCTGTTCGTATATGGCGGGCAGCAAATAGAAGGCAGCCAAGGCAGCGCCCAGCAGCACCGCCAATATTCCCGTGATCAGAACGCGAGGCGAACGCCGCGCGCAGGCATAGACAACGATCAACAACGCCAGCGAGTAATGGATCATTACAGCGGCGGGCGCATTGATCAGCCAGGACGCTGCCAACACGAGCGCCAGAAAAACGGTCACGCGCCGGCCCTTATCATCGATCGGCAATCCGATTGGCATTTCGATTCGCAACACGAGTAGTAACAATAAAGGAAGCAAAGAACTGGCCAGCAGTTCGGCAAAGGCGCTTCGCCAGTAGACGATGACGAGGTGATAAGGATTGACTGCGTAGAGCACCGCGGCGAAGGTGGCATCGCGCCGTTCAAGCCATTGCCGCGACAGCAGGAACATGGATATTCCCGCCGCGACAAGGGTCAGGAAAATGTAAATGCCGGGGACGATGGTCCATGGAAAGACCGCTCGGAGCGTCGCTCCTAGAGTCCACGATGCCGGAGGATAAAAAATGAAACGCGGCTCGCCATATCCGAACTGCGCCAGCGCGGCCCAACGTGGGTAGACGATGCCCTGTTTCCATTGCCCGAAAACTTCCAGCCACGAGTACAAGTGGAATTCGAAATCATGGCCGGAGGGAAAACCGGTAAAGAAGAATGGAATTTCAACCGCGAAAGCTGCCGCCGCGATCGCGAGCAATGGCATCCATCTCAAACTGACGGGCCGATGCGCGGTCGTGCCCGGTTGGAGCGAGCGATTTCCCGGCCCGGATTTTGTGCTTGCCCCCAGCTTTGGTCTGTCCTGATTTAATCCAGATTTAATATTCCTGAAACAACAACGAAATAACGATGAACTACTGTACTCGCAACGGGGTGGATCAGACCACGGAGAGTTGAGGAGCCTGGCTTAGACGGGGTCCGGGCTCTTCTCCCTCCGAAGATGTCCACCTTAAGCCTCTCGCTGCCCCGCAACTGCCACCTGCCTGGTTTTCCTTTTGTACGCCTCCAAGCCTGCCAAATCGCCAGCCGCGAGAGGCGTTTTGCCGCAGACCTAGTTTAAGGGATTGAAGAAGATTGAATGAAGGTGGGGATTGAGCCAGCGATGAGAAGAAATCAGAATTCGTAATGCCAATTGCTAACTGCCAATTGCCAAACTGCTCTTCAATGTTCTTCACTCAGCAATCAGAATCAACAATCAGCAATTGCCTTAAGTCGCGACTGCCTCACCGGACCGTTGACGGCGAAGCTCAGCCATGAAGTCATCCTCTTGCAGAGTGGAGCCCTGGCGAAGCAATTCGAGCAAAGAATCTTCCAGATGCTCGCTCTTGGCAGCTTGCTCCCCAGCTTCGGTCGAGGGGCTGAATTGAGTTAAGTCTGCCTTCAGCGCGCGTGGAGAAACACTGAGCTGCGGCGTGGTTGCAGGCTTGCTCTGCAACAGGCCAATCAAATTTTCCACATGGGCTCGCTGTTCCGCGGTTCGGGAAGGGAATTCCACTCCCATACCGCGGCCTGGATGAGTGACCCGCACGATGCCTTCGGTGTGCACGGCCATCTCCTCCGTTTTCAGACAAAGCTCAACTAATGCACGCTCTGGAAAGGGCGAGTCAGTTTCGACGTAGCATCCGCCGAGACTAAGATCGGTAAGCTTACAATGAGGGACCATCTCTTCGAGTGGGGTGCCGAGACTGGTCGCTGCGGCCTGCAGCCAGACCTGCAACCGAGTCTTGATAGTCTCGTCCAAGTCGAGAAAGTGAACCCCGGTCTGCCCATTGGGATTCGCCCATGCGACTTGGCCATAGCCGTCAAGTTCGGTTCCGTTTGGCAATTGAAACTTAACCTGGAGCAGAGCCCCCGCGGTCTGAGGTTCGGCAGTAAGAACATCCATGCCGGTCTCGCTGAGATCGAGAAGAATTCCCTCTGTTTTACGATTGTCAGGCTGAGTAATCTCAACCGGAGCCTGGACTGGAACCCGGTAGGCACGCCGGCGTTCGCGCTTCAGCAGTGCGGTCAGAGCTCGCAGGCCGGCTTTGGTGCTTTCCTCGGTAACCGGTTTGTAAAGTACGAAATGCGCGCCCAAGGTCAGCAGGTTGCGGGCCTTAGACTTTTCCGCAATCAAGGCCACGGTCACAGGCGGATTTTCGGGATTCAGCCGCCGAGCCTCTTCGACTACTTCCGAGGCAGATTCCGGCTCATCGAAGTCAACGATAATCGCGTCGAACTTTTGCTGCTGAAGATGGCTAACCGCGCTCGCGAGATCGCTGAAACGCTCCATCGCGATCCCGCAGGCCGGGAGCACCCGGCCCAGGATATCGGAAACGGAATCGTCAGTGGAAACCAGCAACGCCAGAAGGGTCATAACTTGAGTCCCCGCCCGAACCGAGACGGCGAGATTATGGCCAGCGAGGCGCCGTTGGCCGCGCTCCCTTGGAAGCCGCAGCGTTGGAACCCGCTTTCGCGGCCATTGCGTCAGAATGGGTCGACGGCTCGTCGACTTCCATCAAGACTGCGTTATCTTCATCGTCGTTTTCAGCCAGCAAGGGAGCCACTTCACGCAGCTTCTCCGCCGCCTGCTGGAGCATTTCGATCTGCTTCCCCAGTTGGGCGTACTTGGTCTGTTTCTGCCGCAACACCTCATGGATATCCTTCATACGTCCCCCTCTAGCGAATGTAAGGAGGGTCCGAGGTAGCGTCAACGGTAATCCCCCTTTGCGGGTTACCGGGGTAATTTGCGGAGTTGTTGGGAAGGTAAGAGGTCGGGCAAAAAAGCAAAAGCCCTGCGCTGGCAGGGCTTCCGTGAAGCCGATTGTATGGATCGACTCAGGTTCTGAACTTATGCTGAAGCAGTCCCGCCAAACCAACCAGCCCGGTCCCCAAGAGCGCCAAAGTGCCGGGTTCAGGAACTGTGCCGACCAAGGTGTTGCCGCTGCCGAATTTCGCGGTTCCCCACCATCCATTCTTGCCGGTGAAGAAGAAATTCTGCGAAGTTCCGCCGCTGTAGGTCTGCCCGTTATACCAGGTGCCGGTGATGCCGCCAGCAATCACGTATTCGTTCTGAGACGCGTTTACCAGAGTGATGGTAACCGGACCGGTGAACTTGCCGGAGAAGATGATTCCGTTCGGAAGGCCATCCGTGCCGTTACCTGTGATGGTGAAGCTTCCACCGCCCTGAAATGTAGAAACGTTGCCGGTCGTCGAAACAAACGCGCCGGTTGAAAAGCTCAAAGTACCTAGATTCGATCCGGTAACCTGGCCACCTCCGCCAAAGCCGCTGACGGCGATGACATCGGATCCGGTAAGTGTCAAACCTGTGTTGCAGCCCTTGAGAGTCCCTCCGCTGCTGCTGAAATCCACCTGGTCCGCAAACGCCGCCATCGGCAACGCCAAGGCCAGTAGAGTGAATAACAACATCCGCTTCATCATTACTTCCTCCTGGAACGCGCTGGGAGAACTATTTAGTTTATCTTCAACTCTTTGGGGGGGTTTAAGCCCCCAGCTTTGGCCAGAGAGAGAAATTCGACACCACTGTGTGCACCTGAGAGACCAAACCAAAAATAATTCTAAACTACTGATTATATAATTACTTATGTGGAGACAGCGAAATCTCGATCGAGTCGAAGTTGCAAAGCGATGCATACTTGTTCATGCTTGTTGCATATTGCCGGACAATCGCCCGGCTCCCAACCGTTGAAATTCCTCTCGAATACGGGCCTTTGAAACACCATGGATTCCCTTAGCCTCCTCGTGCCACTTCCATGGCACGGAAGTGGCATTCACAAGCGCCCACGCCAAGGGTAGGGTAGCTGGTGAGCAGTTCTGGGGGAGGGCTGTTCGGGCGTCCCGAAACTCGAAAGAGTTTTGGGACGCTTCTTAATTTTAGGCGAATTCTCTGATTTGCATTCGGCGCTCTGCGTTCCGCCGGAATCTTTAGACATCTTCCTCAGACCATCCTCATTAGTTCTTTAAAGCGCAACGTTCGGCCCAATCAATTCACGAAGCCGGTGAGACAGGCTCGCGGCCAGCGATCTATAAAAACGTGACGCGAGGTGAGGGAAGATTTCAAAGAGCCCCTCCAGAGTAGCGCGATCGAGCTGATACGCCTCCACGTTCCCTTGCGCAACCACATTTACGCTGGCGGGCGCGTCTTCGAGGAATGACATCTCTCCGCAGATTTCTCCGGGCCCAATCTCAGGATATGGCGGGGTGGTGCGAATCTGCACTCGTGCCGTTCCGCTGAGCAAGAGAAATACACCATTCGTTTTCTTGCCCTTAAGCACGATGGTCTGCCCCTTGCTGAAGTGAACGCGGGAGGCTTTATCGGCCACCAGGGTCCAGTCATTCGGGGTGAGGTAGAGCAATCCGTGTTTGGAGGATGACAGGACCGATAGGTCCTGATTGATACTCTTGGCCATGTATCCTTACAACTCGATTCCTGAAGACTTCCCGCAAATCTCAGGAGCAAATAACAAACAACAGGGTGACTCAAGCCTATCAGAAAAAGGATTCCGTGAATCGTACCGGAATCCCATTCGATACGGAGTACCGGGAATTTTGCGGAATCCTAGGCGCAGCACTGCTTCGCAGCATCCGAGCCTGGGAGATACAAGCGCTAGGAGGTACAAGCGCAATGTGAAGTTCAGGGTGACGAAGTGATGTTGTCGGTGCCGAAATTTCCAGGCTCGATGATTTGAGCCGCCGCTATTGTGTGGGCGACTAGAGTTTGGTGCTGGCAAGAGTTTATGGCTTTACCTGAAATGCTTGGTTGCTGTTGAGAACGCCGCCAGGAGTCGTCACCGAAACCACGCCGCTAGTCGCGCCGCTCGGAACGGTAGCTGTTAAATATGTATCGGACACCACGTTAAAGGTCGCAGCAGCTCCGTTGAATGAGACAGCAGTGGTTCCGGTGAAACCCTGACCAAGAATCTCAACAGTCTCGCCAGCCTTGCCGATGACCGGCAGTAGGCGGGCGAAGGGCGGGAGACCGAGATCAAAACTGTATGCGACGCCCAAGCTTTTCGTTCCTCCCCCATACGCTAAGCCGTAAATTTTACCGTTGGTATGTTGCATAGGAGTTGCAGATGGCTGGCTGCCGGTCGGGAGATCGAAATTGTAAAGAATGGAGTAGCCACCAAAGCTTGTGATCTCGAAAATTATTCCATAGCCCTTGCTGCCACCTTCCGCGGTAGCCCCATAGAAGTTGCCGTCGCTTGCTTGCAGGAGCTCTGCAACGGGATAAGCGCCATCGTTCGGGTAATTCGGGTCGGAAAAATTGTGAAGCACCGTGACGGCTCCCGTCGGCGTTGATTTGAACACCGTGCCGAATTTATTGTCTCCCCCTCCGTAAGTAGTACCGTAGAAGTTTCCGTCACTGCCCTGCATTAAGGTAGCCAAGTCCCCAGGCACGCGGGCATCGAAATTAAAAATCACGGTGACGGTCCCGTCGGGCGTCATCTTAAATACGGTGCCGTGGTCCGATTTGCCGCCGTTCGCGGTCGTTCCGTACAGGTTACCATCCGTTGCCTGTAGCAGCGGGCTCGGCTGGGACGCCCCAGGAAGAGACGCTAGCGAAGTGAAGGCTCCCGACTGAGCAATCTTGTAGGCAGTACCCCCGACCGTCCCGTAAAAATCCCCATCGGCAGCCTGGATTGGGGGTGCTTCGGTCCTGCCATCTGTCCTTGTAAAGTTGCGAAGCGTCGTTAGACTTCCGTTCGCGGCAATCTTGAAAACCGTTCCAAGATTTTCGGTGCCTCCCAAGTAGGTGGTGCCATAAAAGTCCCCGTCCGTCCCCAACGTTAGTCCGCTGTACGGGCGCTGACCATCGGTGCGGACGAAGTTGTGGAGCACGCTGGGAAAACCCCCGGTCGTAAAGCTAAATACGACGCCACCTTCTCTGCTAATCGGCGCGGTCCCGTAAAGGTTGCCATCTCTTCCCTGCGTCAGAATCCTGCGCTGCTCGGAGTGGCACCGTGAATACCGTCGAAGTTAAACAGATCGGTGTAGGTCTGGGAGTACGAGGTGCCAGCTGAGGCAACGGTTACCGCGAGAGCCGCAGTTAAAACCCACTTGTAGAACGAACTTGTTGTCATGTGGTCCTCCGCATTTAATTCTTTACTTGGTAGCCGCGCGCTGCATGGGTTTTGATCTGCTGCTAGGGGGGAAGATTTCGGCATTCACGGTTTCACCTGAAACGATTGGTTGCTGTTGAGAACGCCGCCCGGAGTCGTCACCGAAACTAGGCCGCTAGTCGCACCGCTCGGAACGGTAGCCGTAATTTCCGAATCCGATACGACGGTAAAAGCGGCCGCTGTTCCGTTAAAGGTCACGCTAGTTGACCCCGTCAGATTTGTCCCCAGAATGATGACGGTCGCCCCGACCTTTCCAGATGTGGTCTGGGTCCTCACGAAAGACCCAAGTCCGAGCGACAGGTTGAAGACGGTACCGCTATTGCTGCTTCCACCCGTATACGTCGTTCCGTAGAAGCTTCCGTTGGTTCCTTGAATTAGACTGCCGTACGGATTGCTGCCGTCCGTCTCGACGAACCGGTGCAGGGGTGTCAGCTTGCCGCGTGAGGTGATTTTGAAAACTGCGCCGCATCCGGCATTGCAGCGACTACTGCCGCCACCGCCCGTCGTCCCGTAGAAGCTGCCATCAGTGGCTTGGACCAGCGCTGCCTCGGGGTAGGCTCCATACGTCGCGTCGAAACTAAGCAAGGTCATCAGCGTACCGCCAGTAGAAATCTTGAAGACCGTACCAGCGTTATTGTCCCCGCCAAGTTCGGTTATTCCGTATAGGTGGCCGTCCGCCGCCTGAACCAGCCCTACGGGGTAAGCGCCGTGCGTAAGATCGAAATTCCATAGGGTCGTCAAGGTACCGCTCGGTGTGATTTTGAAGACCGTCCCCAATTTCTGGGTCCCGCCATTAGCGGTGGTTCCGTAGAGATTCCCGTCAAGGCCTTGAACCAGCGCCCCCAGAGGGTCTGCACCGTCAGTTCCGTCGAAGCTGTGCAGTGTCGTTAGCTTGCCGCTTAGGGTGATTTTGAAGATTGTGCCATAGTTGCCCTTGGCCCCATCCTCGTAGGTGGTCCCGTATAAATCCCCGTCAACGCCTTGAACCAGCGCCGCCGGAGGATTCGCACCGTTGATCCCACCGAAGCTGTGCAGAGTCGTTAGCGTGCCTCCTGGTGTGATTCTGAAAACTGTGCCCCTGTTGTGAAATCCCCCCTGATAGGTTGTCCCATAAAAATTCCCGTCGGAGGCCTGAACCACCCCTCCGCGCGGGAGGCTGCCGTCCGCGCAAGTTGGCTGGTTACAAAAATTGTACAGAGTTGTCATTGCGCCGCCTGTGCTAACGCTAAATACGGTGCCGCCGTTATTTCCCCCGCCGGAATCCGTTGTCCCGTAGAAGTTCCCGTCGAAGCCCTGGATGAGGGCCGCAACAGGTTGGGTACCGTTAGTTCCGTCAAAGCTAAACAACGTGATAAGGGTCTGAGCTGACGCGCGAGTGGCTGCCGCTGCACAAAAGGCCACACCGAACACCACGGTCAAAATGAATAAGTAGATGCGGTTTTTCGTCACGGGTTCCCCTCAAAATGGCCGTCCGGTGCGGCATTCCGCGCGCGGGCAGCCTATTCTCCTCCAACCCGAACGAGAGGTCAATGGAGCCGCTTAGCGCAATCGCGGGGAGAAATCGGTGAGGGCCATGTAGGTGGAGTCGACCTTTTCCACGAGTTTGCCGTTCGCCTCGGATTTCTCTTTGACACTCTTCCACTCCGGGTCGTCCTGGAATGATTTCCAGTTGGCAGCTGCCGCTTCGCGGCTTGGATGCTGAAGAATGTAGATCAGGGTGTTGCTTTTCTCTGGCTCATCGAGAGGCGTCCAATACGCAATGCTTTTTATTCCGTGGCGGTCAAAGATTTTTATGGTGTGTTCGCGGAAGCGTGCCAGCAGGTCGCTCAATTTACCCGGAGCTGCATGATAGATGCGGAGCTCGTAGACGCCAGTCTCGACTTGTGCATTGCCGTTGTCTTGCCGAGCAGCGGCCCAAAGTGCCGGAAGCAATGTTGCCGCAGGAAGCACCTGGAGGAGTGTTCGTCTTTTCACGGCAGAAATTCTAGCAGAACCCGGGTTCGATGAACGCGCAAGCGAGGGCTCGAATCACTTTCAGCCAATGAGCGCATGGCGATCTTGCGTGAACAACGACAGTGTGTGGCCAAGGCTCGGGTAGAGCAAAAAAAACGCGGGAGTCGACGGACTCCGCACAAAGTTTATTGAGCTATTAAGGTGCGTAACGGGTGAAGACAAAATCACGAGCTTTGACAGGCTCGTGGCAGGGGAAACAGGTTTTGAGAAGCGCTTCGTCCGCAGGTTTGCCGTCTTTGAATTGAGCGAACCCCCAGCCGCCCGTCGCGGCGTATTTTTTTGAGTCCTTGACCATGAACTGAATGTTCGTGGCCGCCCCGGCAACGAACGATTGGGAGCGGCCGAAGACTTTGTTATTTTCCTCAGACGGAACATAACTCCAGGCCAGCCGGGCAATGATTGTGCCGTCCGGGAACGGCAGCTTTCCCTCTCGGTAGGCCTTGATAGCTATATCGTTGCCGAGATTGGCGCGAAGATCGTTGAGGTTGCCTTCTTCGTGGGCCACGGAGATCAACTTCCAGTCGCGGTATCCGGGAGGAATCTTGATTCCGAAGATCGGGGCTGCCTCTCCATCGGCCTGTCCAGATGTGGGGACTGAATTGGCTACAACACCGGCCACCGCTACCACTGCAACCAATAAGAAAGCGATCCGTTTCATTGGGTTCCTCCTTCTAAACTCTTGAGCCACTGTCCGGAGTGGAGACAGGAGAGCCTCTACCGTCGGAGCTCTCCTGCTGCTTTGCGAACAATTAGCCAGCCTCGGCGAAGATCATCACGCTGCCGCACGTCAGCCTTGAGAACTTCTGGATGGCCGTCGATTATACCGCTGACATCGAAGACTGTTGTTAACGGGCCATTACACTCATTGACCCGACCTCCGGTCGAGAAGGCAGACAATCCACGGACAAACCAGGGAGATTGTGGCGACACGAAGGCGCAGGAGCGTAGAATGCGGTCGACCTGCTGGGCTGCAAACCTCAGTCTGTTCCTCGAAGGAGAATCCGGCGCCATGCGAAAGCTTGCGAGAACTCGGAAAGCTGGCTCGGCGCGAACGACTGCACCGACGAATCAACTGAAAAACCACTGCCTCTTTGCAATTTTCATGCTTCTCCTGGTATGCGTTGGGCACGGATTTGGGCAGGCCACGATTCCCGATACGCCGGCTGGCAAAGTCTTGCATGCATGGCTGGATGCCTTCAACAGCGGCGACCGGGCGAAGATCGAGGCTTACGTCAAAACCTTCGATCCGAAGGAATCCGCCGACTTCATGTTGACATTCCACAACCAGACTGGCGGATTCGACTTGCTCGCGATCGAGAGCAACGAACCGAAGTTGATCAAGTTCCGTGTAAAAGAGAAGGCAAGCCCGACGGTCGCCATCGGAAGTATTCAACTCAACGACGCTCAACCGCCAACCGTGGAGAGCTTCGGTATACGTGCGATTCCTCCCGGCGCGGTAGTGGAAAACATAAAACTGGATGCTGCCGCCCGGCAACGCGTGCTTGACGGCATTGAGTCCAATTTAAAAGAGTCCTACGTCTATCCGGAAACTGCGCAAAAGATGGACGAAGATCTCCGGGGTCGCCAGAAACGCGCCGAATTTGATGCCGTCACGGATGGCGATGTTTTCGCCGCACTGCTCACCAAGGATCTGCAGGAAGTCAGCCATGACAAGCATCTGCACGTGAATTACAGCCCTTACAAGCTCCCGACCGACGACGATCATGGGCCCAGCCCGGAGCAAAAGGAAATGCAGAGGAAGCAAATGGAGCGTACCAACTGCGGATTCGTAAAAGCCGAGATTCTGCCGGGCAACATCGGCTACCTGAAATTCAACTTCTTCGCAGACCCTGAACTGTGCGGCCCGACCGCCATTGCCGCCATGAACTTCCTGTCTCATGTGAATGCCATCATCTTCGATCTTCGCGACAACGGCGGAGGCGACCCCAAGATGATCGCCCTGATCTCAACCTATCTTTTCGATAAGCCTACTCATTTGAACGATCTCTACAACCGCAAGGACGACGAAACCACACAATACTGGACCTTGCCTTACGTTCCCGGCAACCGATTGCCTGACACGCCAGCTTTCGTACTGACATCGAAAATGACCTTCTCTGGTGCGGAGGAATTCAGCTACAACTTGAAGAACCTCAAGCGGGCGACCCTTGTTGGCGAAACCACCGGGGGCGGTGCGCATCCGGTGTCCGGCCATCGCATCGACGACCACTTCACCATCGGCGTCCCATTCGCCCGTGCCGTGAACCCGGTTTCAAAGAAAAATTGGGAGGGCACAGGCGTTGCACCGGATGTTGCGGCGAACAGTTCCGAGGCCCTCGATGTAGCGGAAAAATTGGCGACTGCTAAGATTCAGTCGAAGTGATGGACTCTGATTCATGGAGTGCACGCACCATAGTCTCGGCCAACGTGATCCACTCGAAAGGCACGCCCGGAAGTTCCCTTGATCTTATGACCGCGTAATGACAATCGTTCATGAATCCTCACCTCACTCGATGGATTCACCAACTCGTAGCTGTTGCCATCCTTTGCAGTCAAACTGAGGCCATTGTCGGTCTGCCGGATACAACCTGTGAGTGAGGTGTGGCCACGATGTATCAGGTAAATGCCAACGCCGACCGCCGTTCCAACGCCAACGGCCACGCCAACGATTGCAGCTTCACAGCCACCGCAAATCGAATTTGCTGCTGCAGGCCGGGAGAACGGTAATAGAACCAATGCCATGGAGCACAGAATGCCAGTACGGAAGCTTGGTCTCTTCAATGGCGCGACCTTCTAAACCGAATTTTGTTTTTGATGGGAACAACGGCCCCAAGTGTATACCCACCCAGGAACCAAGCCAGAGGTCGCGAGGCTGCGATAGCTCTGCTCTACTTTTCACCATCAAGGCGCATAACGAGTAAAGACGAGGTCGGTCGCTTTGGTCTTCTCGTGGCAGGGGAAGCAGCTTTTCATAAACGCCGCGTCGCCAGCTTTGCCGTCCGCGAAGTGACCGAACCCCCAGCCTCCGGTCGCGGCGTACTTTGTCGAGTCCTTGACCATAAACTGAATGTTCGTGGGGGCGCCGGGAACGAAAGATTGAGCCTGGCCAAAGACTTTGTTGTTTTCATCCGATGGGACGTTACGGTAATGCAGAGCGGCAATGATCGTGCCGTCCGGGTACGGGAGCTTCCCGTCACGGAAGGCGTTGAATGCCACATCGTTGCCCAGGACGGCGCCTAAACTGTTGAGCTTGCCTGCTTCATGGGCCGAGGAAATCCACTTCCAGTCGCGATACCCATGCGGGATTTCGGTAACGTAAGGTGCGGATTGCGCGTCCGCGCGCCCCGGTGCAGGGGCGATGAGGACGACAAGACCGGCCATGGTTGCGACTGCAAGCAAAAAGAATGTGAGGTGTTTCATAAGTTCCTCCACGCAATGTATCTAGGTGAACTGAAATCAGTCCTGACTATTCCGCCTTAGGGCTGATGTCGATGCGTTTTTGATCGCCAGTAGTCAGGCGGAACTCACGGGTAAGGATAATGCACGAGAGCCTGCATTGCCGACATAACAGGCTTTTGGGGCCTGAGGCGCTGTGCGGGCGTGTGCCAAGCGGAGCCCGCAGCCGAAATCCTAGGCCGCATTTTGGCGAAGGAAGAGAAAGCGGACGATGCTAGTATTTCGGGGAGCGTGGTTATAGGCACGTGGCCCGACCTTTCAATGAAGATTCCTTACGCTGAAATGCAAATTGCGCGAGCCAAGATGGAGTAGGCAAATGAATGAAGGAACCCTGCTCGGAAAGATTGACAGTATCCGTGGCGAACCGGGTATCGTTCCGTATTTACGCTTACCCCTCTCTCTGAGCTATCAAGGGACTTCGACTGAACTTCTCGATGTCGTGAGTGTGACGGCAACCGCCTATCTGCTCTACGCGAAGGGTGGCCAATTGGAGATCCACGCCGGGAATTATCTCGGTCCATGCCAGCTCGACCCTTACGGCTCCCTTGGAAGCTTGAACCCGGGCGCTCCCGCCGTAGCGTGGACGCTCCTTCTGCCGACGGATCACCAAGTTCTCCACCGAATCGAGGAGAGGCGAAAGGGCAGAGACGTAGTGCTTAGTTTCGTGATTTCGGTCTCTGCGATTCCGCGAGAGCAACCGAATCAACAGAAACCATCAGGGATCACCTGCATTAAGCTACACGACGCGAATGCGAAGGGAGATGATCATTGCAAGATTGAAATCTCCAAATCGAAGTGGCTTGAACTGCTGCAAGCTGTGGGCTACGGTGAGTACCATTTGGCGGAAATTCCACTGCCACGAATTAGAAACGGGAAAGGAATCGACGCCTCTCTTCCAAATCTTCAGCGAGCTTGGGAGCACTTTCTAAATGGAAGCGACCGGGAAACGCTGGCAGCCTGTTACGACGCATTAGAGAAGCTCGCAAAAGTGTCATTGAATCCCAACAGCGAGCCGAATCAGAATACGTTTTCAAAACTTCTTTCCGGCGTCGAGCCGCCGGAAAAGGCTCAAAAACTAGCTCGACTCCTGCACTATTGCACGGCTGTTCTGCACCTCGGCCGGCACGAACACGCACCATCCGTTGATCTGGATCATCGAGATGCAGAATTTGCCATGCTGATAACCCACGCTTGTGTTGCCTATTTATCGAAGACCGATAAAAAGAAATCTCTGGGAGAAGATGTTCGTCGCTGACAATGCGCGCTCACCGGGGCGTGATTCCGCTAAGGCGAAGCTGGTGGCTGAATAGAAGGCAGTTACGCGCTGCTAGGGGACGGGCCCACCTTTGATTTCTTATTGCTAGTACCATTCTCTACTGAGGCTGAGGCTGCCCCACTCGTCGCGCTTTTCGACGAGTGGGAACCACGGACCTCGACTTCTTCTTTGTTCGTCGCCGCTACCGGCCGGGGTTCGCACAAAAGTGAGGCGGGCTAAGGCAAAGCCCCTTATACCGTCGTTCGTGGTACCCATCCATCGAAAACCGCGATGGATGGGGCAGCCTCACTCGTGGTGATGCAAAGATATTTGGGCGAAGGATCTGAAATAGAAGCTAGGGTTTTGGGAAGGGGACGGCTTCAGCCGTGCCACCCGGAGCCAAAGAAAGACGCGGGCTTTAGCCCCTGAGGTACAGCCGCCTCGAACCGTCGAGGATTTATGAGATGGCTTCTAGGATGGTGCGCCCTGAGAGATTCGAACTCCCGACCTTCTGGTTCGTAGCCAGACGCTCTATCCAGCTGAGCTAAGGGCGCAAATTCTGGTTGGCAGGAGAACTCGCTCGTGAATTATAACGGAAGTCGCTTGCCCCTGGGAATCGATGGCTCAGAACCATAGCGCATTCCTCAGCCAGAATTGCTAAGTCGGTAGTGCCTCAGTTTGAAAAACCCTCCCCACACAGTTTTCTTTGAAAAGTGATCAATACGGAACATCCCGTAGGGGACATTCTGTATAGCCTTAAGGTTCCGCTGAGGAGGCTACGTCATGGCCCACGTTAAAACAGCAAGCTATCCGATCTGCCCGCTATGCACCGAACACGTAGAGATTGAAACCGCCAACACCGACGAAAAAGGCCGTGCTGTCCATGAGGACTGTTACGTTGCATTGATCATTGCCCAGAGCCGCATGTTTGCATCGACCAGCCTTAGCCTGCTAATTCTTTGCGCTCTCGCCATACCTGAATGCCAACGGGCGGTCGCCTAGCTATCAACGCACTATTAGGACGCTAGCAAAGTCTTGGCTTTGTACGGGCGCCGCGCTTGCCGGGTTTCGGCATGTAGGAATCGGCCATCTCGACTATCTCTGTCAAGGCTCCAAACATGATCACTCAGTTAGCAGCCACGGCGGATTGACTCGTTGCCTAAGGTCTTTACCTCAACCCTACCCGTCAACTCGCTACCTTGCACTCACTACTCGTTGATCAGCGGTAATTTCGCCCACGGCCCGAGGTTTTTCAGCAAGTTTCGGCCTGATTGTTGCGTTCATCAGCCGAAGTAAATCTTTCCAACCGCAGAGCATTTCCTACAAAGTGAAAATTGGTTGTAGCGTGTGTTTTGAGGGCCTTACGGATGGCAAGCCATGTGCTCTAGAAAGAGCAGACGAAGTGGCGCGCAACGGGGCGCTCCAAGGACGACTTCGGCCAGAGGTTTTCTTGGACGCCCCTTGCAATTACCCTCCCCTAAGTTTAAGCAGGAAGCTTCTCCCATCAAAGACAAGCCCTCCCCCGCCGCTTGTCCTGATAAGCTTGCCCTGATCGACCCTTCTAAACCAACGCAATCTAAACCAACGCGATCTGTTCCCGCACATCCACCCCAGCCTGTCGCAGCAGCTTGGCAATCGCGTCCGCCTTCAGGCGCGAAGCGTCGAACTCCACCCGCACCGTGCGCTCCCGCTCGTTAAACTGCACTCGCCGAACTCCGTAGACCTCGCGCATGCCGTCGATGGCTCTTAATTCAGTTTCGCCGGGCGTGGCGCCGTAACGAAAAAGAACATCCAGATAAGTCATGGGATAATCCTTGTGCTTTCTTTAGGAATCCGACTCCAGGCTCGTGCCCGGTTGAATCCAATATAAAGCATCGTCCATCGAACAAACAGAGAATAGACTGGCTCCCGGTTTATCAGCACCTGGTTAAAAGGAGTAAAGTTTTTCTTTATGCCGGCGAACCAAGCCGGCGCGCCGCTCCGCATGTTCACAAAACCGTCCAACCAAGCTTCGACATCCGCACGCGACCCAGTCTGCGGGATGAGTGTAAATCCAGCCACCGCGAAGCATGTCCACTCACACGGCAAAAAGAATTACTACTTCTGCTGTGCTCCGTGCGGAGAAAAATTCAAAGCAGACCCTGCCAAATACCTGAACGAAACTCCATCGCCGGGCTCATCCGGACTGATGATGCCCGGACTTGTGATGCCAGGTGCCGCCGCACCCCCGATCGCGGAGTCTCACGAGAATCACGCGGCTCCGGTCCGCGCGCTTCGGCCAGAAAGCCAGTCCGCCGCCGCGAGCGCTGCCTATGTCTGCCCGACGTGCCCGGAGGTCCGGGAAACGAAACCGGGTGCTTGCCCCTCGTGCGGGATGGCGCTTGAAGCTGAAGTTCCCTTAGCCTCACGCACCGAATACACCTGTCCGATGCATCCGGAAATCGTGCGGCCGCAACCCGGTTCATGTCCCATCTGCGGTATGGCCCTCGAACCGCGCACCATTGCCGCAACTCCAGAAGAGAATCCCGAACTGCGCGACATGACTCGCCGCTTCTGGGTAAGCCTCGCACTCACCGTTCCGCTGATGTTGATTGACATGTACCAAATGATGCCGGGATTAGGAAGGCAGGCGACTTCGGAGTCAGGATGGCTGCCATGGGTCGAGTTGGCCCTCGCCACGCCGGTTGCCCTCTGGGGCGGCTGGCCGTTCTTTCAGCGTTTCTGGACCTCGCTCATGAACCGCAGTCCGAACATGTTCACGCTGATCGGCATGGGCACGGGTGTGGCTTATGTCTACAGTGTTGCCGCTACTTTAGCGCCGCAGTTTTTTCCTGCATCGCCGCCCCACACGGCCAATTATCCAGATCTCTACTTCGAGGCTGCGGCCGCCATCACCACTCTCGTCCTGCTTGGTCAAGTAATGGAGTTGCGCGCCCGCAGTCGCACCAGCGCAGCCATTCGCGCCCTCCTCGATCTCAACCCCAGGACCGCGCGCCTGCTCAACTCTGACGGCAATAATAATGAAGAAAAAGACGTCCCACTCGAACTGGTGAAGCCCGGCGATCGTCTCCGCGTTCGTCCCGGAGAAAAAATCCCCGTGGATGGCATAGTGGTCGAAGGCCGCAGCTCGATCGACGAATCCATGATCACCGGTGAATCCATGCCGATGGAGAAATCGCCCGGCAGCAAAGTCATCGGAGCCACCATCAACGGCACGGGCTCATTCATCATGCGCGCCGAGCGCGTGGGCGGCGAAACCCTGCTGGCGCGTATCGTGCAACTCGTCGGACAGGCGCAGCGCAGCCGCGCTCCCATCCAACGTCTCGCCGATCGTGTTGCGAAATGGTTTGTGCCGATTGTTGTCGCGGTCGCGGCCATCACTTTTGTTGCATGGTTTCTATTCGGTCCGCAACCACACCTTGGGCACGCACTGGTAAATGCCGTAGCCGTGCTCATCATCGCCTGCCCTTGTGCGCTCGGTCTCGCCACTCCGATGGCGATCATGGTCGGCGTGGGCCGCGGCGCTCGCGCCGGAGTGCTCATCAAGAATGCCGAGGCTCTGGAGATTCTGGAAAAAGTCGACACCCTGGTCGTCGACAAGACGGGAACGCTCACTGAAGGCAAGCCACAAGTCGAGAGTATCTCCACCGCCTTGGCAGACAATCCCGAGTTCCTGCGCCTCGCTGCCAGCCTGGAACGCGCCAGCGAACATCCGCTGGCCAACGCAATTGTTGAGGAAGCTGCCAAGCGCGGTCTGAAACTTTCCCAGCCGAGTGAGTTCACGTTAGTCCCCGGCAGAGGGATTCGCGGTATTGTCGAAGGAAGACAAGTGGCAGTGGGCAACTCGCTCTTGATGGTTGAGGTTGGCGCTTTACAGAAGCCTGCGGTTATCGCGGGTCACGGCCAACCGGACAGCACGATTCTATGCGTGGCCGTCGACGGAAAATACCTTGGCAATTTTGGAGTCGCCGACCGAATCAAGCAGTCTACCCCTGACGCTCTCGCCGCCCTTAACGCGCAGGGCATCCACATCGTCATGCTCACCGGCGACAATCGGAACATCGCCGAGAAAATTTCAAAGAGACTCGGCATCGACGAATTCGAGGCGGGGATTTTGCCGGAAGGAAAGCTCGACGTCATTCGCAAACTGCAACGGCAGGGAAGAGTCGTCGCGATGGCGGGCGATGGCATCAACGACGCTCCTGCCCTCGCGCAAGCTGACGTCGGTATCGCCATGGGCACCGGCACCGACGTGGCAATGGAGAGCGGCGGCATCACCCTGGTAAAAGGCGACCTTATGGGAATTCTGCGCGCCCGGAAATTGAGCCAAGCTACGCTGCGCAACATCCGGCAGAATCTTTTCTTCGCCTTCGTTTACAACGCCATCGGAGTGCCAATCGCGGCAGGAATCCTTTATCCGTTTTTTGGCGTTCTGCTCAGCCCCATCTTCGCCGCCGCCGCCATGAGTTTCAGCTCGGTCTCGGTAATTACGAATGCGCTGCGTCTTCGAAACATAAAATTGTAGATATAGGAGAGAGCGATGCAAGAGAGAGATGCAAGAGAACGACGCGGAAGGGGACGAGTGACGTGGGAGAGCGGCGCTTCAGCACCGCGTAGAATATTCAGAAATTGACAGGGGGCTTCAGCCCCCGAGTCCATCAAATCACAGCTTCTCCAAATACTCAATCACATCCGGCTCCGTCCAATCCACCGCGCCAATAAACTTCCGCCGCACGATCCCGCTACGATCGATGATGTAGGTCTCCGGAAACTTAAACGTCCCGTAGAGCGCATTGCTCTTCCCGTCGCCATCGCGAACCGAGAGCAGGTTTACATTGTGATCCTTCAGAAATCGCTGGTAGCTGTTTTCGTCGACATCCACGCTCACGGCCAAAACCGTCACGCCCTTCGCCTTCATGCGCTGCTGCATCTGCACCAGCGAGGGCATTTCTTCGATGCACGGCGGACACCACGTCGCCCAGAAATTCAGCACCACCACCTGGCCTTTGAACTGACTCAGCGCAACCGTGCGGTCGGCATTGTGCACCGTGAAATCCGGGGCCGCCGAGCCGATCCGCGACGGCCGCGAGCCGCTGTAGCATCCGGACAACGCAAGCAAAAATAAACCGATGAGGAGGGAGCAGGGGAAACGAACCATTCGTCGCACCCGGTTATAATAATTGATTCGGCGGCCGCAGGAAGAAAGCAATCTCCAGGAATCGTCGTCGCGATGCGGCCCGCTCACTTCGCATGCACTTCCGTTTCATCACCTCCACTCCTCTGAATATCACTGACGGCAGCGGCACTTTTGCTGGCATCTCCACGCTTGCTAAGTTCCTGAGAGACTCTGGCGAAACCGTAGACCTGTTTACACCCACTCTAAAGCTCCCCATCTACACTCTGGAGCGCATTGTTTTTAATGAAATGCTCCGCTTTAGCGCTGGCCTTACCTCTAGTAAGACGATCACCGTGGGCTTTGACATGGATGGCTATGCACTAGCGGGGAAGGACCGTGGATTCCACGTTGCATCCATCAAAGGTGTAATCGCCGATGAAATGCGTTTTGAAACCGGCCTTACCCGCAGCACCATGCGCCTCCAAGCCCGCCGGGAGAAACTCCATGTCCGGCGCGCAAACCTGGTGATTACGCCCAGCCGCTACAGCGCTCAACAAATCCAGGAACTCTATGCAGTTTCCACTCAACCGTGCGTTGTCCCAGAGTCCATCGACCTTGCAGGCTGGCGGAGCCTGCTTGAACGCAATCCCGCTCAACCAGCCAAAGGCAGGTTTATCGTGCTTTCGGTTTGTCGCTTTTATCCCAGAAAACGCCTGGCCGTTCTACTCGATGCTGCGGATCGCCTGCGTTCTAGAATGTCTGGCCTTGAAATTCGGATCGTTGGCGATGGTCCGGAAGCTTCCCGCCTGAAGTCCATCTGCCGGGAAAGAAGCCTGGAGGGAATCGTGACCTGGCTGGGGGACGTCTCGCAGGCGGAACTCGCCCGCGAATACAACCGCTGCCATATTTTTTGTCTTCCAAGCGTGCAAGAGAGCTTCGGCATCGTCTTTCTGGAAGCCATGGCGAGCGCCAAGCCAATCGTCGCTGCTCGCGCTACTTCCACGCCCGAGGTTGTCAAACACGGCATTCTCGTTGACCCAGACAGCGGCGAGGCATTTGCGGAAGCAATCGAGCGTCTCTACTTGAACCCTACGCTGTGCGCTGCACTCGCCGCTGAAGCCTTGCTTTGGGTCAACCAGTTCGATGGCCCGCTCGTTGCCTCCGCATTTTTGCGCGAGGTCGAAATGGCCTCCGGCATGCAAACCGCTCTTTCCACTCAGGCCGGCGTGTAAGCTGAGCTGAATACATGCTCGATAGCCATGCGTCGTTCGGATAGTGGGTCAGTTTGAAAAGCAGCGTGTACTTCTCCCGCCGGCGTCATCCTGAGCGTAGCCGCTTTTCAGGCGGAGCGAAGAACCTGCCCTGAGCGAAGTCGAAGGGATCTCCCGCTTGACCGGCCCGGCGCGTACGCCAAATTGCATCACCACCGAAATTAAAACCTTAGGAAATTCAAAACCTTAGGAAATTCAAAACCTTAGGAAACCCAACATAGATGCTTCTAGACGAAAACATCGGACCGTGAAGCATACAAAAGAACACCAGAAAGAAAACAGTCTCAGCTTGGCTTACGCGCTGGGCCGGTTGCGCGTGGAGACCCACTTCAACTGACCACCGACCACTGACAGATCCCTCGCCCCGCTGGAGCTCTCAAAAGGCGCTGCGGTTGAGTGATATATTCGAAAGGTGCTCTTTAGCCAAACATCATGCTCTACCTCACGCGCAAAGCCGAATTTTCCGCATCGCACTATTATCACAATCCGGAGTTCACTCCTGAGGAGAACCGCCGCATCTTCGGGAAATGCAACAACCCCAACGGCCATGGCCACAACTACACGCTCGAAGTCACGGTGAAAGGCGAAGTCGACCCCCGCTCTGGCTTCGTCGTCGACCTTAAGCAACTCAAAGAAGTGATGCACCGCGAGGTCCTCGACGCCATGGACCATCGCTTTCTCAATAAAGAGGTTCCCGAGTTCCTCCATCAAATCCCCACAACGGAAAACATTGCCATCGCCATCTGGCAGCGTCTCGTCCCCAAGCTTGCGAACGCCAAGTTACACCGCGTGCGTCTGTACGAAACGCCCGATCTATTCGTAGATTTCTACGGTGAAACATGAAATTAGCCGAGAGCCAAAAGCTAGGAGCTAGAAGCTGAATTATGAAAGCCCATCTCTCCCGCCGCTATCTATTCTCAGCTTCGCATCGCCTGCACAGCGAAGCGATGTCGGTAGAGGAAAATCAGGTAACTTACGGCAAATGCAATAATCCCTACGGACACGGCCATAACTATGTCATCGAAATCACGGTCAGCGGATCGGTCGATGAGAAAACCGGGATGGTCTGCAATCTGGCTGATCTGGATGGTTTTATCGAAAGGGAAGTGCTCGCCCGCTACGATCACGAGAATCTGAATACTCTGAAAGAATTCGCCAAAGACGTGCCGACTACCGAAAATCTATGCATCGAGATTTACGAAATAGTGAAGCGTGGCTTCCGCCAGGCGCATCTTGAAAGGGTGCGGCTCGAAGAAACTATGATGAATTCTTTCGAGTACGCCGGCGAATCAGGTTTTTGAATTTGGATTACAAAATTACCTGATTGCAAAATTCCTATAGTGCATCACTGGATCGTGGACCGTCTCATGAAAACTACAACCGAACCTACTACCCTCACCAGCGCCAGCTTCGAAGATCTGATTCAAGAAATGCTCGTCCGCCTGGGCGAAGATCCCCAGCGGGAAGGCCTCCAGCTTACCCCCGAGCGTGTTCGCAAATCTCTGCAGTTCCTTACTCGTGGCTACACGGAAGATCCCGAGACCTTACTCAAAGGCGCGCTGTTCACCGTCGACTACGATGAAATGGTCATCGTCAAAGACATCGAAATGTTCAGCCTGTGCGAGCACCATCTGTTGCCGTTTTTCGGCAAAGTACACGTCGCCTACATCCCGAACGGAAAAGTCATCGGGCTCAGCAAAGTTCCGCGCTTGGTGGAAGTTTTCTCGCGCCGCCTGCAAATTCAGGAGCGCCTCACCACCCAGATCGCCGAGACCATTCAGAAAGTCATCGAGCCCCAGGGCGTCGGCGTGGTCATCGAAGCTCGCCACCTGTGCATGATGATGCGCGGCGTGGAAAAACAACACTCCGCCGCCGTAACCTCTTCGATGCTGGGCTCCTTCCGCGACTCGCAGGAAACACGCTCCGAATTTTTATCGTTGATCCGCCAGCGCCCCAACGGCGTGTAAGACCGTGTGAGTCAGACACTCATGTCCGACGCCTTTGATCTTGATGTTTGTCTTTGATTTCGTTCCGAATTCAATAATCGTGTCGGTGCTGGGTGCCCCACATCTCGCTTCCTTTGCGAGATGTGGGATTCCTATTGTGTAATTGGAGCTGATGTAAGATTGGCACTTCTTGCGGAGCAATGACGTTTGCCAAAATCCTCTTTCAATAAGCCGCTCCCGTCGCAACTCAAGTTGCACGATCACGTCGCGCTCGTAACCGGCGCCACTCGCGGCATCGGACTCGCCATCGCTCGCGCTCTCGCTGGTGAAGGTTGCAACCTTGTCCTCACGGGACGCGACGAATCCGCCTTACGCCGCGCCGGCAGAGAACTAGCCTCCGCGAAAATTAAAATCCTCACGCAGCCCTGCGATATCCGCGATCCGCAATCGGTCGACGACTTGTTTTACGCCATTCGAAAACAGTTCCGGCGCATCGATATTCTCATCAACAATGCCGGCATCGCTCATCCGCATCTCACCCTCGCCAAACTACCTTTGCCCGTCTGGCGGGACGTCATCGACACGAACCTGACTGGCACCTTTCTTATCACCCAGGCTGCACTTCCGATGATGAAGCGTGACGGCGTTGTCGTAAACAATCTGTCCGTCGCAGCCCACAGGGTTTTTCCGGGCTCGGCCGCCTACGTTGCCTCGAAACACGCGGCGCTCGCGCTTACTAATATTCTTCGCGAAGAATTACGGCCGAGAAAGATTCGCGTCATCGCCTTGTTTGCCGGCGCAACCGACACTGCCATTGGGAACACCTTCTGGCCGCAAGCCCCGCGCAAGAAGATGATGTCGCCTACTACCGTCGCCCAAGCTGTCGTCAACGCGATCCTACTTCCTGCGGACGCAACTATCGAAGCCCTCGAGATCAGACCGGTCGCCGGCACTCTCTAAAAGCGAACCATGCCGCCGGGTCCACTTGTCGGTCGATTTTACTCAGGCAGAAATTCAGACTAAGATTGCGTTCGCCCAAAGACATCTTTAAGGAGGCGTTGCTCAATGATGAAGAGACTATTTCTAACCACGGCATTTCTGGCTGCATCAATCTTCTCTTTCCCCGCGCATGCCCAGGATGCAAAGAAAGAAGCCGCCGTCAAGCCTGCCGACAGTCCTTCCAAGGCTGTGCTCGACTCCTGGAACGACATCGCACGCAAGCTCAACGCAATGGCTGAAGATTTTCCCGAGGATAAATACGACTTCAAGCCCACGCCCGCTCAACGCAGCTTCGCCGAGCAACTGCTCCACGCTGCCAACACCAGCTATTTTTTCGTGAACCCAGTCATGGGTAAGAAGCCGCCCGCCGAAGAAGATCCGAAGCGCGACCAATTCAAGTCGAAAGCTGAGATCGTCGCCTTCGTGAAAAAATGCTTTGCCGACGGCGCCGACGCCATCAAGTCAAAAGGCGACAAAGGGATGTCCGATCTGGTCGTCGATCCCTTCGCTCACCAGCAGGTCCGCGTCTCGGATTTGGCCTACGGTTTCATCGAGCACTCCGGCGAACACTACGGCCAGCTCGTCGTCTACTATCGCCTGTCAGGATTGGTTCCACCAGAATCGCGTCCGAAGAAATGAAAAAATAAACAGTTGTCATCCTGAGCGTGTTCTTTGCGCGAAGGACCTATGGAACAAAGCGGCGGCGAGAATTCGTCGCCGCTTTCCTGCTACTCATCACGCTCGCGCGTACGGATACCGCAACTCCCGCTCCCCGAAAACCTTCACCAGCAACGCTCCCGCCACAAACCCTCCAACGTGCGCCCAAAACGCCACTCCGCCCACGTTCTGACGCGCATATGCAGCAATCGATGCCGTCCCGCTCAAGAACTGCAGCGCGAACCAGTATCCCAGGATGATCCATGCCGGCACCCACACCACAAACACAAAAAACCACGTCAGTACCCGCGCCCGCGGATACAAAACAAAATACGCACCCAATACCCCCGCGATCGCGCCGCTCGCTCCCAGCGTCGGCACGGTCGAGTGCAGACTCACCATGACCTGCGTCGCCATCGCGATCAAGCCCACAAAAATGTAAAACACCAGATACTTGAAATGCCCCAGGTAGTCCTCGACATTGTCCCCAAAAATGTACAGGAACCACATGTTGCCGATCACGTGCATCCACGATCCATGCAGAAACATCGACGTGAAGAAGGGAAGTACTACGTCGAGCAGGGAATATTTCGGCGATCCGGAGAGAAAAGCTGTCAGATGCGACGGCACCACGCCAAATTGCCGGGCCAGCAGATCCAAACTTCGCGGATCGAGGGTGAACTCGAAGAAAAAAATCAGCAGGTTCAGCCCAATCAAAAAGCCGTTCACCCAGGGAGTGCTGTATCGAGGCTGGTCGTCTTTAATCGGAAGCATCTGTTAAGTTGGTAATTGAGTAATTTGGTAATTGGGTAATTTTCCGCACTCAAAGCCGAGAGCTTCTGATCTTCGATTATCAAATTGCCCGATTACTAAATTACCAAATTAGTAAATCCTCTCATGAATGGCGTCATTATCGTTGATAAGCCTGCCGGTTGGACCTCACACGACGTGGTCAACCGTATGCGGCGCATTCTTGGCCAGCGTTCCATTGGCCATCTCGGGACGCTCGATCCTCTTGCAACCGGCGTCCTCCCGCTGGTTACAGGGTCGCTCACCCGCCTCGCCCAGTTTTACACTACCTCCGAGAAAGTCTACGAAGGCGTGATCCGCTTCGGCTTCGCTACCGACACCTACGATGCTGATGGCGAATCGATCGGCGAGCCGCACCCGGTTGCTCTTACCCTCGATCAGCTTCAGCAGCTGTCTGCAGAATTCCTCGGTCTCATCGAGCAAATGCCTCCACCATTCTCTGCCAAGAAGATCCACGGAGTTCCCGCCTACAAACTCGCTCGCAAGCAGAAAGAAGTGGTTCTTCAACCGGTTCAAGTCGAAGTCAAGGAATTCGTGATCACCTCAATCGACGCAGACCGCGCCCACTTTCGTGCCCGCGTCGCCTCGGGAACCTACATGCGCTCCATCGCTCACGAAATGGGCCAGCGCCTCGGCTGCGGAGCCCATCTCGAATCCCTTCGCCGCACCGCCGTCGCCGAATTCGACATCAGCCAGGCGCACACGATAAACGAAATCGAAAAGTTTCAGTTCGACCAGATCGAGCACAGCAGGTCCCTCCACTGCGCTTCCCTTTCCCTTCGGGAAGGGGAAGCTTCGGTCGGGATGACAATTAGTGATCTTCTGCGTAATCAGCCGCGGCCATCATCCAGGAACGAACAACGCTACCACTCCCTTTTCATCCACCCCCGGCAACTTCTGCCTCAACTTCCTTCCGTCACCGCCGACGAGCCCACCACCGCCCGCATTCGCAGCGGACGCCCCGTCAACCTCCCTGAACTCTCCCGCGCCCGGCAAGTAAAAGTCTTTGCCGGCCAAAGCGAACTGATCGCCATCGCCACCCGCGTCGCCGGCACGTTATTTCACCCCAAGATCGTCTTCCCCTCAGACGAGACGTAGGGCGCGGTTGGCCCAGTGCGCCATTCTTAAAAATCTTGTCAAGCCCCTGAGCGGCCCTCAGAGGCGGATTCGGGAGATCGCATAAGGCGGTACTGTTCAGGTCCATAGTGCCCAGCGTTGCAAAAGAAGCAAAGCTGGGGCAGCCTCAATTATGATGATGGCGGCAAAGCTGGGCCGGCCCCCACGCGCTTCAGGCGTCTAGGGAAATACCGAGCATTTCAACGTGCCCTCAGCGATCCTGCGACCCCGCTCCCGCTCATTTGCGTCATAGTAGCCGCCGTTACCATCTTTTACATACTGCGGCTGGCAAGTGTCATTGTCATTCATTTGCTGAAGCAGAAGCACAAAGCCGCCGACTGCGACATCTATATTCTGCAACTCGGCCTTGTGTATGGCCTCTTTTTTCTTTTCCACTATGGTTTCCTTTTCTTGTTGGCTTTTTATCTCGCGCGCTTTCCCGCGCCAGAATTCAGCTTTGCCTTTATCAGAGGCAGTGCCTTCGCCACGGTCGTACATTCCCGCGAGGGCGAACGCAGCGTTCGGATCGACGTTGGAAGCCTGCTGTAACAACTGGAGAGCAAGGGGATAGTTGCGGTCTACGCCGAGTCCATCGTGAAGTAAAACGCCCAGTCCTGTCATCGATTCCACGCTGCCCTGAGCCGCCCCGATCTGGAACCAGCATACTGCGGTCTCATAATCTTTCGCAGCGACGAATTGCACCCCGCGGGTATAGGCAAAGAACGCTTTTACCTTCAGGGGATTTTGGGGATTGCAATGTAGGTCGTTGACTCGCGGAGCGGTGATGCGTTCAAACGCCGGAGTATTTCCGAAGTGGATATGGTCGGGGTCTTCGATGCCGAGAGTGGCTATGCCCCAGGCGGAGGGCGGAACTGCGGATTGGGATCCGCTGTTGGCAAAGGCAAGCAGGCCAAGAAGGCCGTTGTATTCAGCGATTTCAACTTGTCCGGTGGGCGAGTCACCGTCATAGTTCCCGCGTAGGAACGGAAGATTGGTTGCGGAGAAATCGTCCGTTCTTAACCAGATCGCAGAAATTTTGTTTCCGGTCTGGGTTATACGTATCGCTGTCGGTATGGCGGGCGAGGCAAAGTATCCTGCCCAGTCGCCATTCAGGTCGAAAGTAGGTTTGCCGAACCGGGCAAGGCTCTCCCTAGCCTGGGGATTGCCGAGATCAGCGGCCTTTTGAAGCCAGCGTTGGGCCTCGGCAGGATCTTTAGCAACACCTAGGCTTCCCGTGGCGTAGATCTGGCCGAGCATCACCATCGAGCTTGCTTCGCCCAAACCGGCAGCCTTTCGATACCATTGGAGTGCGTCATGGGCGCTGGGAGAAACACCCGCGCCCATGAGATACATATTGGCGAGATTGCTCATGGCGTACATATCGCCAAGATCGGCAGCCTTTTGGTACCATCGCGCGGCTTCAGCGGGATCTCTCGGGACTCCGTGGCCCTGAAAATACATAAGCCCGAGTTTGGTCATCGCTGTGGGTTCACCCTGATCGGCGGCCTTATGAAATAACGAGAGCGCCTGGGAGTAATCCACTGGGACGCCGGCGCCATCGGCGTACATTCCGCCGAGGTAGGCCATCGCCTGGACATCTCCAGCCCGAACCCCCCGCTGGTACCAGCGGACCGCTTCCGCGTAATCCTGTCTGACCGCGTATCCTCGGTCGTATAAGAAGCCGACCCTGGTCATGGCGTGGGCTTGTCCGGCCTGGGCGGCCTGAAGGTAAAGTGGGTACGTTGCCCGGTAGTTCCGTTCGCTCCAGAAACGATCCGCCTGTTCGACAAGCGCACGAACATTATCAGTAGCTGATGCTTTGGTTTCCTGGGAGCTTTGGGCGAGCGCACCCAAGGGACGCCAGGCCATTCCTGTGGTGATGACAGCGGCTGCGACAACGAACGCAAAAGAGCGAAATGCGCGGCGTGGCGACATGATTTAGGTCTCCTCTACAATGATGTCCCGATATTTTAGCCTAGGCCCGGACTACATTCGCCGCGGTCGGAGTGGTGAATCAAGCCCGGCGCAGGTTGACGTTCCAACAGTGCCATGCGCAAGGCTTGCACGGCCATGCTCGCGCCCAGATGCCGTGCCAGCGCCCAGCCGATCACTCGGCGAGAATGTGGGGCTGGCCCAGCTTTGCTGGCACTATGACAATTGAGGCTGCCCCAGCTTTGCTTCTTTTGCAAAGCTGGGCATCACGGACCGCGCCCCGTGTTCATTCGTCACATACGAATTTCAAGGCCCCGTGCTAGACCTCGCTTGTGCCCAACAAACTTCGTCGTTACTACGGCGCAGGGTATCTGCACTTCATCACTACTAGTTGCTATCGGCGGATGCCATTGCTGGCCAGGCCGCAATGTCGCGATCTTCTGCTAGAGGTTCTGGAGGGAGTGCGCCGTCGCTACCGTTTTGTGGTCGTCGGCTACGTGGTGATGCCTGAGCACATCCACCTTCTGCTGAGCGAACCGGAGCGCGGAAATCCCTCCAAAGTAATGCAAGCTATCAAGCAGGGATTCGCCCGGCGGCTCCTAGGAAAATTGCGCGCAGCGTGCGATCCCCCGCAGGGAAGCTTGTGGGACACAGCCTTGGACGATGGGCACATCTGGCAGGCGCGCTTCTATGACTTTCGTCGTGTTCACGGAGAAGAAGCGAGTCGAGAAGCTGCGCTATATGCATCGCAATCCGGTGAAACGAGGATTAGTGCTGGAGTCGCAACAGTGGCCATGGAGCAGCTATCGGCACTACGCCGATGGAGAACGAGGGGCGGTGCTGGTAAATGAAGAGCGGAAGGCGGAGCTGAAAGTCCGGAAGGTCGCCTAACCAACAGGTGTCGGGACCCGTGGTGCCCAGCTTTGCAAAAGAAGCAAAGCTGGGGCAGCTTCAATTTGATGACGGCGACAAGGCTGGGCGAGCCCCCTGTACATTTCCTCGCAAAGGAAGCGAGGAGTTGATTTTCTAGAACGTGCTTTTTCCTAGGGCAATGCCTTGCTAGAGCTAGTGATTTTCTAGAGCGATGGCCTTTCCTTCCCGTTGAAATCGAGTCGCAATGGACGGCGCGCATGCGCGAGAGAGCTGGAATTTTTCTGACGCTGAAGATTCGGCCTTCGACAGAAAAACCCCGCCCAAGCGAAGCTTGGACGGGGCACCCTCCAGAGTGATGTTATGGCTCGAATTCCTAGCCTGGGCCACCCGCCCTGGGCCAGCCCTCCCAGCCCTAGTTCCGAATCCGTAACGGGGTCTACATTTCTAAGCGGTCTGCTTTCGGCTGTGTTATCAGTGCTCTAGTTATCCCGAGCGGTTCATCCCTTGACTTAGAGATCTTCGTTAACTCAACGAAAGGAGCATTGTATGAAGCGAGTAAAAGGTAGTCGCGGCTGGATTGCGGCCGCATTCACAATTCTTTTCACGGTAGGTTTGATCGCGGTACGGACGGAGGCGGCAATTCAACCTTCCGGTGCGGCACCGACGACCCTGCCGGCCCCCGATCTGAGTGATGAAAATGGCGGCATCGCATGTCCTACGGATGGTTTGGATTGGACGAGCGTTACAGGTGCCACCTCATACCAGATCTGGAGCAAGGAGCTGAAGCCAGTGTTGGCAACGACATTTAGCGAGGTATACAGCGGAACTGCGTTGAATCTGAGAATCAGGCTCCCGCAAGGATATGCGTACTACTACGAAGCTTTCGCATGTGATGCACAGGGCTGTAGCGGAGCTTCAAATGGGTTTCTTGTCCAGGAGGGCTCGTGCCCATGACCGATGTGCGAGTTTTTATCCCAACGCCCCGGAAGGGTGTAGCAGGATATGGCTCGAATTCCTAGTTAACCCAACGAAAGGAGCATTGTATGAAGCGAGTAAAAGGTAGTCGCGGCTGGATTGCGGCGGCATTCACAATTCTTTTCACGATAGGTTCGATCGCGGTACAGACGGAGGCGGCAATTCAACCTTCCGGTGAGGCGCCGTCGACCCTGACGCCCCCCGTGCTGAGTGATTCTGGTGGCGGCGTCGCATGTCCTTCGGATGTTTTGCAGTGGACGAGCGTTACAAGTGCCACCTCATACCAGATCTGGAGCCGGGAGCTGCACCCAACGTTGGAGCCGACGTTTTACGAGGTATACAGCGGAACTGCGTTGATGCTGAGAATCACGCTCTTACAGGGATATACGTACGCCTACAAAGCTGCCGCATGTGATGCACAGGGCTGTAGCGGATTTTCAAATCAGGTTAATGTCACGGAGGGCGAGTGCCCATGACCGATGGTGGCGGAGCTGGCAGCGCACCCACTCCGGCAATGTCCGATAACAGGTATTATGTAAAGTTCGCTAAATTGCTTCCACCGATCCGGCCGGGGCCAATCTTGGGATGCCCCGGTCCAGCGTAGCCAACTTCCCCCGATTATGCATGGCCAGAGCGATCAGGTAAGCATCTGTAATCTGTTGGTGGCCGGTCAGCGGCGTCGGTATCCGATCCAATGCTTCGCCCAGTTGAAGCGAATCGTTCCAGAACTGATGGCCCGGAAGTTCCACATTGCGCTTCAGCACGAGTAACGCCTCTGACGGAGTCAGCGAACGCGGCGAAAATGCGGGATTCGATAAGACCCTCACCAGCGCCGCCTGAGTCATTGGACAAGTAGCCCAACCCTGGCGCGCATGCCGCCCAAACCACAAGCTGGCTCGCTCATGCGCGGAATGTTCCGGCCAGGCCAACGCGATGAACACGTTGGCATCGAGCAGGTAGCCCGGCACTAAATCTCATCCTCCAGCAGTCGCTTGACATGCTCGCTGGTGATCTTCTTGCCGCTCTTGGGCAGCACCACAGTACAAAAACCATTCACCATCTGCATCTGGACGGGTGCGTTTGCACCTTTGCGCACCAACTCCGACGCAGCCTTGCCCAGCGCCAGCGACCGTGTTTCAGAGTATTCCCGCAGGATTTTCAGAGCGTCATCATCGAGGTTAAGAGTGGTGCGCATGATGACAATATGATGTCATCTATACCTTTATGATGTCAACGGATAATAATCAGCATCAATCGCCAAAAATTTGATGCTATGCCCGAGAAGATGCCGCGACGAACGCCTACATCTTGTACTTGCCCAGATCCTCGTCGTTCAGCCCTTCCAGCCACTTGCGCAGTTCTTCGGCCGTGACGCGATCCGACATGTTCGCAGCCTGCTTCGAGTTCTTTAGCACCACTTCGTCCACAAAGATCGGACAATCCACCCGCAGCGCCAGCGCCAGCGCGTCCGACGGACGCGAATCGATGCTTACCACCTCGCCCCCGCGCTCCAGCCAGATCACCGCATAAAACGTATCCTCGCGCAACTCCGTGACCACCACTTTATGCACCTGAGTTTCCAGCCCAGTCAGCACATTCTTAATCAGGTCATGCGTCATCGGCCGCGGCGTCGACACCTTCTCCATCTCCAGCGCAATCGCGTTCGCCTCGTAAACCCCCACCCAGATCGGCAGCACACTCTCGCCCGCCACATCCTTAAGTATCACAATCGGCATATTCGAAACCGGATCCATTAAAAGGCCGCGGATTGTCATTTCTACCTCCATTGGGGCTCCTTCGACTGCTGGAAGTCTTCGACTACGCGAGACTCCTGTAACACTGCCGGGACTGTGCGACTGCTCATCAGTTGCGTTTTCCTCGAGTTGCGTCTGCCTTTCTTCGCTTCTTATACCACCATTTCGCCCAAGAGACTGTTGGGAAAGCTTGCTGTCGCCTTTACCGGAACGTATGTTCCCGGCTTGGGAGCGGAAGCTTCCGGAGCCGTGAAATTCAGGGTTTTGTTTTGGCTGGTGCGGCCGATCCATTGATTGCGGGCTTCGTTTCGAGCTTCAACCATTACTTCTAATATTTGCCCTATATATTTCTTGTAACGTGATATTTGGATGTCCCGCTGTTTTGCCATTACGACTTCGAGGCGGCGGGCTTTTTCCTGGTCTGGAATCGCATCCTCTAAGGCCAGCGATGGGGTGTTCGGGCGCGGAGAGTATTTGAAGGTGAAGACGGCGTCGTAGCCGACTTCATCGAGCAGGCTTAAGGTTTCGTTGAAGTCTTCTTCAGTCTCGCCGGGAAAGCCGACAATGATGTCGCTGGTGATGCTGATGTCGCGCTTCGCCGACTTCATCCATGCGATGCGTTCGAGATATTGCTCGCGGCTGTAGAGGCGCTGCATGGCGTTCAGCACGCGGTCCGAGCCGCTTTGCACGGGCAGGTGGACGTGGTCGCAGAGTGTTGGAACGGCGTCGATGGCGTCGACAATGTCGCGTCCGAAGTCGCGGGGATGCGATGTAGTGAAGCGGACGCGGCGAATGCCCGGCACTTCTCCTACGGCCGCCAGCAATTCGGCGAAGCTTTTCTTTTTTCCGGAAAATCCGGCACCCGGCTTCCCTGCCGGATCTTTATAGGAATTCACGTTCTGTCCCAGCAACTGAATTTCCGTGTAGCCGAGATCGGCCATCTGGCGGGCTTCGGCGAGTACCGAGTCCGATGTGCGGCTGCGCTCTTTTCCGCGCGTGAACGGGACCACGCAATAGGCGCAGAACTTGTCGCAACCTTCGATGATGGTGATGTATCCGCGATGCGGATTGCTGCGAGCCGTGAATTCGGTTTCGAAGCACTCATCGGTTTCGCGATCGTCGAGGCCGGTGATGCGGACTAAGCTTTGAGCTGCGAGCCGCGAGCCGCGAGATTCCGCTTGCGGCTTTTGTGGCTGCGCGGTTTCGAGTTGCGCCAGCATCTGTGGCAGGTTGCGGTAGCTGGCCGATCCGCAGACCAGAGAGACGTGCGGGGCGCGCCCGAAAATCTTTTCGCCTTCCTGCTGCGCCACGCAGCCAAGCACGCCAAACTTCTTGCCCTGGGCCAGCAGCTTCTTGTAGTCGGCCAGCCGATGAAAAACTTTCTGCTCCGCTTTGTCGCGGATGGAGCAGGTGTTGTAGAGAATCAGGTCGGCCTGCTCGACCGTTTCCACCTGCTGATAGCCCTCATGGACCAGCGTGCCGATGACTTTTTCGGAGTCATGGACGTTCATCTGGCAGCCGAAGGTTTCGAGGTAGAAGGTCTTGTGTGGGTCCCCAGACATATTGGCTAGTATAACGCTGACAGAGCTCCTAGCCTCTAGCTACTAGCTCAAACCTCAGGGTGCCCCGTCCTTGCCCCAGCGCTTTTTGCGGGGATAGGGCGGGGATTTTGATCTTTGCTGCGAAGCCGCCCTTTATGGTTGGGCGGTGTGGACGGCTTCACTTATCAAAGACGAAGCGGCCTAACTCGTTGCCCAACTGCTTGACCTGTTCCGGATCGTCGGCGGCGCGGAAGCGCTCGGCTAACTGAAAGAATGCTTTTTCCTTTTGCTGACGAGCTTCGATTCCCTGCTCGATTAATTCCACCAAAACGCGGTTATCGCTGAGGTCGCGTTCCTTGGCCATGGTCTCGACTTGTTTGGCTATCTTTGGAGGCAGAGTCACGCTTCGCCGGACATGTTTTGCGCGAGGTGATTTTGCGCGGGTTCGTTTTGCTAAAGGCATGGTAGCACCATCGTACACCATTGTGGTGCACGAATCTTACCGCGAATCATAGAACTGCAGCCCCCATGGCGTCGGCGTTTGTGGAATCCCACACTTCGCAAAGTGTGCGAAGGATTGGGCGCGCGGCGCTTAGCTAGGTTTGGGGGGACTGTCACCCGCGAAGATCTGCGTGATGCGCAAGATGGCGTTGCCGTCGAGGAGCTCGACCGTTGGATGCCACGTCTCTCCATTCAGGTACTTTGGGCGCATCACGTATGCCATTGTCGAGAGGACCGTCTGGCCAGCGCCTGCCGCATCCTGCAATTTTGCCGCCTTGTTGGCTGGATCGCCAAAGAATACTATTCTCTTGTTGTTCCTGATTCCCACGCAACCCACAACGGCTAGGCCGTAGTCGATTCCGATGCCTAAGGTAAGCTGCCCTAGGCCCCCTCCTGCGAACGCTGGCCCGACTGCCTTGTCGAACAGGGTTTGAAGCCATAGCGCGAATGTGACTGCGTCCTCCACGGGGCCGTTCGACTGATCGCTAAGAGGGCGCTGGAAGACCGATAGCACCCGATCCCCCGCGACATCCATGACTTCGCCGCCGTATCGCTTTGTCACTTGGCTCGCAATTTCGATGAATGCCTGCAAGAAAACGAAGCTCTTGTTTTCGGGTTGGGTAGCCACTAGCTTAGTGAACCCGTGCAGATCGCTGTAGACGAATGCTGCTCGGATGCGCCTTCCCTCCATAACCGCAAGGTCCTCTATCCCCGGAAGAACCCTCCCGTCCCTGACGCTCGCCTTCTGCTTCAGGAGAGACCCAACGGTCTCTCTGGCCCATTGCACGCCATGCTCTGGTGCGGGGGCAGGCTTCGGCGGGGGAGGCATTGCTATGCGACCCAAAGCTCCAAGGGGACTGCCTAAAATAGGGGGACCGCTGATAATGGAGCCGCCCGGCGGCGACGGCGGGTCTGGGGGCGGAATGAGTGATCCTAGGGCAGCGAGGCTCCTTAGGCTGTTAAGTGGTCTGCCGATGACGCCTAAATAGCCCGTCGATGTGGGCGGGTCCGGGGGCGGAACGAGCGGCGCCGACCCTAGGCTGGCGAGCCCGCCTAGGCTGCTAGGCGGCTTGCTAAACGCGTCAAGAATGCTCCTGTAAAACTCGTCTTGTCCCTTGCCCATTTGTCAGTGCCTCCCTAATACAAAGCCGGAACTGATGAGCGCGACCCACGACGCGAAGCCAAGCCATATGAGCTGCCGAATGTTTGTGAGCGCCCGCATCTTCTCGCTCGATATGTGCGCCAGCTCGAAGACCTGGTCCGTAAGGTTACGCAAGATCAATTCCGGCGCCGCGGCGCGCACCGCGGAGAAGTACTCTTCATTATTTTGATGCAAGAGCACATGGTCCTGCCACAGGATCTCTCGGCCCTTCTGTGCGGACGTAAACCGCGCACCGCGTGGCCGGAGAACCTTGTGCACAGCGATAAAACTCCAAAGCACCGACACGAGAAGCCCCACTGCCGCCAAGACGAAAAGGCCACTTTCAAGGGCTATGGCGCAGGGCTGCACGTGAAGCTTCCCAACCGCATCTTTCGATATCTGCAGCGCGCTCGCGGCAAGGAAAACCATTATCGTGATAGTCACCGCAGCCTTCGCATCGGAGGAACGGTTGAGCGCCTGATGATTGTCGAAGTTGTGGCGCGCGAACTGGATTTGGCGATCCAGTGTATCGTCGTGTGGTTCCATTTTGCGGGCCTGGAGCAGCCCATCTCTCAGAATTCTAGCATCAAGCGCTTCATATCTGCCGCCCTGGTCGCCGCGAGGAAAGCAGATTCCTCACCCAAAGAACGGGTTCGGAATGACAAGAGGATGGGGCAAGAGGCGGTGCAGGGTCCCGGGGCTGAAGCCCTGTTCATAGTTTTATCCTTGACGTGGCGCTGATGCGCCGCTCTTCCACGGCGATGGCGGCATTTGTGCGCGAGATCTGTGCGCAAATGCACGTCCCTCAGGGGCTAAAGCCCTTTCAATCAATGGGTGGGCGGTTAACGCAGCGCTGAAGCGCTGCTCCACCCAAAGGCTGCTCCACCCAGAGGCAATTCTGACGGCGCGGCTGAAGCCGCGCCCTTTCAAAGCTGTCGTCTCAAAGCTATCGTCGGATCAGAACTGTTAGCCGCGTTGGGGGCAGAGGGCGCAGCGGAGGTCTAGATGTTTGCTGCGGCAGCGGGCGGGGAGGGCTTTGCGGAGGCGGACTTTGGGGCAGGAGTCGAGGAGGCACCAGGCTTCGCGGTATTTTTCGAAGGTGGCGCGGGACTGGCGGCGGGTGTGGGGATAGAAGCGGATGCCTTTGCGCTGTCCGATGTCCTGGATGGGGATGATGTACCAGATATTTTCGGGGACGATGTAGGCGACGAAGAAGTCGATTTCTTTACTGGTATAGACTTTGCCGCTGGCTCCGGTGGTTTTGACGCGGTAGCGGGTTTCGGCGTAGCGTGTGGCGGATTTCACTTGAACGCGGAGGAGTCCGTGGTTGAGTTCGACGACGGAGTCGTAGCGGTTGCTATCTCCCCAGGGGATGAGGACGGTGAAGCCGAGATGAGTGGCGCGGGCGAGGAAGGCGGCTTCGGCGGCTTCTCCGCGACGCTTGCGGGTGGGCTCGGCGGAGGCTTGGAGGGTGATGGGTTCGTCTTTGTGAGGTTGGGGCGCGGGGAGTGGTTGGATCAGGATTGCGGCGGGGTGAGGCTCCGGGTTGTTGAGGTTCTTTTGCATAGGTTAATTGTCGGTTGCTGTGCGGGAGGCTCCTTTTTGATGTCGCCTGAAAACACGAATGGCGCAGGATTGATTCCTGCGCCATTGTTTAAGCTATATACCCATTATATCACTTTGCCGGGGGTAAAAGTGACATAGGTTGGGGAATTATATCTATTAGCGAATCAGTGAGTTAGTTAAAAAGTTCGGGGGCTGGGGTATTGACAGGGATTTTGGGGGTGCCGGCTAGATACCCCGGCAAACTAACTGCAGACAAAGTCAAAGGCGTCGGACAGGAGTGTCCGACCCATCACGGGCAACTTCAACCCCAACGGCAAGAGCAAGATCAACCGCAAGGTCAAAGGCGTCGGACAAGAGTGTCCGACCCACACTGGCAAGTTCAACCTCAACGGCAAGGGCAAGATCAACCGCAACGTCAAAGGCGTCGGACAGGAGTGTCCGACCCACACGGGCAAGTTCAACCCCAACGGCAGGAGCAAGATCAACCCAACGTCAAAGGCGTCGGACAGGAGTGTCCGACCCACACGAGCAACATCAACAGCAAATCCGGAGCGCTTCACTTCCCTTCTGTTTGCTCGATCCAGAGCCATTTGTAGTCTTCAGGCCTTCTGGCTAGTCCTCTTCGGACTGGATTCTGCCGAATGTATTCCAGTTTTTCGTCGAGACTTTCTTGTGATCGTAAGACGTGGTCGAAGGATTCTTCCTGCCAGACTGGGCCGCTGGAGTTCGTGAGCTTGTTGATGCTTCGGGCTGACGTCCCCTTGAGTAACTTCAGGATTATCAGCAGGGAATACGGCCAGCCTTTTTCATCTCGCAGTGGCGTTAGCAGGAGGTGTACGTGGTCTGGCATTATTACGGCTGCGTGCAGGTCGTAGCGTTTTCCGTGGTCGTGGAGGCAGTGTTGGAGGATGGCGTTGCGGGCTTCTGGGGGAAACTGGAGTCGGTTGGCTTTGCAGAATGTTACGAATACTGCTCGTCCTGCTTTTTGGTAGTGCGGGAGCATGCGGCGGTATTCGTATTTCCTGTCTAGGGCGCTGGGCATGAGAGTGTCAGGGGCAAGAGCAAAGTCAAGAACAAGAACAAAATCAAAGGCCACGGACAAGAGTGTCCGTGCCACACAAGCACATCCCACATGAGCATTACATTCGTTTGCGGCCTTTGTCTGTGACGACTGAACTTAGGCGCGCTTGGGTCAACTTGAGGTGCTCCAGTGGGCGGTGATTTTTGGGGGGTGGAGCAGGGTCTGCAGGACTACGCAGTACTGCTCGGTTTTTTCCTGGAGAGAACGGAGTTGGTCAGGAGTGGCTTGGGGCGCGGTTAGGTTGAATTGGACGCGAATGGCGTCGAAGCCGACGGGAACGTCTTTCGAGATTCCGAGGGTTCCCGCGAGGTCCATGTCTCCTTCGACGGTGACCGCGATGTGCTGGGTTTCAATTCCCATGGCGGTGGCGACCAGTTGACAGGTGAGTTGGGCGCAGGCGGCGAGCGCGCCGAGCAGGAGATCGCCGGAGCAGGCCGCGGTTCCGGTACCGCCAACGCCTTTGTGGGCTTCCGCCTGGTAGATGGCGCGGCCGATATCGACGGAGCAGGAGAGCGGCGTGTTTGTCTCTCCGCCTTTTGCGGTTAGGGTGATGCGCGAGCTGGAAGGATCGCGCCGGTATTGGTCTTTTAATGGCTTCTGCAGGGAGCGGACGTCGGTGAGAGTCTTATCGTTATTCATGCTCATAATCTTATTCCTCGACGCGGCGCTGAAGCGTCGTTCTTCCGCGGGGCTGCCGGGGTTTTGAGCGGCACCCTGCGAGCATTCCTTCAGGGGTCAATCGAGTGCATTAACATGGCTCCTTATCCTATAGTCCGGTAAGCCTTGGCGGCGTGGGTGCATCACGCCCGTTTTCACCCACCCTAGTTGTTATACTGTTTTGGCTGGTGGCTCCCATCCCTTCGGAGGCTCAGGGCAAGCTCTTGCGCAAAAGAACGCGCAAGAGTGGGGCACCCGCTCTTTTTTCGCGGCTAACGGCATGAAACCCACCTTCAGCATCGGGGTCGAAGAGGAATATCAAACCATAGATCCGGAGACTCGGGATCTGCGGTCGCATATTCAGGCGGAGCTGCTGGAGAAGGGCAAGCTGATCTTACAAGAGCGTGTGAAAGCGGAGATGCATCAGTCCGTGGTGGAGGTGGGGACTGGGGTCTGCGCGAATATCAAGGAAGCCAAAGCCGAAATCAAGATGCTGCGGCGCGACATTGTGCGGCTGGCCAAAGAGAATGGGTTGAAGCTGGCGTCGGTGGCGACGCATCCGTTTGCGGATTGGCGAACGCAGGAGATACACCCCGATCCGCGCTACAAGAATATTGTCGAAGACATGCAGCTGGTGGCGCGGGCGAACCTGATTTTTGGATTGCATGTGCACATAGGGATCGAGGATCGCGAAACCGCGATCCATATGATGAATCATGCGCGGTATTTCCTGCCACATCTGCTGGCGCTCTCCACGAATTCGCCGTTCTGGCTGGGAATGAATACGGGGTTGAAGTCTTACCGCTGCAAGGTGTTCGACAAGTTTCCGCGGACGAATATTCCGGATTATTTTCCGAGCTGGGGCGAGTACGAAAACTTCATTAAGCTGCTGATCAAGACCAACTGCATCGATAATGCAAAGAAGATCTGGTGGGACATCCGGCCACATCCGTTTTTCAATACGATTGAATTCCGGGTATGCGATATTCCCATGCGGGCTGACGAGACGATTGCCCTGGCGGCGCTGATTCAGGCGACCGTGGCAAAGCTGTATAAGCTGCATACAGCGAATCAGGGATTTCGCCTGTACCGGCGGGCACTGATTATGGAGAACAAGTGGCGGGCGTCGCGTTACGGGCTGGACGGAAAGATGATCGATTTCGGCAAGCAGACGGAAGTGCCGGCCCGAGATTTGATCCTTGAATACCTGGATTTCGTGGACGATGTGGTGGATGAGCTGGACTCGCGGGAAGAGCTGGAGTACATCCATACGATTCTGGAGCGGGGCAGCGGCGCGGACCGGCAGTTGCGCGTGTATCAGGACACGGGAGATTTGAAAAAAGTTGTCGATTACGTCATCGAAGAAACGGAGGCGGGACTGGCAGAGGACGAGCCAGCTTCCGTGAGAAAAGCAGGATAATGACTACTACTATGGGAAGCTCTGACGGGCAACTCGACACTCCCACCCTTCGCAAAAAACGCGAACGATGGGGCAGCCAATCACGTGAATGGGGCAACCGAACCCAGGTTTCTTTCGATCCCGAGTACACGCAGGGGGCGCGGAATGCGGTGAAGGTTTGCCTGCGGGTGCAGCCTGACGAAAAGGTTTGCGTGATCACCGACGAGGCGACGATCGAGATCGCGGCGGCCATCGTGCACGAGTTGGAGGAGCTTGGAGCTCCTTACCATGCGTGGGTGCTGGAGGATTTGGCACCGCGTCCGTTGAAGGATTTGCCGAAGGAAATTCTGGAAGACCTTGAGACGAGCCAGGTTTCGATCTTTGCGGTGTGGGCGCAGAGGAATGAGTTGCGCACGCGCATGCAGATGACCGATGTGGTGAACCGGCGAAAGATCCGGCATGCGCATATGGTGAACATCAACCGGCAGATCATGCTGGAAGGGATGCGGGCGGATTTCCAGAAGGTCGACCGGCTGAGCGCGAAGATAGTAGCGATGGTGCGGAAAGCGAAGCGGGTGCGCGCGAAGACGTCCGCTGGAACCGATTTGACCGCCGATTTGAATCCGAATTATCGCTGGCTGAAGACGAGCGGAATTATTTCTCCGGAAAAATGGGGGAACCTGCCGGGCGGGGAGATTTTTACCACGCCAGGCGAAGTGAATGGGACGTTCGTGATCGACGGCGTGGTGGGGGACTATTTGTGCACGAAGTTTGGAAATCTTGAGGAGACGCCGCTGACCGTGCATATGAAGAACAACCGGCTGACGGAGGCGCACTCGGAGAATCACGAACTGGAAGATGACTTCTGGAAATACACGCACACCGATGGGAACAGCGACCGGGTGGGCGAGTTTGCGATTGGCACGAACATTGATTTGAAAAATGTAATTGGCCAGATACTGCAGGATGAGAAGTATCCCGGAGTACATATCGCGTTTGGGAATCCCTATGGGGCGCATACGGGGGCGGAGTGGGATTGCTCGACCCACATCGACGTGGTTGGACGGAAGTTCAACATCTGGGTGGATGACGAGCAGATCATGCGGGACGGGAAGTTTTTAGTGGAAGCGTGAGGCGCGCATGTCAGAGATGGTGTTGACGCTTCAACAATCCACGGCTGACATGATCAGGAATCTATACTCGGCCTTCAATGCGCGTGACATCGAAGTTTGCCTAGCCGGCATGCAACCCAATGTCGAATGGCCCAACGGCATGGAAGGTGGCACAGTATACGGGCGCGACGGCGTTCGCGATTACTGGATGCGGCAGTGGAGCATGATCAATCCTCATGTCGATCCGGTAAAGATTGAAACCGATGCTAGGGGCCGCGTAGTGGTAGACGTTCATCAGGTCGTGCGCGAGCTGGACGGCAAAGTCCTACTCGACCGGATGGTCGAGCATATTTACTCTTTCGACGATGGTCTGATTCGCAGCATGGAAATCCGGGATTAGAATTTCGTGTTGCCACCATGATTCCCTCCTTGCGCAAGCAGTTTAACGACAGCTTTACTCCCGAAAAATATCAGACGTTTTTGCAGCGAATTGACGATGCGAGTGATACGCATGTGGAGTTCCGGCTGGCAGAGACTCCTTGTTTTTTCCCGCCGGCACTACTCAATCGGATGACGGAGTACGGGAAGGAATTGATCCGGCAGTTGGTCGAGAATTCGGACTACCGGGAGCGGTCGAGTGCGTCGATTCCGGCGGAATTTCGAGTTGCGAATGAGCCGGATCATCCCATGTTTGTGCAAGTGGATTTTGGGCTGGTGCGGGATGCGAGCGGCGAATTGCAGCCGAAGTTGGTGGAGTTGCAGGCCTTCCCTTCCCTCTATGCGTATCAGGTGACGCTGGCGCAAAACTACATCGATGTTTTTGGACTGCGTCGATTTGAAGATGGCAAGAACCTGAAGTTCTTTTTGAGCGGCCTGGATGAGAGATCTTATCGTGAGCTGTTGCGGGCCGCGATTGTGGGACAGCAGGATCCGGAAAATGTGATTCTGATGGAGATCGATCCCGAGGGGCAGAAAACACTGCCGGATTTCAACCTCACCGAAAAAATGCTGGGGGTGAGGACCGTCGATATTACCTCGATCCGGAAACATGGGTCGCAGCTTTATTACATGCGGCGCGGAGGGCGGGTTGAGATCCGGCGGATTTATAACCGGGCGATTGCCGACGAATTGCAGCGCAGGAATGTGGGGCTGGGTTTTGATTGGCGCGACGATTTGAATGTGGAGTGGGCTGGACATCCTAACTGGTATTTCCGCATCAGCAAGTTTTCGATTCCCTATCTGAAGCACGAATCGGTGCCGAAGACGTGGTTTTTGGACGGACTGGAGCGGATTCCGGACGATCTGGAGAACTATGCGCTGAAACCTCTTTATTCGTTTGCGGGGCTGGGTGTGGTGATTGGGCCGAAGAAGCAGGATATCGAAGCGATTCCGGCGGAGAAGCGAGGCGATTACATTTTGCAGGAGCGGGTCAATTTCGAGCCGGTGATCGAGACTCCGATGGGCATGACCAAGGCGGAAGTAAGAGTCATGTATGTGTGGCTGGACAAGCTGACGGCAGTGCTGACGATTATCCGCATGGGGCGCGGGTTGATGATGGGAGTGGATCACAACCGGAACATGGAGTGGGTGGGAGCGTCGGCGGGGTTGTATGTGGGTTGAGAGTTCTTTCTTAATGGTGGGAGGCAAGCCGGGCGGCGTAAACCTGCTGGGTGACTCTTTTGGTGATGGTGGTTTCGAGCTCGCTGCCATCGTGGCGGCGAATGTAAAATTTGTCTCCGGCGATGCGGAGGGGTACTGACTCGCCAGGTTTCCATTCGCCGGGAGTGTAGCCGCCGGCTGAGTCGGGTTCATACTCGCAGGTGTACAACGCGCCTTCCAACTTGATCACGACGGCGGGGCGGACGAGATGGGTGGCTTGCTCCTGGAGGATTTCGAGTTCGGCTTGACACCAGTTTTCGAGGTCATGGCCGGGGACGGAGCCGCTGCGCTGGAACAGTTCCGTGGCGCGGCGGCGAATGGCATCCTGCATTTGAGGAGAGTAGCTTCCGGACATCTTTGTTTTCGCTTTTGCCATGGGAAACTTCCCCGATGTTCCGGGGTTCGCTTTAGAGTAATCCCATGTCTACCGCTGGTAAATGACTGAGGTCGGGATGCAGAAACGGAAGGACAGCTCGGCGGCCAGTTTGGGAATCGTATTCAACGTGGGACTAGATGCTTATCGCATGGACATCGCAGTAGTCGTGTGAGGTTTTAATATGGGTTACCTCCAGCTCTCAGTGGTCTTCTTTGTGCTGTCGGTTTCAGGTTTCGCGCAACGGTCCGTGTCGCCGGCCCCGGACGCGCCGTTGGCGGAAGCTACAGCGCACACCGCCGTCGATCGGCGCATTTCACTCGATGTGGTTGTGACCGACAAATCCGGCAAGCCTGTGTCTGGCTTGCAGCAGCAGGACTTTACCCTGCTCGATGACAAACAGCCGAAGCCGATTACCAGTTTTCGAGCAGTGAATGAAAC
>Ga0210391_10000172_pt1 | contig 77473 bp, 67 predicted proteins | sample IncBWC12OmetaG_FD_160573 | JGI IMG/M metagenome (GOLD analysis project Ga0210391, IMG submission 160573) | Forest soil microbial communities from Barre Woods Harvard Forest LTER site, Petersham, Massachusetts, United States - Inc-BW-C-12-O ...
GGGCTTCCCACTCTCTTCCAGGAGAATTCGCATGCTGCGAAGTATTGGCCTCATGGGAACTGTTTGCACCCTGCTGCTTTCCGTTCTCTCCTTCGAGTCGAACGCTTTCGCATCCGGACCTTATACCATCGGCTCCGCCAACACGGTGACTGCCGACCCGAACATTGCGCGTCCCTCTTCCACGCCGTGCATCGTGGAACTTTTCAAAAATGCCTCGTTTTACGACTTCAATGTCGAAAATTTCTCCTACACGCCGCCCGCCGAATGCCCCGGTCCGTGGCAGAAAGTGGTCCTCGAAGCAGACATTAATCTGAATGCCGGTGTTCAATACGATCGCACAGCGAATTTCTGGCTGGGTCCAGTTAACATCTATTTCGGAACCACCGCCGAGCCGTCGCCAAATCTGGGGCCATCATGGCACATCGAGAACGATCTCACCGATTACAGTTCGATTTTCTATACCGCGCAAAGCGGCCAGGCCGATATCGGAAACACACTGTGCTGCGGTTTGACTTCTACGATTTATGCATCCGCAGCGCTTGAGTTTTACCCTGTGCCTTCCGGCCAGTCCACGCCTCAGAGTGCAGATCAGGTATATGCACTTTCGGCAGGCCCCTCGGGTGGCACCGTTACATTGAATACCGGCACCGATGCTCTGGCCGCTACGTTTACTCTGCCTGCAAATGTTCAGGGAGCATATCTCGACGTTTATGCGCAGGGCCAGTCGACCGACGAGTTCTGGTACACATGCGTGCCGAACGATGTCGCAACCGAGCTTCAAAGCTGCAGCAACACCGCATTCCGCGAGACCGAGATCACGATCGACGGCCAACCTGCCGGCGTCGCTCCCGTATTTCCGTGGATCTTCACCGGTGGCATCGATCCGTATTTATGGTTCCCGATCCCCGGCGTGCAGACCCTCGACATGATTCCTTATCGCGTGAACCTGACGCCATTCGCCGGGTTGTTGAGCAACGGCCAGCCTCACACGGTTTCGCTCAGCGTCTACAACGCCGACAGTTACTTTTCCGCAACCGCATCTTTACTCATCTACCTGGACCATAACGCGACCCAGGTAACGGGTGCGGTCACACAGAACACTTTGACAAGCCCATCCCCGACGGTTACCGAAAATTTGCACGTAAATTCGAATTATATTCGCGGAAATGTCGTCGTCGCTTCCAATCGCAATTTCGTGATCTCCGGATATGCCAACACTTCGCATGGCAAAGTCACAACCAAGGTTTCTCAGACAGTCAATTTCTCCAGCAACGAGTTTTTTACTATTACAGCAAACCAGTATCTCCAGGAGATTTCGCAGACGTCGAAAATTTCATCGACCACGTCGATCGCCGGCGGCAAAGAGCAGCCCGAAGTGACCACCCAGACGTATAATTTTCCTCTCAACCTGGATATCAATGAACTCGTGCAATCGGATGGCGATATCAACCAGACCACTACCGCCGACCAGAACTACACGGCGACCGTGAACACTACGCAGAACGGTCAGTCCGTCTTTAGCAGTTCCATGGTGAACACGGCCCAACATCAGGACACACTGGAATTCGATTCGTCATTCAACCTGCTGGGAAATACCGGCCAATCCGCCGCGCAGCAATATAACTATTCAAATTCCGGGGGTATAAATTACGAGTGCGATCTGACGGCGGCGGCGAACGTTTTGACTGCCTTCAGTCCCACGTGCGCGCAATAAATCGGGAGTGAAGTCAGCAAAAAAGGAGCGGCAACCGCCGCTCCTTTTTTCTGTTCTCTGTCCATTCCACGGGGACGGAATTTGCTTCGGCGCTTTACTCCAGCGATTTCGGATCAGACTTGTTCTTCGGCGACTTCGTATCGAGCAACGAAACCAGTTGCCGGGCGCAAGCCGGAACTGGGACCTTGTGCTCCACGATGATTTCTTTCGCGCTTAATTTTTTTCCATAAAGCTTTTCGTTCGCGTTTCCGTCCGATCGCAGGGTTGAGCCCTCGAGCGAAATGCCCGCAAACAATCCCTTGTTGCGCGAGTAAGAGAGGATCTCGGCTTCCATCACGACATCAGTTGCGCCCTCCGCAGTTCGTCCTTTGGGGCCGGCGGCAGCCGATGCATCCGCCCCAAGTTTCACTTTGCTCGAGAGTAGGGAGCGCGCGCCGCCTGGATTCATCACCAGCAAAACGAAATCCGTGGCCTGGCCGCCGAGCTGAAAGCCAATGCTCACGCCCTCCAGCGCATACATGGCGGGCGCTCCCCATGGACCGGTATAGTGCTCGCCGCCACGGCAAATCATCACGCCGCGTCCGTAGCTGCCTCCTACGCCAAACGCGCCTTTCTTTACAGAAGGCAAAATCACGACGCACTCTGCCTTATCCAGCAGATCTTGAGGAATATCGTCGGGAATATTCAGGATCTCCTTCATCACCTCGCCTGCATCTTTCACGCGCTCCTGCTCGCGCTCGTCGTTGGCCGCGAACGCCGATAAGCAAAGGGCAAGAAAGCACGCCAGAGTCGCAGTAAGTTTCATTCGCATCGGTTTCTCCGCTCAATCTTGGTTTTCGACGATTAACTTATTAGGGCTTTGTGAGGATTGTAATCTTTCAATCGCGCAATGAGGTTAATTCCCGATAGTCGGGGCGGCAGGCCTTTACTATGACCAAACGCGTGCTCCTTTTGTAACTTGGCCCCCGCTTGAAAGCCCTCTAAAGTCAGGTCAGTAGGGGCAAATGGCCACCTTCCATTCGGCAATCGGCGTGCATCTAATAAGCTGGGAGTGGCGGTTTTGAGCGGGCTGGAATGAAAATTTTGGATTCTTTTGGAACGAAGTACACGCAGCCAATTTTTCGCCTTCTGGCGTTACAGGCTGCCCTTTTGCTTGCCCTTCCTGCCTTCAGTCAGACATCCGCTTATCTCAACCCTGCAGCGCTCCCAAGCTCTTACGACGCAAACGCTTCCTCGGATGATCCTCAGGCGGGCGCGTTGCTCACCATTCACAAGCGAGTTGACGAAGTAAACGTACTCTTCATCGCCACCGACAAGCACGGCAAGTTCGTACGCGATTTGAACCAGGCCGATTTTTCGATTCTCGACGACCACAAGCCGCCGCAGTCGATCGTCAATTTTCGCCGTGAGACCGACTTGCCTTTGCACCTCGGACTGCTGATTGATGTGAGCGGTTCGGTACAAAGCCGGTTCGGTTTCGAGCAGGAAGCCGCTGTAAGCTTTCTGCAAAACACAGTGCGTACCGGTTTCGACACCGCCTTCGTCGTGGGATTCAACAAGCAGAGCCAGATGGCGCAGGATTCAACCGATAACGTGCAACTGCTCTCTGCCGGCGTTCACCGGCTCCACGATGGCGGAGGTACGGCCCTTTACGACGCAGTCTATCGCGCATGCAAAGAGAAGTTCTTAAAAGACCGCCCTGATCATCCTGTGCGCAAAGCGATCGTAATAGTCAGCGACGGCGAAGACAATCAGAGCGAATATTCCCGCGCACAGGCCATCGAGATGGCGCAGCGGGCCGAAGTCATTATTTATGCGATCTCAACCGACGACAGCGGTCTGATTTTGCGTGGCGACCGAGTCCTCGAGCAACTCGCTGCAGCCACCGGTGGGCGTGCATTCTTCCCTTTCAAGATGAAGGACATCACGCATTCCTTCGCGTCGATCGAAGATGAACTCCGCAGCCAGTACGTGGTCTCTTACAGGCCGGCAGATTTCGACGCCGACGGCCGCTTCCGATCGATCGAAATCTCCGCCTTAAAGAAGGACCTTCAGGTTCGGGCACGCAAGGGCTACTTCGCCCCTCAGCAGTAATTCCGAATTGCCTCCGGGCTATCGATTCACCTGATTCCCAACCTCACCACACATGACATGCGTTTTCTGAAACCATGGGCTGCCCGGCCGTGCATCCCCAGGCTTTCTGAAACTCCGTCATATTCTGCACCACGCCGTCGATGCGATATTTGCCCGGCGAATGCGGATCGGTGAACACTCTCGTGCGGGCAATCTCCGGACGCTGCTTCTCGCACCACACCCGCGCAAATCCAAGAAAGAACCGTTGCTCGGGAGTGTAGCCGTCGATCTTCGCGCCTTCTTTTCCGGTCTTGTCGTCGGCGATCATCTGCTCCAGCGCCATCAGCGCGATGCGCGCTCCGCCATTATCGGCCGTGTTCTCGCCAAGCGTGAGCCGGCCGTTCAGCTTCAGATCGTCCACCGCGATGAAGTTCGAATACTCGTCGGCGACGCAGCTTACGCGTTTCTCGAATTCCTTGCCATCGTCGGCGGTCCACCAATCGTGCAGGTTGCCCTGCGGATCGAATTTGCGCCCTTGGTCGTCAAAGCCATGAGTGAGTTCATGGCCAATGACCACGCCAATTCCGCCGAAATTCACTCCATCGTCCATCGCCTTATCGAAAAACGGCGGCTGCAAGATTCCCGCAGGAAAAACGATTTCGTTGTAAGAGCCGCTGTAATAAGCATTCACCGTCGGCGGAGTCATGCCCCACTCTTTGCGGTCCAGCGGCTTGTCGATCTTGGCGATGTCGCGTTTCGACTCGAAGGTGTTCGCTCGCTCAACGTTGCCCAGCAGATCATCGGATTTGATTACCACTGAACTGTAGTCGCGATACTTTTCTGGATAACCAATCTTGTTGCGAATTGCCTCCAGCTTGATCTGCGCCTGCTTCTTGGTTTCGGCGCTCATCCAAGAAAGTTCGTGAATGTCCGTCGCGAGAGATTTCTCCAGCGCGTCAACCATCTTCAGCATGCGCTGCTTGCCTTCGGGACCGAACGTGACATCGACGTATTTCTCGCCGAGCGCCTCACCCAGTTGCCGGTCAACCAGATTCACGCAGCGCTTCCAGCGCGCCTGAATTTCTTTTTGCCCGCTGAGCCCTTGCTGGAATTTGAAATTCGCCTCGACAAAGGGCTCCGAAAGCCACGGCGCAGCCGCATTCAGAACGTGCCAGCTAACATAGGTCTTCAGGGCGTCGACGGATTCCCCATCCAGCACGCCGTTTACTTTCTTGAAGAAATCGGGATTGGCCACATTCATCTGCGAAAAATTCGAAGCGCCGATTTCGGAAAAGTATTGGTTCAGATAAAAATCCGGTCCGAGCGCGACGGCCTCTTCCCGGCTCATTTTGTGATCCCGGTTTTTTGGGTCGCGGCGCGCGGTGCGGTCCATCGAAGCGTTCGCCAAAGCGGTTTCGATCCTCAGAACGTTTTGCGCCGAATCGGCCGCCTGCTGCGGCGACTGCCCCGCCAAAGTGAATAGCTGCGTCACATATACAACCAGAGATTGCCGCATATCTTTCATCTTCTGGTCATCTTTAATGTAGTAGTCGCGGTCCGGCAGCGTTAGCCCGCCCTGATCGATGTTGGCAATCACCTGATCCGCATTGTGCAGGTCGGGATTCGAATAAAAATTGAAGAGCGACCCGTGCCCCACTAAATCCAACTTGGCGAGTTCGTCGATCAGCTCGCGCTTGTCTTTCGCAGCCGCGACCGCCGCAAGTTCCGGTTTGACCGGTCCGATGCCCTTTTCATTTGCCGCCTTTTCGTCCATGCACGAGCCGTATAGGTCTCCGATCTTCTGGTCAACCGGGGAGCGGTTCGCGCCGCCGGCAGCGTCTTTCTCAAGAATGTCGTGCTCGATATCCAGGTTGCGCTCGTGAAGCTCCGTGAAGCTGCCCCACCGAGCCTGGTCTGCAGGAATTTCGGAATTCTTGATCCAGTTGCCGCAAGCGTACTGGTAGAAATCTACGCAGGGATCAATACTCTTGTCGATGGTTTCGATGCTGAATCCCGGGGCAGGTCGAGCAGGGGAAGACGTCTGTGCGAAACCTGGAACGGCGGCGAGAAGCACTAGAACCGGCAAGAGACGAAACACTCGCATTGCGATTTCTCCTTATTAATGAACCAGCGATTCTAAGTCACACGCTCGCGATCGGCAAGCATCCTGCCGTCGAAATCGATATATTCCGCCCATTTTACCCAGTGGTCGTACCACCTCCACGACCTTGCGCGTATAATTTGGGACTGAACATTCCTCACCAAGGTTGGCTTTCTATGACTCCCACGAATGGCAATTCCAGTAACGGCAATAATGGATACAGCGTTCCCCGGCCCCGCGCAGAGTGGATCGCGCAACGCAAGCGGGCGAATTCCGATGGTAATTTTTCGCAGATGCACTATGCCCGCCAGGGCGTAATCACCGAAGAAATGAGCTTTATCGCGCACAAAGAAAAGCTGGCGCCCGAGCTTGTCCGTGACGAAGTTGCCCGCGGCCGCATGATTATTCCCGCCAATATCAACCACCCGGAACTCGAGCCGATGGCGATTGGCGTGGCGTCTTTGTGCAAGATCAACGCGAATATCGGGAATTCGGCAGTCACGTCGGAAGTAAATGAAGAACTGAAGAAGCTGCACACCGCCGTGCACTACGGCGCTGATACTGTCATGGACCTCTCCACCGGGGGCGACATTCACAATATTCGCGAAGCCATTCTGCGGCACTCGCCGGTGCCCATCGGCACCGTGCCAATTTACGAAGCCATCGCCCGCGTAAAGCGCGTCGAGGATCTGAATGCTTCGGTCATGCTTGAAGTCATCGAAGAGCAGGCCGCGCAGGGCGTGGATTACATGACCATCCACGCCGGCGTGCTGATTCAGTTTCTGCCGATGATTTCAAAGCGGATTACCGGCATCGTCAGCCGCGGTGGCGCGATCCTCGCGCAGTGGATGGCGTACAACCACAAGCAAAATTTTCTCTACGAATGCTTCGACGACATCGTCAAGATTTTCAAGAAATATGACGTCAGCTTTTCGCTCGGCGACGGCCTGCGGCCGGGATGCGTGGCCGACGCCAGCGACGAAGCCCAGTTCGCGGAGTTGAAAACTTTAGGCGAGCTGACGAAAAAAGCCTGGGAGCACGACGTGCAGGTCATGATCGAAGGCCCCGGCCACGTCTCCATGGACAAGATCAAGGAGCAGGTAGAAAAAGAAATCGAGCTCTGCTACGAAGCTCCGTTCTATACTCTTGGGCCGCTGGTCACCGACATCGCTCCCGGCTACGACCACATCACGTCGGCCATCGGCGCGGCCATGATCGGATGGTACGGCGCGGCCATGCTCTGCTACGTCACGCCGAAAGAGCACTTAGGCTTGCCGAACGAGAAAGACGTGAAAGACGGCATCATCGCCTACAAGATTTCCGCGCACGCCGCCGACATCGCCCGCCAGCGCCCCGGCGCCCGCGACCGCGACGATGCGTTGAGTTATGCGCGGTACAAGTTTGACTGGGAAAAACAATTTGCGTTGTCTTTGGATCCGGAGACCGCCCGCTCCATGCACGACGAAACCCTCCCCGACGACTACTACAAGGAAGCAGCCTTCTGCTCCATGTGCGGCCCCAAATTCTGCTCGATGAACTACTCGTCAAAGGTCGATGAGTACAACAAGCAAGTCCATGGCATCGAGAAGAAGGATTACTCGGAGTTGGTGGAGAGGCTGGTGACATTGAAGTAGCGCCAGAGAGAAGTTATGCCCAAACTGGAAATCTGTATCTATTGCAAGAGATCAATTGACGAAGAGCATCAGACGTTCGTAGAGGTTCCGCCGGCCGCCCAGGAGCCAAATAACTTCGGGGAGCCAATGCTTACTCAGTATGCTCACGCAAACTGCCATGACCAGTCGGTGCCCGATGAGGTTGAGCCCTCACGAGCGCGGTAAAATAGATCATATGGCATACGGAAGAAAGCGAGCATCTGTCCTCCCTGTCTGTCCAAATGCCGCTTGCGGGATGAGGGTAAGTGTGGAAAGAGTTTCAGCGCCGGCAGACGAGGGCATAACCCTAGCATGGTGGAATCGTAAGCCAGAAAATTGCCCCGCGTATCACTGTTCGCATTGCGGGATATTCTGGTTTCTTCAGTTAGAAAGAAGCGTGCTGCTCTGTGACCGGCCCGACGTCACGCTATCCACCGAAAGGGCTCAACGTCACACGAGTGCGCTACCCGAGGCTAGTCGCAAGCGAAATCATAAGTGAGCCGGGAGGGTGGCCAACTCAGGTCTCTAGCTTGAGTGGAAAAACTTGACCGCAAAACTCATTGCGGGGCCGGGTGCCCAATCCTTTCGCGTTCTGTGCGAAAGGGTGGCAGGCACTTACCCTTTGGAAGCAACAAAACCAATCCGATTCTTCTTCACCGGCGCCGGCGCAAGCAAATGCTGCACATGTTCGAACAGCGTTGCGATCTCTTCGTCGTGCTGTGCCACTTTACGAGCCAAATCTTCATTCGTCGCAAGTAATTCCCGCAGCCGCACAAAAGCTCTCATAATGCTGATATTGACTTCAACCGCTCGCTTGCTGCGCAACACGCTCGAGAGCATCGCCACGCCTTCTTGCGTGAAAGCACGGGGTGGAAATCGAGGATCACGATGCTTCTGGGAACCGGTCACAATCTGTGACCGGTTGATGGCCCTGGTTTCATCAGCCTTAAGGCGAAACATGAAATCCGGTGGAAAGCGCTCCAGATTTCGACTTACCGCCTGATTAATCGCTTTCGTTCCCACACCATACATTTCAGCCAAGTCAAAATCGAACATAACCTTCCTGCCCCGGACTAAATAAATCCGGCTGGCAACCCGTTCGACCGGAATTAACGACTCGGCGTGTGCTCTAGCCATGCGCAAGCATCGTCAGCAATGCCGCATTTATTGTCAAGAACTGCTTGTTCCCAAAATGGAACCGCCTCTCCTCCGTTTGGCCGGTGACCCATCCTTTCGCGTTTTGGCGGGTGGCCCACTCAAGCCCGTTTTTGGCTTGAGTGGGAAAGCCGCCGCTGCGCGCCGGTTCGGAATGACATCAATAAATACGCGCGCCTTATTAGAAGCGTCGTTTAGAAAGCACCGTCTTCCGAGCCGATTGCGCGAAAAGTGATGTCATTCCGAACCGGGTTGAAGACTCGGTGAGGAACCGACCGAAGACGAAGGGCGGTGTTCGAAGGGTGGAAATCCATGCTGACAACAGCGAGAGACTTTTTCCACGGTGGGCCAAGGCATCGCGCGACCGAAAAACTGTCGTACAATTCTCTGGCACGTTGAACTAAACCCAAAGCGAGGTCTATGGATCATCACGAGGCAGTCCGGAAATTTGAACATCTGATGTTGAAAGAGTCCGATCACGCACGGGAAGTGGCGACGGAACTGGAGTCTTTGGCCCCGATCCTGACGACCGCGAACTCTCGAGATCTCGCACAGTTACAAATCAAGGCGAGCCACAAGCTGTCCAAAGAGTTTCGCGAATTGGCGGAGAAGGTCAAAGAGAAATAGCGCCTAATGAGGCCGAAATTCTGCTCGATGAAATATTCGTCGAAGCTGGACGCATTGCATCACTTTCGGCGCATCCTTTGAGAAGTGCTACTCGGTGCTTCGCTGCCGGTCAGAGGCAGAGTGTTACACTTGCCTCCGCTTGGGACAAGCCGTATCGAAGTCCTTTGCTGACTAGCGAGGATAAAGCATGAGCAAGAAATTGTGCGGTGCCCTTCTTGTGGCATTGAGTATGGCGATGTTCGCCGTCTGTGGTTGGGCGCAAACGCAGGAAGTGAAAGAAAAGCCGCGGATGTACAGCTACGTCGCCTTCTGGACAGTTCCGCGCGCGCAGTGGGCCGATTTCGCGAAGCAGAATGCCTCGGAAGAAAAGGTGATGGAGAAAGCTCTTGCCGACGGCGGCATTGTCGCCTACGGCAGCGACCAGAACCTGATTCACCAACCGGATGGCCCCACCCACGACACCTGGTTCTCGGCCATGTCCGAGGGTGCGCTGCTCAACCTTCTCGACCAGTTCTACAAATCAGGAATGACGACATCTGCCGTTGATATAGCCGCCACCAAACATTGGGATAGCATGTTCGTCAGCCGTTATTACAACTGGCATCCGGGATCATGGAAAGGCGTGTACTCGGCAGCTGCCATGTACACATTAAAGCCCGATGCTCCCAACGACGCGGTTGACACTCTCAGCAAGAACCTTTTCGTGCCGCTCTTCGAGAAATTGCTGGCCGATGGCGTGATTCACGAATATGAAGTCGACACCGAAGCCATTCACACCGAAGCTCCGGGAACCTTCTGGATCGACTACATCGCCGCCAACGCCGATGCTCTTGACAAAGTCAGCGCCGCGGTGCGGGATGCTGGGAAAGCGTCTCCGCTCGTCGGCCCGGCGTTCGGATCGATGGTCGACTTCAAAGAACACCGCGATTATCTGTCGAAGACCGATGCTACTTACAAATAATCGCAACTACTGTCTAAGGCCTGCAGCCCATCCCACGGATGGGCTTTTTGTTTGAGCTAACCGCTAAAATCCGCAATGCCGTCTGCGACCAACTGGACAGCAATGGCAAGTATCAGAAAACCGAAGATTTTGTTGATCGCTCCAACAGCATTCGGGCCAAGCCGCCGCACCAGCGGGCCTCCCAGCCACAGAAAAAGAATGACGCTGATCGCAACCGCAGCGATGCCGATGATCATGCCGATATAGGACGAGGCATTATCGACGTGCGCAGCCAGAGCCATCACCACGCCAATCGCTCCCGGCCCGGAGAGCAACGGCATGGCCAGCGGAGTGAGCGAGATGTCTTCCTTGTCTTTGGCTTCATGCGTCTCTTCCGGCGTAATGCGATCCCTAGAAGTGACCATGCCCCACGCCGTGTTAGCTACGATCAGTCCGCCCGCAATCTTCAGCACCGGCAGCGAGATGCCGAAGAAATGCAGCACGAAGCGGCCAAAAAACATAAACGCGACCAGAATGACGAAGACCCAGATTCCGGTTTTCAAAGCGGTACGGCTTCGATCCTTAGCGTCCCACGAGGTGGTCATCGAAAAGAAAATCGGAACGCCACCCGGTGGATCGACGATGGGAAATAAAGCCAGGAAGGTCGCGGCTGCCGAATGAGGCAACGTGCGCAGGAACTGAGCGAGGGCGTGCGCATGGTTCATGATCTACTTGTATCCGTCGAGCGCTTTCGCCGCGCGATCGAGCGCGGCGGCGAGCACCGCCGACTGCTGGCGGCATCGTTCCACGTCACCTTTGTCGATGGCTTCATTCACGCCGGGGATCACCACAGCCGCATATCCCGTGTATTCGCCCGGAGCGTAAATCGCATGCCGAAACCACGGGCGGTGGGGAAGCCCTTCCGGCACCAGCAGCGCCCGCTCGGCGCTGCGCAACGCCAGATTCAATTTCGCCGGATCTCGCGGCGGATTTTTCTCTTTCGCGAGCACTTTAGCTCCCGCATCTTGAAACCGTTTCGCAGCCGAATTAACGGCGCTCAGATCGAGCCCATGCTGCCCGAATTTGGTCTCAGCGCGCTTCGCTGCCGCGTCGATGTAAGCGACAACTTCCTTTCCATATTCCTCGTAATCGTAGGGCAGAACGTCGGCATCGGCCATGCGCAGCATCTCCAAGCCGAAAATGCGCGCCATCTCCTGTTCGTAGACAAAATCCGGATCGCCGAATTTTTTGAACCATGCGAAATTGTCGAACACCGAGTGATAGACACCATAAGGACCGGTTGAACTGATGTCAGTCGAAGGCACTCCCAGGTGCTGCTGAAAAGCGCTGTAATCGGAGCCGCTGCCCAAGTCGCCGACAGGCACATCAGCCTTGACATTCGCCGCCGGGAGCCGACGGCCATCTGCCACAGAATCCGCCAGCGACTGCGAAGAGCCCGGCCCCGGCTGATCGGCTTTCAGCCACGCATCGTAAACAGTACCACCCTTCGGGTTGGGCACCGCCTTGGCAATATCGCGGATAAATTGTTTGAGGCAAGGCACGGCAGAGGCCCCAAATCTCGCCCCGGAAACCGCCACGTCCATGTTGAAATAGGCAGGAGCGTTCGCCAGTCCCGACTCGTGCTGTTCAGCCCACTCGGTCGAGCCCATCAGCCCTTCTTCTTCGCCATCCCAACTTGCAAAGACCAGAGTGCGCCTCGGCTTCCATCCGGACTTCAGCAGCTCTCCGACGCCATGCGCTGTTTCGAGCATGGCCGCAGTTCCGCTGTTCGGATCGACCGCGCCATAGACCCAGGCGTCGCGATGATTCCCGGCGACCACCCACTCGTCGGGAAATTCAGCGCCGCGAACGCGACCGATCACGTCCCAGAGCGAGCGGTACTGATAATCCTGTTTCAGATGCATCTTCACGCGCGACGCCCCTGGACCGACGTGATAGGTGAAAGGCAGCGCGCCCTGCCACTCGCGTGGAGAATCGGGACCTGCCAGATGCTGAAGGATCGGCCACGCGTCATGATAGGAAAGTGGCGTGACAGGAATTTTTGGCAGCTGCGCCGAACGGTCCGGTGACACGCGTTTGTTTTCGGGCAACGAAGGCACCGAGGCAACACCGGGTGTAGTTGGGTCGCCGGGAAATTCGAACATGTAGCCGACTGAACCGCGCTGCGCACCGGTATCGGGCCGCCACGGACCTGCCGGATATTTGTCTCCGCGCCGCCAGCCATCGTCGAAGGGATCGGAATAGATAATCACCCCGGCTGCGCCGTGCTCCTGTGCGACAAACGCCTTCACCCCGCGAAAATTCTGCCCATATCGAACCAGCACGATCTTGCCGCGCACGTCGATATTCAGTTTTGCGAGCTTGTCGAAATCGTCGGGCGTGCCGTAGTTGGCGTAGACGACGTCGGCCTCAACGTCTCCGGAGGGCGACATGCCGTTAAATGGCATCACCACGCGGGGATCGTCGTCGTACGGATCGCCATCCACATGCTCGCGCGTCGGCCCGTGCATCTCAACGCCCACGGGAGCGGTGATATCGACGGAAATTTCCTGCGGGTAGTTGAACCATGCCTTGTATTCGACGATCTCGGTCACGAGGCCGGCCTCGCGAAACTTCTGCGCGACATAGTCGGCTGTCGCTTTGTCTTCTATGGTTCCTGCCATGTGAGGGGCTTGCGTCAGAATCCGCAGATGTTCCTCGGCCAGTTTCGGATCGGGGATGGCAAGGAAACGAGCTTCAACTGCGGTTTCGGCGACAGAATCGCGAAAGCCGAGGATTGACGGAGGCGCAGAAAGCTCGGGCGCGTGGCCGCTGACATTACCCGGTAAAAGAGAAAATAGAACGACTGAAGACAAAAACGCTGAAGACAATCGCATTCAGGCACCCGCGTGAAACTAAGTAAGGTACCACAGTCGTCGGCTGGCCGGGCGATTGCCGACAAAGCGGTAGTGGGCTACTTTCACTTTGAGACGGCTGGGAAACGTGAGGATAAAAAAGCCACTACCAACAGAGCTAATTAAGAAGGAGAATCGACCTTCATGAACTACCGTACCTGCCCGGTCCCGACAATCTCGTACTTCGATGAAGTCAATTCGGCCAGAGCAAAAGGGCCGCGGCAGTGAAGCTTCTGCGTGCTGATGCCCATCTCCGCACCGAAGCCAAATTCCGCGCCATCGGTAAATCGAGTTGAGGAGTTCCAGTAGACGGCGGCGGAATCCACCCCTTGCAGAAATTTACGCGCATTCGTTTCATCGCTTGTGACGATGGATTCCGAATGCCTGGTCGAGTAGCGATTGACGTGAGCAATTGCTTCATCGATGTCTGCGACGACGCGCAAAGCTATGCACAGGCGTAAGTATTCTTCGCCCCAATCCTGTTCCACTGCGAGGCCGACGCTTTCTCCATGAGCCAAACTACGAGACTGAGCGTCGCCGCGAATTTCCACTCCGGCGTCGATCAGCTTTTTTACAATTCTCGGAATATAAGCCGCCGCGATGCGCTGATGCACCACCAATTTTTCCGCCGCGTTGCACACCGACGGCCGCTGCGTTTTCGAGTTGATCACAATCCGATCGGCCATCTCGAAATCGGCCGATTCATCGACAAAGATGTGGCAATTTCCCGCTCCGGTTTCGATGACAGGCACGCTGGAGTTTTCCGTGACCAAGGCAATCAACCCCGCGCCGCCGCGGGGAATAATCACATCGACCAAACCGCGCGCTTTGATGAGTTCCTGCACAGAATGCCGCGAATTCGAGTCCAGCAGCTCAATGGCACCGTCGGGAACCCCGGGCACGCTCGTCAGAATGTCAACGAGCCGCCGATTGGTTTGTGCCGCTTCCTTGCCGCCGCGAAGCACGATTGCGTTGCCGGTTTTTAGCGCGAGCACAGCGGTATCGACGGTGACGTTCGGCCGCGATTCATAGATGATGCCCACAACCCCGAGCGGCACGCGCACTTTGCGGATCTGCAAACCGTTGGGGCGAGTCCACTCGGCAAGAATCTCGCCGATCGGATCGGTCAGAGCGGTTACGTCGCGCACTCCCTGCGCCATTTCTGCTATTCGGTCCGGCGTAAGCAGCAAACGGTCGCGCATCGCTCCTTCAAGGCCGGAATCTTCAATATCGGCTCGATTCGCCGCCAGGATTTCTTCGGCGCGGGTTTCGATTGCATCGGCGACCGCCAGCAGAATCGCGTTCTTCTCCATGGTAGAGAGCAGCGCCAGCTTCGCGGCCGCATCTCGCGCACGCAAGAGTTTGTCTCGCGTGGAAGGCGTGTTGGCAACGCTGGTGGCCATCAACGGTTTCCGTTCATCGGAGGAAAGTAGGTTCCAACTTTTCGTTCCATCGCTAAAGTAATGCCGTGAGGGTGCCGGCCGTTGACGATCGCCACATGCACTCCCGCTTCGCTGGCCAGTTTGGCGGCGCGCAATTTTGAAATCATACCTCCACGGCCGAGCGTGCTCTTTCCATTGCACTGCGCTTCGAGCGCCGGAGTCAGTTTCCGTACCACGCGCACGAGCTTCGATTTCTTGCGCCCATTCGGCACAAAAAAACCATCGACATCCGTCAGCAGAAGCAGCCAGTCAGCTTTCACAGCCGTAGCCAGCAACGAACTGAGTTCGTCGTTATCGCCGAAAGCTCCGACCAGTTCGCGCACCGACACGCTGTCATTTTCGTTTACGATCGGCACCACGCCCAGAGAGAGTAGTTCCGCGAGCGCGTTCTGCAGGTTGCGATACCGAACGGGGGACGTAAAGTCATCACTTGAAAGCAGCAATTGCGCGACCACCTTCTTGCCGAAGAACAGCCGCTCGTAGGTGTGCATGAGCTTGCTCTGTCCGACGGCCGCGCAGGCCTGCATCCCGGGAACGTCGCTGGGCCGCTTGCCCAATCCCAGGCCAGACATCCCTGCGGCAATCGCGCCAGAGGTCACAATCAGATACTCGTTCCTGCTGAGATCGAATTGGTCTACCATCGAGCGCAGTAAATTCGCGTCGATCTGACCGCCGGGCGCGATCAGGCTCGTTCCGACCTTAATGACGACTCTCACGCAGTCACTTTCATAATTTCTTGAAATGGTAACCCAGCCTGAAAGGCAGAAGCATTTGAGGCTGCTGATCTTTGCTTTAATCTTTCATCTGATCTTCGCTCTGAATCTACCGGGAGTTGGGGACCGGAGAGCCCGGACGGGAGACGATACCTTTATCAGTATCCTGCAATTAAAATGGGATTCTGGCAAGATGAAAAATCTTGCGAACCCACAAATGCCTGCTCCCAATGCCACCACCCGATTTTCGGACCGCGTTGAAAAGTATGTGCTTTACCGGCCGGGATATCCTTCGGAAGCGTTCCAGACATTGAAGACCGAATGCGGTTTGGTTCCTGACAATGTCGTTGCCGATGTTGCCTTCGGAACCGGCCTGTGGACACGTTTGGTTCTGGAAAATGGAAATGCAGTGTTTGGCATCGAGCCGAACGCGGAAATGCGCGCAGCCGGTGAACGGCTGCTGGCGAAATTTCCAGACTTTACAAGCGTTGCTGGATCAGCGGAGGCAACCACCCTTCCGGATCACAGCGTCGACTTTGTCACTGCAGCGCAGGCAGCACACTGGTTCGATCGCCGACGGGCCAGGCAAGAATTCGTTCGCATTCTGAAACCGGGCGGCTGGCTCGTACTCATCTGGAACGAACGCGTCACCGAATCCACTCCGTTTCTTAGGGATTACGAGCAGTTGCTGTTAACTTATGGTACCGACTACACCGAGGTGCGGCATGAGCGCACCACGGATTCCGTAAACGAATTCTACGATCCGGTTCCTTTTCAGGAGCGCGTGTTTGATATGCGCCAGAAGTTCGATTATGCAGGCGTGGAAGGCCGGCTGCTCTCATCTTCATACGCTCCCGGGCCTGAACATCCGCAACACGCGCCAATGCTGCAGGAACTGAAGCGCGTTTTCGATGCGCACGCGGTTAAAGGCCGCGCGACCTTCGAATACACGACACGGCTTTATTTCGGCCGGCTCAACTGACCGCAATCTTTTTAGAGGCTTAAGAACAAGTGTCCGAACAAAAATCCTTTCACATGACCCCTGACGAGTTCCGGCGCTATGGCCACGCCGTGATCGATTGGATCGCAGACTACCAGTCGCGCGTTGAGTCTTTTCCGGTGCTCTCGCAGGCAAAGCCGGGAGAGATTCGCGCATCGCTGCCGGCAGTTCCCCCTTCGCGCGGCGAGCCGTTTGCGGCGCTTCTGAAAGATGTTCAAGACTTGATTCTCCCCGGAGTGACACACTGGCAATCGCCCAACTTTTTCGCTTACTTTCCCTGTAATGCCTCTGGCCCCGCGATTCTCGGTGACTTGCTTTCGTCCGGTCTGGGTGTACAGGGAATGCTTTGGTCGACCAGCCCAGCCTGCACGGAGCTGGAAACTCATGTGCTCGATTGGCTCGTTCCGATGCTGGGCTTGCCCGAGAGATTTCTTTCTTCGAGCACCGGCGGCGGAGTAATTCAAGACACCGCGTCGAGCGCGGCCCTGTGCTCTCTGCTCGCCGCGCGGGAACGGGCAACCGGGTACGAAAACAATCGTGCGAGAAATAGCCGCCGCATCGTTGCGTATGCATCGACACAGACACATTCGTCATTGCAGAAGGCAGCGATGATCGCGGGCATCGGCAGTTCGAATCTGCGGATGATCGAAGTCGACGATAAATTTGCGATGAACCCCAAGGCCCTTGCACAACAGATTACAGAAGACAAGCGGGCGGGATTCACGCCTGCTTTTGTGTGCGCCACCGTGGGAACGACTTCATCCAATGCCATGGACCCGATTGGCGAAATCGCCGAAGTTTGCCGGGACCATAATTTGTGGCTGCACGTCGACGCGGCCATGTCTGGCACCGCCATGCTCTGCCCCGAGTTTCGCCGCCTGCAAAGCGGAGTTGAGCTTGCCGACAGCTACAATTTCAATCCTCACAAGTGGATGTTCACGAACTTCGATTGCAATTGCTTCTGGGTCGCAGATCGAAAAGCTCTGATTCAAACGCTGAGCATTCTGCCGGAGTACCTGCGCAACCAAGCCACAGAATCGGGCGCGGTCATCGACTATCGCGATTGGCACATTCAACTGGGAAGGCGCTTTCGTTCTTTGAAGTTGTGGTTCGTAATTCGGCACTACGGTGTGGAAGGGTTGCAGTATCACATTCGCGAGCACGTTCGCCTGGCGCAGGAATTCGCAAGCTGGGTGCGGGAGGACGATCGCTTCGAACTGGCTGCGCCTGCTCCGCTGAATCTCGTGTGCTTCCGCCACAAAACCGGCGACGACGCGAATCAAACCATCATGGATCGGCTCAACCTTAGCGGCGATCTGTTCCTCACGCACACGAAGCTCGATGGAAAAGTCACCATGCGCCTGTGTGTTGGGCAAACCCATACTCAGGCGCGGCATGTAGAAAGAGCGTGGAAGAGAATTCGAGAAGAGGCAGCGAAAATCGAGTCTGCCCGTTAACCGGCCCGATCGCCCAGCAAAATCTAATCTGCCGCCATAGGCGCGGGGCGGGGCACAATGGCAGCGCCCTTAGCCAGCGAGGTCAGGTCGGCTGGAGCCTCCAGCCACTTCCGCACTTCGGGCATTGCCCGCCGCATGGCGATTTCGCCGCTGCGAATCAGTTCGTCCGAACGCCTGAAGTCGTCATAGCCGAAACCCGCAACGTCGGGTTCGACGACGAGGTCGGCAGCGCCCAGCCAGAGATGCCGCATCATGTCTTGCGCGATAGCGAACGATTGCCCGATGACATCGAAAAGATGCCGTGGAGCGCCGTCCTTGGTCCACTGCCCTTTGAGATGAACCGCCAGCACGCGGTCGGCACCCATCTCGCGCAGCGGACTCGACGGAACGGGATGCGAGAGCATGCCGTCGACGAGCCATCGGCCGCGGATATTTACCGGCAAGAACATCCCCGGGTAAGCGCAACTCGCCCGCACGGGATCGACGATCGAACCCGAATGGAAGACCACTCCTTCGCCGCTGTTGAAGTCGGTGGCAGTCACCCCGAGAGGAATACGGAGTTCTTCGAAAGTCTTTACTTTCAAGATTCGGTTGAGAAACGACACCATGCGGTCGTTGGAGGCAAATCCGTAGCGGGAGACGGTCCAGCGCGCAAAGGTCGTGAAGCGCACGGAGCGGGCCACGTTTTCGAGTTCTTCGATCGAGAGGCCGCTGCAGTACGCTGCGCCGATCAAGGCGCCGACGCTTGTTCCGGCAACAATGCGGATCGGAATCTCTTCTTCTTCGAGGATCTTGAGAACGCCGATATGGGCGATACCGCGGGCGAATCCGCCGCCGAGCGCGAGCCCAATGGCAGGTACTGGGCTTTCAGACGCCGCAGGCTTCCGGGATAGTTCTCGCCCGAAGGCCTGTACCGACCGAATAATCTTGCCGAAGCTCTTCACTTGAACTCCACGAAAAGCCCATTACTGCCTATAGATATGATGCCATTTTGTGGAAAAATGGGTAGGCCACGATCGTGCTACATGAGTTACGGTGGACTTCTACTGCGGTTACGGCAGAGTTACCATGCTTTGCAGATGCGTGACTAACCCCTGTATTGCTGCTAAGTTACGTTTTAATGATCAGAGAAATCTCAGCCGGAGGGGTGGTCATTCGAATGCGCGACGACGCCTGGTGGGTGGCCGTGATCGAGTTGCCGCCTCAACCGGAACGACCGCCCGGTTCTCCGACGAAGCACGCGAAGCCCGTATTGGCCTTGCCAAAGGGCCTCGTCGACCCAGGCGAAAAACCGGCGGAGACGGCCGTAAGGGAAGTCTACGAAGAGACCGGCGTGACTGCCGAAGTGATTGCGAAACTCAGCGATATCAAATACGTCTACACCCGCACCTGGGCGGGTGGTGAGCGAGTTTTCAAGATTGTCAGCTTTTATCTCATGCGTTATCTTTCGGGTCGCATCAACGATATCGCTGCTGAGATGCGAATTGAAGTGGCACGTGCTCAGTGGGTCAATCTTGAAGATGCGCCGAAACTACTGGCCTACAAGGGCGAAAAGCAGGTGGTGAAGCGGGCGCTGAAGTATTTGCAGGATCATCCGGAAGTTTGAGCGGCGGGGTTGGAGTTCCATCCACTCTGCGGGGTTCGCAATTCGATTTACCGCATCTCGCTTCTTCTCGCACAATCGGTCATACTTGCTCATCGTATGCAACGTTCGATAGTGTCTTCATTTCTCGCAGGAAGATGGCATCTTGTTTTATTGCTCTATTCTTCGGCATTGGCGCTCTCGTCAGCGCCCTCATTAGCCGTGGAGCCTTCAAAATCCAAGCCCTCGGCATATGACATCCATTACGTCTCTGCTCTTGCGGCTGCCGATCACTTTCTTCAAGCCTGGCAATCGGGTGATGTGGAAAATGGAATGGCTCTTCTCACCGCCCACTCCAAACAAGCTATCAGTAGAGACAATCTTGACAAGTTCTTCACGATTGGGGAACCGGCAGGTTACGAAATTAACCGCGGCAAAACGCTCAAGAATGGACGCTATGAATTCCCCGTGGTTCTGGTTGAGAAATCACCAGGCACGCGCGTCCACCGGCATTTTTCCAGTATCGTGGTGGTGAACACTGGAAAAGATGATTGGGCGGTCGATAAGCTTCCTTAAATGGCTAGAAGAGGTTCGATGAAAGGCATTCATAAAGTCGCAATTCTTGGCGCGGGAACCATGGGCGCGCGTATTGCCGCGCACTTTGCCAATGCGTGCATTCCCAGTTACCTGTTCGACATCGTGCCATCAGATACGCCGACAGGTACGAGTTCAACAGCACGAAATAAGATCGCCGCTGCCGGCCTCGACGCGGCGAAAAAGGCAAAGCCAGCGGCCTTTATGGAGCAATCGCTGGCGCGCTTGGTTACCGTCGGCAACTTCGATGACGATCTGAAAAAGCTCGCAGAAGTTGATTGGATCATCGAAGCGGTCGTCGAAAATCTGGAGATCAAACGCGCGTTGTTGCGCAAAGTCGAAGCCATTCGCAAACCGGGAACTATTGTCACCACAAATACCAGCGGCCTGCCGGTCGGAAAGATCGCGGAAGGCTTCTCGGAAGAGTTTCGCCGGTCATGGTTTGGCACGCATTTTTTCAACCCTCCGCGTTACATGCGACTGCTTGAGCTGATTCCTACCCGGGAAGCCGACCCTGCCGCAATCGAAGCGGTTTCACGTTTTTGTGACGTGCGTCTCGGCAAAGGAGTGGTGATCGCGAAAGACACGCCCAACTTCATCGGCAATCGTATTGGCACGTTTTCCGTCCTCAACGTCATGCACTTAATGCAGGAGATGGATCTCACCATTGAGGAAGTCGACGCGCTCACTGGGCAAGCGGTGGGCTGGCCGAAATCGGCGACCTTCCGCACCATCGATCTGGTCGGACTCGACATTCTGGGGCATGTTGTCTCGAACATGACCGCGAATGTTCGCGACGAACGCAGCGAGTTGCGTCTGCCGGATTTTTTTACGGAGATGCTGCAGCGGAAATGGTTTGGCGATAAGACTAAGGGCGGCTTTTATAAGAGGATAAAAGGCGGCGAGGGCAAAGAAGACGAGCGCATGGCGCTCGATTGGAAGACCCTCGAGTACCATTCGCGGTCGCGGCCAAAATTTGCCGCGCTCGACATGGCCAAGAACATTGAAGAGACGGGCGCGCGCTTGCGGACGCTGCTTGGTCCAGAGGCCGCACCACAAAAAAGCGATAGAGCTGCACAGTTTCTCTGGTCTGCGCTTTCCGATCTATGGACTTATTCAGCTAATCGGATCCCGGAAATCTCCGATTCCATCGTGGAGATCGATCGCGCCATGCGCCTGGGATTTAACTGGGAATTGGGTCCGTTCGAATTGTGGGACGCCGCTGGGGTCGAGCCCAGCGTCGCTCGCATGAAGAAAGAGGGCAAGCCGGTTGCGGCCAACGTTGAGAAGTTGCTCGCCGCCGGACATAAGGGCTGGTACATCGACGATGCGAAAGCGCTATCCGGTCGGAAGTTCTTCGACCTTAAAACTGAAAGCTGGAAGCCAGTGCAGGTTCCAGCCGGAGTTTGGTCGGTAACGGTCGCGAAGAAATCCAACGGAGTAGTCAAGAAGAATCCCGGAGCATCGCTGGTCGATCTGGGCGACGGTGTAGCCTGCATCGAATTTCACAGCAAGATGAACTCGCTGGGCGGCGACATTATCGGGTTGATTGCTCAAACGCTCAAGCCTGGTGGCCCCGGCGACAGCTTCGATGCATTCGTGATCACGAACGACGCGACTAACTTCTCTGTGGGCGCCAATCTGATGTTGCTGTTGATGAGCGTGCAGGAAGAAGAGTGGGACGACGTCGATCTGGCCATTCGCCAGTTTCAAGGGATGACGCAGGCGATCAAATTTTCGCCGAAGCCTGTGGTCAGCGCTCCATTCGGATTGTGCCTGGGCGGGGGCACGGAAATTTCACTGCACGCTGCCGCGCGACAACCTCATGCGGAACTTTATACCGGGCTGGTAGAGGTCGGTGTCGGTCTGCTTCCGGGCGGCGGAGGCTGCAAGGAAATGTTGTTGCGGGCCGTAGATGGCGCATCAGCAGCGCGCGGTGGCAAGGGATCTGGCGATGCGTTCGCCGGTTCGATCGAGATGCTCGAAGCCATGAAACGCGCCTTTGAAACGATCGCCACCGCGAAAGTCGCAACCTCCGCGCACGAAGCTCGCGCGCTCGGCTTTTTGAATCACAGCGACCGCATCACGATGAATCGCGAACGCGTGCTCTCCGACGCGAAGGCCCGCGCGCTCGAACTGTTCCGCAACGGTTACGAACCTCCCGTGTCGCGAACCGACATTCCCGCTCCCGGCGAAAATCTGCTCGCCACCCTCAAGGTGGGAGTTCACATGATGCGGCAGGGCGACTACATCACCGACTACGAGGTGAAGCTCGGCGGCAAAATCGCCGAAGTTCTCTGTGGCGGCAGCGTCACACAGGGCACCCCGGTCAGCGAACAATATATTCTCGATCTCGAGCGCGAAGGCTTCAAATCGCTGTGCGGCGAAAGAAAAACTCAGGAAAGAATTCAATACACTCTGAAGACGGGCAAGACCCTGAGGAATTAGGTCTGCCGGCCATGCAACAGCGGTTTGCGAAAAAGACAAATATCCTAGTAAACCGCATCGCCAGCCCGGCTGGTATGAATCTGCCCTGAGTCCACCGAGATCGAATAAGGCTCGCCTCCATCGCCGGCCCAATCTCGCACGTCGAATGAGGATCCCGCTGGAGCGTGGTAAGCCGCGACGTTATGCAATGTCAAAGGCATTCCCGGCTTGCACACAGATGGGCGTTCTGTAATTTGCAAGAAGAAAACGCCCTTGCCACTGCCGATCACTTTCGCGCGCCCGTCCCGTTCCACCAACAATGACGATTTCTCATCGATCGCAATCTCGCGCGGGGTTTCCGACCATCCCTCCTGTACGATGCGCGCCAGAAAACCGAGGCTGCGGCCCATGCGGTCGCGCGCAGCGAAGTGACTGTCGGTGAGAACGTTCTTCAGAGTGGCGATCTTTAGAAAATCGCTGACGAGCGTCACGCGCTTGCTATAGGGATTGTTGAGCACTTCGCGCGAACTCAGATCGGCATCGTCCGATTTGTCTTGCAACGCGCCATAGGCGAACTGGCCGAGGATTGCGAGACCCGCACTGGTTCCTCCGATCGGCTTGCCGGCCGCTATTTGCGCGTTAATAGCATCCTCGACCGGAGTTCCCTTCCAGAAATTCACGTAACGCGCCTGATCGCCACCGGCGATAAAAATCGCCTCGGCCTGCCCAATAATTTCGGCAACTGCCGGCTTCAGCGCCGCCTTACGATTAGGGATGATCAGCGTTGCCACAGAGTTTGCTTTGCACAGACCGGCGACGTAAGGGTTATAGTCGGCGTTGCCGTGCGCCCGAAGGATAAGAAAATCGCCCCCATTCGCCTTGCCGCACAGCCAGCGGAAGGCTTCATCCAGGTCTGTGCCGCCGCCCATCATCGCAATTCCAAAGTCGGCGTGAGTTTGAACGTCGTTCGAGTTGCCGATACGAACGTACTTGAAGTCGGCAGCATGGCAGAGCGCCGTGATCGCGAAAGTGAAAAAGACAGTAATGAGAGAAGCGAGTTTCATCTCGCACGCACTATACGCCAGTTTAGTTTTACAGAAAACCGATTCGCCGGATTCGCCGCTTACACAAGACGACACTGCAAATCGAAACTCAATCGGCAGGAAACATCGGCAGTCAGCCACTTCTTACTTGACAGGCTCAACCACGACCGCAGTACCGTAAGCCAGAACCTCGGTGACGCCTTGCATGACTTCGGTGGCATCGTAGCGTGCACCCACAACTGCGTTGCCTCCTAATTCGGCGGCGTGGGCCAGCATCAGATCGAAGGCCTCGGCACGAGTTTTCTCGCACAGATTCGTAAGCAGGGTAATGTTGCCGCCCACCAGTGTCTGCAGACCGGCGCCGATGGTGCCGAAGATCGAACGCGAGCGCACAACGATTCCGCGCACCACGCCAAGCGTGCGGGTCACACGAAAACCGTCCAGCTCAAATTGCGTAGTCACCATGTTGTGCGCGACCATCCGTCCCGAGCCTGCGTAAGTGGTTGACATCCTTTTTTGCCCCTTGGTCCTCGAATGTTGCGAGCAGCTAACTATAGCGCGAAGAGCGGGAAATTATCGCTAATTTTCGATTTCCATCCGATTACTCCAATTGCGAGGAAATGGAATACTCTCCCGAATCGGCGTTGTATTCAGCCCGCAGCACATTCGGCTTGCAGCATACCTGGCAATCTTCTACATAACTTTGCCGGCGCCCTGCACTTTCGTCCACCATGGTCAAGTTCCACTCGCCACAACCGGCACATTGAAACGAAGCCTCCATTTTCTTTCTCCACCTGAGGATGAATCAGCCCCTATAATAGCGGTCTCAATTTCACCAGCGGAGGTTTCATGATTTCACGGCGGCGATTCGTTTTGGTTGGCGGCGCAGTGGCGGGACTCACCTCTTTCTCCAAAGCCTGGCCATCTTCATCCCTCACCGGCGAAAACAGAGCCGACGAAAGTTCGCTGCCTCCCTCAATCGCGCAACTGAAGTCGCGAAAGAACGAAGCTACTCCCATCTCGCGCGAAGAGCGAAGCGCGCGTCTGCAGCGCGCTAAACAGTTGATAAACGAAAACGATCTCAATGCCATCGTTCTGATGGAGGGTACCTCGCTGAAATATTTCACCGGCATTCGCTGGTGGGGTGGAGAACGATTATTTGCTCTTGTGCTGCCGGCGAAAGGGAATCCTTTTTACGTTTGCCCGGCATTCGAAGAGGGACGCGCCCACGAGCAGATCGCCAACGGCCCCGGTGGAGAGAATCCTGACATTCGCACCTGGCAAGAAGACGAAAGCCCTTATCAACGGGTTGCTCAGGGACTCAAAGATCGCGGCTTAGCGACGGGAAAGATTGGGATCGAAGAAACCATTCGCTTCGTATTTTTCGATGGAATCGCCAAAGCCGCTCCGCAAGCCACCCTCGCCAGCGCAACCCCGGTAACGACTGGCTGCCGCATGATCAAGAGCGCGCACGAAATTGCCTTGATGCGGCTCGCCTCGCAGGTAACATTAGCGGCGTACGAAGCGGTTTACCGTGCGCTACGCGAGGGAATGACCCAGGAACAAGTCGGCGAGTTGATTTCGGCGGCGTACTCGCAACTGGGCTTTCCCGGCGAAGCCAGCGTGCAGGTCGGCGAGTACACTGCCCTGCCTCACGGCTCGGCCACGCCGCAGGTCATTCGCGAAGGATCCATCGTAATGATCGACGATGGCTGCACGGTAGAGGGTTATCAATCGGATATTACGCGGACTTTCGTTTTCGGGAAGGCCACAGACAAGATGAAAGCAGTCTTCGATATCGTCCATCACGCGCAGTCGACGGCACTGGCCACAGCCAAATCCGGGTTGGAGTGTGGTGCTGTAGATGCGGCCGCTCGAAAGGTGATTACTGACGCTGGCTATGGTCCTGACTACAAATATTTCTCGCACCGACTCGGGCACGGCATGGGTATGGACGGCCATGAGTGGCCATACCTGGTGCGCGGCAACACGACGAAGCTACAGTCCAACATGACGTTCAGCGACGAACCGGGCATCTATATTCGCGGAGAATTTGGGGTTCGCCTGGAAGACGATATGCACATCACTGAGAATGGGGCTGAACTGCTCACACCACAAAGCCCATCGTTGGAGGACCCATTTGGAAAGTCGTAGCGGGTGAAATCAACACGCGACCAATCGCATAGCAACGCGCCGGTGCAGTGAGCGTGGGGGAGGGCTTACTCCGCTCACTGCGCCGGTCGCAATTGCTCACTCAGGCGGAAACGCTGAGGCCTGATCCGGTGGTTGGAGTGCTCGCGCTGCTGCCGCTTGTCGAAGAAGACGCCGAGCTTGCGCCCAGCAAGTTCAAAACAATTTGCTCGTTGCTGTTCGCGCCCAGATTGAACGTAATCTCCTGCGCATTGTTCGAACCCTGATTGCCGACGCTCAGAGATACCTGCTCTCCGCTGCTGGCGGAGTTGGCGATGTTAATCGTAATCTGCTCGGGATTCGAGCCGGTTGCGCCACTCAGGTTGAGTACGATTTCCGGTTGCGCCCCTACCGGGCCGCCGGCCTGCGCGCCTCCGGTTCCCGGCGCCGGAACGCTGTTCACCGGCGTCGTGGCTTTTGGCGCAAACGTGCTTCCCAGAGCGCCAAAGGCTTGCTGGGCTCCGGCAAGGTCGCCACTTTGTAAAGCCGAGCCGATCGCATTGAAATCCTGCTCGCGCTGATTAATCAGGAACGGCTCGCCATTGGGAAACGGGCCGTTCTGACCCAACGAAACGATGTTGTTGTAGGCCGTCTGTGCAGCATCGAGATCCCCCGATCCCAGGGCCTGCTTAAGCTGCGACAGGTCCGTGTGCCGGGTCTGAAAATACTGTGTCAGTTGCTGATTTAGCGAACTACTGGAAACCGCAGATGTCGACATTGGTAGCTCCTCAGAAATCGTATGGGCTGACAAGGAACGCTCGTTCCTCTTGCCATTCAAGGGCCATATCGGTATCGGGAAGCACGGACTTTAGCCTACGGCCAAGAAAGAAGATATCGCCCGCAGAATCTTGCGGGGAAGAGCACACACGAAAGACCAGGCGTTCGCCCGACTCGCCAAGTTCACGGCGAGCATTGCCCGATCATAATTCTTAGCGAGGCAGATTAGTCGGGATTAATTTCATTCTGCACCGGCGGCAGCGTCGGAACTTCCGGATGCTCTGCATCCCGCCAGAAAATGTGGAAGCACTCACCGTATTGCTCCGGGGCCCAGGTGCTCCGATCCTCATACGTGATGGATAGAGGAACGTAAGCCAACCCCAAGGATCCTGCCGCGTCCTGGGCGCGCAGGCCGGGCTTTTCCAGCACTTGCTGTTGGCCGGGCGGAATCGGTTTCGCCGTTTGCCAGTATCCCAGGTACGGCGCTCGCATATCGCTCGCCGTAAGAAAGACGTCCGAGGCAATCCTGAGGTTCGTAATCGTCTTGTCGCTGAGACTCTTCACCGTCAGCCGGTACTTTTCCGCTCCGCTCCAATAATCCACTGCGCTGAACTCAACCGGACAACTGCGTTTCGGCGGAGTATAGACCGTATAAAGTGCCATCATTCCGGCTTCCATGTGATCGTCCACGTGGCAGTGAAACATCCATACGCCCGGATTATCCGCGACCATGTCCGCCGTCCGCATGCTTCCGGGCAGCAGTTCCACCACATCCGTGTGGCGGCCCTCGTAGTTCACCGTCTCGCCGTGCCAGTGCGGAGTATGCAGGTCGATCTCATTGCCCATCGCCAGCAGATGCCATCGCACCTTGTCACCGGTCTTCATATACAAGCCGGGAAGGTTGCCGAAGACATATCCGTTAATGGCGTAGTAGAGACCCTCCGGTTTGCCCCCCATCTGGTCGAAGATTTGGAAGTCGGTGACGAATTCCCTGTCCACATCTTTCGGGGATCCATCTGGATTCGCTTTGCCCTTAGCCGTGACGATAATTGGCCCAACCAGGCCCGCATTGACCTCCATCGCTGGATCGACGTGGCCGTGATACCACCACACAATCGAACTTGGCTGCCCCGGCCCCGGTCCGCTCGCCTCATTGGCGAACCAGCGATAGGTAAATTTCCGCCCCGGCGCAACCCGGTCTCCTTTGCCGAACGGAATATAAAAAGATCCTTCGCTGTTCTTTTCATAATGCAGCCCATGCGGATGCATGTTGTGCGGCAGGTGGGTGCGGTTCATAAACGTCACATCGACTTCGTCGCCAACTTCGGCGCGAATAATCGGACCCAAAATCCCCAGCCATTCCGGCTGCGGCTTTTTGGTGGTGAAGGTGTCGTCGGTGTACTCGATAAAGCGGGTCTTCGGCCATTCCAGCTTCTGAGCCCATGGGCGCGGAACCGGCAAGGCGCGTAGCAGATTCATGCCGCTGGGCGCGTAGTTCCATGGCACATCTTCCGCTGCGATGTAGTAGTGGCGCGTGATCGCGAAGCAACCGGAAACGGAGAAGAGGAGTAAGCAGAGGAACGAGGCGCGGAAAATGCTCACGGGTTCATTATCCCATGTGAGTTGCTATCTTGAGCACGCCTTCGGCTGCGATGAATGCGACCGAAGGCTGCCGTTTGAAAACAGCTCACTGGAAGTTCGCCTGCACGTATTCGGCGGAATTGACCGTGATCGTGCAGGTCGGCGAGGTTGAGCCGGCGCATGGCCCCGTCGTGCCGTTCTCGCCTGCCCAGTTGGTGAAGGTGCTTCCCGTTGCCGGCGTCGCGGTCAGCGTCACGCTCGTTCCCGCCGGCGAGAACACGTATCCACACGTGGATCCGTAGTCGGAGCTGCAAGTGATGCCGGTCGGGGTGCTTGTGATCGTACCGCTTCCCGAAACCGCAACCGATAGCTGCGGAGGTTCATTCCAGCTGGCCGGCGGAACCTGCGTGCAAGCGTTGGCAAACTGGCTCGGAGTGGGTGGCGTCGGCGGCGTCGGCCACGGAGGAGTAACAAAGTTGAAGAACTCATCCATCAGCGGCTGCGAGGCATCCCGCTTGGTTAGAGCCGCAACACCGAAGCGCTCTTCCACAAGATTGAGCACTGAAGTTGTGTCCCGAACCGTGTGCGAAACGTAGTTCTTGTTCGTGAACGGTGAAATCACGATCACCGGCACACGATAGCCCGTCCACGAAAAATCGCATATACCTGCGCCGAGCTGACCAGTTCCTGTACAGATGTCATTCAGCCCCGGATTAAGGTCGGTTGGAGAGTCAAAGTCCCCAGGCGCTGTCGCGGCTGCCGGTGGCACGTGATCGTATAATCCGCCCGCTTCGTCGTAGGTAAAGATAAGTGCCGAACTGCTCCAGCTGGCACTCGTCATAAGCGGGTTAATAACGTTATTTGCCGCGTAAGCCATTCCATACTGGACGTTCACGGGGTACTCGTCGGAGTCCGAGGGATGCTCATCCGCTCCCGCGGGCGAGGCTGGCTCAATCATGGCGAACGACGGCAAGGCATTGTTTGCAGCGTCGGTGGCGAACTGCGAAATCGGCTGCACGTTTGCGAGAAGCGTGGGGCTGTTAAGGATGGTCCCCTCATATTGGAACTCATTGATGTAGGAGTTCTCCGTGAGACAGGACGAAAGCTGCGAGCCGGTCATGCCATCGCAACTCGTCCCGACTGGATCTACGTAGATCTTCCATGAGATGCCTGCACTCTGCAACGCCTCAAAGATCGGCGTCGATGGAATCTGCTGGCTAGTGGGGACGCACGGAGGGTATGAAGCGCACCCTTGCCCGATCGGATAGGCAAGCCCGTGCGAAGTCGCACCGATCAGATACATGCGGTTCAGCTGCGTGCGATCCATGATCGGCGAGAACCAGCGGTCCGAGGTCGCAAAATTCGAAGCCAGGTAATAGTAGTAATTGAGATCGTTGCTGTCGTAGTAGCCCATGGCCCGAACACCGTTGATGTCCATGAAGCCATTGCCCTCGGCGTCGTATGCGGCGGTAAAGGCAAAGCCGTCCAGCGGCGGAGCAAGGTCATTCATGCCGCCTTCGCCAGTGGGGTTCGAATAATCCCACTGATTGTGCGCTTCATTCCAGAAGGGGCTTTGATTTTCGATACACATGGACGCGAGATGGAAGGAGCTGATCGGGTTGCTGGCATCGGGACTGCAACTGCCACCATAGGTGCCGGTGGCACAACCCGGGACGAAAGGCGCCGTTCCCCCTGAATTAAACTGTGCCAATCCGTCGAAAGTGACGCCGTCGCTCTGATGCAGGCCGATCGACTGCCAATACGGCAGCATTGCCCCGAAGTAGTGATCCAGCGAACGGTTTTCCTGCGCAAACAAAATGATGTGATCCAGGCTCGACTGCAGCGTGCCGGGAAGCGCAAATCCCGCGCTTACCGATGCGGCCGCGCTCAAGGTAATCGTGCATGCCCCGGTCCCGGAACACGCCCCGGCCCATCCAGAAAAGGTGTCAGTGCCGCCGGGACTTTCTGTCAGCGTAACGATGGTGCTCGGCGGAAACGATGCCGTACAACCCGTCGACGACCCCGAAGTGCAACTGATCCCGGCAGGACTGCTGGTTACGGTTCCTGCACCGGTTCCCGAAGTGGTGACGGTTAATACGTCTGCCGCATTGAATGTGGCAGTAACATTCTCAGCAGCGCTCACCGTCACACTGCAGTTAGCCGTGCCCGTGCAGGCCCCGCTCCAGCCTCCGAAATAGATGTTCGCGCCCGGAGTCTCCGTGAGCGTTACCTGCGTGCCCTGAGCGTAACTTGCCGAGCAGGTGCCCGGGCAGTTGATGCCCGCCGGGCTGCTGACTACGGTTCCAGTGCCGCTCCCTGCGATCGCTACGTTAACGCCATCTTCGGCTGTGAAATTCGCGCTGACCGTTTCAGCGGCATTCAGGGCAACAGTGCAACTGCTTCCCGAGCACGCTCCACCCCAGCTTGTGAAAAGGTAGCCAGTGCCGGGCGTGGCCGTCAGCGTGACTTTCGTCCCTGCAGCGAATTTCGCTGTGCATGTGCTTGGGCAGCTGATCCCAGAAGGATTACTGGTGATCGTTCCCTGCCCTGTAGCCGGTGCGGTAACGGTAAGCTGAAAGGTCTGCGCCGGCGGCGGCGGCGTGGTGGTTCCAGGCGGATTCTGGCCCACCCCCGAACATCCGGCCAGGATGAGGGTACACAACGCACACAGCGAAGTGAAACAAAAAAGACGCAAGGAACACATGGCGCACCACTCCAGACGAACGATCGACGAACGCGATCTTGGATGTGGCGCGCCGCGGGCTGGTTGGCTGTTAATTGTTCATGCCACCAGGGTAAACACTGCATTCGCCTCGGTGAAAACCCCTAGCAAGGGCGCTCCGGCAATTTCGGCGCGGTTCCCCGCGACCCTCCATGCGCACGGGATCTCAATTGTAAGAGAACGTCAGATTGTCCAGGTAAATGTTGTACGAATCTGTATTCACATTTCCGTCCATTTGATAATTGACGGTTAAGCCATACCAATTCGGCGTCGATCCGTGAGGAAACGTCCAACCTAGAGTGCTGGTATTGCCATTGAGCGTGATCGACTCGTAAACCAGTTCATCATTCGAATTCCGCTGCACTTTGAGCGTCAGGTGGTTCCACGCATTGCTGTTTGGATAACAAGGAACTCCGGTATGCGTCCAGTGCTGGTTCTGGTTGTCCCAGACATCCCACTCATTACCGCCAACAATACGGCACTCGTGGCCCCAGATGTAGCCTTTGCCATCGAAGAACTGGTTGATATCGAACTCGAGCGCCTGAGAGAGACTTAGGTTGTCTCCGTAAAAGTAAACATCGTAGGTAAAGTTGTGCAGTGAAGGAACAATCGTCTGATTGTCATCCGGCATGCCTTGCGTGGAGCCGGGACCGATCAGATGGTTGTTGAACAAAGCGTCACCGAAAGGTCCGCTGCCGTGCACATTAAATTCAGAGGCCTGCCCGCTGATCGATGGGGAGTTGATGTTCTGCCCCATCCAGAAAGAAATGCCGTCGCACGGCGAGGGTGAGCAATCGACATAGGTCGGCTCGCGCTGGCCGTATTGGCCCCATCCGCCGGTGTGCTGCAGGCTCGAAAATGAACTCTGTCCGCTATTGTTTGCGGCTGCGTTGCTTCCGTTGCTGGTGCCGGATCCGGAACCGCTGCCGGAACCGGAGCCGCTACTGGATGCCGGCGTCGCAACCGTGATCTGCAACGGCTTCTGCTGGGAATCGCCCTTTGCATCTGAAACGGAAATGGTGAAACTGAAGTTCCCGCTTGCAGTCGGCGTGCCGGCAACCGCTCCGGAGTTATCGGCCAGGAGAACTCCCGTTGGCAACTCCCCGGATGCCTTCGCGAAGGTGTATGGGGCAGTGCCTCCCGTCACAGTCACGGACCCAGCATAAGCTGCATTCACTGTCGCCGCGGGAAGCGTTGCTGAAATAGTAAGGGCGACGGCCGGCGCTGTTGTGGGCGGAGGCGCAGAGGGGGCAGTCGGAGGAACTGAATTACCTGAGCAGCCGCTGAAGGCGGCGATAAGTAAGAGCACGGAACTCAAAGGTGCATATCGATAAACGCTGCGATTTACTTGTGTTTGTTTCGCTCGACAGGGGAGGGTGTACGACATCTCTAGACCTCGAAAATGGAGTTAAGGTTCTCCGCGCAGGAGAATGCCTGGGTTTTTGGTGCGGGAGCGGGATTTATCCACCGTGCGAGGAGGCGACAGATACCAACGGCCAGAGGGAGCTACTGGAACCTACAAGCGCTCGTTTTGGAACTTCTCGACGCTTTCACACACGACTTCAGGTACGTACGTGCCCAAAACTGCATACTGACAAAAGCAATCAAGCTCTAACCGAAGGAGTCAGTGCCGGATAGTGCGAACTGAGGTATGCAGAAGGGCCTTTCTAGAATTATATCTGTACACGATGCATTTGCAAGCAGAACGAAAAGTACTTAGGGCAGGAACGCTGTTCGGCATGAACGTTCTTTTGAGGCTGATTTCGGCGCCGGACTTGAAAGAATGCCACCGATTCTGCTGGGGTGCCCGTAGTCCTAAAAACCGATGATCTTATGTATGCCCTTTTTCTTTTTCTTCTTGCTGCTAGAAATGTCTTTGTCGGTCGCCAGAGCAGTATTGGGAGTCGAACTTGAGGAAGCGTCGGCTCCGCCTGCCTGGTTCGACTGCTGAATTTCGTTGAGCTGGACCGGAGGCGGCACTGGCGCATTACCAGCCTGCAGATCCTGCGATCCTGAACTGGGTTTCAACTCGTTTGGATCAGCCGCCGCAGTTACGCCGCTTTCAGGCTGCGGTACAGGTTTCAGTTCATTCGGATCAGCCGCTGCGGGCTGCGCAAAAGGATCTGCGTTGGCGGAAGCGGGCTGAGGCTGATCGGATCTGGGAGCTGCATCGTTTGGTCCGAGGGTCCCGCCCTTGATCGTCTCCACGCTCAAACCCTTTTCGCCGCCGGCATGGCTCATCGCGCCCTTCATCGAAGTCGTCACAACATCGCGGGCAGAAACCGGCGTCGGATCGACCAGCGTCGGCTCTCCAACCTTTGACGCGAGTGATGTATCGGGGCCCTTCTTGACCACGCCCATCAACCGGTCCATCGTGTTCGCCTCGCGGCGGCTTTCTTCTTCCTCGCGGTTCTGCGCAACCGCTGCCTTGGTTGGCCGAGGCACCGGCTGATGCAGCGCCTCCAGCCGTTTTTTCGCGTCGGTCTCGCGATCCATAAGCGGGTAACGCGTGATGATTTGCGAATAAGCTCCTGACGCCTCCCGGGTTAGTTGCGCGATGTAGTTGGCTTTGGCAGTTTCTCCGACGCAGCCCGGAGGCGTATTGAAGCCTGTGCAGTTGGGCCGGGCGCGAACCTGCGCAATCTGACCTTCGTAATCCTGCCCCAGTAAAAACAACGCTTCATCGGCGCCGCTGTAAAGTGGATATTTCTCGACCAAAGATTTCAGTCGCGCAATCGACGCCGGATACGACAAGCGCAGGAAGTAAAACCTGCCGATTCCAAATTCCCGGTCAGCCAGCACTTCCTGCACTTCCAGCAGACGAAGCTTCCCTTCTTTCACCAACTTGGGATTGTCGGGATACTGCATAATCAGATTGCGATACTCGTCTTCCGCGCGCTTTGCATGGGTGTAATCGCGGTCCGCCTTTTCCATCTGCTGATACTGAATGTTCGCGATCTTTAATTGGGCCTCAGCTGCTTCCGGCATGTTCGGAAAGAAGGTCTCGAAGTCGCGATATTCCTGCTCGGCCTGCGCCAGCGAAGCGGTTCCCCCTTCGGCATACCAGGAATCGCCAACCGCTAATTTTGCGCGCGCAATATATTCAGAGTCAGGATATGTATTGATCAGGGTCTGCAAAGTCATGCGGGCCACATCGAAGCGGTTGTGGTGCATCGCGTCCATGGCCTTGTCGAACAGAACTTTATCCGGCTGCTTCGAGCCCACGTTCGCCAGAGGATTGACCGACTTCTTGTTCGTGCACGCAGCCGAGATCAGCAGCAATACGGCAAGCACCGCAACGATTGCACTTCGACGTAACATTGGGACCTCGAATCAGGATTGCATTATCGCGCTTTTAGACGCGTCATTCGCATTCGTGGCATCGCACAAACGACGCCTCGGACGAATCGTGCCTTGGATGCCCGATCGAATATCGTGCAGCAATTCGTTTCGACTTTATACTTTGATCATTGCGGCTTCGGTCGCCGCCTTGAGCAGCGCTTCCGCATTCTTGCTTGGATCACCGCTACCGAACACCGCGTTGCCCGCCACTAGAATTTCCGCGCCCGCCCGGACCACTTCGGCTACCGTATCCAGCGCCACGCCGCCATCGACTTCTATACGGTAGTTTAAGCCCCGACGCCTTCGTATTTCCGCTAACTGCCTGATTTTGTGGACTGCACCGGGAATAAATTTCTGACCGCCGAAGCCGGGATTCACGGACATGACCAACACATAGTCGACAATGTCGAGCACCTCCGAAAGCGTGTCAACCGGTGTCGCCGGGTTGATCACCACACCCGCCTGGCAGTCATGACTCTTTATCAGATGCAGCGTCCGGTTCAAATGCCGGCAAGCTTCCTGATGCACTGAGATCCAATCCGCTCCGGACTCGGCAAATGCTGGGATAAATTCGTCCGGATTCTCGATCATCAAATGACAATCGAGCGGCAGCCTCGTCACTTTGCGCAACGACTTCACCACCGGAGGCCCGATCGTCAGGTTGGGAACGAAATGCCCATCCATGATATCGACATGAATGACGCTGGCTCCGCCGTCGCACGCAGCCCGCACCTGCTCGCCCAGGCGTGCAAAATCGGCGGAAAGAATCGATGGCGCTAGTTCAATCAAGGTGTCTCTGGAACCTGAATTTCTCGTCAGGAAGCGGCTTACCCAAATTCTAACACGCAGAGCAGCGGTCGGCCTTGTCGATACCCCCCATCGAGCTATCCTCTTCGATTATCTCAAGTGCTTACGGTGCCCCTTCGACCACACGGAAATAAGTCGGCATTACGGTCACTACGTATCTAGCGCCCGGCACGTCCACCGTGATTGCGTCCTGCGAATATTTCACGCTGCACAAAAACCTGTTCGGTAGTTCTACACGATCTGGCCGGCCTTCGGAATCGTAGTGAATGCGAAGGGTTTTGCCGTCTTCAGTAACCGCCGTCGTCCGGTGACCATCGTCGTAATCGTAATGCACACGGTGGCCATCGGCTACCACATCGGTGAGATATTCGTGCGCATCGTAGTGATACTCAGCCGTGCGCCCGTCGCTATCATGAATTTCTGCGATCTTTTCGCCATCGTATATCGGCGTCCAGGTGTGGTCCATCGCAGCGATGGCCGGGAGTTTCGGATTGGTCTTCTGTAAAACCTGCTGGATATGTCCGGTTACCGGATCGCGCTTAACCTCGATGCTGTCCCCTCGAAAAGTTCGATGTCCCATGTAGTAGCACTCGACGCGCGTATTGGGGCCGCAACCCAGATATCTCCAAATCTGGCCGCCTCTGGTGTCGATTCTCCACCCACCATCTTCCCAACTGAGAAGAGCGCTCCCGAACTCCGAAGAATTTTGCTCGCCACGGTATTTGGCCGTGGGTGAAAAGCCGGTTCCGGGTGTGAGTCGCCGGAACAAGGTGCCGAAGATGTTGATGGTCTGGACCGCATTCGGATCGGCGGACCACACAGTGTCATCGAGGCTCTGCCACGTGCCTTTCCCGAACGCCCGGACCTTGTCGTCAAAGTGATAGCTGAAATCCATGCGTTGCAGGGCAAGAGGGATCGCTCCGCCGCGGTAAAGATCATTTCGCGTCAACTGAAATCTCCCGCGGGCGAGATCGATCTGAAACTGGCTGCCTTCGTTTTGCTCGTTTCGTTGCCGGCACGGGACGATGGGATTTCGCAAGGGCGCGCCCGCAAGAATGGAACTGTAGAACGTGAGGCAGGGAGTGCCATCGGCATCCGTTTTCGGCAAACGCCGCCGCGTTTGCGCATCGGAATCGAGATAAACGCTGCCCATGCGGTCGATGGCCTCAGTCGTGTCTTCGACCGAGTCGACGCTTTGCGGGTCGGAAGATTCCCTGAAGCCGAGGTAGAGCAAGCCAACGGCCTTCATCGCGATTTTCTGCAATCGCTCCATGCGGATCGAAGGGTCGGGCGGGAAGCGATAGAAGACGGGGTCAAGGCGAATCGCGGGAACCACCGAATATTTATCCAGCCAGCGGTAGCTGTAGGTGTAATTCCAACCGAACGAATAAATGTATAAGTCATCTTCCAAAATACCGATCAGTTTGGCGTCCGAGTCGGCTTCCAGATCCGGATACTTTGCCTCCATAGCTTCCACGAGCATCTCCGCAATCCACTGCTTGCGGCGCGGATCATACGCTTCCGCAGGCAGGCTCATCGCGGGCAGAACATTCGCCTGAATGCCGAACTGGTCATGGAAAAATCCGGCGAGATCAGCCACGTCACGGTTTGCTGCATCGCCCAAGGCCAAAAAATAAAGAGTGCCGGAGCCCTTCAACTGCTCCGGCTTCGCTGGAGTTGCCGGCTTCGCCAGATTGATCAAATGCCCTTCGCGGCGATTGTGAACGTCGATACCCGAAATTTTCCACGATTCCGCGAGCTTCAGCAAATCAATGACGGCATAGCCGTAGGATCGCTTTCCGATCACAATCGCGTAAATTCGCGCCTCGTCACCGAAGCCTGACGCCACGGCAAACGGTATGTGAACGTCATCTCCGAACTCGGCGCGTATTCGAGGGTCTTCGCGAATCCTTTGCGCCCCCTCTTTGCCCGCACTGCAATTCAGAAAGCGCAGTTCCAGTATGAACAGCAATCCAAGAAGCAGAACCGCAGCAAAGAGAATGTAGCGGAGCGGATGCCGATCGCCCGCCACGGGACCAATCGGAGGAGGTGGAACCTGAGCGACCTGCGACATCCCTGCACCTCGTGCCCTTTTAATACCCCAAGTCGAAGGCGAAGGCTAGTATTTTCGCGGTCAACTTCCGAAACGAATATCGGGAATGCGGAATCGGCAACCAGCCTGAAATCAAGTCGCCGCTGCCCGTGTTACTCTCGACCTTCATGTCAGGCCCTCCACAATTCACCACGGCCGCATACGGAATGGCCGCGACCATGGCGTGGGGAACCAGCGATTTTCTCGGCGGTTACGCGACCCGGCGCGCGGACCCATTCCTTTTTACCGCCGTGTTTAATCTCGGCGGTTTGGTCCTTGTGGGAACGCTGGCGACGCTAAGTCACCCGGCCTTGCTCTCCCAACGAAGTGCGTTGTGGATTGTGGCAGGGGGCATTTGCGGAAGCGCGGCGGTTGCGATTTTCTTTCGCGCACTTTCGACGGGAAGAATGGGGCTGGTTGCGCCGCTGGCGGCAGTGATCGGAGCGGCGATTCCAGTAATATTTTCGATCTTCACCGAGGGTTTACCGGGGATGGTTTCGATCCTCGGCTTCATCCTGGCGGCCGCCGGACTTTGGCTCCTCACCCGGACCGAAGACGGGAGTAGCCGGGAAAATATCGGACTTGCAGTCATGGCCGGCATCGGCTTCGCCGCCTTCTACATCTGCATTCGCCAGGCGGGCGCCGGATCGCCGCTATGGTTCGCAACGCTGACCCGAGCCGGCGGCTTGCTGGTTACGGGTTTGATTGTGCTGCTGCAAGGCAGCTTTCGAAAAATTACGCTTGCCGGTGTCCGCTGGGGCGTGATCGCAGGCGGCATCGACTCCGTCGGAACCATGATGTTCGTGCTTTCCAGCCAGAGCGGGCGTCTCGACGAGGCAGTCGTGATCTCGTCGCTTTATCCCGCGGTGACGGTGCTGCTTGCGCGCCTCGTCTTGAAGGAGTATTTCACGCGCTGGCGGTTCGTCGGCCTGCTGGCGGCGCTGGCTGCTGTACCGATGATTGCGGTACAAAAATAACATTCAGCGATAATAATTCTGCCCAGGGAAAAACCATGGCGCTGGTCGAAATTCGTAATCTGGCCAAGACATTTTCACAAGCCGAATTCGGCTTTGGACAAAAATCCGCGAGCAAGAACCCTGTTCGCGCGGTCGACGATGTCTCGCTCGATATCCACAGCGGTGAAACCCTCGGCTTGGTGGGTGAATCAGGATCGGGCAAGAGCACGCTCGGGCGGCTGATTCTGCGTTTGATCGAGCCCACCTCCGGCAGCATTCGCTTCGAGGGCCGCGACCTCCTGGCGGCTAGCCGCGGCGAAATGCGCAGGCTGCGCCGCGATATGCAGATTATCTTTCAGGATCCATTTGCATCGCTCGATCCACGCTACCGCATCGAGGACATCGTCGCTGAGCCGCTGGTTATTCATGCGGGCAGCGGTGACGGGGAAGACGGGGTGGGCGTGACATCTTCGCGTTCCGCACGAGACTGTTTACGCGCACGCGTTCTCGAACTGTTTCGCGCCGTCGGCCTCGATGAATCGATTCTCCGCCGCTACCCGCACGAATTCAGCGGAGGCCAGCGGCAACGCATCGGCATCGCCCGGGCTTTAGCGCTGCGGCCAAAATTCATTGTCGCCGATGAGCCAGTTTCCGCTCTCGATGTCAGCGTGGGAGCGCAAATTGTCAACCTGCTTGCCCAACTGCAACGCGATTTTGGGCTCACATATCTCTTCATCTCCCACTCCATGCCGGTCGTGCGCTATCTTTCGACGCGCATCGCCGTGATGTACCGGGGGAAGATCGTGGAAGTTGGAACCAGCGAGCAAATTACAGAAAGACCGCAGCATCCCTACACGCGCAGTTTGCTTGAAGCCACGCCCGAAGTCGAGGTCTGAGTTCCCGGGGCCACGTTTTGCTGTGCCGTACTTTCTGAATGTCTGGCAGCGCTCTCCGCCCGACCCGCGATTTGCTTGAGTTGACTCCGGTCAGAACTGAAAAGCGATCCTTCGTCAGAACCATAATCCCCACAGCCAATCGACGCTTGCGTGCGTGATCGTGGACGCGGGCACGCGGCGATTCTGCCGCCACGCGCGGCCGTAGAAAATCCCTGCAATCGTAGCCAGCAAAACATACGGCCAATTGAAGTGCGGCATGTTCGCGCTGAACCGCTTGTTGAAATGCGACAGGCCGAAAATTACGGACGCGATCACCAGCGCAAGCCGGCGCCCGAGGCGCCGCTCGAGCAGGTTCTGCACCCAGCCGCGAAAAAAAAGCTCTTCCGGCACGGCAGTGAACAGGGCGATCAAAACCCAGCGCAACGCGGCGGCGCCGATTCCAGGCGAGTTAGCGTGGGGATGAATGAATCTCAACAAAAGCCCCAGCACGATCACGATCGGAGCAAAGAAAACCAGTTCGCGCAGGCCGGTCTTCCAATCGCTCCATCGCAGCTGAAAATCGAAGCCGGTGCCGCTTAACTGTCTGATTGCCAAAAACCCATACAGCCCGGCGTCCACCAGAAATAATTCGTTCAGCGCGCGCAGGCCCAAAGGCCACGCACTTTCAAACCATCGCAAGTCGACCGCCAGGCCGACCACCAGCAGAATGAAAGCATCCCGCCAATTTCCCCGCTGCTCGGGATCGGAAGCCGCGGCGTGCATCAGCAGCCATGCAATCGCCACCGGCAGCAGCGCATAGAGGATGAACCACGCCCATTCAAATATGTGTCCGGAGGTTGCGATCAGTAAGTAAGGCAAAACAAATACCAGGGGAAATGCGATTCGCAAAGCCGCAGGCCAGCGCCGCACGACTCGAGCAATTCTTTCACCGAAGAAGCCAAACCCAGCCGCCACTGCCAGTTCGAATCCGAATGCGACAACCGTGACGGGGCCTACATTTTGCATCGGTTCATCTTAAACGTCCCAAACTGAGCTGCGCTTGTCTCGCGGCCCTCTCCCGGCTAGAATTCCATCGTCTTGCCGGAGGTTCATATGGCAGCCGCTCCGCTCCCGCCCGTCTCCACTCCCGCGCCTGAGTCTGCTGCTCTCTCTCAAGGCGCGCGCATCGTCGACACTTTTACCGCGCCTTCGAAAACTTTCACCGACCTGCGACGCAGTGCGGCCTGGTGGGCACCGTTTCTGCTGATGGTTGTAGTGTCGTCGCTCTTCGTCTACACGGCGGGCCAGAAGATCGGCTTCCGCAAGATCATGGAAAACCAGATGCAGGCGCAACCCAAAGCGCAGGCGCGGCTCGAAAACCTGCCCGCCGATAGGCGCGAGCGACAACTGGACAGCGGCGCAAAACTTACCGGGCTGATTTCTTACATCTTCCCGGGAATCACGCTGTTGCTGTGGCTCATCATCGCCTTAGCGTTGTTTGCGACTTTCAAGCTTGTGGCTGGCGCCGATGTCACTTTCAAGGTTTCGCTTGCGATCGTGGTTTATGCGGCGCTACCTCTCATCCTGAAAACGCTGCTTGCCTGGCTATCGGTGGCCGCCGGCATTAGCCCGGATTCGTTTTCCTTTCAGAATCCCGTCGCGACCAACCCCGGTTATTTCCTCAGTCCTGCGGACAACGTATTTCTTTATGATGTAGCGAGCGCCGTCGACATCTTTATGATATGGACCCTCGCGTTGACCGCGATCGGCTTTACCTGCGTGAGCAAGGTAAAACGAGGCACCGCTTTCGCCATCGTCTTCGGATGGTGGGCCGTATTCACGCTCGTGAGTTCGGCACTGAGCGCTGCCCTGGCGTAAACTCCAGAGCAGTGGGTGCATGAATAATTGCTGGAGCCGCTCCCTTTCCCTGACTTGATACGTCTGAGATCGAGAAGGTTTATCATCAATCGGCCGCAACCAATCGCTCCGCTCCCAGGAGGAATTCGTGAAATACACTTTTGCAGTTGTTGTGATTGCCTGTGCAGCTTGCAGTCTGGTTCAGGGGCAAACTGCCTCTTCAGCTTCCCCCAGCGCCGCTCCGACGAAAGATCCCGTCGCTACGTCGTTGCGCGCGTTGCTTCAGCGATCACGAAACAATACTCTTGGCGCCCTCAGTGCCATGCCTGCCGACAAATTCAGTTACAAGCCCACGCCCGAGCAGATGAGCTTCGCACATTTGGCCGCCCACATCATTGAGTTCAACAATTCCTTCTGCGCAAAAGCTGCCGACGTCGCGGCCCCGAAGGTCGAAGAAGCCAAAGAAACCGACTCTAAAGACAAACTGGTGGCAGCCGCCACAGGGTCGTATGATTTTTGCGGCGAAGTCCTGAGCAAGATGGATGACTCAAAACTTGGCGATACCATAGAAATTTTCAATGGGCGGCAGGGACCGCGCGCGATGGCTCCGCTGATTTTGGCAAGCGGCTGGGCGGATCATTATTCGACGGCTGCCATCTATTTGCGGCTGAATGGTATTTTGCCGCCAAGCGCGCAACCGAAGAAGTAGAACTGAAGTAGCAGCGAGGAAGAACGGAAGCGGCGCTACTTGATCCGCACTAACTCGCCTGTCTGTGTCGCAGCGGCTGGGATCGCAGCGGCATGCTGCGGCGCGCGCCAGCCGTCGAAGATCGAAACCTGGTGCACGCACGAGACTGTGCAGTGCGGGGCGCATCCTTTTTCGGTGAGATATTCGCGGCGCAGATCGTCGCGACTGTAGGTTGCCAGCGGAACCCCTGGATAGCCTCGCTGCTGCGAGCAGTAGTGCACCAGGCCATCTTCACAAATGTAGAGATAGCGCGCCCCCGCGCGGCAACGCCAATCGTTCGGCTTGCCCTGGGCAATGTTGTCCTGGAAGGCGTTGATGCGCGTGAAGCTGCGCTTCTCCATCGATTTCATCTCGTGGTAGATTTTTCGCTCTTCTTCGCCCAGCGGCTGCAGTTGGCCGCTGCCGTCGTGAATGATTCCGATCGTCGAGCTGAAGCCAAGTTCGATGGCGCGCTTGCCGATGGTAAGCGCATCCTGCGGATGCGCGATTCCGCTGCCCACAACAGAATTGATATTCACGTGGAAGTCGGCGTGCTCCGCCAGCAGCTGCAGCTTCTTGTCGAGAACTTTCAGGCTCTTCTTCGAAACCTCATCGGGATTCACGTTGTCGATGGAAATCTGCAGCCACTCGAGACCGGCGCGGTTGAGGCGATTGATGCGCTCGGCCACGAGCAGATAGCCATTCGTGATCAGCCCGGCAATCATGCCGTTGGCGCGAATACGCCGGATTACCTCGTCGAGTTCAGGATGCAACAGCGGTTCGCCGCCTGAAATCGTGACAACTGCGGTGCCGAGTTCGCCGAGCTTGTCGATGCGGCGGAACATTTCCTCCGTAGGCACCGGTTTCGAGAAGTCATCAAACTCGTTGCAATAGCTACACGCAAGATTACAGCGGCGAACCGGAATGATGTGCGCCAGCAGCGGATGCTCGGTCGATGCGAGGGCGCGCGCGGCCATGGCTGCCCCTCGCAGATTGCGGTGCAGGGCTTTGGCGCGGCGGCGCAGGGTTGTGAAAGTAGATGGCATGTTATCAGCTACTTCTATTACATCACGAATGGCTTTTCGGGGCAGCTTCGGTTACAGCATTCGGGGGATTTAACTGGGTAAATGGTCCACCTACGCGGGTACGCGGCTTTTCATATGCTCGCCAATTCGTGCCCCGCTTTTTGCAAAGCGGCGAGAGCGGTCGCGGCGAATTCCTCCTGCACCAGCACGTAGTCGGTGTCGTAGGTCGAGATCGCAAAGATGGGAATGCCATTGCTCGACAGCGGCTGAAGGAGAGCAGCACTCCAGTTTGCGAAAACGGAAACGGGCCTTCCAGTCTCAGGCAAATCCAGCGCGGGCCGGCCTTCATTTCTTCAGGAACATTCTCTATCGGACAAACGATTGAAAGTTCGTCGGCGGTGCGAGTAATGGAAGTGAATTCGGCACTGGTCACCCACTCTGGCATGGCAACTTCCGGCGCCAGCCGCACGATGATGAAGGTTCCGGCGAGTTGGCTGAATCGCAACATGAGTTCTCGGAAACGGCTTCGCTAGCCTTCGACCGCCTTGCGCACGGCGGCTTTCGCCAGCAGACGAGTCGAATCGAGAGTGGGTAGCGGCGATGACTCCGGCGTGACCAGCAAGGGAATCTCGGTGCACCCCAGCACAACCGCGTCGCAGCCCTCGTCCTTCATCGCCCGGATCACTTCTACAAAATACGCCAGCGATCTCGGGAGAAACTGCGCATTCACCAATTCATCCATGATGATCTGGTCGATGCGGCCGCGTTGTTCTTTCGAGGGAACACGGGATTCGATGCCCGCCGCCTGCAAAGCCCCAGGATAGACCGGTCCCTCCATGAGATATTTTGTGCCGAGCACAGCCAGACGCTTCAACTGCCGCCGCTGTGCCTCATTCGCAACTTCTCGAGCGATATGCAGCCAGGGACGCGGCGAGCGGTGTTCGATGAGATCGAACGCCTGATGAATCGTATTGTCGGGGCAGATCAGAAAATCGGCTCCCGCACGCGCCAGCTTTTCCGCCGAAGAAAGCATCAGCTCAGCCACTCCGGCCCAGTCGTTAGCGCGAATGTATTGCATGTACTTCGCCAGCGAATACGAGTGCAGCGAAACTTCGGGATGCTCGTGCGGGCCTAGCATTCGCGCTCCTTCGAGCGAGATGGTACGGTAGCAGAGCGCCGCCCCTTCGGTGCTGCACGCGACGATGCCGATGTGTTGGGACATTTACCTTCCAGAAAGACTGTGCGAGAGAAAGGTTACGCATTAGAGGCAGGCAGCATTACCTCGCCGCCGCTGCGTCAAACAGATTCAGAAATTCGAGCTTTTTTTCCGCCGGCAAAAAAGACGCTTCAAACGAATTGCGGGCGAGTTCCCGCATATGCTCGTCGGTAAAGCCAAAAGCCTGCTGCGCGATCTGGTACTCCCGGGCGAGCGATGTCCCGAACATCGCGGGATCGTCGCTGTTGAGCGTGATCATCACTCCGTGATCGAAATAACTTTTTGCCGGGTGCTCGTTCAGATTCGGACAAAGCCCAGTGCGCAGGTTGCTGGTCAGGCAGATTTCCACCGGAACCTGGCGTTGCGCCAGTTCCTCCACCAGATCGGGATCGTGAAACGCGGTCAGCCCATGGCCAATCCGTTCCGCACGCAGGTTCAGCGCGCCCCAAACCGATTCCGGCGGCCCATTCTCGCCAGCATGCGCCGTAAGCCGCATGCCATGATCGGCGGCCCAGGCGTAGCAGTCCCGAAAAAGTTCGGGAGGGGCTTTTTGTTCGTCTCCCCCGATGCCTACCCCGACCACGCCGCGATCATGGTAGCGAACCGCCAGCTCAAAAACCTGCTGCGCCGCCTCCGGACCGAATTGCCGCACCGAATCAAAAAGCCATAACAACGAGATTCCGAAGTCCCGCTCTCCGCGCACGCGCCCGCGATCGAGGCCTTCGAAGATGGCGGCAAAATCCTGCTTGCGCCACAGGCAAACTCCCACCGATACGTACACCTCGGCATGCAAAACGCTTTCTTCCTTGAGCCGCTGCATGAGGCGATATGCGATCAGTTCGTAATCTTCCGCGGTGCGCAGGTGCTCGGTGATGTTCTTGAAGGCGAGCAAGAATCCAGAAAAGTCTTCGTATCGGTAAAGCGGGTCGACTTCTGCCGCGGTAGCGTTTTCTCCGCGCAGGCGCCGCAATTCCATTAGGGTTGCCGGCTCAATCGATCCCTCGAGGTGCAGATGCAGTTCAGCTTTCGGCAACATGCGCAGAAAACTGCTCGGCGGCCTGTTAATCGACGACACGATTTTCCGATTGTAGATTCTTCTCGCGTTTTTTGCATGGGACCGATGGTCTGCGAATAGTGCCAGAACCGATCCGATTAACAACAGATTAATTTCCAAACCGATTACTTTGGATGCAAGCGGTCTGCCAACTATTTGCGCTTTTCCTATTGCTAATTTCCGGGGACTTCTCCTAGCATCAACAGGTGAAAGCCGGCCTGCAGGGTTGGTGATGGCGGGTAACCGATATTTGAACCAATGCTGAATGAACGGGAGCTCGACTCGAACTAGGATCCGGTGTGCGATGCTCCGCCATGCGGAGATGCCTAAAGGGTCTCGGCGGGCGCCCAACGTCTACCGACGGGTTCATTCTCGGCCTCGTCACACGGCACAGTGGGTCGGCTTGATCGTTTGAAACTCATCGTCTTTTGAGATCGTGTCAGGCAGCCACTCTCGCGTGGAGACGTCGGCTTCGGGCGTCCGTCGAACGAAGCTCGACCTTCTCGCCTACACCTCTCCTGCTACACTGGACCCCGTAGCGAATCCTAGTTTCGCGCATCTAAATAATCTGTGTATCCCCAATTACTGCATTTCGGTAAGTTCTTCCTGCCGACGTACGGCTTCCTCGTTTCTACCGGGGTGCTGCTCGGACTGTGGATCAGCGTGCGCAATGCCGAGCGCCTTGGCATCGACGGCGAGAAGGCCTGGAATTTCGGGATTCTGGTGGTGCTCGCTGGCATCGCCGGAGCCAAAGTTCTCTACGTCATCAATGAGTGGAGCTACTACTCGGCGCATCCCGGAGAGATTTTCAGCGTCACCACGCTGCAGGCTGGGGGCGTATTCTCCGGCGGCCTGCTGGCAGCGTTCGCCGTAGCTTGGTGGTATGTGCGGCGCAATCACATGCCGGCGCTAGGCACCTGTGACGCATTTTCTCCGGGGCTGGCGCTGGGCCACGCCATCGGCCGCATTGGATGCTTCGCCGCCGGCTGCTGCTATGGCAAAGAGACGCATCATTGGTGGGGAGTGACGTTTCATAATCCGCTGGCATATCAGATTACGGGCACTCCGCTGAACGTGCCGCTCGAGCCGACTCAGCTGTTCGAAGCCGCCGTGGAGTTCGCAAATTTTGTCTTCCTGATGTGGCTGCTTAAGCGCCGCAAATTCGACGGCCAGGTCTTCGGCGCCTTCATTTTCATCTACGGCGTGGCGCGGTTTTTCCTGGAATTCATCCGCGACGATCCGGGCCGCGGCTCGGTCTTCGGCGGCGTGATGTCAGGCACGCAGTTGATCGCCCTGGGGCTGGTGGTTGGCGGAGGGATTATCTGGTGGCTGCGGCCGGGCGCGAAACCCCTGCCAGCGCACTCCCCCGCGAAACAGTCCGCGCGCTAAAAGGTTCTGAGAGCCAAATGCGGTCCCTCCGCTATCCGGAACCTGTGTGAAGGTTCTTGCACTGTTTTATATCGCCAGAACTCGTGCTATAGTTCTCGCCGCTCGCAGGTCCTTCCCGTTTTCCAATCACGATCGGAATTACTTCGGGCCGTTCCCGGCTACGCGTAATTCGCTAATCGAGGCGTCCGTCGCAAAGGAGCAAGCAATGCAAACCCAGAGAACCGCGATTTCTGCTTTCTCCGCATTTACTCGCATCGCCTTACTGGCGATGCTGGTCGCAATGCTGATGCTCGGCATGAGCGCATTCGCGCAATTACCGACCAATTATCTTTCCTTCGACGCACCCGGCGCCGGGACTGGATCGGGCCAAGGTACTTTTCCCACCGCCATCAATCAGGATGGATGGATTGTCGGTACAGTCATCAACGACTCGAGTCTTGCATCGGGATTTATTCGCAGGAAGGACGGATCATTCATCGGAGTGTATCCCCCGAATTCGTCGCAGTCTTTTATCGCGGCCATCAACGCTTCCGACCAGGTGGCGGGGTCTTTCGACGGCCCTGGCGCTACTTACGGATTTGTTCGCAGCGGCATCGAAAAATACACAGTGCTGGCTGTGCCGGGAGCTTTCGCTACGGTTGCCTCGGGTATCAACGACGCCGGCGAGGTTGTCGGATTCTTTTACGAAACCGGCGCTTCCGGGGCGTTCTTGTGGAGCGCGCAGGGCGGGTACACGCTGTTTGAAGTTCCGGGGTCCAAACCCGGCACCACGCTTGCGTTTGCCATCAATGATTCCGGTACCGTCGTCGGCACTTACCTGGACGCCAATTTCTACAATCACGGCTTCGTTCGCAGCCCGACCGGACAATTCACTCACTTCGAACTCTCGGGCGGGACTGCCGCGGCAGCCACTGCCGTTAACGCCAGTGGGCAGGTCGCCGGTTATGGAAACAACGGTGACGACGTGTTTGCAGGTTTTGCCGGCAATAGCCACGGCGTCTTCGCTACATTCGGCGTGCCGGGAGCGGGAGGAAGCCAGGCATTGGCCATCAACGATAACGGGCTGATCGCCGGCTATGCGTTCAACGAGGGTTGCTGCAACGAGTCGTACGAGCGAGAGCAGTCCGGCGACGTTACCGTGCTCCCTGTGCCGTTTCCAAATATGGGCAACCAACCGGCGGGCATCAACTTGGCTGGCGACATCGTTGGTTCTTATACCGATTCGGCAGGCGCAAGCCACGGCTGGGTGGGACTGCCGTAACCGAGCCAGTTGGCGGTATGATTCTTGGCAGCGAGGGTGAAGGACTTTCTTCGCCATTCAATGGCCATGACTCTCAGCCTAGCGAAGCGTCTTGCCGGAATCTTGAGCCTCTGCCTGCTCAGCGGAGTTTCCGCGCGCACCGAATGCGCTGTCAACATAGTCATCGTGAAGGGCCGAGTAGAAAATCCTCCCGATAACGCCAGAGTTCGGGTGCAGTTGGTTTACCCGCAGCACCGCGGAGGCGATGTTGGCGAACTCATCCTGGCGGGCAGCGACTTTTCGCTCCCCGTTGAATTCCTGACGCAAAGCCGTAGGCCGCGTATGCTCGGTTCGGGCGGCGAGAGGTGCGATCGCAAGCCGGAAACTGTGATTGTAATTTTGGCGGGAAGCGATCCGGCGCATGAATATATGCGCGTAACTCTCGATGTGCCTTCCGATTTCGAAAAAACAGATTCCATCACTTACACTGTTCGATCGGCGGTAATCCTGAAGGGTCCGAAATGATTTTGCTCCGGCAGCCGCCGAATGCACCGTGCCCGTAAATTTACACAAGCCAATTCTCGTCGAGGCAGAAGATGCCGATAAGCGTCTCGATCAGTTTCTCGCCACAAAGCTCGAGACCACCAGCCGGTCGCGCATCCAGCAGCTCATAGGCGAAGAAAAAATACTGGTCGACGGCGCCCGTGCCAAGGCTTCAACAAAGTTGTGCGGAACGGAAATCATCACAATTCTTGGCGAGCCGGCTCGGCCGCCACTCAAAGCCACTGCCGAAAATATTCCTCTCGACATCGTTTACGAAGACAACGATCTCGCCGTAATCAACAAGCCAGCAGGAATGATGGTTCACGCCGGTGCTGGCGCCACCGATGACGCGCGCAACCGTGGCACGCTGGTGAATGCGCTGCTGCATCACATGAGGAATCTATCTGGCGTCGGTGGCGAACTGCGCCCTGGAATCGTGCACCGGCTCGATAAAGAAACCAGCGGCCTCATCGTTGTCGCCAAGAATGACGAGGCGCATCGCAAGCTCAGTACGCAGTTCGCCGCGCGCGAAGTGAAAAAGAAATACATTGCACTGGTTCATGGCTGGGTAAAGAAGGACTCGGGAACCATCGATCAGAACATCAGCCGCGACCGCGCGCGGCGCACCCGCATGACCACGCGACTGGCAGGAGGCAGATCCGCGGTCACACATTATCGTGTGACGCGGCGGCTCGATTCGAAGTTCGGAAAATTCACTCTGCTCGACGTAAAAATCGACACCGGACGCACTCACCAGATTCGTGTGCACGTGGCGGCAATCGGGCATCCCGTTGTGGGCGACACCGTTTACGGCGCCCCGGGAACGATCAAAGAAATTGCTGCGAAAAAGCAGTTCCCGAAGGAGCAGGTGAAAAAAGTGTCGCCGCCCATGCCAGGCAAATCGGCGGCGATTGGTTTATCGCGGAACTTTCTGCATTCCGCAGAGCTGGACTTTCGCCATCCCCGCACCGATCAACTTGTCGCATTCAAAACCGAGCTTCCCCCGGAACTACAAGAGTTCTTGGGAAAGATCGCAGCGCAAGAGACGAGTCCGGCCACTCCTCCCACCGCAAGTGCTACATCCAGGGGAACCTAATTCGAACCCTTCCCCGTCAAGGCTTGCGGATATAATAGGCACTAATGAGGGGCATTTCCCGTACACCCATATTGCTGCGAGTACTGCTCGGATGCGTAGCGATGTTATTTTCGCTTGCGCTTGCGGGCGCGGCGCAAACTCCGCCTTCGCAGACGCCGCCGAGTTCTTCGCAATCGTCTGCCGCACCAACTGCCGCCCCGCAACAAGCTCCGGCGGAAGACGCTTCCGACGGAAACTCCGGCAGCCACGCCGATTCAGGAGATATACCCCGCATTCGCGTCGGCATCAACGAAGTGAACGTGGTTTTCACCGTCACCGATAAGCACGGCAAGCGCATCACCGACCTTAAGCAAGGGGACTTCAGCATTGTCGACGATAACAAGCCGGCGGTTGAGATTCGCAGCTTCCGCGCCGAGGCGAATCTGCCCTTGCAGGTTGGCTTGCTGATCGATGCCAGCAACTCGGTTCGCGACCGCTTCAAGTTCGAACAGGAATCCGCTATCGAGTTTTTAAACCAGACGGTTCGGCGGGGATACGACCAAGCCATGGTCGTGGGCTTCGACGCAACGCCGGAAGTCACGCAGGATTTCACCGACGACACCGAGAAGCTTGGCCACGGCGTGCGCCAGTTGCGGCCCGGTGGCGGCACCGCGCTTTATGACGCTCTCTACTACGCCTGCCGCGACAAATTGCTTAAGAAACCGCAATTGGGTCCGACGCGGCGCGCCGTCATTCTGCTGAGCGATGGAGAAGACAATTTAAGCCACGTTACGCGCGAAGAGGCGATCGAAATGGCGCAGCGGGCTGAAGCTATCGTGTACGCCATAAGCACCAACGTGAGCGGCACGAAAGGCGCGGGAGATAAAGTGCTGGAACGGATTGCCGATGCGACCGGCGGGCGCGCGTTTTTTCCTTTCCAGATTCGCGACGTGACCAACGCGTTTGGCGAAATTCAGGAAGAATTGCGCAGCCAGTATGCGATCTCGTACAAGCCCGCAGACTTCAAGGCCGACGGGCATTTCCGCACGATCGAGATTGTAGCGAACGACCGTAAGTTGTTCCGGGTTCGCGCACGGCGGGGATACTTCGCACCCGCGTCGCAGTAGCGAAAATTTCTGACATTCGATGCCTGGCTACTCAGGAACGCCGCTTCCGAAAAAATTAGGAATTAAAGCGGGATTTCGCGTGAACCTGGTGAATCTCCCCACAGATGTTCGTGCCGAATTGCGGGATAGTTTGGCCGAGTGCAAAGCTCCGAAGCCGCCAGGCGAAATAGACCTTTCGATGTTCTTTACTAAATCCCTTGCGGAATTGGCGCGAGAATTTCCTCGTCTTTCAAAGCTGCTCGCACCCGCTGGAATGCTCTGGGTGAGCTGGCCGAAGAAAGCTTCCGGGATCCCCACTGACCTCACAGAAAATGACGTGCGCGATATCGGCCTTGATGCCGGCTTGGTCGATGTGAAAGTATGCGCCGTCACCGAGGTCTGGTCGGGACTGAAATTTGTGAGAAGGGTCAAAGACCGCAAGTCGAAGCCATAACGCAGAAATCCCCGGCAACGGCCTATGAGGACCGTCCCGAGGATTTTTGGCTCCGCAACCCTTGCGTGCGAACTTCATCGAGCCTGGCTGCCGGTGACGGAGCCGGTTAGCTCCCGCCGGCAAGCTCCGGCTCGGAAACTCTATGCCGTCCTGGCGCCCATCAGGAGATGCGCCACGAACGAAATCACCGCGAACAGTAGCAACAAATGAATCAAGCCACTCGCCACGTGAAACATCAGAAAGCCGCCTGCCCATAGAATCAACAGCAACAAGGCAATCATTAGAAACGGTCCAAATCTCATTTCGTCTCTCCCACCAAGCGCCGAACCTCCGACCCAACCTCTGACCCAACTTCAGATCACTTACCGTTTATACGGCGGACGGGAATCTGAGAATATCGGCAGGACGCTGTAAATCGCTGGGGGTTAAATAGTAGATTTCCGCGGGAGAGTGCGCATCCGTTGGGGCATGAGGACGGATTCTCCGAGGACGCTATGGAGAGACTCGCCTCGATGCATTCCTACGAATGCAACATCCTAAGCCCGAGAGCCAATCCGTTCGCAGCACAATTCAACGGTGAGAGCGATCCGATATGCATCGCCACCATGCGGGTGAACAATCCCGGTTCGGCGTGAAAGGCACGCATCACGCGCTCGCGTAATGCCATTCGCCAATCGAGAGCCAGGAGCAGCCGCGACATCAGTGCAGGGCGCAGGCTCAACCTCGCATGTTCCCGCTGATAGTTTCGCAGTTCGCCCCGCGCCAGACATTCGGCCAATACTTCCGCTTGACGGAACGCCAGGCCCAGTCCCTCCCCGGTGACGCAATCAACCGCTCCCGAGGCGTCTCCGACCAGCGCAACGCGGCCGCGGTGCACGCGCGGCAGCTTCCGTGTCAAAGAAATCGCGCCTCGCTCCGCCGACGAGCACGGCGCGCCACGAAATCGCGACGCGAGATCAGGGAACATCGTGAGCGCTTTATCCAATCGCATTTGCGGATTGCGCGAAGCGACCGCCACGCATATTTCATCGGCTGCAACCGGGGTAACGTAAATCTGGCAACTCGCGCCCCAATAGACCTCCATGAATTCGCTCCATGGGGAAATGCGATAGTGCCGGCGAAAAGCCAGTCTTTTGCGCTGGCTTGCTGCGTCGAGGCCTGCCCAGCTGCGCACTCTCGAATTGTTGCCATCCGCGCCCACAACCCAGCGGGATCGCACGACACGCTCGCCCAGACGCACGCCCTCCGGATGCAATCCGGTCACCGGCGTTTGCCAGAGCAGCGCAACCCCCAGAGCCTGCGCTCGCTCGACCATCCTGCTATGCAAAACAGTCCTGCGGATGCCGACGCCAGGAGCGCCCGGGAAACCTCCTTCCACGCTCAGACTGCCGCTGACAAATCTGATTCCGCGAAAAGGGTGGGATTGAGCGCCCGGCAGATTCACTCCCAATTTCGCCAGAGCGACCAGACCATCGGGCATCAGGCCTTCGCCACAAGCTTTCTCAATGGGCGGCTGCGAGCCATCGGCGACGGTAACCTCCAAATTCCTCAGCCGGGCGGCAATCGCCAGCGCCAAGCCGGCGGGGCCGCCACCGATTATGAAAACATCAGTCGTTTTAGCCGTTAAGTCGGACAAGGCCGTCAAACCGAAAGACTCCTACTGCTTGTTCTCCTTCGATGTTCACTATGCTCGTTTCGATGCGGCGCTGATACTCTCCGTTATCTTTTGACATTTTGTTGACAACCGCGCCCGTATGACGTGGCAGCATTTCGCGGTGTGAAAAGCACCATCCGAGCCGCTGCAAGCAGGGTCTCTGCCCCAGTCTGCGATCTGTTCTACTTTGTCTTCTCGCCACGGCATCATCGATCTGCGTCGCGCAAACTTATGGCGCCAGCCACCTGGTAACACTCACCGGCAACGATTACAGCGTAGCCCGCGGGATCAATACAGCCGGCGAAATCGGGATGGCTGCTACGACAAGCTTTCGCCATCAATAATTCTGGCGAGATCGTTGGCACTGGAACACTCAACGGGAGGGAGGGAACGTTCCTGTCAATTCCGCAATAAGCTATTCGCCCGTCGGCTGCGTTACGAGGGCAACGGCGCTCCCACTCGGCTCCGGTGCGACCTTCCCGCGGGCGCCGGCACTTGCACATTGAAAGCGGTCGTTCCCCGCATTACTTTTTGCAATGCCGTCTGGAATTGCTCCATCTCGTCATGCGTGCCAACGGTGATACGCACGCAGGTCGGCATTAGCGGCCAGATGCGCCCTATATAGACTTTCTGCTGCGCCATGGCATCGATTACTTCTTTTCCCGGCCGCTTGGTATCGAGCAGGAAACAATTGGCTTCAGACGGAATGTAGGAATAGCCGTTGCGATCAAGCCACTGGAAAGTCGCCTGCCTCACGGTTGCGTTGATGCGTTTGCGCTCGGCGATCAGCCCTGTATCTTTGAGGCTGGCTGTGGCGGCCACAACGGCCGTGATCGGCATAAAATTCCATCCGGATTTATCGGTCAACCTCTGCAGCAGATCAGGACGGGCGACCGCGAACCCGCAGCGCAAGCCCGCCATGCCATAGACTTTAGAGAACGTACGCAGCACAATTACATCTTTATCCGCCTTGACGAGATCGAGAGTCGACGGGGCATCGCAGAAGTGAATGTAAGCCTCATCGACCATCACAACCGAACCTTTCGGCTTGTTCTCCAGCAGGTATTCCACATCGGCGTGCGGCGTGAGCGTTCCGGTCGGATTGTTCGGCGTGCAGATATAAAACAATCCCGCATCGGGCGCAGCTGCAATCATTGCCTTCACGTCGTGAGCGTAGGTCTTGGCAAGGGGAACTTTCACTACGCGGGCCTTCGAATCCGCCGCGGCAAACATTCCGGCCTCGTAGCCGGGATCGGCTGTCACATAGCTCTTCTGCGGTGAGGTAAATGCGATCACGCCAAAATGTAGCGCAGGCGTCGACCCGGCAAATACGCAGACGTAATCGGGGTTCACTCCCTCCGTTTGCGCGAAGGTTTGAAGCAGATCATGAGTCAGATTGTCGGAGTAGCGTCCGCCTTGCGGAATAACGGCCGAGATAGCCTCCCGCGCCGCTTGGCTCGGCCCGAGCGGGTTCTCGTTGGAATCGATGAAAACGGCGTCGGCGGTATAAGGCCGGTGACCGGCGGCCGCTGCGGCGAGCATCGGCTCACTCGCTATGTGGAAAGCGGTCGCTGCGGCCGATAGCTGCAGGAAAGAGCGGCGTGAAAAAGCGGAAACCGACGAGAGACTTCGAACCGGCATGCTTGCCCCCGCGCGTCAATGATTTGCGGTCTACAGGTTAGACGTTTTCGGCAGCGTTCGCTAGGAAATTAAGCAGACCAAAATTCGCCCAGCCTTTGGGGCCTGACCTTTTGCTCTTCACTTCCGCACTACTCCGGCTGGGCTTGCCGCGGCGTGGCGTAGTATCCTGCGCGCGTCTGGATCTTGTAATTCTGTTTGCACTTGATTTCGATCTTGCGGTAGCTGCCGTCCAGCACCGCGTTTACAGGAGTGTATCCAAGGTTGTATTGGCTGCGCAGCTCGGCGGCTATCTGGTCGAACGCTTCTTTCAGCTTGTCGAATTTATTCCCGACGTTGATGACGCGGCCGCCGGTCGCTTCCGTGAGCTTGCGCATTTCACTTTCACCCGAGTAGCCGACCTGGAACGAGCCGTAGAAGCCGCGGTCGGCGCAGAGCAGCACATAGACGATTGCATCGGCTTTCTGCGCGGCTTCGATCGCGTCCTTGATTTTGAGCTGGCTGCCTTCGTCTTCGCCATCGGTCAGCAGGATCATCGCTTTGCGGCCCACCTCTTTGGCCAGCATGTCATGCGAGGAAAGATAGACGGCATCGTAGAGCACGGTTCCGCGATTAATTCCCGCTGTCGGCACCGGCCCTCCGCCGGCGCCGGGAATGGGCCCGGTCGCATATCCCGTGTTAATCCTCACTTTATTCATCGCGGCCTGCAGCCGGTGAACGTCGCGCGTGTAATCCTGGACAAGTGTGGCGTCGACGTTGAAGTCGATCACGTAAGCCTCGTCCTTGTCCGTCAGAATCTGGCGCAGGAACGCTCCGCCCACCTCTTTTTCCATATCCAGAACGTTGCGCTGGCTTCCGGAGGAGTCGATCAACATGCCGAGAGTCAGCGGCAGATTCGACTCTGCGGCAAAATACTTGATGGTCTGCGGCTTGCCGTCTTCGAGCACCTGAAAGTCGTCTTTCGTCATATTCGGAATCAACGCACCGTGCTTATCTTTCACGTTGAAAAACAGCCCGACGACGTTGACGTTCACTTTGAGAGTTTCCGCCGGTTCCTGGCTCTCGGGCTGCTGGCCGTCGGCGGGTTTCTGTGCGGCTGGAGCCTGCGCCTCAGATTTTGAACTGTTGGCAGCCGGACTCGTCGAATCCTGGGCCCCGCCGAAGGGAACGACGATCAACACAAGTGGGCAGAGAAGCGTTCGAAAACTCGTGCGCACAAATTTCGATAACGGCGGCAACGTTGTCATTCGGGAATTCCCTCTCAACTATTTTGCTAGTCTAATCCTAGAACTTAGATGCACGAAACTGGATGCTTTCGGCGTTCGAGCGGATTGTTTACAAATCGATTTTTGCGACGGCTCGAAACGAGTTTAATGTGAGTTATCCCGGCTCGTGGCAAAATAGAGTTGTGGCCAGAACAGGCGGTGCTCGTGGGGACTAAAACAGCATTGGTCAAGAAAATGTGGCGAAGCGCTCTTTGCAGGCTCATGCCTGCTACTGCACCGGTGTTGCTGGTCGCGTGTTTCACGATCACCACTCTCGGGTTTGTAGCCCCGGCGCCGGCACAAACTTCCAGCAGCCAGGGTTCGGGCACTCCTGCGCAACCGCCGTCGCAGGACGTTCCAGACGCTCCTTCGGCAGTGCAACCGCCGTCGGCAACCCCGGACCCCGCTCCGGTCAGGCCGCCGGAAGCACAGCCAGAAGAGAAAAAAGCGCCGGTCGAGCGTAATCCGTGGACCAACCAGCCAGTGGAAAAGACCACGACCGACCAGCCTGCCCGGCTCGATGGAGGTACTTCGACCCCGCCGCCTCCGATGCCACCAGTGAAGACCGTGCCACCGGGAACAACGGGCAAGCAGAACGGGCAAAATGACCTTGAGCCGCTGATTCGAGTTCACGCCAACTTTGTGCAGGTTCCGGTCACTGTAAAAGACAAGAGTGGACGCATGGTCGAAGGCCTGCTGCCTTCCGACTTCAGCGTCTACGAGAACAATGTCAAACAGAAGCTGACTTTCTTTACCGCCGATCCCTTCGCTCTATCGGTCGCGATCGTTCTCGACCTGGGCATGGCCGACGCTGCCGTGCAGCAGGTGAACGAAACCTTTTCCGCTCTGATTGGATCGTTCGCTCCCTATGACAATGTCGCGCTTTATACCTTCAGCAGCACGGTGAGCCAGGTCAGCGACTTTATCCAGCCCACCCCGAAACTGACCGCGCTCTTTAATCAAATGAAAACCGTGCGCGGAAGAAATAACGGTGTGCCGGTGATGAGCGGACCGCTCGCTCCCAATGGACCCGTCATCAATAACATTCCCGTAGGAAGCCCAACCGAGCCGGTCTACACGCCGCCGCGAGAGTCGCACGTACTCAATGACGCGATTCTTCAAGCCGCCCTTGATTTGCGCAAGCAGGACCGCACTCGGCGAAAAATCATATTCATCGTCAGCGACGGGCGCGAGTTGGGAAGTAAGGCGAGCTACAGCGACGTATTGCGCCTGCTGCTCTCGAATGAAATTCAGGTGCGAGCGGTGGCCGTATCCAGCGGCTCGCTTCCGGTCTATGACAAGCTCGAACGCCTGCGCCTGCCAAAACAGGGCTACGGCGAAATTCTGCCGAAGTACACCTGGGCCACCGGCGGAGGTGCGCCCTACGCCAAACTCACGCGCCGGGCTATCGAGGAAACCTACGCGGACGCGATGAGTGAGGCGCGGAACCAGTACACGCTGGGATATAGTCCCGCGAAGCCCACCGCTCCGATCCGTTCAGCCAAGCGCGAGATCGAAGTGCGCGTCGACCATCCAGGCTTGGTCATCCAGGCAAAGGACGGGTATTATCCAGCGCCAGCCGTCCGGTAAGCGGCCGGTTATGCTCGCCGACCTTTCGCGGCCGCCGATTGTGTAACAATTCACCACAAATGCCCGTGGAATTTCAGATACAGGCTGGCGCCGGTGCGGCGCGCAGCGGACTGCTCCTCACCCCCCATGGCGGGATCGAAACGCCAGTGTTTATGCCCGTGGGAACCGGGGCTAACGTAAAAGGCGTGCCTCAGGACATCCTCGAAGAACTGGGAGTGCATATCCTCCTCGGCAATACATACCACCTTTATCTGCGCCCGGGGGTCGAGACTATCCGCAAATTCGGGGGATTGCACGGCTTCATGGCCTGGCCGCGAGCCATTCTGACGGATTCCGGCGGCTTTCAGGTTTTCAGCCTCAACGACCTTCGCAAAGTGAACGAAGAGGGTGTCACTTTCCGGTCGCACCTTGACGGCTCGACGCACTTCTTTACGCCGGAGAGCGCGATGCAGGCGCAGATCGGGCTCGGCGCCGACATCGTTATGGCGTTCGACGAGTGCACGGAATACCCGGCAGACCGGGCGCGTACGCAGGCTTCGATGGAGTTGACCTTGCGTTGGGCCGAGCGGTGCAAGAAATATTTCGAAGAGCATAATCACGAAGTACCCTGGAACAGTCGACAGTTCTCAGCTTTCGGCTCTCCGCCGGGCGGGTACGGTGATGGCGACGGCAAACAGCAGGTTCCACAGGGAGCGTTCGGCCCGGTCCGGAATGACAACTCTGAAGGCGCCCCCACACAATCTCTTTTTGGCATCGTGCAGGGCGGCATGGATTTGGCTCTTCGAAAAGAATCGGCGGAGCGCACAATCGAGATCGGTTTTCCCGGTTACGCTATCGGCGGCCTCAGCGTGGGAGAGCCTCGCGAGCGCACCCGCGAAGTTGTCGAAGCTACGCTGCAATATCTTCCGAAAGATAAGCCGCGCTATCTGATGGGTGTAGGCACACCGGAAGAGATCGTCGAATATGCCAGTCTCGGGGTCGATATGATGGATTGCGTTCTTCCCACGCGCGCGGCGCGTCATGGGCTGCTGTTCACGTCGAAAGGGAAAATCTCGATCAAGCAGGCGCGCTATACTCAAGATGAGGGGCCGCTCGATCCGAATTGCGGCTGCCGCGTGTGCCGGCGCTATTCGCGTGCGTATTTGCGCCATCTTTATGCGTCCAATGAAGTGCTGGCTCAAGTCTTGAATACCCTGCACAACCTGAGTTTCTACCTTGACACTATGCGGCGGGTGCGTCATTCTATTCGACTTGGGGAAGATGTGCGTTTTCTATCTGAAGTCTGGTCTTGACCGAGACCGTGACCTCGGCTGAAAGACCTTCCCAGATTCAAGCCTGAGCGGTAGATGATCCGGCCGGAATCGATCGGCACTCCCGTCGTGAAATGACAGGGCTGCGCGTGCAGGTGTGGGCGGTTGTTCGCGCGGATTCGTGCCTCTAGCTGGTTTCCGGGCGACGCTTACGGTTCGGTCTGAAAAATTTGAGTAAAGTACTTTGATCGACATGCAAGTTTTCCTGGCGGTACAGGCTGGCGGTGGTGGCATGGGGTTGCTCGCGGGAGCGGTACCATTTATTTTCCTGTTCGCCATCCTGTATTTCGTCATGATTCTTCCCCAGCAGCGGCGGCAGAAAAAGTGGCACGCCATGCTCGACTCGCTTAAAACCGGCGACAAGGTCACCACAAGCGGGGGTTTGCGGGGAACGATCGTCGCTTTGAAAGATGACTCGGTTCACCTGCGCGTGCCTCCGGACAACCTGCGGGTCGAGGTCACGAAAGCGTCGGTCACGCAGGTTACGACTGCGGAAGAGGAAGCAAAGGCAAAGTAATCTCAAATCTATTATTCGGATTTGTTTTCGTTATGAATAAGAACCTTACCTGGAGACTGGTCACCATCATCGCGGTTCTGCTGGTTTTTCTCTACGGCATTTTCGGGATTCCGCAGAGCTTTTCGGGCCAGGGCATGCTGGCCGCCATCGGCAACCGCATTCATCTTGGGTTGGATTTGCGCGGTGGAACCCACCTGATTCTGCAAGTTCAGGTTAATGATGCGGTAAACGTCGATTCCGACAACGCGGTCGAAATCCTTAAAGAGCAGCTCAACAAGCGCAAGATTTCGTTCGCCGATATTTCCAAGCCTGATCCGCAGAACGCCCCCGACAAGGTCGTTCTCAAAGGCGTTTCGCCCGACGGCCGCAAAGATCTGCTCGACATCGTTTCCGAGCGCCTGCCGGAATATAACCTGGCCTCCGGGGCGGAAAATAGCTGGTCACTTACCATGAAGCCGCAGATGCTGGCGGACCTGAAAAACAAAGCGGTTGCGCAGGCAATTGAGACCATCCGCAACCGCATTGATGCCCTCGGCGTGAGTGAACCGACGATTCAGGAACATGGACTCGGTCAGTATCAGATCCTGGTGCAACTGCCGGGCGTCGACGATCCGGGACGTGTGAAAGACATTATGCAGTCCACCGCCATGCTTGAAATCAAGCAGGTCATTGGTGGGCCGTATCCCAGCGAACAAGCGGCACTGCAGGACAAAGGCGGCATTCTACCCGCCGATGCGATTCTGCTTCCCGGCCACGCCGCTCCGGGGGCTGCGGCCGGAGAACAGTCCTGGTATCTCGTTTCCCGCGTCTCCGCGGTACGAGGTAAAGACCTGCGCGATGCGCAGCCCAGCACCGACCAGAATGGCCAGCCGAATGTCCGCTTTCAGCTCACCGGCGAAGGCGGGCAGCGCTTTTACAGCTTCACGTCAAGCCATGTGGGCGACAGCTTAGCGGTCGTGCTCGACAACAAAGTGCAGGAAGTTGCGAACATCAAAGAAGCCATCCGCGATACCGGCGAAATCAGCGGTGGCAGTATGAACGATCAACAGTCGAAGGATCTGTCGATGATTCTGCGCTCCGGCGCTCTCCCCGCGGGGATTAAGTATCTCGAGGAACGCACGGTCGGACCTTCGCTTGGCACGGACTCGATCCGGCACGGCGTTACGGCGGCCGTTATCGGCATGCTGGCGGTGCTGGTCTTTATGCTGATCTACTACCGGGCCGCGGGAATCAACGCTGACCTCGCGCTACTGCTGAACCTGATTATTTTGCTCGGGTTCATGGGCTATTTCGAGGCGGTGCTGACGCTGCCCGGAATCGCCGGCGTCATCCTCACGGTCGGTATGGGTGTGGACTCGAATGTGCTGATCTTCGAGCGCATTCGCGAAGAGTTGCGCAACGGCAAAACGCCGCCTTCCGCGGTGGATCAGGGGTTCAGCCACGCCTGGGTAACGATCGTCGATACGCACGTCACCACGATCGTTTCAGCGGCGATCTTATTCATCTTTGGCACCGGCCCGGTAAAGGGATTCGCGGTTACGCTCACTTTCGGTCTGCTGGCGAACTTGTTTACGGCAGTCTTTGTTTCGCGCGTGATTTTCGATTGGGTTCTGAGCCGCAAACAGCGCGGAGAAGCGCTGAGCATTTAAAAAAATCGAGTAATTGGGGAATTTAGAAATTGAGTAATTAAAAGCCCATGGCACGGTCTTCAAAGAATTACTTAATTACCAAATTTCCCAATTACTCAATCGACTAAATTGATTCCAACTAATAACTAAGGGGCGGCTCCGTGGAGTTCTTTCGCAATACGAACATCGACTTCTTAGGCAAGAAGTGGTACTTCCTGGCATTTTCGCTGGTTTTCAGCGTGGCGGGCGTCCTTTCGATGCTGTTCTGGCATGGCATTCCGTATGGCGTCGATTTCCGGGGTGGAACGCTCGTCTATGTGAAGTTCTCCCACACGCCGAACGACAACGAGCTTCGCGCCGCCATGGATCGCGCCGGCCTCCACAATGCCAAAATTCAGCGTTATGACGTCCCTTCGAATAACGAGGTTCTGATCGATCTCGACGTTCAGGAAACCAGCGAGCAGGCGCTCGACAAAGGCAAGACGCAGATCATTAACGCGCTCGAAACCAATACGCCTGCGGGCAAGCAAGATCTGAATAATGCGAGTTCATTGGCTCTCAAAAACTATTTGATGGATAAAGATCCGCTGCATCTGGGCTCGGATGCCGACCAGAGATACACGCAGCAGGCGCAGGCTATCGTCGATACGCGCGATAAAGTTCTGGGAGGAGTGCTCAGCTCGTTCGACCAGCTCAACGGGCGCGTCGAACCAGCAGTGGGCGCTTCCCTGCCGGATGGGTTTTTCCTCTCCGATTTCGGAGTGCGAAACGTCGAAATCGTTGGGCCACAGGTGGGCGCTCAGCTGCGCAAGCAGGCTCTGCTGGCAACGGTTTACTCACTGGCGGGAATGCTGATTTATTTGGGCTTCCGTTTCGAATGGATCTATGGAGTTGCGGCTGTCGTTACCGTCTTCCACGACACGCTAATTACCGTCGGGGCTTTCTCGCTTCTGAATAAGGACATTTCGCTCACCGTCATCGCCGCGATCCTCACCCTGATCGGGTACTCCAATAACGACACAATCGTGGTATTTGACCGGATCCGGGAAAACATTAAGCTGATGCGCCGCGAGAAGCTATCGGAAATCGTGAATCGCAGCATCAATCAAACGTTGAGCAGAACCATCTTGACAGCCGGGCTAACCTTCCTTACTGTACTTGCGCTCTACTTATTCGGCGGAGAAGTGCTGCGTGGCTTCAGCCTGGCGCTGGTGATCGGCATTCTGATTGGCACGTATTCGTCGATCGCGATCGCGGCCCCGATTCTGGTCGCTTACCAGGATTGGAGAATTAACAAAGGGAAACGCCCCGTGGCCATGCCTGCCCTCCGGGCTAGGTGATTGGCAGTATGGGGCAATCGTTTGTATTGTGTTAACCCTCATTCTAAGGTTTAGCCGGGGTTTTCCGCGTTCCCCGGCCGGTTTTCGGGCCACAGCGTCAGGCAGCGATTTTGGGAGCAAAGTGGACAGAGCCGGTGTCTAAGATTAGGTAAAGCTCTGACGTAGGAGAGACCTCAATGTTTGAAGATAGCCTTCTGGAGTCCGGCGGGCGGCTGAAGACCAAGCGGGGACGGACCACAACCTTCGCAATCATTCTCGAGATAGCGCTGATCGGTCTAATGGTTTTGATGCCCCTGATCTTCACGGAAGCCTTGCCCAAGCAGCAATTGATGACCTTTCTGGTGGCGCCACCACCCCCTCCACCACCGCCTCCTCCAGCCGCCGCTCCGGTGAAGATCGTTAAGCAGATTCAGACTGATATCGTGAATGGCGCTCTCCGCACTCCCACCAAGATTCCTCAGAAAATTCAGATGATCAAGGAAGACGAGGCTCCGCCGCCGTCGATGGCAACTGCTGGTGTGGTGGGTGGTGTTCCCGGGGGCATACCGGGCGGGCAGATGGGTGGTGTGATCGGCGGAATCATCAGCTCCACACCGGTGGCTGTGCCCAAGGTCGCCACCCCGCAACGTGTGCGTGTGTCGCAAGGCGTATCGACTGGATTGCTGGTTCGCAAGGTCAATCCGACTTATCCGCCGCTGGCACGCCAGGCGCGTATTCAGGGAACCGTGGTTTTGCACGCGGTGATCAGCAAGGATGGTTCCATCGAAAACCTTCAGCTTGTCAGCGGGCATCCAATGCTGGCCCCGGCGGCCATCGAAGCCGTAAAACAATGGAAATACAAGCCTTACTTGCTTAATGGCGAGCCGGTCGAAGTGGATACCGAAGTTCAGGTAAACTTCACCCTCTCCGGAGGCTAGGCCGGAGAACTTGAGTGGCGCGGTTAGATTCTTGCAGCACGCAGCTCCCTGCCCTATCAGAGGCTGCCGGGAGAGCTTTGAGGACTAAGGTCACCCAAGGTTTTACGAGGGCGCGCGACCAGGAGCAACTTTTTGTCGCGGATTTCTCGCAGTGGGCGACGATTTTCGCATCAAACCGATTTCGCATCAAAGTTAAAGAAGAAGTTTTGAGGAGGCAAAGCAACTCATGTTAGCAGCTAACTTCGCAGGAGCAATTGTCAGTCATGTTCCCCGGGTAGCCGCCTGGATTGTGCAAGAGGGTGGCGCAGTGGGATGGGATCCGATTTCGCTATGGAAGCAGATGGGTATCATCGCGAAAATCGTGGTCATCATCCTGTTCATTATGTCGGGCTGGTCGATCGGCGTCATGATCGATCGGGCTATGGCATACAACGCGGCGCGGAAGCAATCGCGCGCCTTCGCTCCGGCCGTTGCCGGCGCGTTGCGCGATGGCCGCATCGACGAAGCGATCAAAGTCGCCGAGCGCAACAAGAAAAGCCATCTCGCCAAGGTCGTCACCGCCGGACTCATGGAATTCAAGGCTCACCAGGATAGTCCCGGAGCGATTCCCGGCGAGACCATTGAAGCTTCCAAGCGCGCTCTTGAGCGCACTGAAGCCATCGTGCACGCCGAACTGAAGCGCGGACTCGGCGGCTTGGCCACAATCGGTTCGACGGCCCCTTTCGTCGGCCTGTTCGGAACCGTGATGGGCATTCTGAATGCCTTCAAGGGAATTTCTGAGCAGAAGGCAACCGGTCTGGGCGCCGTCGCAGGCGGAATCTCCGAAGCTCTCGTGACCACGGCTTTCGGCCTGCTGGTCGCCATTCCCGCCGTCATGATGTTCAACTATCTCACCGGGCGCGTAGAAGCGTTCGACGTGGAGATGGATAACTCGTCGAGCGAACTGATCGACTACTTCCTGAAGCGGCGCGACGTTCGCCGGTCCTAGCACAGGATCGATAACGCCGCGGTGAGTTGCTTGTCCGGCGCTGGTTCAATTACCGGCGCCGGCCTTCTCAACCTTCGCGGAAGCGTAGCGCAAAGAGAGTACTGGAGAGATAGTCATGTCATTAGCGAAACGAAACGAAGGAGCCAAGGTCAACTCCGACATTAACGTCACACCGATGGTGGACGTGATGCTGGTGCTGCTGATCATCTTCATGGTGATCACGCCCATGTTGCAGAAGGGCATCAGCGTCGACATGGCGAAAGTGAATAATCCGACGCCCATGCAGGATGCGGACAAGGAAGATGCGCTGCTGGTTTCAGTGATGCGCGATGGGACAGTCTATTTTGGCGCCGACAAGACCTTGCCCGATGCGTTGACAAGCAAAGTGAAAGACCGGCTGACCAACCGCACCAACAAGGAAGTTTATGTGAAGGCCGATGCCCGCGCTCACTACGGAAATGTGGTGCAGGTTGTGGATGCCGTGCGTGCCGCGGGGGTGGATGATCTGGGCTTGCTTACCGAACAGCGGAAAAGCACTCCAAACGCTCCGCCGGCGGCTCCGGCTCCAACGACCGGCGGGCAATAAGGAGATCGATTATGAGTATGGCAATGGGCTCGGGCGGGGGCCAAAGCGCAAACATTAACGTTACGCCGCTCATCGACGTTCTGCTGGTGCTGTTGATCATCTTCATGGTGATCACGCCTTTAACGCCGAAAGGCTTGGATGCGCTGGTTCCCCAGCCGCCACCGCCGAACGCGCCAAAGAACAACACGCCCGACCGCACGATCGTGGTGCAGTTAATCGATCGCGGCGCCGGACAGGATCCCGGACTCAAGATCAACCAGGAAGATGCCACTTGGGACAACCTTCAAGGGCGTCTGGCTGACATTTATAAAACCCGCGCCGAGAAGGTCATGTTCGTGAAGGGCGACGATGCGATTCCGTTTGCCGATGTAGCGAATGTGATCGACATCGCACACGCTGCGGGAGTGGATAAAGTCGGCCTTATTACGGCGAAGATCGAAGCCGGCGGTTAAACACCCAGGACTCAGTTGAGAAGTGCGCCCGATAGCTGGCGCGTCGCCTTTCAGCCTGCGCACGGGAGTTGCGGTTCCCGTGCCGCTTCTGCGAAAGAACGTCCGGCCAGCGCTTGTCAATTCGCTGTCTCTGGGCCTAGGATGCTCTGTGGCAAGGGAGATTTATATCGCAATGAATAAATTGATTCGTCTGCTCACAGTCGCGGCGGCTCTGCTGGCGCTGCTGTCTTCACTCGGCTGCAGCAAGCTGCGCGCCCGCGACCAACTCAACAAGGGCGTTACCGCCTACAAAAACGCCAAGTACGAAGAAGCGATCGACCATTTTCAGCAGGCGACCGCTTTGGACCCGTCTTTGATCAACGCCAAAATGTACTTGGCTACCGCATACGCCCAGCAATACATCCCTGGCGCCGACACTCCCGACAATAACAAGATGGCGGAGCAGGCGATTGCGCAATATCAGCAAGTTCTGGATATGAACCCGGCGCGAGATCAGAAGGTAAATTCCGCCAAGGGCATCGCGTACTTGTACCTGAACATGAAGAAGTTCGACGATGCCAAAAAGTATTACCGCATGGCCGCTGATATGGATCCCAACGATCCGGAACCTTACTACTCGGTTGGCGTGATCGACTGGACGGCCGCCTACCAGCCGCGCATGGAAGAGCGGGCTAAATTGGGATTGAAGCCGGAAGAGAACCTGAATCCGAAAAACAAGGATCAGAAGAAAGCTTGCGACGAGTTGAATGCAAAGAACGGCCCCATTATCACGGAAGGCATCGACAACCTGAACAAGGCGATCCAGTTGCGCCCCGATTACGACGACGCCATGGCCTACTTAAATCTGATGTACCGTGAAAAGGCAGACGTCGAATGCGACGATCTGGCCGGCCGCCAGCAGGATTTGAAAACGGCCGATAGTTGGGTCGATAAAACGCTTGCTACGAAGAAAGCCAAAGCCGAGAAGCAGCCGGGCCAGCAGGGCATCACGATGGACCAACCAAAGTAGAGCCAGACGCCAATTTAACCGCCAATATTTGACCGGAGTGACGAAAGCCCCGTATCGGGGCTTTGCTTTTTATGCTGCAGATTTAGCCTTTCCTGCTATCGGCGGTTCCCAGGCGGCATCGTTGCCTCAGGGCGCATCGAATTAAAGACGGGCGTACTGCGCCGTAAGAAACCTGAATGATAATATTCTAGAAAAGTTGCCGGCAGAGAGCCTGCGACGAATTTGAGTTCCCTGACGAAGATGGGCTTGGCACTTAAGATATCGCCACCGGTCGCCGCTGTGAGTGAGCGGTGGGCTGGATGTGTCTCCGTGATTGTCCCGGTTTACAACGAAGTGGCGCACATCGATGAACTTCTTCAGGCAATCCATGCCTCGCCGGTGAAGAAGGAAATCATAATCGTCGACGATGGTTCTACTGATGGCACGCGCGAGAAGTTGCAGGCCATGCCTCCCGCGAACGGTGTCACGGTGATATTCCACGAGAAGAATTGCGGCAAGGGCGCGGCTATCCGCTCTGCCCTGGGGTACGCCCAAGGCGAATATGTGCTGATCCAGGATTCGGATCTGGAATACGATCCACGAGACTATCCCGCACTGCTCCGACCATTGCAGAGTAACGAAGCCAATGTGGTTTACGGCGTGCGGCCGGACCGCCCGGAGCGCGGGCTTCGTTTTTTTCTTGGCGCGAAATTTCTGACTCACTTCACGAATCTGCTCTATGGCGCGGGCATTCACGACGAGGCAACCTGTTATAAAGCCTTCCGCCGGTCGCTGATCTCGCGGATTGACTTGCGCTGCCAGCGTTTCGAATTCTGTCCGGAAGTGACCGCCAAATTGTGCCGCTTGGGCGAGAAGATCGCCGAGGTGCCGATTTCCTACGCCCCTCGATCCACCGGCGAGGGGAAGAAGATCCGCTACTCGGATGGCTGGCTGGCGATCTGGACTTTGTTGCGTTACCGCTTCAGCCATCCCGCCGCGAAGACGGATTCGGACGGATCGCAACCACCCGCCCCTGTGAGTTTTTCCCGCCTGCCAGCCGAATGACGATCCGAAAATCGCCCCGACACCGGACGAGTCGCCTACCCGCACAAATCGTGTAATCTGAACAGGGTTTACGGCGCTTGAAGTGGAAAGCTTCAGGCCGTCGAGAGGATGATTCGCGAGTCATGTTCAAGAAGATTCTCATAGCCAATCGGGGCGAGATTGCGGTTCGCATCGTCCGGGCTTGCCACGAAATGGGAATTGGCGCAGTAGCTGTCTATTCAGACGTCGATCGAGCATCATTGCACGTGCGCGAAGCAGATGAAGCGTATCCCATTGGCCCCGCCGCCGCCAACGAGTCATATCTCAACATTGGCAAGATTCTCGAGGTCGCCAGGCGATCCGGCGCCGACGCCATTCACCCCGGCTACGGCTTTCTTTCTGAAAATGCGAAATTCGCCCAGGCTTGCGCCGACACAGGCGTAAAGTTCATCGGCCCGACCGCGGCGGCCATGAATGCGATGGGGTCGAAGACGCGCGCCCGACAGGCCATGGAGAAGGCGGGCGTTCCCTTCGTGCCAGGCACATCTCACGGACTGGAGTCCTTCGAGCAGGCGTCGCAGATTGCCGACGAGATCGGCTACCCGGTGATGTTAAAGGCCGCTGCCGGAGGCGGCGGTAAGGGCATGCGGCTGGTGCACGATGCCGGAGATTTGAAATCCGCGCTCGAAGCGGCTCGTAGCGAGGCTGAACACTCTTTCGGTGACAGCGAGGTTTACATCGAGAAAGCAATCTTGAATCCGCGCCACATCGAGATGCAGGTGCTCGCCGATGAACACGGCAATACCGTTTATCTGGGCGAGCGCGAATGCTCGATCCAGCGCCGCCACCAGAAAGTCCTGGAGGAAGCCCCATCACCGGCCGTTGGTCCCGAAATGCGGCAGCGAATGGGGCAGGTTGCCGTGCGTGTCGCGCAGGCGGCGGATTATACCAATGCCGGCACGGTCGAGTTTCTGGTCGATGAGCGGAAGAATTTTTACTTCCTCGAGATGAATACGCGGTTGCAGGTCGAACATCCGGTCACGGAATTGATTACCGGACTCGACCTCGTGCATCTGCAGATTCGGATTGCGGCGGGAGAGAAATTACCGTTAGCCCAGAAAGATGTTAGCCTTCGTGGCCATGCTATTGAGTGCCGAATCTACGCGGAAGACCCCGACAACAATTATTTTCCCAGCCCTGGTTTAATCACGCTGCTGCTGGAGCCCTCCGGGCCGGGCATCCGCCGCGACAGTGGCATGTATGAGGGCTGGAAAGTTCCCATCGATTACGACCCGCTGCTGGCGAAGTTGATCGGCTATGGCGCGGACCGCGATCAGGCCATCGCGCGGCTGACGCGGGCACTCGGCGAATATTTTGTCGGCGGAATCAAGACCAACATTTCCCTGTTTCGCCGCATTTTGTCGGACGCCGACTTTCGCGCCGCTAAGCTCGATACCGGTTTCCTCGACCGCATGTTGAAGCGCGAGGAATCCGGCAACCCGGCCGATCTTACAGGCAGAGAAGCGGATGAGAACGCCGCCGAAGTCGCGGCCATTGCCGCGGGAATGTTCGCTGTGCTTGGTTCAGCTAAATCCGTAACCGGCAATGGAAGCGGAGGAGTGGCCTCGGGCGACGCGCATAACGCAGAATCAAACTGGAAGGCTACAAGCCGGCGTGAAGCCTTGCAATAGAGGCTGTCTGCATAGCGAAGCCTGCCCGGCGGCGAACCGTTAGCTCACAACCGATTTCAATGATTTACGACGTAACCATTGACGGAAAAGATCACCGGCTTGAACTCACCCAGGTCAATGAGCGCTGGTCGTGCCGTCTGGACGGAGTAGAACGCGAGGTTGACGCCGTTCTTGTGCGTCCCGACGTGTTATCGCTTCGCGTCGGCAATCTTGCGTATGAGGTTAAATCCGAGCGGATGGCGGAGAATCCGTACTTGTGGGTCGGGAGCAAACGGTTTGCGGTAGAAGTTCGCGATCCGCGCTCGCTGCGCGGCCGCACTCGCGCCGGAGACACCCACGGTCCAAAAAAGATAACCGCGCCCATGCCTGGCAAAGTTGTCCGTGTGCTGGTGAGTGAAGGCGAGGAAGTTGAGCCGGGTCACGGCATTGCCGTCGTGGAAGCAATGAAGATGCAGAACGAGATCAAATCGCCCAAAAAAGGCCGTGTCGCGAAAATCCTGGTCGCCGCTGGAACTGCCGTCAACGCCGGCGATGTGATTGCAATCGTGGAGTAACCGCGCTACTTCGCTTGACCGTTCGTATCGAGAATCTGCTTCGCGTAGTAGTTCTCTACTTTGGCCGAATCGCGCAAGATCTCGTAGTACGCAGCCTTCAACAGCTGCTCGCGGCGGTCGTGCAGTTGCGATCGAATCGCCTGCTGAACCCTCGGATCGGACAAATCGCGCTGGCCCGACGGCTCTTTCGAAACCAATTTGACGATCCGGAATCCCACCAGTTGCTTGGTCGACGGATTCACCACATTAATGATCGAACTATATTGCCCCGGCTTCAGTTTCATGACCAGATCGCGCGTGCCGGGATCGGTGTTGCGCAGCGAGGATTCCGGAATCGTTCCCAAATCTCCGCCATTGCCGGACGTTTCCGGATCTTCCGAATAGTTCATCGCCAGCGTGGCGAAATCGTCACCGCTGTCGAGCCGGTTATTGATCATTTGAATTTTCTTGCGGGCATCGGGCTCGTTCTGCGCTTTGTTGTTTTGGTTGTGTACCTGCGGATTAGGCGCCGGCGTCACAAAAATCTGCGCCAGATGATACTGCGGCTCAATTAAATTGAATTCCGACTTGTGGGCATTGAAATAATTGGTAATGTCTTGATCGGTGACGTTGATCTTCGACGACACTTCCTTGTTCATTACTTTGTCGACGGTAATTGAGCGTCGGATGTCACGCTTGAAATCGTCGAGTGAGATCTTCTTCTCTTTCAGCCGCTGATCGAATTCTTCCTGCGTATAGGGGGACTTGATCTCGTTCAGCTTGCGGTCGACCTCGTCTTCCGTCGCCAAGAGGCCAAGTTTTTCTGCGCGCCGCATCACCATCTCGTCGTCGATCATCTGGCGCAGGATGTTCAGCCGGAGAATGGTCGACTGCTCTCCAACTGGAGCCTGCTGCGCGCTGGCCACCTGATTTTCGTAATACTTGTCGACATCCGAGCGAAATATCTTTCGTCCGTCGACCGTAGCCATCACGTCGCCGCCCACTTGCGACTTGCAGCCGAGAAAAGTTGCGAGCAAGAACGATGCGATGAGTAATGCGGCGATTCGGACAAGGCTGAGTTTTCTTCTCAGAGAGATTTCTCCACACTGCATTTGAAATGTACAGCCGCCCTCAACAAAGCTCGCGCCTTGGCGCACTACTTCGCCGCTGGGACCGAGGCAGAAGCAGTATGCTCCGGCACGGGAAGATTGGCATCCTTCAACGCGTGATCCAGTGCGGCGCGCACCTGGCTAATTGGCACCGCGCCATCGATCTTTTGTCCATTGATGAACAGGGTGGGTGTCGCTTCCACTCCCACCGCATCGCCCTCTTTCATCGATGCTTTCACGCCGCTCTCATCTTGCGCTTTGATGCAGGCTTGCAGCTTCACAACGTCGAGATTGTGCTTCTGGCCCTGCAACATAGTCAGCTTGTCTAATTCATCATTTCGAGCGGACGGACTTTTCTGATCGCTCACTTCGTGCTGGTTAGCGTGAATGTAGTCTGCGAAATCCCAGTAAGCGTCGCCATTCTGCCCAGCGAGACAGTTAGCATCGACCGCCGCGTGCGTCGCCCAGGGATGAATCTCCACCAGCGGATAATCCTTGTAAACAAAAGTCACCCGGTCGCCATACTCTTTCAGGATCTCCGGAAACAATGTCTGGTGCATGCGCGAGCAGAAGGGGCATTCGAAATCGTCGAAGTTCACCACCACGACCTTGGATGCTTTGGCGCCCCTCGTAGGCCGCCCGGAGGTATCGATTTTGCTCATGGTTTCGGCGTAAGGATCCTTGTTCAGATCGAATTTCGTCAGCCGCATCATCGACGACTGGTCTTTTGAAACCAGAAATGTGAAATCCTGCCTTTTTTCGCCATTGTCCATGGTCACTACCACGGATTGGTAACCTGGGAAGTCCGTGCTTGGCGAAGGCGTGCCAATCCGCACCAGCACCTCGGGAGGAACTTTGTAGTAGGAGCGCACTTGCCGTTCTATCTTTTTGTTCAGCTCAGATCCGTTCGTGTCCGGTTTCTTTGAATCCGCAGGAGGCGTTTGCGCGGTACAGCCAAGAGAAATAGCGAGAAGGAGCAGCAAACAACGTCGAATTAGTGTCACTAAAACCGCCTAAGCTTAAGGATTGAATGTCGATTATCTCACAGCTACAGACGAAGGGCAGAGCGACAGCCGCAAAAACGGGCTAAAAACCGCGGATCTTGGCTCTATCCGGCGCGGCGGAATAGTTCTTCCGCCGGCAATAGCGCATTCATCGATCCCGAGCGAAAGCCCTCGAGATCGAGCGTCACGAACTTAAAACCCAGCGCTTTGAAAATCCGGGTGAACTCCGCCGCAATGGAAAGATCGAGCGCGCGATTTAACTCTTCGCGGGCGATTTCGATGCGGACGATGTCTCCATGATGGCGCACGCGGAATTGCCGGAATCCCATGCTTCGCAAGGCATCTTCACCTTTTTCCACGGCCAGCAGTGCTTCTCTGGTCACCGGGCGGCCATATTCAATTCGAGATGAAAGGCAGGCCGAAGCCGGTTTGTTCCAGATGCGCAGTCCAGCATTTCGTGCAAGGGTGCGGATATCGTCCTTGGCGAGTCCCGTGTCCAGTAGCGGCGCGGAAACGGCGTGGGCTTGCGCGGCTTTTTGTCCCGGGCGCCAGTCGCCCTGATCGTCGAGATTCACTCCATAAGCGATCACGTCGAAGCCGCGACTTGTGCGCAATTCTTCCATCAGGGTAAAAAGCTGATCTTTGCAGAAAAAGCAACGCTGCCCATCATTCCGCACGTATTCTGGGCGATCCAGTTCCGAGGTCGCAATGACCTCGCACGGAATGCCCTCTTCATCAGCGAAGGCGGTGGCGTCGGCAAGCTGGGTACGCGCCAGACTGGGCGAATCTGCAATGACCGCCAGCATATTCGGGCCCAACGCCCGGTGGGCAGCCCACGCCAGATAGGCGGAATCGACTCCTCCGGAATAGGCAACCAGGGTGCGGCCCAATTTCTCCAGGCGCGAGTGCAATGCCAAAGCTTTGGTTTCAATGTCCATTCCGCTGTCCGTTAGTGATGCTAACAGTGCAAAAGCGTTGCAACCCGTTGAAGGCGCCATTTCGGCTAATACAGGCGTTCCTGCGGTCGCAGGCTGCCAAAGGACCCAATATTCGCCAGGGTAAAGTTAAAGACAAATAGATTTTCATTGCGCACATTCGCGACTGTGTAGGTGCGGTATCCCAAGGTCAGTCCGCAGCAATCCCAATTGTACGTGGCTTGCGCATTCACGAATTGCAACTGCTTGGTCTCCGCGTCGAAACCAAAGCTGCTCGCCGCACTGAAGCCTCGCTTGTTCAGCGCGCCGTATCCCAAGCCAAAGCGAAACTGATTAAAAACTTCGGACTGCGCCGGGGTCGTTGTATTTGACGATGATCCCGAAGCCCCCGTCTGCACCGGGATTTGCAAAAATGCATCCCCTCCACCGATCGTCACTTGTCCGAAATGGTAGTTCGCCAACAGTGTGCTGGCGTTCGTGGTGTTGGTCTGGAAGTCGTAGTCCAGATCCCACTCCGCATCCGTGCGAGTGCTCGTTTCCACCCGCAGCCGCGAAACCAGCGGAGACAGATGCAGCGGTTCGGTGACAAAGGCTATTCCAGTGAGGTCGATCGTGGTGGTAAATACGTTGCGCTGGCCAGGAATCAAAGCTCCTCCGAACGTTGGATCGAGAAAATATTTCTGCGTCAATTCCCATGTGACAACTTCATGCGTGGAGGGTCCGGGCCGGCAGGGACCGTTGGCCAAAGGATTCACATGCTGCCAGGGAATGTTGCTCTCCGGCACCGCGCCGCCCACCGTCAGAGCTTTCATGACCGGCTCACAGTCGTCCGCCTTGCCGGAGGTCCGCTTGGCGTAGAGGCGCGTCACAAATCCATATTCGACTTCGTTCGTATCGGAAAGAATGTCCCGGTCGTCAAACTTCAATATGCTGGGATAATTATTCACCCCGGTCACATACCTGTAGGTCACTTTTGGCTCAATCACGTGCTTCCATTTGCGGCCCAGGAATTCCTTATCGAAGATGCGCTCCAGCGGCGGAGGCGCAATCTCCACAGCCGTTTCCAGCGCCTGCCGGTTGATGTCATTGCTTACCGCCATCCCGGGATTCGCGCCACTCTCTCCCACCAGCCTCTGCGTGTAATACGACTCATGTAACGTTAACTCCGGGCTTACGCTCCATCCCAAAAACCGCAGCGGCAAAGAAATTCCGGGATTCACGTCGAAGCGGCCGACCAGGCTCGCCGTATCGAAGGCGGGCGTACACGATGTAACCGTGCCGGCCGTCGAACACTGGGAGGGTTCGCTGCGCGACAAACCGGCAGCCGAAGCGTCAAACGACCAGTAAAACGGCGATCGTCCCAGTTCGTGGTTAACCCCACTGAAATCAAAGCTTGGCGTGTGCAGAATCTTGATGTCCTGCCCCGGCGTGGTGCTCAGAAAGTTCTGATACCGCTCGGCAAAACCGTTGATGCTGTAGCCATCGGTGGTCCGCGACAGGAAGCCCTGCGATTTCACTTCGGAATAAACCGCCTGCGTAAAAATCTCGTTGAACGCCAGGCGAAACAAAAAAGAACTCAGATAATCGACATTCGCCACCGCGCGAAAGCCGTCGAGATTTCCCGCCGCATTTAGGCGCGCGTTCTCTCCACCTTCCTTCACCGGAGGGGTGCCGATTCCGCGATCAATGACCCCAAAATAATTGACGTCCACATACGAGGTCTCGGTGGGACGCATGCGAAACTCGCCGCGTTGCGATCCGCCGCGCAGTGACATGTACTCGCCGCCGATTGTGGCGTCCATCATGCGATTGATCGCCCAGTAATAGGAATCGCCAACCACATAGCCGTAGCTGGAAGAATGCCCGAACGAGGGCACGAGAAATCCGGATTGCCTCGACTCTTTCTCCACCGGATGGGTTGCGTACGGAAAATAAAAGGCCGGCAATCCATGCAGCCAGAAGCTGCTGCGATAGATTTTGGCATTACCTCCGACTTCCACGCTGATCTTGCGCGCATCGAATTGCCACTTGGGATGCGGCAATTCGCAGGTGGTAATCGTCCCGTCGTAAACGAGGTAATGATCTTCGCTGACCTTTTCGACAAACTTGCCCGTGAAGGCAAACGGAGCGGTAGAGGTCAATATGAGGCGTGTGCCCTTGAACCGCAGGCCGGTGGTCCCGGTCACATCGTAGAATTTCCCGGTTTCGAGATCCAGATTGTAGGTGGCGTGCGAGGCGCGAATGTGGTCGTCATTGGGGCCGCCGTCGAGGGCAACGTGCCCGGTAGCGATCACTTCCTTCGTGTCGGAATTGTAGGTGGCGTCGTCCGCACGCACGATGTAGGTTTCGTAATAAATCTCAGCCGCCCCGTGCAATTTGTAAACTGGGCCCTGCTGTTCTTGTTCGATGGCGCAAATCGTTTCCACATTTCCGGTCTCTTTTTGAGCATCCGCTGCTTTGGCGCAAGGAGCTTCCGCAGCCCATGGCTTCTCCGCCGGGCTTTTGCTTTCCGCGGTTTTCTGGTCGGTATTTGCCGGCGGCAACTGGCTGGTAACTAAGACGGGCGCGAGAAGCAGATGACAAAGCGCCGCCGCCGTGATAAGGAATCTCTTACGAAGAGTCATCGGAACGAGATCATCGAAGCCAGATCGGACCAAGCCCAATTCCAAGCAGTGCGACAGGAGCTCGGAGTAGTTTGTACGGCAGCGGTCGTCGTGAACTTAGCACGGCTTTGCCCTGCGAGGCAAAACGCACGACTGCCAAAGGTTTTTGGATTCGGCCAGCCTTTCGATGGTTATCCGGCGACGATTGAGTTCTGAATTTCATTTCTGACTAAGACTTTAATTCATGCCCTGTTCTATTTGTGGTGATATCTGTCGCTGTGGTTCGAACGTCGAAGCGATCAAAAAACAATCTGCCGTTCCTCAGGAGGATCTGCGCCGGAATGATCAGCGCGAACCAGCGCCCGATGCGTGGCGCGAGGAAGTCGCGGCGCGGCTCAACCGTTATCAATCGCGGCGCAAGCCGCGTCCGCCGCGGTATCCGTCGCTGCGCCTGCCGTTTGAAAATAGCCGGCCTGACCGTGCGGCCACCGAAAGCTCGCCTCAGCCCCCAGTGTTGCGCCTCTCACACCACGCTTTAGCCTTGGATGGCTTTGCGGAACCTGACGATCTCGATGACGTCAATGTTCGCAGCCAGATCCCGCCCTCAACATCCGAAGCTTTGCCTGAAGCCGACTCCACCAGTTCACCCGATACCAGATCAGCGATCTCGGATGCATCCACACTGCCTCTCACCGCGAAGATCATCGAATTTCCCCGCTCGTGGACACCCCCCATGCCGCCAGCCGATCAGCTGGCGGAGCCGGTCAATGTGCATCCCCGAATTCTTGAGGCGCCAGAGATCACGCCGCCCCTGCCGGCCCTGGGTGGGATCACGATTGAGCCTGCCCCGCAGCCGGAGATCGAAAGACGGCCCGGGATTGATTTCCCGCTCCAGAGCGCATCGCTGGGCCGGCGGATCTCAGCGGCAGCGATTGATGCCGCAATCATCCTGGCGGCATGTTCCGTCTTTGGATTCGTATTCTGGAAGATCACTGGGCTCAGACCGCCGACATTGCAAGCCATGGAAATCATCGCCGGATTGGCTACCTTGTTGTGGGCTGCGTACCAATACCTGCTGATCATCTACGCAGGCACGACTCCCGGGCTTCGCCTCACGCGCCTCGCGCTTTCCCGCTTCGATGGGATTCCGGCCAGCCGGCGATTGCGCCGCTGGCGCGTGCTGGCGTCGTTTCTCTCGGCGCTTTCTCTCGGCATGGGCTATGCCTGGGTCTTTTTAGATGAAGATGCTCTCTGCTGGCATGATCGCATTACGCATACCTACCTTTCGCCGAGTGTCTCCATGAACCGGCTGCGATCATGATCGTGCCAAGATATTCCTGCACCGGAGGCCAGTCGCCATGAGTCAACTCTCTCCAGCCTTTCCTGTGCTATCTTCAAGGTTTATCCCGAGATTGGGTTAATTCGAGTGTCCACGCACTGATTGAATAATGGCTACTTCGGCTGAAGGTCCTAAACCAGCCATCAAGGTCTTCGTCGCCACCACGGTGATGCTGACCTTCATCTCGTTCTGGCGAGCATCGGCTATCGTTCTGTCCGATCTTGCGTCCTCCGCCTATTATGCGGGCGGGGACGCAGAAAAAGTAATCGGCAAGAGCGCCCCCTGGTTCATCCTCGCGGTCATGCTGTTCAGCTACGCGGTGCGGGCGCTTTATATCGAATCCAGCAGCATGTTCGTCCGCGGCGGCGTTTACCGCGTGGTCAAAGAAGCGATGGGCGGCACTCTCGCCAAGTTTTCCGTTTCCGCCCTGCTTTTCGATTACGTTCTTACCGGTCCGATCAGCGCCGTTTCGGCGGGGCAATACCTGGCGGGATTTATCAAGGATATCGGCGTCTACCTGCATCGTCCGCTGTATTTTTCCGACGACCACTTCGCTGCGGGGCTGGCGATCGTTGTGGTGTTTTATTTCTGGTGGAAAAACACGCAGGGCATGCACGAATCCAGCCAGAAAGCTTTGCAGATCATGGTTATCACCACAGTGATGGTGGTAATTCTGCTGATCTGGTGCACGATTACGGTTCTGCGCGCTCCCGTTATCCAACTGCCGCCCAATCCCCTGCATGCGGGCGTGATTCCTATAAACAAAGAATCCCTGGGTTGGCTCTACGGAACCTGGTTCTCGCATCTCACCTGGATCATCCTTTTTGTCGGCTTTGGCCACTCCGTCCTCGCCATGAGCGGGGAAGAGACGCTGGCGCAGGTAAATCGCGAGATCGAACATCCCAAACTGAAGAACCTCGAGAAAACCGGGCTGGTTATTTTCATCTACAGCCTGCTTTTCACGTCGCTGGTTTCGTTTTTCGCGGTGATGATCATCCCCGACAAAGTGCGGCCGAATTATTTCGCCAACCTCATCGGCGGCATCGCCATGTATCTCTCCGGGCCAGAGAGCCTGAAGCTGCTCTTTCACGGCTTCGTAGTGCTGGTGGGCGTGCTTATTCTGGCGGGTGCGCAAAATACGTCGATCGTCGGAGCGAACGGTGTTCTGAATCGCGTGGCGGAAGACGGCGTGCTCACCAGCTGGTTTCAAAAGCCGCACCACCGTTTCGGAACCAGCTACCGCATCATCAACCTGATCGTTGGCATGCAGTTGCTGGTTATCTTTCTCAGCCTGGGCAACGTGTACGTGTTGGCGGCGCTCTACGCTTTCGGCGTGATTTGGAGCTTCGCCATGAAGTCCATCGCCGTGCTCGTGCTGCGTTACACAGAACCGGGCAACCGTGCGTGGAAGGTTCCCGGCAACCTGCACATCGGCAAGAACGAAATTCCCGTGGGATTGATCCTCATTTCCGCAGTGCTCCTGATAACGGCAGTCGTAAATCTGTTTACCAAGTATCAGGCTACGATCGCCGGCGTCATCTTCAGCGCCGTTTTCTTCACTATTTTTACGCTCTCCGAGCGCCATGTCACCAAGGAGCGCCACGGTAAACCCGAACAGCTCGATCAGTTCCGCGTCTACGGCAACCAGGAACTGGGCAGCGGGGCCATGGGCGTGCGCCCCGGCAACATTCTGGTTGCGGTGCGCGATCCGCGCAACTTGTATTACCTGCGCCAAGTGCTGGCCCACACCGATACGGCCCATCAGGATGTTGTCGTGATGAGCGCTCGCCTTTATCATCGGGAACCCACCTTCAGTGGTAGCTCGGTCATGGAAGCCAGCCAGGTCTTCGACCATTATGAGCAGGAACTCTTCACCGCGGCCGTAGCCGTCGCCGAAAAGGAAGGTAAGCCCATTTCTCTTCTCGTAGTTCCGGCGACA
>Ga0210391_10000174_pt1 | contig 77144 bp, 51 predicted proteins | sample IncBWC12OmetaG_FD_160573 | JGI IMG/M metagenome (GOLD analysis project Ga0210391, IMG submission 160573) | Forest soil microbial communities from Barre Woods Harvard Forest LTER site, Petersham, Massachusetts, United States - Inc-BW-C-12-O ...
GGTTGACCACCGCAGTGTCGCACCCGTTGATGCTAAGGGAAATGCTCTTCGGCGGGCAGGTGTAGAAATAGCCGGCCGCAGAGCCGGAGCTGGTGATCGAAACCGAGGCGTTGATGACCGTGGAGCCCGGCTGGTTGGCCGTTGTGGTTCCGTTTATTCCTGTGCCGGTGGTACTCGTGTTGTTGATGGTGACAATGGTTCCATTCTGAGCGGAGTAGTTTATGGTGCCTACGTAATTCGGAGTGGCGGCGCCACTGGCGGAGGGCCGGCCGTCGGGAATTGGAATGCCGTTCGGCCCCAGGACCGTTGTGTACGCAGTAAGCAGCGGGCCGTTCTGGTTCTGGGATGTGCAGGAAGTCTGTGCCGTTGGATCGATGGTAATGGCCGTGATGGGAGGGTGAACAAAGACAGGCACCGGATTGCTGGTCACGCCGCTGCCGGTCGCCGTGAGTTGCGCAACGCCACAACTTGTTGCGTTGCATTGATTGGTAGTGGACCCCGCAGGAGGCGTACAGATGGTAAAGTCGGCGATACCGCCGGGGCTATTACGGTTCCAGGTTCCACCGCAAACTCCGCCAGTCGGCGAAATATCCGCCAACAGGAGATTCGTGCTGCCGTATGTGTATTTGCTGACGGTGGCGGCAGCACCTTTGCAATTTGTGGCGGTGGGCTGCGATAGTTGCCCGATCTGCCCCCAGGAAAGCGAGATGCCGGTGGTCGCAGGATTAAGAGCGATGAAGTCAACGGCATTGGTTTTGATGCCGTAGCCGAGACCGTTGCAGTAAGCGCCGACGTTCGTGGTGCAGCCTGTGATGGAAAGACCAACGGGAAGAGCAAAAATGAACAACGCAATAAGGGCGAGATACCGCTGCATGAAACCTCCCCGCCCGCACTCAGGTGCGCGAACGGTCTTTCCAGCCAAAGATGTCGATTTGTCCTTGTTTGGACAAGGGCTCGAAGCTTGAGTGTAAAAGGTGAAAGAGCCTTCGGCAAGGGACGGGGCCCACAGCTTACGACTCAGCGATCAGACTTCAGTGTAGAAATTCACTGGATGTGGCGGTCTGCTACGCCACTTTGCCTTTTTCCAAGTCATTGATACTGCCTTTACGGCATGTACTGCTGAAACCAGGCCAGCGCCCTCTCAAGCACGTCGCGGCGGTGGTCAGGGTCGACGAAGCCATGGCCTTCGTTGGAATAAACCACAAGCTGCGTAGGGACGCTCTGGTCTCGCAGCGCATGCCAGAACTCGAAGGACTGCGGCGCCGGGCACTCCCCGTCCCGATCGCCGACGACCACTAAGGTCGGCGTCTTGATGTTTTTGATGAAGTTGATGGCAGAACTCTTCGCGTAGACCGCCGGATCGTCATAGACCGACGCGCCAAAGAAGGGAATCATCCACTGATCGATGGAGTTCTCGCCGTAATAGCTCTGCCAGTTCGCGATGCCAGCTCCGGCGACGGCAGCGCGGAAGCGATTGGTCTGGGTAACAGCGAACATGGTCATGAAGCCGCCATAGCTCCAGCCGGTAAGGCCGACCCGCTGCGGATCGACCGGCAGCTTCGCCGTAACCGTGTCCACACCAGCGAGAATGTCCTTGAGGTCGCCGTAACCGAAGTCCTTGCGATTGGCCTGCGTAAAGCGCTCCCCTTCGCCATAGCTGCCCCGAGGATTTGGCTCGAGGACAAAGTAGCCGAGGGCGGAGAAGGGTGCGCCGCCGAAGCCGGCTCCGGGCCAGCGAGGTACTACGGCCGAAGACGGTCCGCCGTGGACAACGACGACCATGGGATATTTTTTCGCTGGGTCATAATTGGCCGGATAAAGCAGCCAGCCCTGCACATCGAAGCCGTCATTCTTCCACTCGACCGACTCGGCTTTGCCCCACGCTGGTTTAAGGCCATCGTTATAGTGGGTGATCTGCTTCATGTCCATCAATTCGCCGGCCCAGACTTCAGGTGGCTCCGAAAAAGAGCTGCGAACGAAAGCGATGTTGTTGGTGTTCGAGACGGAGACGCGCATTTCGAGCCCCCCGGCTCCGATGGTGTCGGGGAGGGTGAGGTTGTGCTCGGAGGACTCCTGCTGCGTGGACAGGTCATAAACGAAGAGGTGTGATGACCCGCCTTTGATCTCCGCGATGCCCAGCTGATGTTCGTCGAGCCACTCGAACCACGCCGGACTGGCATGGCGATCCAGCGTGACGTCCTTGGGATCGCCGCCGGCAGAAGGGATTAGATAGATGTCGCCGCCCGTCGAGCCCTGGTCGGACATGAGGCCGCCGATAAAGCCGATCTGTGATCCGTTGGGCGACCAGCGAGGCACGGCAAGCTGGAGGCCGTGGAGTGGACCGGATGCTAGAGCAGGATCGAGAAGAAACTCGGGCTGGCCAGTAAGAGGCTGAGTGTAGAGCTTGGCTACCCACCAGTTATTCTCTCCTGGCGGAGGCGCGGCAATGTAGGCAAGCTTCTGTGAATCGGGTGACCAGTCGAATTCGTAGACGTGGAGATTGGCGGGGGTCAGTTCCCGGATCTGCCCGCTTGCGGGATCGACGGCTGCAACCCGCTGAATCTCCAGCCCTTCGACGCCAATGACGCCAGATGGCGGCTTCATCGCGGCGAGCGCGCCCGACGGCCGGGTCGCCCCCTCTACGTATAAGAAGCTCAGGAGTTTGCCATCCGGCGACCATTGCAGCTCCCCGGCGAAGCCGTTGAGTGGCGCGAGTACGCGCGGAGCGGCGTTGGAGGAGGGATCGGCCAAGAAGATGGCGGTCTTCTTATCTGCCGTGCAATCGGAAAAGAAAGCCAGATGCTTCGAGTCCGGCGACCATGCCATGCCGCTCTCTCTGCCTTTCGCCCCACCTGTGCACGCGGTGATATCCCTGGGGTGGGCAGGATCATTGAGGGGTGCGACTTTGATGCCGCCGCCGGGACCGGTCACGTTCCAGGCTATAGAGTTGCCGTCGGGGGAGAGATCGGTTTCGCGAATGGATCGGCCCTGTCCGAGGGTCTGGATAACGTGGGCGATGCGCGGATCGTGAGCCGGTGGCGCCGGTGTTTGCCCGGAAGCCGGGATAACGACGCAAGCGAATGCGATAATCAGTACAGGAGTGGCAGCATGAAACAGAAGTCTGGAGAGGCGGCGAAAGCTCATGGTTACGGATGCTAGCAGATGATTCTGGCACCATGGGCGCTGTTCAGGCTGTCGCGAAAGTGGTCACGACAGGAGTCCGCCGAAATATTTCTCTGAAGAGAAATACTCTCGTTGACGACAGCATCACCTCTTGTTATTCTTAAAAGGTTCCACGAGTGTGCTCATTTTTCCTGTGCGTAATGGGAAATGCAGAGGCTCAAGTAACACAAGTCATAGAACTGGCCTGCGGCAGTAAAGCAGGGCCGGAAAAGTCTGTGACACCTTGCCGGGCTCGTGCGGCAAGGACTGATCGCATCGGCGCCTGCGACACTCGCCACCTTGGCGGGCTATGCAGGCCGGAACCAGCGAAACGGAGTTGGCTATTTTCCGAATCCGCCACAAAGCGGGTTTGAACTTACGCTCGGCCACCGTCGGGGTTCTCGTCTGGTACTAAGGCAAGGCGGACGCGAAGCAGGAAGATTGCGACTTCGCACGGAAACGCTCCTGGAGCGTTTCGATACGTGTGCGAGCAGCATCCTGCATCGTGCTGTGGATTTGAAACGGTTTGGATTGGTAAGGAGTTTGGTTTGCCTACATTCAGTCAGCTGGTAAGGAAGGGTCGCACCGCACCGCGGTATAAGACGGCCTCCCCTGCACTGCAGGGATCGCCGCAGCGGCGCGGAGTTTGCACGCGCGTATACACGCAGACGCCCAAGAAGCCGAACTCGGCGCTCCGTAAGGTTGCCCGCGTCCGCCTGACAAACGGCATTGAGGTGACGTCGTACATTCCCGGCGAGGGCCACAACCTGCAGGAGCACTCGATTGTGCTCATTCGCGGCGGCCGTGTGAAGGATCTCCCGGGTGTGCGCTATCACATCGTTCGCGGAACGCTGGACTCAGTAGGCGTGGTCAAGCGCACGCAGAGTCGCTCGAAGTACGGCGCAAAGCGTGCCAAGGCTGGAGCAGCCGCAGGCGGGAAGAAGTAGGACTGCGCGGGACTGGCCGTCCAGGCAATAGCGCCTTCGGCGCGATCTGGATTCGGGCAGTCAAGACGAGTTTGTAGTTGGGGTGAATTGCGGAGCGAGCGCTGGAAAGGCGCGAGCAAAGCAAGAGGGCGAGAGCGGATTTACCGCGAAGCCCTGGAATGAAGAGAGATTAAGGAACTATGCCGAGAAAAGGTCATATCGCCAAACGTGAGGTCGCTGCCGACCCGGTTTATAACTCGACGCTCGTCACCAAGTTTGTCAACTCCATGATGTGGGGCGGCAAGAAGTCGACGGCGCAGGGGATTTTCTATACCGCGATGTCGAACCTGGAAGAGAAGGGCGGCGCGGAAGCGCTGACGCTCTTCAAGAAGGCGGTTGAAAACTGCAAGCCGCTGCTCGAGGTCAAGACCCGTCGTGTGGGCGGCGCCAACTACCAGGTGCCGATCGAAGTGAATCCGGAACGGCGTACTTCGCTTGCGATTCGCTGGCTGGTTTCCTACGGTCGCGCCCGTGGCGAGAAGGGCATGATCGACAAGCTGACCAATGAGCTGCTCGATGCAGCCAATGGCCGCGGTGCCGCGATGAAGAAGAAGGAAGATGTTCATCGCATGGCCGAAGCCAACAAGGCATTCGCGCATTATCGCTGGTGAACTGGCCGTTCAGGCGGACGCGCGCTTTGTGCGCCAGCTCTGGGCTGACGAAGGGAATGCATAGATCTGGGAGTGAATAGCTGCTCCCGAAAGAAGTTTGAACCTCGGGTTGTTAAGGCCCGAGAGAAGCAGAGAGAAGATATTGTGGCCCGTCAAGTACCGTTAAATCGTTGCCGGAACATCGGAATCATGGCGCATATCGACGCCGGAAAGACGACTACGACCGAGCGCATCCTTTTCTATACGGGCATCACGCACCGTATCGGAGAAGTGCACGAAGGTACGGCGACGATGGACTATATGGAGCAGGAGCAGGAGCGCGGCATCACGATTACGTCGGCTGCGACCACCTGCACCTGGAACAACATCCGCATTAACATCATTGATACGCCCGGCCACGTGGATTTCACCGCTGAGGTCGAGCGATCGCTGCGTGTTCTGGACGGCGCGGTTGCGCTGTTCGATTCCGTCTCCGGTGTGCAGCCGCAAACGGAAACCGTCTGGCGGCAGGGCGATAAGTACAAGGTTCCGCGCATTTGCTTCGTCAACAAGATGGACAAGGCCGGAGCCGATTTTGAGCACGTGATCGAGACCATCCGCAAGCGTCTGGGTGCGCGGCCGGTGGCTATTCAGATTCCGATTGGCGCGGAAGCGAAGTTCCGTGGCGTGATCGATCTCATCGAGATGCGCGCGATCGTCTGGAACGACGAGACGATGGGCGCGAAGTACACCGTCGAAGAGATTCCCGCTGAACTGCGCAAGAAGGCTGAGGCGTTCCGCATGCAGCTGATCGAGACCGTCGCCGAGAACGATGACGACATGCTGCACAAGTTTCTCGAGGGCGAGACGCCGACTCCTGAGGAGCTGAAGAAGGCTCTGCGCGGCGCCACCATCGGCATGAAGGTCTTCCCCGTTATGTGCGGTTCGGCCTTCAAGAACAAGGGCGTGCAGACTCTGCTCGACGCGGTAGTAGATTATCTGCCGAGTCCGCTCGATGTTCCTCCGGTCGAGGGCATTGATCCGCACGACACGACGGTTACGCTGATTCGTGAGGCAAAGGACGAGGCTCCGTTTTCGGCATTAGGCTTCAAGCTGATCAACGATCAGTTCGGCAAGCTGGGCTTTATCCGCGTCTACTCGGGCGTTCTGAAGACGGGCGACACGGTTCTGAATCCGCGCACGGGCAAGACGGAACGCGTTGGCCGCCTGGTGAAGATGCACGCCGACAAGCGTGAAGACATCACCGAGATCTATGCGGGCGACATCTGTGCTTGCGTGGGCCTGAAGGAATTGAAGACAGGCGACACGCTGTGTTCGCCGCAACACCCCATTGCGCTCAGCGCGATCGATTTCCCGGAGCCCGTCATTTCGGTTGCTGTCGAGCCGAAGACCAAGAGCGATCAGGAAAAGATGGGCATGGCGCTGGCGCGCCTGGCCGACGAGGATCCGACCTTCAAGGTTCGCACTGACATCGATTCGGGCCAGACCATTATCAGTGGGATGGGCGAGCTCCACCTCGAGATTATCGTCGACCGCATGAAGCGTGAGCACAAAGTCGAGGCTAATGTGGGCGAGCCGCGGGTTGCGTTCCGCGAGACGATTCGTAAGGCTGCCGAGGCCGAAGGTAAGTACATCCGCCAGACGGGTGGCTCGGGTAACTACGGCCACGTAAAGATTCGCCTCGAACCAAACGAGCCGGGCAAGGGCTTCGAATTCATCGATGCCATCAGGGGTGGCGTGGTTCCGAAGGAATACATCAAGCCTACCGAACAGGGCATTCGCGAGGCGCTGCACAACGGCGTGCTGGCGGGGTACGAAGTGGTAGATTTCAAGGCCACGCTCTATGACGGCAGCTACCACGATGTCGACTCGAACGAAATGGCTTTCAAGATCGCGGGATCGATGGCTTTCAAGGAAGCTGCGAAGAAGGCAAGTCCTGTGCTGCTTGAGCCGGTGATGGCCGTCGAAGTCACAGTTCCGGAAGAGCACATGGGCACGATCATCGGCGACATCAACTCACGCCGCGGCCGTATCGAGGGCATGGAGCACTCGGGTGGGTCGCAGGTGATTAAGGCGATGGTGCCGCTCAAGGAGATGTTCGGATACGTGAACGATATCCGCTCATCGACACAGGGGCGCGCCTCCTACAGCATGCAGTTTGCGCGCTATGAAGAAGCTCCGCGCATGATTTCGGAAGAGATCATCAGCAGGAATCAGGGCAAATAAGTAAAACAAAACAGAAATTCTGTTTTTAGAGTTTTGGTTTATCGTGAGCCCGATGGGCTCGGAACATTAGAGCAGGACCGAAGGAACGAGAGAGGGAACAGTATGGCGAAGGAGAAATTTGACCGTTCGAAGCCTCACGTGAACGTGGGGACGATCGGGCACATCGACCACGGGAAGACGACGTTGACGGCAGCGATCACGAAGGTGTTGTCCAAGCACAACCCGAAGAACTCGTTTCGTTCGTTTGATTCGATCGACAACGCACCGGAAGAGCGGGAGCGGGGCATCACCATCGCAACGGCACACGTGGAGTACGAGACGGCCAACCGTCACTACGCGCACGTCGATTGCCCGGGCCACGCCGACTACATCAAGAACATGATCACGGGCGCGGCGCAGATGGACGGAGCAATTCTGGTCGTTGCTGCGACGGACGGCCCGATGCCGCAGACCAAGGAGCACGTTCTGCTGGCTCGCCAGGTAGGCGTGCCCTACATCGTGGTCTTCCTGAACAAGTGCGACGCGGTCGAGGATCCGGAATTGACGGACCTGGTCGAGATGGAAGTGCGTGAGCTGCTCTCGAAGTACAACTTCCCGGGCGACGACGTGCCGGTGATTCGCGGCTCTGCGCTGGGCGCGCTGAATGGCGAAGCGCAGTGGGAAAAGACGATCGACGAGCTGATGGAGGCGGTAGACAAGAACGTTCCTCTGCCGACGCGGGCGATCGATCAGCCTTTCCTGATGCCGATCGAAGATATCTTCTCGATCTCGGGGCGCGGCACGGTGGTTACGGGCCGCATCGAGCGGGGCAAGGTGAAGGTGGGCGAGGAGTCGGAGATTGTGGGCTTCCGCGAGACCAGAAAGACGGTTGTTACGGGCGTCGAAATGTTCAAGAAGCAGTTGGACGAAGGTCTGGCCGGGGACAATGCGGGACTTCTTCTGCGCGGTATTGCGAAGGAAGATGTGGAGCGCGGGATGGTTCTGGCCAAGCCGGCGTCGATCACGCCGCACACCAAGTTCAAGGGCGAGATTTATGTGTTGAGCAAGGAAGAAGGCGGCCGTCACACGCCGTTCTTCAACGGCTATCGTCCGCAGTTCTACTTCCGGACAACGGACGTGACCGGCTCGGCGAAGCTGCCCGAGGGTACGGAGATGGTGATGCCGGGCGACAACATTTCGCTCGAGATTGAGCTGCACACCCCGGTGGCGATGGAGAAGGGCCTGAGGTTCGCGATCCGCGAAGGCGGACGCACCGTAGGCGCCGGCACCATCACCGACATCATCCAGTAGGGACTCGCCGTCCAGGCGGACGCGCCTTGCGGCGCCAAAGCTGGACGGGGAGAGTGACGAGAAAATCAAGTTCTGGGTTGCCGGGGCAGGAGTTCCGGCAATCGGTTAGGATAAAGAGATGCGCGAAATTGTGACGTTACAATGTCCCGTATGCAAAGAGCGGAATTACTCGACGACGAAGAACAAGAAGACGACCACCGGTCGCCTGGAGTTCTCGAAGTTCTGTAATCGCTGCCGCAAGCACACGGCACATAAGGAAACTAAGTAGTCAGTTGTCAGTCCCCAGTTGCCTGTCGGATTTGCTGAAGATTTTTCACTGGCAACTGAAAACATACAGGGGCGTAAGCTCAACGGTTAAACTGTCGGTCTCCAAAACCGAACTTGGGGGTTCGAATCCCTCCGCCCCTGCCAGATTTGAAGCGGCGCGAGCCATTGAGCAGCATCGAAATACGAAGTAAGGAATGGTTCCGACCCGTTCCCGCAGAGAAGGGTGTTATGGCGAAGGCAATCGCAGTACCGGAGAAAGATCGCGCGCAGCAGGGCATCAACCGTGTGACCGGGTTCTTCTACCGCACCCGCGATTTCCTGAAGGACGTTCGCGGTGAGATGCGCAAGGTGGTTACGCCCACTCGCGCCGAAGTGCGCGCCACCACCACGGTGGTAATTGTTACGGTCTTCACCTTTGCTGCTTTTTTCTATGTAGTGGATTCCGTGCTTGACCAGGCGTTGAAGGCGTTATTGCACTCGTTGGGCGGCACGCAGTAAGCGGGGTGCGAAGAGGATGTTGATGGCGGAAGAAATTCAAGACGGAAACACCAGCGAAGCAGTTGGGACCGCGCCCGAACAGACCGAACAACTGGGACCGGCGGCCAACGAACGCTTCAAGTGGTACATCATCCATGCCTATTCGGGCTTTGAGCGCAAGGTGCGCGAGTCGCTCGATAGCCGCATTCAGGCATTCGGCCTGCAGAACAAGATTGGTCGGGTGATGATCCCGACGGAGCCAGTCACCGAGATTGTCAACGGCAAGAAGCGTACCGTCGAGCGTGTTTTTCTGCCCGGCTATGTTCTTGTCGAGATGGATCTCGACAACGACCTGTGGCATGTGATCAAGAACACGCCGCGGGTAACGGGCTTTCTGGGAACCGGCGATAAGCCGGTTGCGCTGAGCGAAGAAGAAGTCAGCTCGATTCTCTTCCGCAGCGAAACCTCGAAAGACAAGCCGCGGATCAAGATCAAGTTCGAGAAGAACGAGTCGGTTCGTATCACCGAGGGCCCCTTCGCGAACTTCAACGGCATCGTCGACGAAGTCAACGAAGATCGCGAAACGGTCAAGGTGATGGTCACTATCTTCGGACGCTCCACTCCGGTGGAACTCGAATTTGGCAAGGTCGAGAAGGTCGAGCAGTAAGAAAGCCTGCGCCTTGTTTGGTTGACCGGCTCAATGTGCGAACAGGGTTCAGGCAGTAAAGAATTTGGCTAAGAGCTATTAGCTGGAAGCTGGTAGCTGCCCTAAAGAAAGGTCTTATAGCAATGGCGGTAACGAAAAAGATACAAACGCAAGTCAAGCTCCAGATTGAAGCCGGCAAGGCGACTCCTGCGCCGCCGGTTGGTCCGGCCCTCGGTCAGGCCCAGGTCAACATCATGGAGTTCTGCAAGCAGTTCAACGCCCGCACGCAGAACAAGGAGATGGCCGGGCTCATTATCCCCGTCGTCATCACCGTCTACGTCGATCGCTCCTTTACCTTCATCACCAAGACCCCTCCCGCCGCCGTTCTGCTTAAGAAGGCAGCCGGCCTGGCGAAGGGTTCCGGTGTGCCGAATAAGACCAAGGTTGGTTCGGTGAGCGAAGCCCAGGTGCTCGACATCGCCAAGCAGAAGATGCCCGATCTAAATGCCGCTTCGGTCGAAGCCGCGGTCAAGAGCATCAAGGGCACGGCGCGCTCGATGGGTATCGACGTCGTAGCGTAGGCCGTTTGCAAGGCATTTCCCGTGGAAATCAGGGGAAATATATGCCATACTTGTGAATGAGCCTCTTCGTGAGGCGCAGTAACACACACCACGGCCAGCAGGCAGCAGCGACTGAGCGGTGGGAGACGAGGAAGCATGTCGAGAAAAATCAGCAAAAATGTCGCGAAGGCGCGCGCGACTGTTGAAAATCGCCCGTACGCACTCCAGGACGCGGTTCCGCTCCTGCAAAAAGTGAAATTCGCAAAATTTGACGAAACCGTCGACCTGACCCTGCGTCTAGGCGTCGATCCCAAGCACGCCGACCAGATGGTTCGCGGCACGGTTGTCCTGCCGCACGGCCTGGGCAAGACCAAGCGCGTGGCTGTCATCACCTCCGGCGATCGCCTGAAGGAAGCCGAAGCGGCCGGCGCCGAGTTTGTCGGCAGCGAAGATCTGGTCGAGAAGATTCAGAAAGAAGGCTGGACTGATTTCGACGCCCTGATCGCCACGCCCGACATGATGAAGTCGGTCGGACGCCTGGGCAAGGTCCTTGGTCCTCGCGGGCTCATGCCCAACCCGAAGACGGGCACGGTGACCAGCGATGTCGCCGCGGCCGTCCGCGAAATCAAGGCCGGTAAGATCGAGTTCCGCACCGACAAGACGGCGCTGGTGCACGTCCCCGTGGGCAAGCTCTCGTTCACGCCGGAGAAGCTGGTTGAGAACGCGCAGACGGTCATCTCGAGCGTGGTTCGCGCCAAGCCTTCGGCGGCCAAGGGTAAGTACATTCGAGGCATCACCCTTAGCTCGACGATGGGCCCTGGTATTCCGCTCGACAGTGCGATTGCTGACTTAGCAGCCAAGGCGTAAAACTCGGCTTCCAGCTGCCGGCTCCTAGCCGCTCGGCAGCAAAAGAAGCGATTTTTGGGTGTGATTTTTTCAGCTAACGGCTAGTAGCTAGAAGCTAGAGGCTTTTTATGGCATTGACCAAAGCAAAGAAGGCGGAGAAGGTCGAGCAGCTCGCGAAAGAGCTTGAGGGCTCGACCAGCGCGATTGTCGGCACCTTCGCGAAACTAACGGTTTCACAGGATTTTGAGCTGCGCAAGACGGTTCGCGCGGCGGGTGGCCGTTATCGCGTCCTCAAGAACAAGCTCGCAGCCCGCGCCTCCAAGGGCTCGCAGATCGAAGCCGCCCTGCAGGGTTTGAAGGGTGTCTCTTCGGTGGCCTACACCAGCGGCGACCCGGTCGCGCTGGCCAAGGCTCTCTCGACCTGGGTGACCGAAAACGCGGAGTTTACGTTCAAACTCGGCATCGTTGACGGCAAGGTGATCGACGTTCAAGAGGTCAAGGCTCTGGCGACCATGCCGGGCAAGGAAGAGCTCTTCGCGAAGCTCCTCTTCCTCATTAATTCCCCGGCGCAGCGTCTGGCGACGGTTATCAATGCGACGGGCCGTGACCTGGCAGTGGTTATCAACCAGGCGGTCGAGCAAAGCAAGTTTTCAGGCGCGAAGGCTTCGGCGTCAACGCCGGTAGTCGAGCAGTCGCCGGTGGCGGAAGCCGCTGTAGCCGCAGAGTCGGCTCCTGTAGCCGACGCTGCCCCTGTAGCCGAAGCCGCTCCGGCGGTCGAAGAGCCGGCCGCGCCGGAAGTTTCAGGCGGAGAAGAAGCCGCGAGCGAATAGCGGGATGCTATTGGCTTAGAGTTGGGAAGTTCAGCCGTAAGCAGGCTTGAGGGGTGCCGGGTCTGGGCACATCGGAAACCTCAGGACGGGCGAGCGGCAACCGGAACGCATGTAGTTGAAAGACCTGGCGATCCGGAAGGCAACGCAAAAATTTAGTTACACGTGGAGAAAATCATGGCGGATTTACAGCAATTGGAAGATCAGATCGTTGGGCTCAGCCTGCTGGATGCGGCGGCCCTTGTGAAGAAGCTCGAAGAGCGTCTTGGTGTTTCGGCGGCGGCGGCAGCTCCGGTTGTCGTGGCTGGCGGAGCGGGCGCGGGCGCTGCGGCTCCTGCGGCAGCCGAGCAGACCGAGTTCACCGTCATCCTCAAGGATGCCGGCGCGAACAAGATCAGCACGATCAAGGCCGTTCGCGAAGTTACCGCGCTCGGACTGAAGGAAGCCAAGGATCTGGTCGACGGCGCTCCCAAGCCCTTGAAGGAAGGCGTCAGCAAGGAAGACGCTGAGAACATCAAGAAGAAGTTCGAAGGCGTCGCGACGGTCGAAATCAAATAGCTTCAGTGCCGGTTCCCAGTCCCTTGATGTCCAGCGATGCGGTAAATCCTCTCGCTAGCGGCAGGTAGGGTGACCGGTGGCTGCCTTTGGTAATAAGGCAAGTTGCATGCCAAACCGGAATGCGCTATTCTTATAGAGGTGCGTTCCGGTCGGCTTTCTCTTGTTGGCTACTCTTTTGGCAAGCGGTCTTCTGGGTTCGGTAAACCGGGCGCGGTCTTTCGAGTTTCAACTCCGACAATTCGCGACATGACAGAACATGGACAGGCTCAGGGGCAATTGAGCTTGGCAGTCTGCGCGGGATTTTCGAGAGCATCGGTTCTTAAGTTCATCCGGTAGAGATTCATACCGGCGTATCGACAGGATAATCGGCGGGCCTGTGGATATGATTTGCGATCGGCTGTAAGGCGGCGAACACGCAGTATTGGGATCAGCGGGAATCTAACATTCTGTCCATATTCAGTGCACAATTCGGTTGCTGCGCTCGTGAGACGTCCTGTCTCAGCGAGCCTTTCGCCGTTTTGTCGACAGATTCTTCTCGTTCCTTGAGTGTGTTGCGCTCCTTTCTTTCCGATCCCGCCCGATCTATCGCAGCGCCGGTTTCTTAAGGCCGGTAACTACTCTGCTCGGACGCTGGCCTGTCCGAGGGGGTTGTCTTGAGCAAAACGGAAGCCTACGCCCCAAGTAGCCTTTCGTGCAAGTGAAAACCGGCGACATTGCAATTCACGATCGCCGGCGGGAACGAAACAAACGCGATGTTTTCTCCGAACGAGGCGGAGCGAACACGAATCGCGTGAACCATGCATCACCAGGAGATGCCGCGTGACTCGGGCGGTATCTTTTCTTCCGGCGAATCCTGCCGGAGCCTCGTATCGACGAGTCTTGAGGAGTGAACATGCCGAACGAGAACCGCGCGCTTCGCAGCCGTCTCGATTTTTCCAAAATTCCGACATCGATCCAGATTCCCAACCTTATTGAAGTTCAGCGCCGCTCCTATGAACGCTTCCTGCAAATGGATAAGCTGCCTTCGGAGCGCGAAGATAACGGTCTGCAGTCCGTCTTTACATCTGTCTTTCCGATTACCGATTTCCGCAATATCTCGCAACTCGATTTCGTCGACTACTCCATCGGCAACTGGGAGTGCAAGTGCGGCCACCTGAAGGGGCTGCATCACCTGCGCACCTCCTGCGTCAACTGCGGCAACATGGTCATTACCGACCCGTTCCATCCGGGCGACGTGCTCTGTTCGAAGTGCGGCACCTACAACAAGAACACGCCCGACTTCTGCAACAAGTGCGGTGACCCTGTGGGTCTGCAGCTCAAGTATGACCAGGCTGAGTGCGAAGAGCGCGGCATGACCTACTCGGCTCCGCTGAAGGTCACCGTGCGTTTGACCATCTACGACAAGGACCCCGAAACTGGCGCCAAATCAATCCGCGACATCAAGGAGCAGGAAGTCTTCTTCGGCGATATTCCGCTGATGACGCAGAACGGCACCTTCATCGTCAACGGGACCGAGCGCGTTATCGTTTCCCAGTTGCATCGCTCGCCCGGCGTCTTTTTTGAGACCGCGAACAACCGTACCTACTTTCTCGGCAAGATCATCCCCTACCGCGGATCGTGGGTCGAGTTTGAGTTCGATCAGAAGAACACGCTCTATGTTCGCATCGACCGCAAGCGCAAGTTCCTCGGCACCATCTTCCTGCGCGCTCTCGGTCTGCGCGCCGACGATGAGATCCTCAAGACCTTCTACACCGTCGACAAGATCGCGGTGAAGGATGGCAAGCTTTTCTGGACCATCGACGAAAGCGCCGACAAGACAACGCACCTGCTGGGCGCGAAGCCGGCGCACGCCATCGTCCACAAGGGCGAAGAGATTGCGCACTCCGGCCGCAAGGTCACGCCTTCGATCCTGAAGGCTCTGCGCCACGCCAAGATCTCGGAAGTCGAGATTGAGGCTGCCGAGCTTGACGGTGCCGTCACCGCTTCCGACGTGGTGGACACGACGACGGGCGAGATCTTGGTCGAAGCCAACATCGAGCTCACTTCCGACAAGCTGCACAAGATTGTCGAGAGCGGCGTTTCCTCGATCGAGCTCTTCTTCCCCGAGCGCGATGATGTGGGCAATATCATTACCAACACACTGCGCCGCGACTCCGTCCGCAAGCCGGAAGAGGCGCTCATCGAAATCTACCGCAAGCTGCGTCCGGGCGATCCGCCAACTCTGGACACGGCGACTGCGCTCTTCGAAGGCATGTTCTTCGATCCGCGCAAGTACGATTTTTCGCGCGTAGGCCGTCTGAAGTTCAATATCAAGCTCTACGAGAACCAGGACAATTCGCCCCTCGATCGCCGCACGCTCACGCCTGAGGATTTCTACGCGACCATCCGCTACCTGCTCAAGCTGCGTAAGAACATCGGCACCGTGGACGACATCGATCACCTTGGCAACCGCCGCGTTCGCGCCGTCGGTGAGCTCATGGAGAACCAGTTCCGCATCGGCCTCGTCCGCATGGAGCGCGCCATCAAGGAAAAGATGAGCGTCTACCAGGAGATGTCGACGGCCATGCCGCACGATCTCATCAACGCCAAGCCGGTCATGGCGGCCATCCGCGAGTTCTTCGGCTCTTCACAGCTCTCACAGTTCATGGATCAGACCAACCCGCTCTCGGAGATCACGCACAAGCGCCGTCTCTCCGCACTTGGGCCGGGCGGTCTGTCGCGTGAGCGCGCCGGATTCGAAGTCCGCGACGTTCACCCCACGCACTACGGCCGTATCTGCCCGATTGAGACGCCGGAAGGTCCGAACATCGGCCTCATCAGCTCTCTGTCCTGCTTCGCGCGCATCAACGAGTATGGCTTCATCGAGTCGCCCTACCGCCGTGTAGCCGGAGCCCGTGTGCTGGACTACGTCCAGGTCACCAACGCCGGCGAAAGCGGCCTGCGCGTAGGCGATCACCTCGAAAGGTCCGAGGCGTTCAAGCTCAACGAGCAGCTCCGGAAGGAAAAGAAGCGCCCCATCGAACATGAGCCCTTCTCCTTCTATCTGTCCGCCTGGGAAGAGGATCGTCACACCATCGCTCAGGCCAACATCGACCTCGACGAGAAGGGCCATATCACCGAGGAGCTGGTCAACGCTCGCCGGCAAGGCAACTTTGTTCTCGTGGACCGCTCTGAGGTCGACTACGTTGACGTGAGCCCCAAGCAGCTAGTTTCGGTCGCCGCATCGCTCGTTCCTTTCCTCGAGCATGACGACGCCAACCGCGCGCTGATGGGCGCCAACATGCAACGCCAGTCGGTGCCGCTGCTGGTTTCCGAAGCGCCGTTTGTCGGAACCGGAATGGAGGGCGTTACTGCTCGCGATTCGGGAGCCGTCATCCTCGCCCGCCGCAATGGCTTCGTGGATTCGGTCGACTCAGAGCGCATCATCATTCGCGTTGAAGGTGAACACCACCCCACGCAGCTTTCGCGTGAGGTTGGTTCGGACATCTATCAGCTCATCAAGTTCAAGAGGTCGAACCAGAACACCTGCATTAATCAGAAACCGATCGTCCGTCAGGGCGACCGCGTGGTGAAGGGCCAGGTTATCGCCGACGGACCCTGCACAGAGCAAGGCGAGCTCGGCCTGGGTCGCAACGTGCTTGTCGGCTTCATGCCGTGGCGCGGTTACAACTTCGAGGACGCGATCCTGATCTCGGAAAAGCTGGTCCGCGAGGACTACTACACCTCGGTGCACATCGAGGAGTTCGAGATCGAAGCGCGCGACACGAAGCTGGGACCGGAAGAAATCACCCGCGACATCCCCAACGTCAGCGAGCATGCGCTGCGTGATCTTGATGAGAGTGGAGTCATCCGCATCGGCGCCAAGATCAAGCACAACGACATCCTCGTCGGCAAAGTGACCCCGAAGGGCGAAACGCAGTTGACCCCTGAAGAGAAGCTGCTCCGCGCCATCTTCGGCGAGAAGGCCGGCGACGTTCGCGATGCTTCGCTCACCTGCCCTCCAGGCATCGAAGGCACGGTAGTCGACGTCCGCATCTTCTCCCGCAAGGGCCAGGAGAAGGACGAGCGCGCCAAGCAGATCGAGGCCGATCAGGTTGCACAGCTTGAGAAGAACCTTGCCGATGAGATTCGTATTCTCACCGACGAGCGTCTCAAGCGTCTGGAAGCGATTCTCGGCGGCAAGACGGTGTTGGCCGACCTGCACGACGAGCGCACCAACAAGCGCCTCCTCGTGAAGGATGCGGTTCTCGATCGCGACGCCATTGAGCGCATCTCGACCAAGAACCTCAAGCGCATCCGTTACAACGACAAGGATCCGCGCGTGAACGAGCAGATCGACGAGATCGAAGAAATGACCTCGCGCCAGATCGACGTTCTCCGCAAGATCACCAACGAGAAGATCGCGAAGCTGCAGAAGGGCGACGAACTTTCGCCGGGCGTCATCAAGCTCGTCAAGGTCTACATCGCCATGAAGCGCAAGCTCTCGGTGGGTGACAAGATGGCCGGACGTCACGGTAACAAGGGCGTCATCGCGCGCATCCTTCCCGAGGAAGACATGCCGTATCTGCCCGATGGAACGCCGGTTGAGATCGTCCTCAATCCGCTCGGCGTGCCTTCGCGTATGAACGTGGGTCAGATCCTCGAGACGCATCTCGGTTGGGCGGCGCACGAACTCGGCAAGCAGGTCGCAGATCTCGTGAAAAAGAACCAGGACGCGAACGCCATCCGCGAAATCTTCAAGGAGAAGTTCGTGAACACCGCAGCACTGCGCCAGTTGCTTGAGCTTGACGACGAACAGACCGTTCGCGTCGGGCTGGGCATGCAGCGCGGCATCTGGTTCGGCACGGCGGTCTTCGACGGCGCCAGGGAAACGGAGATCAAGGCACTTCTCGCCGCGGCCGGTTTACCGTCCTCGGGTAAGACAGCCCTGTTCGACGGCATGACGGGTGAGCAGTTTGAGCAGCCGGTAACGGTTGGATACATCTACATGCTCAAGCTCTCGCACCTGGTTGACGACAAGATCCACGCTCGCTCCATCGGGCCGTACTCGCTGATCACGCAGCAGCCGCTGGGTGGCAAGGCGCAGTTCGGTGGACAGCGCTTCGGAGAAATGGAAGTGTGGGCGCTTGAAGCATACGGCGCCGCATACATTCTTCAGGAGCTGCTCACCGCCAAGTCCGATGACGTTTATGGCCGCACCAAGATTTACGAGGCCATCGTCAAGGGCGAGGCAGCCATCGAGCCCGGCGTGCCTGAGTCGTTCAACGTGCTGATCCGGGAGCTGCAGTCGCTTTGCCTCGACGTGGAGTTGATGAAGATGACTCCCAACGGCGAAGCCAAGAAGCAACCGCTGCCCACGCTGGCAGCCGCCGATTAAGAGCAGCGATTAGCCATTAGCCACTAGGGATTAACCCGTGGCTAGTGGCTGACGCACAAGATTGAAGCGGCATTCCCTGAAAAGAGCGCCGCAGGTAAAGAACAAGAAGCAACCGCAGCTGAGAGCGAATAGCTAGAAGCTAAAAGCCAGCTGCAAGGAGGAACACCTTGTACCGTTCCAGCCCATTTGAACTGACTAGCCCGATCACTGATTTCGACGCGATTCGCATCCAGCTCGCATCACCGGAGAAAATCCGCAGCTGGTCTCATGGCGAAGTCACCAAACCGGAAACCATCAACTACCGCACCTTCAAGCCGGAGCGCGACGGACTCTTCTGCGCCCGCATCTTTGGCCCGGTCACCGACTGGGAGTGTCTCTGCGGCAAGTACAAGCGCATGAAGCACCGCGGTGTCATCTGCGACAAGTGCGGTGTTGAAGTCACCGTGTCCAAGGTTCGCCGCGAGCGCCTCGGCCACATCGAGTTGGCTTCGCCCTGCTCGCACGTGTGGTTCTTCAAGGGCCTCCCCTCGCGCATCGGCCACCTGCTCGACATCTCGCTGCGCGATCTTGAGAGCGTGCTTTACTTCGAGAGCTATGTCGTCGTTGATCCCGGCGACGCGCCCGTGAAGGAGCGCGAAATCATCAAGGATGAGACTCGCTTCCGCGACCTCGACGCGCAATATCGCCCCACTGGCTTCAAGGGCATGATGGGCGCCGAAGCCATCAAAGAGCTGCTCAAGCGCGTGGCTATCGACGAGCTGTCGATCGAGCTGCGCGAGCGCATGAAGGTCGAGACCTCCCTCCAGAAGCGCCTCAAGTACGCCAAGCGCCTCAAGGTAGTCGAAGCCTTCCGCAAGTCCGGCAACAAGCCGCAGTGGATGATCCTCGACGTGATCCCGGTGATTCCGCCTGAGCTGCGCCCGCTGGTGCCGCTCGATGGCGGCCGCTTCGCGACCTCCGATCTCAACGATCTCTATCGCCGCGTGATCAACCGCAACAACCGCCTCAAGAAGCTCATGGACCTCCATGCGCCCGAGGTGATTGTGCGCAACGAAAAGCGCATGCTGCAGGAAGCCGTCGACGCTCTCTTCGACAACGGCCGCCGCGGCCGCGTTCTGCGCGGCGCCAACAACCGTCCGCTCAAGTCGCTCTCCGACACCCTCAAGGGCAAGCAGGGCCGCTTCCGCCAGAATCTTCTCGGCAAGCGCGTCGACTACTCGGGCCGTTCCGTCATCGTCGTTGGACCGGAGCTGAAGCTGCATCAGTGCGGTCTTCCCAAGAAGATGGCGCTCGAGCTCTTCAAGCCCTTCATCTATCACCGCCTGGAACAGACCGGCCACTGCACCACCATCAAGCAGGCCAAGGAAATGGTAGAGATGCAGGAGCCCATCGTGTGGGACATCCTTGAGGAAGTCATCAAGGACCACCCGGTGCTACTGAACCGCGCCCCAACCCTGCACCGCCTCGGCATTCAGGCCTTCGAGCCTGTGCTCGTCGAGGGCAAGGCCATCAAGATTCATCCGCTCGTCTGCACCGCTTTCAACGCGGACTTCGACGGCGATCAGATGGCAGTGCACATCCCCTTGTCGCCGGAAGCTCAGGTGGAAGCGAGCGTGCTTATGCTGGCCTCGCACAACATCCTGTCGCCGGCGTCCGGTCAGCCCATCACGGTGCCGACGCAGGACATGGTGCTCGGTCTCTACTACCTCACCAAGGCCCGCAAGGGATCCAAGGGTGAAGGCCGCGTCTTCGCGAACATCGAAGAAGTGCTCATGGCCCTCGAAGCCAAGGAAGTTGAGACACTGTCGCCGATCCGTCTGCGCCACACCGGTCCTGTCCTCGACATGACCACCGCGTACGACGATCAGGACCTGACGCACACCGAGCCGGTGGAGTACCAGAAGCAGTTCATCTCCACTACTGTGGGTCGCGCCATCTTCAACGATGCACTCCCCGAGGGCATGCCCTACGTTAACGGCTTGCTCAAGAAGAAGGGCATCGGACAGCTGGTCAACTACTGCTACCTGAACCTCGGCCTTGAGGTCACGGTCAAGATGCTCGACCGGATCAAGGAGCTGGGCTTCCAGTTCGCCACTCGCAGCGGTCTCTCCGTCGGCCTCGATGACATGGTCATCCCGGAGACGAAGTACCCTGTGGTACGCGATGCCGAGAAGCAGCGCTTCGCGGTGCAACAGCAGTACCTTGACGGCGCCATCACCAACGGCGAGCGTAACAACAAGGTCATTCAGTTGTGGTCGACGGTGACGGAAAAGGTCGCTGACGAAATGTTCAACAACATGAAGGAAGCTGACAAGGCCGGCACCATGAACCCGATCTACATCATGGCCGACTCCGGCGCTCGCGGATCGAAGCAGCAGATTCGTCAGCTCTCCGGCATGCGCGGTTTGATGGCCAAGCCTTCCGGCGAAATCATCGAGACCCCCATCACGGCCAACTTCCGTGAAGGACTCACCGTGCTCGAGTACTTCATCTCGACGCACGGCGCGCGCAAGGGCCTTGCCGACACCGCTCTCAAGACCGCCGACTCCGGCTACCTGACCCGTCGTCTCGTCGACGTGGCCCAGGACGTCATCGTCAGCGAGAAGGATTGCGGCACCGTCGAAGGCATCTACGTGATGCCGATCGTCGAGTCCGGCGAAATCATCGAGCCGCTGCGCGATCGCATCATCGGCCGCGTATCGCTGGAGAAACTGAAGGACTTCGAAGGCAACGTCATCGTCGATATTAACCAGGAGATCAACGAAGACACCGCCTCTGCAATTCAGGCAGCCGGCATTGAGCGCGTCAAGATTCGCTCCGTGCTCACCTGCGAGTCCAAGCGCGGCGTCTGCATCCTCTGCTATGGCCGCAACCTCGGCTCCGGCCGCATGGTTGAGCTCGGCGAAGCAGTCGGTGTCATCGGCGCGCAGTCGATCGGCGAGCCCGGAACGCAGCTCACCATGCGTACCTTCCACATTGGTGGTACAGCATCGCGAGTCTCCGAACAGTCGCGCCTCGACGCCAAGAACAACGGCTCTGTTCGCTTCATTAACCTCGTCACCGTGCGCTCCAAGCAGGGTGGCCTGGTAGCCATGAATCGCTCGGGAGCGATCGCCGTTATCGATGACCGCGGCCGTGAGAAGGAGCGCTACCAGATCGTCTACGGCGCGCGCCTCAAGGTGGAAGAAGGGCAGCACGTCGAGCTCGGACAGATCCTTGCCGAGTGGGATCCCTACACCTTCGCCATCCTCACGGAAATTGGCGGCACCATCCAGTTCAAGGACCTGCAGGAAGGCATCACCCTGAACGAGGAAGTGGATGAAGTCACCGGTCTCTCGCGACTCGTCGTCTCCGATGCTGCCGACGAGAAGCGCCAGCCGGCCATCATCATCAAGGGAGCCAAGGGCAACAAGCGTTACCTCATGCCTTCGCGCTCGCACCTGATGATCCAGGATGGAGATGAGGTCTTCCCCGGCGATATCCTTGCCAAGATTCCGCGCGAAACCACGCGCACCAAGGACATCACCGGCGGTCTGCCCCGCGTCGTCGAACTCTTCGAAGCGCGCAAGCCTCGCGAAACCGCCATCATCTCGGAAATCGACGGTGTGGTGAAGTTCGGCGAAGTGAGCAAGGGTCAGCGCAAGATCTACGTCACCGCTGACAACGGGGAAGAGAAGGAATACTCCGTGCCACGCGGCATCCACGTCAACGTGCAGGAAGGCGAGCGCCTGAAGGCTGGCGAACCGCTGATGGATGGACCGCTCAACCCGCACGATATTCTGGCCGTGCTCGGTGAGAAGGAGCTGCAGGGCTACCTGGTGAACGAAATCCAGGAAGTCTATCGTCTCCAGGGCGTGACCATCTCCGACAAGCACATCGAAACCATCGTCCGGCAGATGCTCCGCTGGGTGAAGATCGAGGAAGTCGGCGACACCAACTTCCTGCTCGAGCAGCAGGTCGACAAGTTCCGCTTCCGCAACGAGAACGAGCGCGCGATCGCTGAGGGAGGACGCCCGGCCATTGGCCGTCCGCTCCTGCTCGGCATCACCAAGGCTTCGCTCTCGACCGACAGCTTCATCTCCGCGGCATCGTTCCAGGAGACCACGCGCGTGCTGACCGAGGCGTCCATCAACGGCGCCGTCGACAACCTGCGCGGCCTCAAGGAAAACGTCATCGTCGGCCGTCTTATCCCCGCCGGTACGGGCATGGAATACTACCGCAACATCCAGCTCTCACCGGAGCTCGAAGAAGCGGCCCAGCGCGTACAGCAGGAAGTAAGCCAGGCCTACGAAGAAGCCGAGCGCGAGCTCGAAATGATGCGCCAGGAAGGTGAGGCAGAAGAAATGGCCGCATCGGAATAACGCACCACCCAAGCAGCAAGAAGGGAAGCCCAGCAAACGCTGGGCTTTCTTCTTGCCCGGCGCCTTTTTCCATTAGGAACGTAATTCCAGAAGATGATGCCAGCTTGGAAACGGTCCGTATTTCTGGACGACGGGATCAAGAAATTTAGGCTCCTTCAAAACTGTCCGATACCCGTAACTCTCCAACATCGGTTGAAAGTCCCGGCCCTCTCTCTCGAGCATGCGGTCGTCGTGGCAGTTGGGAACTATCATCAGGTGTTTCACACGGTGCTTGCTGAGCAACTGGATCCACCACTCGATGGCCTCCATTTTGCATTCCGGGAAACTGTGCACATTAATGGCAAGGTCGACCGGCTGTTCCTGCAACGTGCTGTCGATCAAATCCAGCGGAACGGCCCGCGCTTTCTCGAGGCCGCGGAAGCGCAAGTAGTAATCGCACACAAATGTCGAAACAGACACCGCATCTGTGCACGTATATTCAATGTGCGGGAACGCGGTGGTCAGGCGATGCGCAAGGCGCCCGTAGCCCGCTCCGATGTCGAGAATTCGGAAGCCCGGCCGGGAACCGATGCCAAGATGATGATCCAGAAAATATATTTCCGCGATCGAGTCGAGCAAGTCGCGCGAGACGTCCTGGTCTCCAATCCGGAAGGTGAAATTCCCGAAGTTGGCGTCCTCGCCGAGTCTGCCGAGAAGTCCGAGGCGATCGATCGATCGCAAATAGTAGAGGCAAAGGGCATATGCAAGTATGTTGGCATTGGTACCGTGGACCTGCCAGACCCACCCATTATCGCCACGAAAATAGGCCAAGTCCTCTTCGCGCACGTGGCCGTCTTTCCATATGGCTGGGGTGGTTACCCGAGCGTCAAACGCACGGTATCTTTGCTCAAGGTCAAGAAGCTTGGGATTGTCGGGCCTGAGATAGCTCTTTGCATCTTCGGCTAAAGGGGCAGCGTTGAATCGCTCCTGATGCGCTTGCATGTGCTGCCAGCCATATAGACTTTCCGAACGAACAATTTCAAAGCCCCTTGCCAGGAGAGCATCGTTGACACGTTGTCCAACCCATTTTGTCAGGCTCACTGAGCACACCCTTTCTCAACTTGGCTATCTTCGATTTGTTCCGCGCTCCTCCTGACCGCTGCGCGCTACCACCTACCGCACAATCATCCACGAAGACCTTGAATAATACGTGAACCACTAAAGGCACTATCTGCTAAAGATTTTAACTTCTCGGTAACGCATTATAGCTTCCGGGTAACCGGAGCAAAAAAGAGCTTAGCGCCGACCGAAAGATAGCGAGTTACACCATTTACGGCCTCCCATTTTTTCTGATCCATCTGGACCACGCTCGCCCGCGTGAAACGAAATCCGCGTCGCCCGCACTATTCCTGCAAGCGAGGCAATAGAAACAAGAGGCCCTCCCCCGTGCCTCGCAAAAAGGAGCATCACATGGGCAATTCCAATCAACACCGACAAATCGTCAAACAGTTGCTGGAATCGAAAGCCGTCGACTTCAACGCCGTCGGCCGGGTCCTCGCCGAAGTCGGTCCCTCGCTCTCGCTTGCAGAAGAGCCCGGAGACTGGTTCTGCGGCACCAACCGCATCTTCTTTCACGTTTACCAGGTTTTGCCTCTGAGCACCCCGGTCGAAAACCTTGGCGAACTCGCCGAGAATGCGCAGGAACTCGGCTAAACGCGTTAAGCCAAATATCGGGGACATAGCGGGGCGACATGACACCGGCTCCTTTGCAGACCGAATGCAGTAAGTGGGACGAGCAAGATCTCATCCGCCGTCTTTGCCATGCCCTCGATATTGCGGGGCTCGCCGTCGAGCATCTGGCCGCCAACGGTTATACCGACGCTCAGAACCCGTCGAAAAACATCCGGCCCGAAAAAATCATTTCCGAGACGGCCGTCCTGCTGGTCGCCGCCTCGCCCGCCATGATCCATGACAAAGTCGAGACGCGCATCCGCAACGTGGCCGAGCTCCTTATCCCGCATGCGCGCAATGACCGCGCTTTGCTCGGGCTCTGTCTCGAGCCAGCCGTTGCATGGGATTACGCTCTTCCGCATGTCTGTCTTAGCCGCCTGGATTATCACGACTACCAGTTCGACAAGCTCCTTCGTGTGAGCCTTGAATCGCAGGCGCGATGCGGCCGCGAGCGTGTCCCGCATCGCATCCTCGAACAGGAGTGGGTAGCTGCGGGCTGGTATCAGCCGAAGCCGGAGCGCCATCAGACGTCTCCGCCTAGCGCACGACGGTCGATCCTCGCTCAGCCCATGGACCTGCTCGGATGCACCCGTGACGATATCTACGCCTTCACGCACGCGATGATGTATGTCACCGACTTCAATCTTGTCCCGGCGCTTCTGCCTCGCCGACGCGCCTTCATCCTGGCAGAAGCGGAAGCGTTGCTGGCTCATTGTCTCGATGAGCAGGACTACGATCTTAGCGGGGAAGTCTTGCTCAGCTGGCCCCTCACCGGAAAAGTCTGGAGCGCCGCTTCAGCCTTTGCCTTCCACGTGCTCGCGCATGTTGAAGACAAAGCCGGATTCCTGCCGACTCCCAGCACTCGCATCGGCGAGATCAAGGCGCGGGAAGGCGTGGAGCGCACGCGGTATCTGGTCGCAACCGCATATCACACCGCGTATGTCATGGGACTGGTCTGCGCAGCGTCGTTACATCCGGGATACGCCCCGCCCAAATATGTCCTCGCAACCGACGCAAATCCCGGCCGCGCAAAACACATCCTGGGGATTCTCGATGGCGACGGCAAACGCCCGCATTGGCGCGACGAACTCAGCCGCCTCTCAGGACCGGAAGCCGATGCGCTCGCCGGGTTCCTCCTCAACATCGCTCTGCGCAGACGAGTAAAAGACCGCGATTTCGCCGGCCTCTACGATTTGCTGAGACTTGCTTACGATCTTGATCTTGCCGGCACGCCAGCGGCAGGCCAAGCCGCGGAACTCCTCGAACGTCTCGCGACCTACGCTAAAGTGACCAGCGAGCCGGAATCAGAGACTGTCTGCGATGCATTCAGAAGCAACACGTCGCTGACAATCTCGAGCGAAGTCTGGTCGACGCACGGATAAGTCGCTCAGATTACAAAGAGACTCCCGCCCGAACGGCTATTGCGTGAGCGCTACCGGAGGCCCGCTGACGCGCTTTGCTTTGAGATCGACAGTCACCTCGACGCGGTCGGCGATCTTGATGAAGGGAATGCTCCCATTGATCCCGTAGTCCTTGCGGTCAAAGGCCATGGTGCCCTTGGCCTCGGCGGAACCAGTTCCCGCACCGTTAACTACCAGCGTCAGCTTCTCCGGTTTGGTCACTCCGCGTATCGTAAAGTCGCCATCGATTTCAAAGTTAACCGGTTGGCCCTTCACCGCCGGACCGGTCTGGATAATCTTCGTCGAGTGGAACGTGATGTACGGATCATGCGCTACGTCGAAGAAATCCTTGCTCCTCAGCTTGTCATTCTTCATGCCGCTTCCGGTGTCTACGCTGGCCGCGTCAATCTTAATGTCCAAAACTCCAGTATTGATATCCGTCGATGTGAACTTGAGAGTGGAGTCCCACTTGTCAAATTTGCCGACTATCGAAACCGAGGACTTCACGTTGAACACGACCTGGCTTGACACCGGCGCAATTTCGAAAACCGGTGCTTGCGCCAGACTAAGCGGGGTTAACAGAGCGGCGGCAACAAACGGCAACAGTGCCAGACATCTCGTCTTCATAGGGTGTTCCTTTCGATCTGGTGATGTCTGGAGGTGGCATGATTGCCCCTCGCAGCGGCGATTTCAAACGGTTACCGACAACATACTAGTGATTGATCGCCCGCAATGAGACTAGCAAAACTACCAGAGAACTTGCGTATTATTTTAGGACCATTTCAGATTTAAACAATTAGCCGCGCCTACTCCAATGAAAACAGGTGGAGACACAACTCTTCCATCCGTGACAAAAGCCGCTACGGCTTGCAGAATCTGATCGAATTTCGCTAATCTTTGCGGTATGGAAGTCAATATCCATCACGTTCACGCGCATCTCCTCAAACTCATCGAACTCGCCGAGCATGGAGAAGAGGTCGTTATCGCGCGCGGAGGTGAGGCAGTGGTGAAGATCGTGGCGGTCCCTACCAGGCCCAAGCGGAAACTGATCGGCTCGGCCCGGGGGAAAATCTGGGTATTCGACGACACCAATTCGCCGGAGATGAACAACGAGATCCAGGAGTTCCTCAACAACAATCCGCTCTTTGCGGACGAAGAACACTGAGACCGCTCTTCGATTCCCCCTGCACACCGCGTGCCGCCTACTGCTTCGTCTCCAGCGGATGCTGCGCATCCTTGTAGAACTGGTTCTGCAGCTCGAGACTGACGTTATCCGCCTTGACCGCTTTGATCACGTTGGCGATTGCATCTTCCCAAGCCTTCATATCGAACTCGCCCAGTTCCTTTGTTGCCAGGCTGCCGTCGCCCGAGTAGTGATTGGGAAACCGCGCATACCACCAGATGCCCGTATACACGCCGTCCGGCAGATGCTGCCGGGCTTGGTCCGCGCCTGATTCCTGATTCGCGCGGTCCTGATGCACAAGGTCCGGCCGCGATGCCATCGTGTGCGCCGTCTCCGACTCACCGGCATGCATATCGACCTTCGAATGAAGCGGCGGACGCCCAAGCAGGTTCGACGGCGACCAGCGGTAGACGTAAACCACATAGTCATGCGGAGTTTGTAACTGTGACTGAGCAAAAAATGGAAGCAGGCTTTCGTTTCCGCCGTGCCCGTTGACGATCACGATCTTCTTGCATCCGTTGCGTGCCATCTCATCGGTGGTTTCCTGCAGCAGGTCGAGTTGCATGTGCATGCTGTAGGAAACCGTCCCCGGTTGCTGCCGCGCCTCTGCAATCTGGCCAAAATAATACGGCGGAAAGATCACTGTGTACTCCTGCTGCGCGGCGTGCTCAACGGCGTAGCGCACGTTGATCAGGTCTGTGCCCAGCGGCAGGTGCGGACCATGTTTTTCGATAATGCCGAACGGCAGCACGCAAACACCCTGCGCCTGGTGAATGGCCGCGATAAAGTCCGGCCCCGTCAGCTCTTCCCACTTCGTCGACAATCCGGTCTGGCTCCACGCCGGAGCCACAGCGGCCATCATCAGCAATGCAATCCACCTGCGCACAAAGCCTCCTCGTCATTCCATGCCATCATAACTGGCGCCTGCCTGACGCTGTATCCTATCTTCATCATCGAAGTCTGGAAGGTCCATGGCCACTCTTACCACCGCAAGCCCCTCCGGCACAAACGTCCGGATTCCCTGGTATCTTTGGTGCGCCGCTCTCGCCGTCACCTCCGTCACCATCGGAGCGCACTGGGATGTCTCGTGGCATCGCTCCATCGGCCGCGACACCTTCTGGACCCCGGCCCACATGGCAATCTATCTCTGCGGAGTTCTCGCCGGCATTTGGAGTGGCTATCTGATTCTCTTCACTACGTTCCTTCGGCCGCCGCAAATGGTCGCCTCTTCCGTCCGCGTCTTCGGCCTGCGAGGACCCTTCGGAGCCTTCCTCGCAGCCTGGGGAGGCGTCGCCATGCTTACCTCCGCGCCCTTCGATAACTGGTGGCACAACGCCTATGGCCTCGACGTCAAGATAGTGTCGCCGCCGCACGCCGTGCTCATGCTGGGCATCTGGGCCGTGTGCCTTGGTGCACTCTTCCTACTCGTTGCCGCCATGAACCGCGCAGAGGCCGCCGCCGGCCCTCAGAGCGCACAGTTCCGCCATCTGCAATGGCTCATGATTTATCTCTCCGGCCTGCTGCTTGTGCTTTCCATGTTTTTCCGTATGGAGTACACCTGGGACGTCTATCTGCACAGCGCCAGCGCCTATATTGTCTGCACTCTGGGTACGCCGCTTTACTTTGCCGCCATTCACGTCGCCTCGCGCAACCGCTGGGCCGCAACTTCGATCGCCGCCTTCTACACCCTCTTTGTTTGCGGGCTTATCCTCATTCTCCCGCTCTTTCCCGCGGAGCCCAAGCTGGGGCCGGTTTATCGGCATCTCACACAATTCATTCCTCCCAAGTTTCCGCTGCTCTTGATCATTCCCGCCATCGCCATCGACCTGCTGCTCACCTACGCGAAAGAGTGGAAGCCCTGGATCATCGCGATCGCGGCCGGTCCCATCTTCGTGCTGACTCTCGTTGCCGCTGAGTGGCCTTTTGCCGACTTCCTGATGACCAAAACTGCAGCCAATCGCTTCTTCGGAACTGGCTATGTCGACTACGGCATGCCTCCCACCTCAAAAGATGTCCTGCGCCAATTTGTTGAGCCCGAACAGGGCATTGTGCTTTGGAAGGGCCTCTTCATGGCGATGCTTTACGCCATGGTCTTCACCTGGTTGGGGCTCGCACTGGGCCGCTGGATGAAGAAACTGCAACGATGATAAACAAACGCCGCCTGCCCATACTGGTCCTTCTCGCGATCGCACCGCTGGCTTTCGTTCCGCTGGCAGCCCGCGCTCATGTAGGCAGCCCCGACGTCTACGTCGAGGGCAATGCTGGTCCTTATAAGCTCTCTGTCGTGGTCCGCCCGCCGCTCGTCATTCCCGGTGTTGCGGATATCGAGGTGCGGTCCCAGACCTCCGGCATCGACCGCGTCGAGATTACGCCCATTCCGCTCACGGGGGAAGGCTCAAAGCATCCACCGGTGCCGGACGCGATGCAGCGGCCATCTGCCGATGCTCAATACTTCGCCGGCCATCTTTGGATCATGGCAACCGGTTCATGGCAGATCCGTTTCTTTGTAAGCGGGAATCAAGGCCCCGGAGTCTTCTCGGTCCCAGTCCCCGCGACGGCGATGGGCACACGCAAAATGGAGCGCGGCCTTGGCACGATCCTCGCCTTCCTCGGCGTTGTTCTTTTTCTCGGACTGGTCGGCATCATTGGAGCGGCCGCGCGCGAAGCGCAACTCACGCCAGGCGCGGAAGCGCCGTCCGTTCCACGCCGCCGCGCTTATGTCGCCATGGCGGTTGCATTTGTGGTGCTTCTTGCCGCCATTGTTCTCGGGAACAAGTGGTGGGGCGCGGAAGCCGCGGACTATCGCCACTACATCTACAAGCCGCTTGAAATGCAGGCGCAGCTCCAGCCAGGCAATGTCCTCGATCTCAAGTTATCCGACCCCGGCTGGGTCAAACAGCGCCAGTTGGACGACTTCATCCCCGACCACAACCACCTTATGCACCTATATATGCTGCGCTGGCCTGCGATGGATGTCGTCTTCCACCTGCATCCCGAGCAAGTTGGCACTGGGGAATTTCAACTCCTTCTCCCGACTATTCCAAAGGGAGAATACCGGCTCTACGCGGACGTCGTTCACGCTAATGGATTTCCGGAGACGCTCATCTCTTCGATCAGGCTGCCCTACATTGCGGGTCGCGCTCTCGCCGGCGACGACGCCGAAGGAACTTCCGTTGCGCTTAAGTATTTGGGCGTGGCGACCCAGACCACCGCAAGTTATAAGTTGCCCGACGGCTACACAATGACCTGGAAGCGCCCGGATACGCTGGTCGCAAAATCGCCCTACGATTTCACCTTCGAGCTGCTCGATCCCAATGACCAACCCGCCAGTGATATGGCGCTCTACATGGGCATGCCAGGCCACGCCGCCTTCGTCAAAACCGACGGAAGCGTCTTCGCGCACATCCATCCCTCAGGTTCGGCCTCCATGGCTGCTCTCATGATTGCCCAATCCCAGAACGACCAGATACAGGGCACTTCGCCATCCCAAGAGATGAAGAGCCTGGATATGAAGAGCATGCCCGGAATGGGCATGAATCAGGGCGCCCCGCCCAGCACGGTCAGTTTTCCGTATGGATTTCCCAGCGCGGGAACCTATCGGATCTTCGTTCAGATGAAGCACGGAAATATGATTGAAACCGGCGTTTTTGACGCCACTGTTCAGGCGTCGTCAGAAAAGAAACAGTAATGGGCACGATCTGGGTCAAAAAAAGAGAATGTCATCCTGAGCGAAGCGGAGCGGAATCGAAGTATCTGCTTTGTATTCTCAAGTACCGCGAGTATCTGACACGTTCCCATCAAACAAATCAACAACTGTTACGAATTCATGCGGCCAGGCCAGAGCAGGCGCAACCGTCTCTGTGCGACTGTAATCGTTGCCCGTTCTAGGCCAATCACTTCGCCATCCGCCTCGATCAACAAGGGGGTTTGATAATCGTAGTCCGGCACCGGACTGCACACCACCATGCTCGCATCGTCAAACTGAGCGTATGGAAGGCTCGAATTGCCATTGCTCCTGCGTGTCACCAGAGCATGAAAACTGGCGTGCACCAATCCCGCGCGACTCGTCTCGCGCACGCTCGCCACGCGGAGCTGCGGCTTCAACAGATCGCCCCCGGCTCGCCACAAGTTGACCGCGGGCACCCGCAGGGCAATTGCTTCGTTGGCCCGAAAGCGGCGCACTTCGCCGCCAGTGGTCGTCACTTCGAAATCGAAAGGTTCGATCGGATGCTGAACCAGCAGCCGCACACCGCCGGCGTAGTAGGCGAACGGACCGCCCACCCGTTTCCCCGTTCCCGTCGGGGCCAGATTCATCAGCGCTGCGTGCACACCCATGCCTGCTGCAATCGTGAAGTACCAATTCTTGTCCTTCACGTGGCCGGGAGTTTTGCACACGATCTTGCCCAGCGGTATCGACGTCGCGTTCGCGTGCATTTGCGCCAGCGCCGCTGCCAGGGGTTCTCGCGGCAAACGCAGGTTCTGCGCCAGCACGTTGCCTGTGCCGAAAGGAATCACGCCGAGGGCAGCCTCAGACCCCGCCACGCCCTGGATCACCTGGAAAATTGTGCCGTCGCCGCCGCAGACGAAGATTGTGTCGAAGCCGCTCGCTACCGCATCCTGGGCCTGTTCGCCTGCCGAGTGCGCGGAGAGCGTATCCTGCATCTCGACCACGCAGCCCGAGCCTCGCAGCAACTCGGCCACGCGATCGACCGTCGCGCGCCGGCCACGGCGCTCCATCAGCAGCGGATTGAGAAAGAAAAGAACACGGCGCATGTCCAAAAGATGAGAGTATGCGCCGGATTCCTCAGTGTGCGATGAATAAAAGATGAGAAGCTACCCAGGAGAATCCTCAGAGTGAACAGGGCGAATTTCCGAAGGGGAAGTGACCTTAGAGCTTCGCCGGCTCTCCCCACTCCGCGAGCACAATCTCATGCAGCGGCTTCCGCTGGCGCGGAGACATTTCCTGCTCCAGCAACCCCTCCGGCAGCCCATCAACATCTCCCAGGTGCCCCAGCGCTGTCACCGCGCCAATCGCATAGTTTTCGGGGATGCCGAAGGCAGCGCGCGCCTTCTCCTGATTGAACCCGGCCATCGAATGCCCATGCAGCCTCAGCTTGGTCGCCTGCAGCACCAGGTAGGCTGTTGCCGCACCCGTATCGTGGATCGCGAAGTGGTTCGGTGCTCCGTTATGCGCGAACGACTTGCTCGCGACCGACAAAATCAGCACCGGCGCACTCTTCGCCCATCCCTGGTTGAACTCGACAAGGCTGTCGAAAATCTTCTGGTAGGTCGCATCGCCGCGATGACCGACGAAAAACCGCCACGGCTGCTCGTTGTACGAAGACGCAGCCCACCGCGCCGCCTCGAAAATCTTCTTGAGATCCTCCGCGGCGACAGGTCTATGAGAAAATGCCCGCGGACTCCAGCGTGCCAGAATCTCTTCGATCACGCCCGGTATCATAGGCGCATGCTTTATCTGCTCAATCTCTTCCGCTGTATGGGACAAGGGATCGCTCCTCGGGGAAAGTGTTCTCCGCTGCGCCTTTAGATTCACTACATTTCCCGGCGGACGCAAGCGATTCCCGAATTGGGCGTGTTCTCCACATCTCCCACAGCCATCCACAGTCACGGCCTGATTTCTGCCTTGCTGCCTCCTCTCCCCGGCGCGTAGCCTGCGAAGAGTGCCAGGGTTTCGCCGTTCAGCGCTTTTCGGCCCAGAGTTGGCGGAAAATCCGCTCTCCGAACCCTCCTCACCCGCGGCCGGCGCGGCTCCCGGCGATTCTCCACAGCCAATGTCCCAAAAATGAAGCACTGGGTTACCAATTTGAATCTAAAATACAAGATATTGTGGTTCTGGCTTGACACCCACAACCAAGAGCGGTACTTTCCCACTTGCGGCCCTATAAATTTACCGCAGGTTCACAGGGAATTGAGCTCACCTTCCAGCCTCATCCGCAAGTCGCACGTTGACTGGAAGATGACTCCCGCAGACTCACTCTTGTGGAGATTTTCAAGCGGCAACGGTTCTGATTTTTGCCGCCGAACCAGGACATAAACCCGCCGTTGTGCGGGCATCCCAATTCGTAGCACCCCTGTGAAGGAGCACCATGGCCGAGGCCACCAGGAAATCCGTTATCACCGCCGCCCCGAGCGCCGGACAAGCCGCCTCCCCGAACGCAGCCCAGACCGTCTCGAAGACCCAGCCGGCCCTGCGCTTCGAGCGCTTCTTCTCGAAGCCCACGGTTTCGCCCTACGACGAAGTTCAGTGGGAGCGCCGCACTGCCCTCATCACCGACGCCACAGGCAGGGCGATCTTCGAGCAGAAGGATGTCGAGGTGCCCATCGACTGGTCCATGACCGCGACCAACATCGTCGCCAGCAAGTATCTCCATGGCCAGCTCGACACGCCGCAGCGCGAAACCGGAGTTCGCCAGCTCATCGCCCGTGTCGCCGAGACCGTCCGCGACTGGGGCCTAGCCGGCGGATACTTCGCCACCGCTGAAGACGCCGCGATATTTCACGACGAACTCGTCCACTTGCTCGTGACGCAGAAGGTCGCCTTCAACTCACCCGTCTGGTTTAACGTGGGATGCGACCGCCTTGAGCCCGAGTCCGACGCCCAGAACTGGCACTGGAACGCGCATACCTGCGCCGTCGAGTTCTCCGTCACCGGCTACCGCACACCGCAGTGCTCCGCCTGCTTTATCAACGCGGTCGACGACTCGCTCGACTCCATCCTGACTCTGGCCAAGACCGAAGGCATGCTCTTCAAGTGGGGCTCGGGCACAGGCACGAACCTGTCTACCCTGCGCGGGTCAATGGAGCAATTGTCAGGTGGTGGCACCGCCTCCGGCCCGCTCAGCTTCATGCGCGGATTCGACGCCTTCGCCGGTGTCATCAAGTCCGGCGGCAAGACGCGCCGCGCCGCCAAGATGGTCATCCTTAACGTCGACCATCCCGACATCCTCGACTTCGTCGAGTGCAAGATGAAGGAAGAGGCCAAGGCCTGGGCTCTCATGCGCGAGGGCTACGATGGCTCTTCGGGCCCCGACTCGGAGGCCTACAGCTCCATCTTCTTCCAGAACGCGAATAACTCTGTTCGCGTCACCGACGAGTTCATGCGGGCGTTTGAGCGCGATGGCGAGTTCACCACGTACACTGTGAAGGACCACAAGCCGGTCGAGACGCGCAAGGCGCGCGAGATCATGCACAAGATCGCCGAAGCCACCTGGCAGTGCGGCGACCCCGGCATGCAGTACGACACCACCATCAACAAGTGGCACACGTCGAAGAACACGGCGCGCATCAACGCCTCCAATCCCTGCTCGGAGTACATGTTCCTCGACAACTCGGCCTGCAACCTGGCCAGTTTCAACCTGCTCAAATTCGTAACACCGTCAGGCACATTTGATATCGAGGCCTATCGTAACGCTATCGACATCATGATCACGGCCATGGATATCCTGGTCGATAACTCCGGATACCCCACCGAATCGATCGCCAAGAATTCGCACGACTACCGTCCGCTCGGCCTGGGATACGCCAACCTCGGCGCGCTGCTCATGTCGTTCGGGCTGCCTTACGACTCGGACGCCGGACGCGACTTCGCCGCCACCCTCACCGCTATCATGTGCGGCGAGGCGTACCTGCAGTCCTCGCGTATTGCGGAGAAGTGCCCGCCGCTCGCTTCCGCCACTTCGCTCACCGCCAGCGTCGATCACGAGGGCGGAGCCTGCCCCGGCTACTACGTCAACCGCGAGCCTTTCCTCGATGTCATCCGCATGCACCGCGCCGAAGTCAACAATATAGGCAAGTCGAAAACGAGTGCCGAGCCCTTTACCGCGCCCCAACTCGACGCCCTCATCGACGCCAGCCGCGATTGCTGGGACAAGGCTCTCGCCCACGGCGAGAAGCACGGCTACCGCAACTCACAGGTCACCGTCCTCGCGCCCACCGGCACCATCGGCTTCATGATGGATTGCGACACCACCGGCATCGAGCCCGATCTCGCGCTCGTGAAGTACAAGAAGCTCGTCGGCGGCGGCATGATCAAGATCGTTAACAACACCGTGCCCGCCGCTCTCTTCAAGCTCGGCTACAACAACGACGAGGTCGACGCCATCGTCAGCTACATCGACGCCACGGGAACCATTGAGGGCGCGCCCGGCATCAAGCCCGAGCACCTGGCCTGCTTCGATTGCTCCTTCAAACCCTCCAAGGGCACGCGCTCCATTCACTACATGGGCCACATCAAGATGATGGCCGCCGCGCAGCCATTCCTCTCCGGAGCCATCTCGAAGACCGTCAACCTGCCCCACGACTGCACCATCGACGACATCGCCGAGGCTTACCTCGAGTCATGGCGTCAGGGGCTGAAGGCCGTCGCCATCTATCGCGACGGATCGAAGGGCGCGCAGCCGCTCAACGTCTCCGACGGCAAGGGAGCCAAGGCGATCAAGGGCGCGGCAGCCGATGAGACTGTAAATGCCGCTGCGGACCGCGTCCTTGCTGCGCTCTCCGCCGGCAAGACCGCGCCGGAAGCGGACGTGAAAACCCTCGAAGGCAAGATCTCCGAGAAGATCGAGGTCACGGCGAAGTCCGTCCTCGACGCCACTAGCGCTTTCACCACCGTGCTTGGCTCAATCACGCGAAGCACTCCGCCGTCCGCGCAGGACCAGGACCATAGCGCTCCACCGCGCGCCGTGCGTCATCGCCTGCCCGAAGAGCGCGCCTCGCTCACCCACAAATTCGGCATCGCCGGACATGAGGGCTACATCACCGTCGGTCTCTACCCCAACGGGCAGCCCGGCGAAATCTTCATCAAGATGGCCAAGGAAGGCTCGACCGTCTCCGGCCTCATGGACAGTTTCGCCACTGCCGTCTCGCTCGCCCTGCAGCACGGAGTCCCGCTCAAAGTCCTGTGTGAGAAGTTCGCGCACTCCCGCTTCGAGCCCTCCGGCTGGACCGGCAACGAACACATCGGCTACGCCAAGTCCATTATGGATTACATCTTCCGCTGGCTCCAACTGCGCTTCCTCTCCGGCCAGCAGCTCTCGCTCTTCGCCGGACTAGCAGGCCCGGCGGCCAATCTTGAAGCCGCTTCCTCTCAGGGTGTCATTCTGAGCGAAGCCGCAGACGAGGCGAGGAATCCATACGATGTATCGAGCGCCACAGGTTCCGGTAGCTTTCAGCCAAAGGGCATGGGCTACACCAGCGCACCGCAGGGAGGAATCCTGCCCGAGCTCGGAGCCGTCAGCCAATCCCGCAGCGAGCTCCACATGGAGGACCGAGGCATCTACCACGCCTCCGACGCCATGAAAGGCCTCTACGACATGGGCGACGCCCCCAGCTGCCATACCTGCGGGGCCATCATGGTCCGCAATGGAAGCTGCTACCGCTGCATGAGCTGCGGCAGCACCAGCGGCTGCAGCTAGAAACGCTAGCGGCGGCAGGAGTTGTTGTTGTGTGGGTGGGTTCACGCATAAGCCTGAATTTGTACCCCATTGAATTCGAGACCCCATAAGGCTGAATCCGACACCACCACGCACTCAAATCGCCAAGGTCGCGCACTGTAGAAATCGGAGACGGCAAGGTGGGATCCGCGCTTGTCAGGGCGCGCGCTGCACATCTGCGCAATCAGTCCTTCCGCCGGACCGGATGTGCGGACAATCCAACCGGGCTGAAACCACCTGTCTGGCCTCCATTTGTGCTGCAGGAACATACGTGGTTTGCTCGCCGGTCACCCGTTACGGAAACGAGGCTCTGCAGGAACAGATTCGCTCGATCTCAATCTAGCTAGAAGTGAAATTTACGCCGATCGCAGATTAGAACCGATAACCCGGCTTGAGTTCGCAACGATACACCGTGGTCTTCTCTTTATCCGTGTCAGTCCGGACTGTACAAGTGGCCCAGCTCAAATTGAGGTCCGGACTCAGAGGGAACACGATGGGAGAGCCGTCGATCTCGGCCTCAAGACTCACACCTTCCTCGGTTGGTGGGAGCGTGAAGTTGAGCGTCCGGTCAAAGATGACAGGATATGACTCGCGGACATTGGAAATGATCGAATTACGAAAAACCTCAGCCTCGATCAAAAACGTAGCCGTATCCGACCAGTTCAAGGCCGAAACGTGGATGTTGCGCCCGCCGTGAACAAATCCACTTGAGTCAATACGTGTAAATGGGCACGGCCCTGCAATGCAGGTGGCTCTTACATTGCCGAATGTATTGTCCGGTCCGGCATCCATCGACGCCGATGCAGAAGATGCCTTCCACAGGCCATCCGGCGAACATCGGGCCTGGTGGTTGCAGGGCACATTCGCCTTATTGACAACCTGAAAGACTTTGACTGCGCTTCCCACATTCGTGTTTTCACGGGAATTGAGGGTATATCTCACGCGGACGTTGGAGACCACCGTCTCTCGAAGCCCGGATGCAGCGACGCTCTTGAGCGGGATCGGAATCATTGCAGCAACGTATAACTCGGGGGGCGTCTTTAATCTTCCGGTTTGCACCGTCAAGTTAAGGGGCTCGTAATTCGGGTATCGAAAGCTCAGAGTGAGAGGGTTTTCGGACAATACGTTTTTTTGCCAGACGAGTTTGAAATATCCCGAAGCTTCGGAGCGAGTCTCGATGGTCTTCACGCCATCTGTCAGTGTGATCGCTACATCGGCTATCGGCCGCTGTTTGTCGGGGTCAGCATCCTGCCGAATCACTGCGCCTTGAACCGGTATTTCCTGTCGGACGGAAATCGATCTCCGGTGCAGGTACAGCAGTAGCAGAATGAGCAAGACGGTGGAGACCGCCGCGATGATCGTCCAGATGTGCTTCTTTCGCATTATTCACCGCTGATCAGCAGTGGACCCATAATTTGGAATACACCCTGCACGGACCGCTCTTACCAAACATCCTTGCATATTATTCAATATAAAGTGTTAATTAGAATGAGTTTCTCCGCAAGTCTCCGGACGGACTGAATGAGCATGAATGGCAGCGCAGACGAACTTGGTGGAAGAACCGAAGCGCAAATCCGCAGAATAGTCGATAGACAGCAGAAGCCCAATTCCAGGCGTGAACTGCTGCGTCGAATGGCGGGCGCCTCCCTTGGCATCCCGTTATGGAAAGCGCTTCCTGTGTGGGCACTGGCAGCGCAACAGCAGAGAGAATCGGCGCCGGTGAGTTCGCCGACGGGGCTTTCACCTGAGGACGATAAGTTTTTGGACGATCTTGAACGTGCCAATTTCCTCTTCTTCTGGGAGCAAGCTAATCCAGAGACTGGATTGATCAAAGACCGCTGCAATGTGCGCACAACGGACACCACGGTGGCTGCAAGCATCGCGTCCACTGGTTTCGGTCTGACAGCAATCTGCATTGCGGAGAAACGCGGGTTTATCTCCCACGAGGACGCACGTCTGCGGGTCATCAAAACTCTGGATTTCATCTGGAAGAAGTTGCCCACGCATCGCGGATTTTTCTTTCATTTTGCCAACATGAATACCGGCGAGCGGATGTGGGATTCTGAGGTCTCCTCCATCGATACCGCGATCTTGCTTTGCGGCATCCTGACCTGCCGCCAGCACTTTCGGGATCGAGACATTTTCCAACTTTCACACGCAATTTTTGACCGTGTGGATTGGTCCTGGATATCAGAAGACATCGCGCTGTTGTCTATGGGATGGACGCCTGAGATGGGCTTCCTGCCATCCAAATGGAACGACTACAGCGAATTGATGATGATCTATCTGCTCGGGATGGGTTCTTCCTCTCACCCCCTGAAGCCCGACACGTGGTTCGCATGGAAACGGACAACCTTCGAATATGACGGGATGCGCTACATTGGCTCCTTTGCCCCGCTCTTTGTAAATCAATTCTCCCAGGCATGGTTCGACTTCCGGCACAAGCGCGATAAATACGCTGATTACTTTCAGAACTCAGTCATCGCCACGGAGGTTCACCGCCTCTTTTGTGTAGGACTGGCCAGGAACTTCCCCGATTACAGTGACGATCTCTGGGGCATCACTGCATCTGACTCCGAAAACGGCTATGTGGTCTGGGGCGGCCCACCGGCCACGGGTCCTATCGACGGGACCGTAGTCCCCGCAGCAACTGGAGGCTCGCTGCCGTTTCTGCCCGAGGCTACCATGCGTGTTCTGAAGAATATCAAAGCTCGTTATCCGCAAGCCTGGAGCCGCTACGGGTTCGTCGATGCCTTCAATCCGTTGAAACAATGGTATGACAAAGACGTTATCGGTATCGACACCGGAATCACCATGCTCATGGCGGAAAATGTACGCACTTCCTTTGTATGGGAAACCTTCATGAAGAATCCCGAGGCACAACGTGGAATGGCTAAGGCAGGCTTCACAAGCTATAACCCAGCTGTTCCATCCACTTAATCGGTTGTCGGCAAATCGCCGTCATATCTCATCGAGGATAATCCTGGGATCGGTGACTTCCCTGAACAGATCTTCTTCCAGATGCCAGTGTTGCGGGACCCATCGACACTCCGCTCTCTACTTCGTCACCCGCACCGAAACGACTCAGGAGAGTTCGTCTCCCGCAAACTGGATTTACCTCGCCTCTATCTTGCAGCGCTATATAGACTCCCTGAAGAACGAGACGATGAACTAGCCGCAATGACTAAGCCGGCGACCGGCGAGAGATCGATCTATCGCGCGACCCGCACCCGCAGCACGGTGGACTTGTCCGGCAGCGACACGTGACGTTCATCTCCGTTGAGGCGGCGGGACGGTATCCATTGCTCGCCTTGAAAAGTGCCCTCCTCAATGGAGATGAGCTGTGCGTCGCGCAGTGGTCCATCTGTCTCGCGGAACGTCACATCGAACCCAGTGCCCATGATGACGAAATCGTCCGGCGCGAGTTCGATGATCATGCCGCAGGCTCTACCTTTTACCGGGTCGAAGGTAGCGGTGAAATCGATGTTCGCGGCCAGCCGCTCGCCGACCCGGATCGACTCTTTCCAGTCTTCTCCATTTGCAAGTCCCTGCAGGATAGGGTGAAGCTTGCCCGTGTATTGGTAGTGAACGATCAGCGGCAGCAGAGGACGCAGCACGCGATAAGTATCCTCAAAGCCGGCGCCGATCGCAGCACCGGTCGGACTCCTTTGGACATCGTCAATCCCGAAAGGGCTGAAGCCGATCCCGTTGAAGTCGCCGAACGTGGTGTAGGCAAAGCCCACATAGTAAGGATTGAAATTCGTCTCCGGAACGAAGAGTGGGTTATCCGGCCTGGTGTACTGCGCGGCGACATCGTAGAACTTTGGATAGTAGATATCCGGCGCCAGGATGTCGATGGCTGGCGCGGCCGCTTTCCAGATGTCGAAGACATTCACCGTTGCGCCACCGCTCGGCCATCGGCCTGCGCGCTCAACGCCCTCGATCAGCCAGACATTCACATACATGGGCAGCGGGTATTCATGCTTGCCGGCAGCTGCAACCGTATTGACGTAATTCGAGACCAGCCATGCGCTGAATGATTCCGGCGCCAGTTCCCCAAAGACCTGCTTCCAATTGCCCGACTTCGGCGATTTGTCCCATACCCTGATCATCGGGGCAGAGAGCTGGCGGCCATGGCTCTCCAGAAAGCTGAGCAACTCCTTCGGCACTCGCGCATCGAAGAGGCGATTAGCGGCTTCGGAATAGTCCCGGTCAGTTCCGAGTAGTCCCGGCTCGTTCTCCACCTGAACCATAAGAACGGTGCGATCTGCTTCATCGACACTCTTCACGTGCTGCAGCAGCGCAGCGAAGGCTCGCGCGTCGGCGTCCATGGCGGCGCGACAAAGCGGAGAGATAATCTCCGTCTCCTCGCCTCGCGAGCCCAGCACGCGCGTATATTTCTGCTTGTCGCGCTTCACCCACTCGGGCACGTAGTGGCTCTCGCCGTTTTTCCAGGTGCCGAACCACAGCAGCACGAGGTGCAGGTCGCGCTTCCGCGCTGCCTGGATCGCGCGATCCACCAGGCGAAAATCGAATTGCCCAGGCTTCGGCTCAATGGCTTCCCAGTAAATGGGCACCTCCGCCGTATTGGCGTGCCAGCCGGCAAGTACATCCAGCGCTTTATCGAGGTCATCCGCATTGGAAGTCGTTGAATTGTGAATCTGGCCACTCAGCATCAGGTAAGGGCTGCCATCGACCATCAAGCGAAAAGTCTCGCCCGTCTTCTCGATGCTGGGAATAGGTTTGGAGACGGATTGCGCGATGCCCGCGGCCGGCATCACGAGAAAAACGAGCAGGTTGCAAAGGCGAGCGGCTGTACGGAGGGACGCGTTCATATGATGTCACCGACGGTAATTTTGGGAGAGAATCGCCACATCTGTGGCTCTCACGAATTTGCAGTTCTCTTTGCCCCGGTTCTACAATAACATGAGCAAAGCTCATGTTGCGCCACGCGTGATTTTCAGGCCCACTTTGAGTTGATACCTGACAGGTACGCGCCAATGCTCGTCGAACGGATCGCATCGTGCTGAGAAATATCTTGCCGCATAAGCGGGACAGGATGATTCTGTTTCCTGCAGCCGGGTCGCAGCTCATCGTTACTACAGCCCTCTTCCTTATGCCTACGCTGATCGATACCCTCCAGGTCGCTGGCATATTTTCCGCTCGGGGCGCTGGACTGCTCCTGAGCATGGAATTGGCCGTATCGGCGCTGACCACACTCGGCCTTTCGGCATGGTTTCGCACGGAACACCCGCGCGCCTGGGCGCTATCGGGAGGTTTGCTCACAATTGGCGGCACCGCGCTCACCCTGCTCGCGCCATCGCCTTCGCTGTTCTTTGTATCCCGCCTCATCGCAGGCATTGGAGCAGGCATAGTGGCCGCCAATGCAACCAGCGTGCTGTCACGCGGAATCGACCGCGAGAAGATCATCGCTATCCTGACGATGATCTCGATCGTCAATGCCGCGCTTTGGCTTGTCGTCATGCCTTACAGCGTCGATCGTTTCGGATACCGTGGCGCATATGCCTGTATTCTGCTTATCTGTCTCGCCGGGACATGCCTGCTGGCACGTCTGCCCTCATCCCCCGCGCGGCAGCAAGTTAGCAGGCAATCATCGCGGTCGCCTCTTTCGTCGGCCGCCGCGCTGGTCGTGCTCGCGATCTTCCTCACACAACTGGGTCAGGGAGCATTCTGGAGCCTCGAAGATTCCTTCGGCAGGCGTGCCGGTTTCAGCAGTCACGGAATCGGGGTCCTGCTTTCGGCTGCCACGCTCCTGCTGTTACTCGGCGCGATGGGAGCGGCGTGGGCGGGCGATCGTTTCGGCCGATTTCCTTCCATGCAGTCGCTCATTCTGGTCAATGCCGTGTCGATCGTCTTAATAAGCACTGTGGCGGTTCATTGGGTCTTCATTGCGGCGAATGTTCTGCAAGCGGTCACTAATCTCTCCTCTCTCATTTATCAACTCGGACTATCGGCGAGCCTGGACCACACCGGACGGCTGGTTGCGGCAGCTACAGGTCTCGTAACCCTCGGCAACGGACTCGGTCCGAGCCTGTCGACCAGCCTGAGCGCGGCCTTTGGTGCGTCATCGGTTGGAATCGTCGTCCTCACATTCAACATTTTGGCGTTGATCGCATATAGCGCGATCAGATTTCGTTACGCTGGAGAGTCGCGCGTTTCGGCTTACCTGACGTGACCGTTCTCTTTCGCCTGCGTGCGAACATCCAAAAGCGGAGAGGCGCTCGAACGCAATGAATCCGATGACGATCAAAACAGAAACAGCCGCCATCACTCCGGAGGCCCGGCTTGAAAAATTGCGGAAAGCCGTCGACGAAGGCGCGCATCGCACGCTCTCCTGGCGGCTGGCTCAGCTCGACGGAGTGTTGCGTTTCGTCTCCGATCACGAAGATGCGATGCTGGCAGCGCTCAAAGCCGATCTCGGCCGCTGCGCTACTGAGGCGCGGGTTGCAGACACTCTAATGGTGCGTTCTGAGGTACGGCTGATACGGCGCAATCTGCGGCGCTGGCTGCAACCCCGCCGTGTCCATACTCCGATTGCTGCGCAGCCCGGAAAAAGCTGGGTACAGCAGGAGCCGTTCGGCCTAGCGCTGATTCTTGGGACCTGGAATTATCCTTTTCAGCAAATTCTCATACCGCTTGCCGGCGCGCTTGCGGCCGGAAACGCCGCGGTCGTGAAATTGTCTGAGGTCGCGCCGCACTCCGCTTCGCTGATGGCCAGATATCTGGAGCATTATGTCGATCCGACTTCGGTTATCGTGTTCACCGGAGGTCCGGAAACCGCATCGCGGCTCCTTGGATGCCGATTCGACAAGATCTTCTATACCGGCTCCAGCCGTGTGGGCCGGATCGTAATGAAGGCGGCGGCTGAGAACTTGACGCCGGTGACGCTCGAGCTCGGCGGGAAGAATCCCGCAATCGTCGCATCGGATGCACCACTTGAAGTAACCGCCCGCCGCATTGTCTGGGGCCGCTTTATGAATGCCGGCCAGATTTGCGTAGCCCCGGATTATGTCCTCGTCCCGGAGCACATGCGACTCGCGTTGATCGACTCCTTACGCCGGGCAATTCTGCGATTTTATGGACCCGATCCGCATCGCAGCGAGTCCTACGGGCGCATCGTAAACGAGCAGCATTTTTCAAGGCTCCTTGCGCTCATGCGGGACGGCAGGGTTGCGATCGGAGGCAACACAGATGCAACGGACCGGTACATTGCGCCAACCGTGCTCACCGATTTGCCGGCTGGCGCAGCTGTCCTGCAGGAAGAAATCTTCGGTCCGATTTTGCCGGTTGTTGGGTACCAGACAATTGAAGAAGCCCTGGCATTCATCAGGGCGAGGCCCAAACCTCTGGCGCTTTATCTCTTTACGAAAAATCGCTCGCTGCAAAGACGATCAATTCGCGACATAAGCTCCGGCAGCGTCGTAATAAATGACGTAATAGTCAATCAGATCGTGCCCGGCCTGCCGTTCGGCGGAGTCGGCAATAGCGGGATGGGGGCCTTCCACGGCCGTTACACCTTCGATGCGTTTTCCCATTCCAAAGCGGTAGTGCACCGTGAATTATGGGGCGATCTCGACGTGCGCTATCCGCCGTTCAGCAACAGGAAGGATCGGCTTCTGCAGTGGCTCCTCTCCTAGCGTTTGCTCCGGAGAGTTGTCTGAGTAGGCGGCGTCTTTTTCCTCGCAGAAGACGAGGCGGCGCGTCTGCCTTTTTCCATCGTCGCCGGCTCAAGAAGCAGAAAGAGAGCTGATTTCAACGAGAGTAAGACGCGAGCACGGTGTGGTTCCGGCAGAGTCAGAGCAAGACGAGTGGTAGCGCTGGCCGCTTCGATAGCAATCAGGACGCGGTCATAAACAATCCCGGGATCGATCCCGGGATGCATCTCCTGCAGCGCATCGGCAATTACCCGCGCATTCTGAAGCGTGTCTTCCACATTGAGCGCGCGCAGTTCCATCGATGCTGTCACGCAACTCCATATCTCGATAAAAGCAGGATTGGATGACTGCAGCTCTGCCATCTTGTCGATGATGATGTCATTAAGATGTTGCGAGTCATTCCGGCCATTTCTCAGCGCGTCGCGAATCCCCGTCGCCAGCGTCTCCGCAATGGTCGATGTATAACGGGTCCACATCTCCCGCACAATGGCCAGCTTCATCGGGAAGTATTGATACACCGTCGCGATAGGCATCCTGGCCTCTCGCGCAATCTCACGCATGGAGACGTTTTCATATCCACGCGCGGCAAAGAGGCTGAGTGCGGTTTTGAGCACGGCTTCAAAGCGAGCCTGACTGCGTTCCTGTCGAGGTACCCTCTTTATGAGAGTCCTGTTCTCCACCTCAAGCATCGTTGTCCCCCACCTGTCTTTCATCTGTTCACAGCTATGAGGTTAGTGCAATTGGACCTTAAACCTGTGTATTGTTCCGATACTGACCATACACTATCTTGTTTTGAGAAAAAGAGAGGCCGATCGAACCGGAAATGGCATTTAGACGTCGCTTTCTTGAGCATAGGCCGATTCAGGGCCTGTTCAACTACGTTCAAAAGGCAATCATCTCCGGTTTGACAGAACATGACTAATGCTCATATTATCAGAGGACTAATAGACAGCGGGCAGCGCAAGCATCAGGGCCATCCACCTCACCGGGAGAGATGAGCGCACAAGGCAGGAAAGGCCATAATGGCTACACGTCACAACCAATTTGTATTGGCCGTAGACTTGGGAACCTCCGGCTGCAAGTGCGCCCTCGTGGGCTTCGACGAGATCGTTCATAAGTGGGCGTTCTCTCCCGTTCCGCTTCACATCGTGGACACCGTAGGCGCCGAACAGGATCCTGAGGATTGGTGGAATGCTTTTCTTGCCGCGGCTCGGGAACTGATCGCGACACTGGGCGACGACAATGGAGAGATTGCCGCCATTTGCTGCTCCTGCCAGGGCGAGTGCACGGTTCCTGTCGATCGAACCGGGCGGCCGCTTCATCGGGCGATGTCGTGGATCGACATGCGCGGCGCGGAGGCCATTCGCCGTAGATCGAAAGGCCGGGCATTCTCAGTGGCCGGTTACGATCCCTTCAAATTGGCGCATTGGATCCGGCGCGCTGGCGGGGCGCCGGCTCTTTCCGGTAAAGATCCTGCCGGGCACATGGCTTTCATCCAGGAAGCATGGCCCGAGATCTACGACAAAACCTATAAATTCCTGAACGCTCTCGACTACATGAACTTGCGCCTTACAGGCCGGTTTGTTGCGACGGTGGACTCCATTTTGACGTCATGGGTGACGGACAATCGCGATCCAAACAATATCCGGTATGACAAGAAGCTGATCGCCCAATCCGGCATAGCCCCGGAAAAATTGCCGGACATTGTGCAATGTACTGACGTGCTCGGCCCCTTATGGTCTTCGGCCGCCCGGGAATTAGGGCTCCCGGCGAATACGCCTGTGGTTGCAGGCGCCGTGGACAATTCGGCAGCGGCTATTGGATCTGGAGCAGTTCGCGACGGAGAAGCTCACCTCTATATCGGCACATCCTCTTGGATTGGCGCTCACGTTCCTCGCAAAAAGACAGATATATCCGCGCAAATCGCAGCTGTGCCGTGCGCTATCAAGGGGCGCTATCTGGCGGTTGCCCTGCAGTCGTCGGCCGGCTCGAATCTTCGATTTCTCTCCGACAAAATCCTTTTCCATCAGGACGAGCTGGCCGCGCCACGGCCTGCAGACATTGATCCCGCTCTGGATAGAATCGCCGCGTCTGTTCCTGCCGGCGCCCGGGGCTTGCTTTACATGCCCTGGCTTTGCGGTGAACGCAGCCCGGTCGACGAGCCCAGTTTGCGGGCCGGCCTGTTGAACATGTCCCTGCAGCACACGCGCGAAGACATCATCCGCGCATTCCTGGAAGGTGTGGCGCTGAACACCCGCCGGATGGTTGGCCCAGTCGGCCGCTTTCTTGGCAAGCCCCTGCATCAGATCACGCTGGTTGGTGGAGGAGCCTCTTCCGATGTGTGGTGCCAGATATTCGCCGACGTGCTCAATCTTCCGGTTCAGCAAATGGAAGCACCGATTCAGGCGAATGCCGTAGGAGCCGCGCTGATCGGCGGCGTAGGAATCGGCAACCTGTCTTATGACGACATCCCCGGTCTGACACGCATTCGCCACACTTACCTGCCCGACCCCTCAAGGAAAAGCGTTTACGACGAGGCATTTGAGAATTTCATCTTTGCCTGGCGGCGCCTCGCGCCCTTGTATCGCAGGCTAAACCCGATGAATGGAGCGGGCCTATGAACTTCGATCGGGTGCGCAGTGAAGTTGTCTCAACTTGTCTGTCTTTGGCCGACAAGGGATATCTTGCCGGAACCGGAGGGAACGTCGCCTGCCGTATTGACGACGAGCATTTCGCTGTCACTCCCTCGGCAACCGATTATTACGCGATGCGCCCGGAGGATATCTGCGTGCTTCGCCTCGACAACCTTGTGCAGGTCGCGGGAAATCATCGGCCTTCTGTCGAGCACCGTTTGCACGCCAATGTTCTGCGCCTTCGCCGCGACTGCGACGCCAGCATTCACACCCATCAGCCCATTGCCAGCGCTTATACCCTGCTCGGGCGCGAGCTTGAAATTCAAGATCCGCGTCACTGGGCCTTTCTCGGATCAACCGCTGCCTTCGTTTCCTATGCGCCTTCGGGCACAACCTGGCTGGCGTCGAAACTGCGGAAGAAGATCCGGCCGGATATTAATGCCTATCTCCTACAAAACCACGGTGTGGTTTGCTGCGGCCCGACACTGGACGAGACAGTGAAAATGGGCGAGGTCCTGGAGACGGCCTGCATCGCCTTCTTCCACGACGCGATCAGCACTCATATCTCGGCGGGTTGTGAACCCGCGTCATCAAAGGTTCTCACACTACTACTTGCCGCTACCCCTGAAATGGAGCACGTTCAATGACTGTCGCTGCCGTCAACTCGCCACTCGTTAACGAGAGTGCTCCGGAGAACTCATACGGCATCTCCGAATGGCCGGACATGGACGACATCTATGAGCGCCTTGCCGCACTCATCCGGCAGCCAGTCCGTCCCATTCGCCGCGAAAACATGGAGACCGTGCTCAACTATTTCCACGAGAAATGCACGCGCTCGCAACGGCTTTCCGAACAAGCGGCGCGATTCATTCCCGGCGGCGTCCAGCACAACCTGGCCTTTAACTATCCGTTCCCGTTGTCCATCACGGAAGCAAGCGGCGCCTATCTCACCGACGCAGACGGGAACCGCTACATCGACTTTCTTAAGGCCGGCGGCCCGATCCTGCTCGGTTCCAACGATGACACTGTTCGGCAGCAAGTGCACTCGCTGCTTGAGTCCTGCGGTCCGGTCACCGGCCTCCTGCATGAGTATGAAGTCAAACTCGCCGAACTGGTGTGCCAGTCCATGCCCGCGATTGAAATGTTCAGAATGCTGGGCTCCGGAACCGAGGCCGTGATGGCGGCGCTCCGTTTGGCGCGCGCGTACACTGGCCGCAAATGGGTGATCAAGATCGGCGGAGCGTATCACGGCTGGAGTGACCAGATGGTCTACGGCATGCGGATTCCCGGCACCGGCCGACGAGAGGCCGTCGGTATACCCAAGGCGTCCACCGCCTATATTCAGGAGCGATTCCCGAATGATCTCGATGCGCTCCGCCGAACCCTATGGCTCAACCGCCTGCGTGGCGGAACCGCCGCCATCATCGTCGAACCCCTCGGACCAGAGAGCGGCACGCGTCCTGTCCAGCGCGACTTCAATCGTGAACTTCAGGCTCTCTGCCGCGAATTTGGAGCCCTGCTTATCTTCGACGAAGTCGTCACTGGATTCCGCGTGGGCATGGGCGGAGCGCAAGGCTACTTCGGAGTAAAGCCCGACATCACCGTTCTGGGAAAATGCCTGACGGGTGGTTATCCCATGGCCGGCGGCATCGGTGGACGGCGCGATGTGATGATGCTGCTCGCCGGCGGCATCGGAACTACCTCAAAGCGCGCTTTTGTCGGAGGCACCCTGTCTGCCAATCCGCTCTCTTGCGCTGCAGGCTATTTCGCCATTCAGGAGATGCGGCGAATCGACGCCGCGGTGAAGGCCGGCCGCGCCGGAGACCGCCTGCGAAAAGGCCTGGATGAAATCATCGATCGCCTTGGCTTGCCCTACGTTGCATATAACTTCGGTTCGATCGTTCATCTGCAGACCTCGGGAGTCATGCTCATGAGCATGCGCAATCCCCTCAAGGTGATGAAAGAGGCTGGCCCTCGCAAACACCTGATGGAAGAGATGGGGGCCGCGTTCAGTGCGCACGGAATCATAACTCTCGCTGGGAGCCGTATCTACACTGGTCTCGCCGACACTGATGCAGTCGTTGACGATGCCCTCAACCGCTTCGAAGACGTATTGAAGCTCGTTTAAGGAGAGAGGGCGACAGTGCAGTGGACACAACTTGAATCGCAATTGCTGGAGGGATGCCGCCGTCTTGCCAGGAAAGGCTTCCTGAGCACCCCTGCGGACAGCTTCTCGTTGCGAATCCCCGGACACATGGAAATGATCCTGGTAGCCGGCTCTGATGACTGGGAACGGATCACTTCCAGCGATCTCCGTGCACTCCCCTTTTCTGCACACGACGATTCGGGCAAGCTCCATGCGTGGATCTACCAGGACCGTGCCGACGTTGGCGCTGTGGCGCTTTCCAGCTCAGAAGGCACGCGTTTGCTTGCAAGCCACGGCGGCGCGTTGCCGCCCATATTTGATGAGCAAGTGAGGCATATCGGCCGGCCCAGCAAGCCATTGCGTGAGGAGCCAGACCGCGACGAAATCAGAAGAGCCTTCAGCTGGGGAACTAATGTCGCGCTGCTCGGAGATCGGTTGCTGTGCCTGGGGATGACCTGTGATCGTGTTCTCTTCAATACCGAACTCTTCGAGAAGTGCGCTCAGGCATATGTGATCGCCAGAGCAAGCGGCAGCAGCATCACTTTCATTCCGTCGTGGGTTCAGATGATCGCCAATCATCGCCTGCTTAAAGACGAACGCCGCGCCGCTCTTAGTTACAGCAAAGGCCGTGTCCCTGAAGATCTCCACTCCTATTGACGCCAGTACGGCAATTGTCTTCGCCAACTGATTACCTGAGTCATGCTCACCTCCAATGGCCGCTTTCCGGATACGCGAGCAGGCAAAATAGGCACCTGATTCAGATTGGCCTAGGAAATATTCAACAGGTGTCCTTTTTTTTGCTCTTGTCAACATGAGCATCGCTCATGTAATCTTTGTTCACATTCAAGCCATAGCCGAAAAGGCGTAAATCGCCGGCGTTAGGGAGGGGTGAGCCATGCGCTCTCTCGTTCGTTGTTGTGTCAGTTTTTCCTTATTCGCGTTTTTGAGCACGATCCCGCTCACGGCGCAATCCACACAATCCGCCATCCTTGGCACCGTCAAAGACGCGAGCGGCGCCGTCATTCCCGCCGCGCGGGTTGTCATCACTGATCTGGATAAGGGAAATCTGGCGAGATATGCCACCGATGCCGCCGGCAATTTCCAGGCTCAGGACCTGACGCCGGGCAAGTACCGCCTCCAGGTATCGAAGGCTGGCTTTCAAAGCAGGCTGATCGACGAGGTCGGCCTGAGCGCCCGCCAACAGCTGCATCTCGATGTTGTGCTTTCCGTGGGCGCTACCCAGCAGGAAATCACCGTCGACGCGAGCACTGCGGGCGCAATCGAGACGGAGACGCCATCTATCGCTTCGACATTGAATGAGCAGAATGTGCTGAGCCTGCCTGCCAACTATCGCGCGAGCGGCAGCACAAGTCCTCTGAATCTCATCCAGGCGCTTCCTGGTGTGCAGCCCGACACCGGCCCCGGCACCACCACTCCTACCGCCAATGGAACCCCGACGATTAATTTTTCAGTGCAGGGCGGCGCACCATTCCAGACAGAAACTTCTGTCGATGGTATTTCCACCCAGAACGTCAGAAATAACACGCCGCTTTCCGACGCCTTTCCATCGGCTGAATCGATAGCCGAAATCCGTGTTGAAGGCGTCAGCAACAATGCCGAATTCGGGCAGGCTGGAGAGGTCACAACCGTGACCAAGAGCGGAACCAATCAACTGCACGGATCCCTTTTCTGGTACTTCCAGAATCGCGCCCTCGATGCCACAGCCTACGGTACACCTGTGAACGCTGCCGGAAACCCGGAACGGCCGGAGAAAATCGGCAATGACTTCGGACTCAGCGCTGGCGGTCCTCTCATCATTCCTCATCTCTACAACGGAACCAATAAGACCTTCTTCTTCGGAGCCTACGAAGGGTTTCGCTTTCCCCGGCAAACCACTATTCAGGACCTGGTGCCCACCCAGCTGATGCAGCAGGGGAATTTCAGTCAGGAAGTGCCTGCCGGTCAACTGTTTGATCCCTTCACAGGAGGGTTTTACCCGAATAACACCATCAACCCGGTCAACCCTTCTGGCCAACCCTTTCTGGGGTTTTTCCCTCTGCCGAATGTCGGCAATTATCAGACCATTGCTGAAGCGGAAGCTGGCGCCGGTTACAACTACGCTGCCAATCGCGACGCCGGCTATAACTCGAACCAGTTTGACGCCCGCGTCGACCATCGCTTCAATCAGAAATTGCAGGGCTTCGCAAGATACACCTTCAAGGACCTGACTCTACTCACTCCTCAGGACCTGAACGTCCAGTCGATTACCAACTTTGATAATTACCGCATCCTTGCGAGTTCGCTGGTCTATGCGTTTACTCCCTCTCTGCTGAATGAATTTCGTTTCGGCTTTACCTCCGAACAAAACGGCATTCGCAACGCCCTCAACGGAGGGCCCTATACGAATGCCGCGGGATTTGAGCCGATCGGTCCCACCTATCCTGTGAATGGCGTGACGGCGCTTTACTTCCCCAACCTCACCTCGCTTGAAGCCGGCAATATCAATCAGACATCGCAGAGCCATTTGTTCCAGTACACCGACAATCTCACCTGGAGCAAGGGCGTGCACACCATAAAGTTCGGCGGTGACATCCGCAGCCTCCAGTCTCTGACCACGCTGGGATCTTACGGACTGAACAATGTTTCGGTCTTCGCATTCACCGGGCAAATCACCGGCAATCAGTTCGCGGACTATCTCGCCGGCGTTCCAGTCGAGACGCAGTATTACACCCTGACCCCTCAAAACGACGGAAAGTCGGTGTATTACGGCTTCTTTGCGCAGGATGAGTGGAAGGCCATGCCGAATCTGACCATTTCCTACGGCCTGCGCTACGAATACCACCCCGCATATCACGATCAGGATGGGGCAATCGGTAACTTCGACCCCAGCACTCCGGGGACCGGCTCGGTCATTTATCCCAACGGCCATCAGAATCTGCTCGATTCATCGTTTCTGGCCAATTTCGACGCGTGCGGATACGGCCCGTCTTCCACTCCCTACGCGAGCTGCACTCCGGTGCTCTCCAACAGCCAGGCTCATCTGCCGAGCAGCCTGCGCAAGTCGCAAAAGGATCGTATCCTGCCTCGCTTCGGATTCTCCTGGCGCCCCTACAACAATGACAAAACCGCTGTGCGCGGGGGCTTTGGCGTTTACAACACGACATTGTTGGGCAGCATCTTCTTTGCTCTAACCGACACGCTGCAGGCGGCGAGTCTTACCTATATAAACTCAGCAACTCCTACCGGTCTTGCTTACGCGTGGCCGCAGACAAGCCCTGGATCCGGATCCAACACGCCCGTTTACGGTACTGCCGCCTTCAACACCTCCAACCAGATCAATTGGAAAGACCCCTACTCCATGCAGTGGAATCTCTCCGTCGATCACGAATTTTCGGGAAACATTGGTGCGCGCATTACCTATATCGGCATGAAGACGGACCAACTCGTCTGGGGACCGAACCTCAACGATATGTCCTACTCGACCACCACGCCCGCCCAGTTGCGGCCTCTCACCGATCGCCCGTTCCCCAATTGGGGTACAGTGAACGCTCACAATCCTGGCGCCCAGGCAACCTATGACGCGCTGCAATTGGAAGCCAACCATCGCTTCCAGCATGGCTTCACCTTCGAATCCGCATACACGTGGGCCAAAAACCTCGCCGATAATCAGGGACCGCAGGCTACCGGCTTCGCCGGGGAAAACGGCGGCAATGTCGGACAGGTCTCTACCTATGCCTACAACCGTCAGCTTGATTACGGAAACGTCTATGGCACGCGTCGTCAACGCTGGATCAACACCGGTGTCTACCAGCTTCCATTCGGGCAGGGGGGCAAGTTCGCCACGGACCTCAATCGTTTTGAGAACGCGCTCGTGAGCGGATGGCAATTGAGCAGTATCTTTCTCCTGCAGACCGGACCATATCTGAACGCATATATTCCCGGCAATGATGCCGACCCTTCCGGCACCGGCTCCGGAATTCTGTATGGGCGCGATCAGCATCCTGACGTGATCGGCAAGATTGTTCCCGCCCATCGCGGCAGAAATGAATGGGTCAATCCTGCCGCCTTCGCGTGCCCCAGCAATTCTGGCTACACCGCTGCTTCGTACGCGGGCAATCCCTGCAGCGTGGGCGTAACTTCAGCGCCAATCGGCCGCTTCGGCAGTGAAAGCGTGGGCGATATCGAGGGGCCGGGAACGGTGAACTGGTCGGCGGGACTCAGCAAGCAATTCGCAATTACAGACAACCTGCATTTGCGCACTGAAGCTACCTTCACCAACGTGCTGAATCACACAAATCTGAACGATCCACTCCTGGACATCACGAATCCCAACTTTGGAAAAATCACGACCGCTCGCGGATCGGATTTTGGCGGCAATCGCACCGGCCAGCTCTCGCTGCGACTTGAGTTCTAACGGAGTCACGATGCGTTGCCGAACGAGCAAGAAATCGCTGCTCGGGTGCAGGAGTACTACGAAGCTTCTGCGGCGGACGGCGGAATCTCGCTCACCACGAAGTTTGGCGATGAACCGCTGATCGCCGAACTGGACTCCACGCTGCTGCAGCGACCGTAGGAAATCTGGTCTCGAATGCAGTGACGCATATGCTACCGGCGGGATCGGTGGTGCTGGCGACCAGTGCCGAAAGTGTCCCCGCCGCAATCGTCTCTGGCTAAAAGGCCCGGGTAGCATATCGACATAAAACCGTGCGCTTCCGAATCATGGAAAGATCGGGATTTTGTCGTCGTCGCATTCTCCGCGGGCCTTCCGCCTACGCCGCTAAATCGGACATCGCCACTGGATCTGATTCCTGCCATCCGCGAGGCCCTTCAAGGGCGCACATACGTCTCACGGTCAGTTCCCCAGTAGAGTCAGCTGTCTAGAGGCTGTCGGCTCTGCCTGTCGCAAGTGACAGTATTCTCCGCCGTCCTCGTGTATTAAAGTAGCAGGGTATTGGCAAATCTGTTCGGCAGGAGTCGAAGGAGCACAATTTGGATTTTGGAGCGGCAGTTCGGAAGGTGGCCCTAGAGATCCTTCGATTTGCTTTTCGAAACTAAGCACTGCGCCGCTCTTTGATGCCAGTTGAATTCACGGGCGTTGAAGAAGATGGCAGGGGAAACTATGGCTAAGGTGACAGCGTAAAAACCGCAATTTGTGACAAGGAGTTTTTGTATGGAACGTAAGCCTGCTGCTCGCATCCTGATTGCCGATGACCACCGCCTACTGGCAGAAGCATGCAAGGCTTTGCTTGAGCCGGAGTTTCAGGTTATAGACATTGTTACGGATGGGCGAAGCCTGTTGAACGCCGCAGTAGCGATGAAGCCGGACGTGATCATCCTTGACATATCCATGCCGCATCTGAACGGTCTTGATGCCGGTGAGCAGATTAATCAAAAGATGCCCAAGATAGCGCTGATCTACTTAACGATGAACGCTAAACCGGACGTGGCTGCGGAGGCATTCCGCAGAGGAGCTTGCGGGTATGTGCTGAAACAGTCCGCCGCGGACGAACTGTTGACCGCGGTGCGCAAAGCAGTGCTCGGGGCATCCTATCTGTCGCCCATGATCGCGAAAGAAACCGTGACTTTCCTCATAAATAAGGGAAAACGTCGCGGAGAAGAAGATCACATCACGACGCGGCAGAGAGAGATTCTTCAATTGCTCTCTGAAGGCATGTCGATGAAGGAAGTCGGGGGGATGCTTGACCTGAAACCGGGGACGGTGGCCTTTCACAAATACCGCATGATGGAGAATCTCGGACTCAAAACGAATGCCGAACTCCTGGAATACGCGATCAAACGCCGGATTCCCTCATAGTCGCAGACCTTAAGTTTTCTATCCAGAAACAAGGCAGGCGAAGGCGGTTGTTTCCTCGTTTCCTTGAGAATTTTGCGCCTACACGACAAGCTTCATCGGATTCACTTGGATATCAGAGACGCCCTATCTGCTCGCCGTCCTCGTCGATACCGGTCACTCTGACGTTGCCTATCGCCTGCTGCTCAATACCGAGTTCCCCTCATGGCGCTATCTCGTCGGCCACGGAGCTACCACCATGTGGGAGCGCTGGAACGGCGATCAGATGCGTAGTCCGAGATGCCCGCGATCTTCAGCAAATCCAGCATCTCCGGCCACAGCTTTATGCGATTCGTCGTAAGCTGGTCCGGCGTCTTTCTTCAGGCGCAGCAGAAGCGACTCGCGGCATGTCTTTCTACCTCCCGAACTATCGCGCCATTTCGTGATCGTGCCGCAAGCCGCTCTTCAAGACGATGCGGGACGTGAGGTTCCAACTGACAATCAGGAAGACTTGACGAAGTTCAGGGCCACCGAATTCATACAGTATCGAAGACCCGTTGGCCGCGGGCCGTCATCAAAGACATGTCCCAGATGGGCTTCGCACAGGCGGCAGGAGACTGCGGTTCGAGCGACCTCGAGTGATAAATCGGAGCTCTCACGAAGATTCTCTTTTGCAATGGGCTGCCAGAAGCTGGGCCAGCCTGTGCCAGATTCGAACTTCGTATCCGAACTGAAGAGAGCAGTGTCGCAGCAGATGCAGCGGTATAGGCCTCTGTCGTGCAAATTCCAATACTGGCCGGAGTAAGCCCGCTCCGTACCTGCGTGGCGCGTGACCGCGAAGGCATCCGGGGATAACTGTTGTTGCCACTCGGCATCGCTCTTTACGATCATTGGGACCGTCACTGTATCTTCGCGCTGGCCTGAAGCTGAGAACTGAACAATCTTGACCTCTTTCGGTGTCTTCTCTTTCGCTTCCACAGGTTCTGAAACATGTCGCAAACGAAGCGCTAATCCAGCGGCCGCCGCGGCACCGGCCATGAGAAAGATCCGGCGCGTTGTTTTTGGTGAGTTTTTTCCCAGACTCATGTGGCCCTCCCGGTTGAATTCAGCTTAGGTCGGTGTCTTGAGAATTCTCTCTTTATCCGAAGGAGTGTCAAAACGCCTGCGCGCTGCCCTTCACAATTCTGCCCCCCTAGCGGCTTCGGAGGTACTGGCGCTATTCACCCCTGAGCAGATCAGGAAGATTCTGACCCTGTCAAATGTCAGATTGTGCTTAGAGGCCTTCGTCGGACGACGAACAGCGCCAATTTCTGAAACTTTCTCCATGAGTCCCACACCAAAGGGATATTGAATGAGCACTTCCCACTTACGGTCGATTTTGTGGATCAGGGGGAACCGCAGAGCGAATACTGGAACGACAGCTCACGGAACGGCATCCAGTTCAAGCTCGCTGCTGCCCGTCTGTCTATGTTCGAAATGGATCTGCCGTGATCTTAAAAGAACGACCACGTTCATGAGGACGGTTGCGGACTAATTCGTCGAGACCCTTGCAGCAGCCTGCGTCAAACGCGCCAATGGCGTTGTCGGCGACAGTCTGAAGGCAGAACAAGCGCGTTCGCGGCCAAGAGTAGCATCAACATCGATCGGGACTGCTTCTAATGCTCGGGTTGGCGTTTTCCGATGTGCTCATTGCTCGAAGTGCAGGACCGTGGGGTGGGTATTCGACGGGCTGATACTCAGTCCCACCAGCTCTGATTCATTGATGACCCACAGTGCGATTGTTGAAGCGTTTGGCGACGTGAGCAGCATGGTCCCGCGCCCGTCATTGAGAGATGCGGAGATGTTGTAAGTGCCAGCCAAGGTCTGGCTAGAGGCGAGACTCGATTCCTGGGCAATATCCGCGACGCCAGTGACGCCGCCCTGTCCCATCACATTCCCTCCATCGAAATCAATGACTCCGGAGAGGAGAGATGTTGCATTAGACAAGGCCTCTCCTGAAGCGAAAATGTAGGTGCCGAAAGCATCAGAATTAATAAACGGCGGAACTGTTAGTTGGGGATCCAGTTCACCGTCGGAGACGAAAGCGGTGGAAGCGTCGAGGAGAAACGCCTGATTCGGGGCAATGGCGTAGAAGTACCATACGGTGGTGGAACCGTCGTTGTTATCGAGGTTCAGCGTGCCGCGCCCGTTGATCTGCATATCGAAAGCTCCGGTCAGCGTTGCGCCGGTCGTTATGGTCCCTCCGCTGTTCTGATCGAGGGTGGCCGTTACGCCCGAAACGCCCTCAAACACAAATTGGCCGACAGTGGCCTGCGTAGAGCTGCCATTGTTGCCACTGAGGCTGAATACGGATGGCCCCTTGAAGCTCTCGCTTGAGAAAGTTCCGGATTGCAATTCCGCAGGCCCGCTGAACACAGGATTGTTGGAGCTAAGCTGATCAATGGAGATCATGAAGTACTCACTCGACGACACAACATAGATCGCGAATGTAAAGGAGCCTCCCTCAAACCCCGGAATGTTGAGGCCGACAGTACCGCGCCCGCTGCTCTCCACCCTGTAATCGCCATCAAATGGGGCATACGTCGGTGATACGGCTCCACCATCATTTACATCCAGGCTTCCTATGGAGATAAAGCCTGCTTTGCAATATATATCTCCTATGGCACCGATACGGTCGCCCTTGGAATCGCTTCCTGTAAGTTTCAAGGCGTAGCTTCCCGAGAGCGCTGTCGTAGCAAACGCGCTTGGATCCTGACGTTCAATAATGCCGGAGCCATGGATTCCCGATTGATCGAACTCGATGAATTTTCCTTTAGCTCCCGGCGCATCAAGCACAAACTTGAAACTGTACGAGCCAAGTGTACTTGAGAAAGTCATGAGGCCACGGCCATCACCGCCTACTTGATACGTTCCAGTGAATGGAATGTTTGTCGCTGGCCCAGTTGAATTGTTCGCGTCCTCCAAGCCGGAGGTCAGGTGACCATTGCCATCCGCAGTGAATGTTCCACCAGCCTGGTAAACACCGTTGTTCTCAACACCTTTGAAGAGGAAGGCGTATTGCCCAAGCAATCTTGCATTGTTGCTGGCGATGAGGGTGAGCGTTGCAGAACCTGTTTGAGATGGGTCTGCCTGCGATGCTGCTGTGATCTTGACCGTCGCGGGGCTTGGCAGACTTGCCGGTGCAGTATACAGGCCGCCAGAGGTTATCGTCCCGCACTCCGTACCGGAGCAGCCAGGCCCGGTAGCACTCCACGTGACCGCTGTGTTTTGGGTTCCTGAGACAGCGGCCCGGAACTGCTCGGTTCCGTCGACTGCGACAACGGTGGTCACCGGAGTAACTCTTATCACGAGCGGCACTATGATAGTCACAGTCGCCGACGCCGACTTCGTCTTGTCTGCAACCGAAGTGGCCGTCAATGTCACCTGTGCAGGGTTAGGCACCGCATCGGGCGCGGTGTACAGACCAGTTTGTGAGATCGTACCGCACGCTGCTCCTGAGCAACCGGCACCCTTCAGGCTCCACGTCACAGCCGTATCGGATGTGCCGTTTACCGACGCCGTGAATTGCTGCTGGGTGCCGGTAGCAACTTGCGTAGCGCCAGGCGAAACACTCACAGTAATCGTCGGCAAAATGGTCACAACAGCGCTGCTGGACTTGGTCGAATCAGCTTTTGAAGTAGCGGTCACCGTGACCTGTGCAGGAGTGGGCACTGCGGCGGGCGCAGTGTACAGGCCAGTCGACGAGATCGTACCGCAGGTAGCCCCGGAGCAGCCGGTGCCGGCCAAACTCCAGGTTACGGCTGTGTTCGTCGTTCCTGTCACTGTCGCGGTGAACTGCAGAGTGTTCAGGACGACAAGCTGCACCGTCGTTGGCGAAACATGTACGACGACGGGCGGCAGGATCGTTACGGTTACTGACGACGACTTGGTAATATCTGCATTCGCGGTGGCAGTCACAGTTACCTGTGCTGGGTTCGGCACTGCCGCAGGCGCTGTAAACAGACCACTCGCTGAAATGGCGCCGCAGGTTGCGCCGGAACAACCCACTCCGCTGAGGCTCCATGTGACGGCGGTATTCGTCGTACCTGTGACGGTAGCTGTGAATTGTTGCGTCTTCCCGGCGACCACTTGTGCCGTCGTGGGCGAAACGCTTACCGCGACGGGCGGGAGGATGGTCACGGATGCGGATGCCGTCTTTGTGCTGTCGGCGGCTGAGGTCGCGACCACGGTCACCAGCGCCGGGCTCGGCACCGTACCAGGCGCAGTATATAAACCGCTCGCCGAAATCGTGCCGCAGCCGGCTCCTGAGCAACCCGCACCATGCAGGCTCCATGTCACAGCGGTGTTCGTTGTATTAGTCACAGTCGCGGTGAACTGTTGTGTCTTTCCGGCAACCACCTTTGCTGTCGTGGGTGAAATACTTACGATAACCGGGAGGAGAACAGTCACGGTTGCTGATGCCGACTTGGTGGTATCTGCAACTGAGGTTGCCGTGACAGTGACCTGCGGCGGGCTCGGGACTGCCCCGGGCGCGGTGTATAGGCCGCTCGCCGAAATCGCGCCGCAAGTGGCTCCGGAACAGCCAGTTCCACTCAATTTCCATGTGACGCTGGTATCGGATGTGCCGTCCACCGTTGCGGTGAACTGTTGAGTCTTTCCCGTTACAACCTGCGCGCTTCCAGGCGAAACAGTTATGACGATCGAGTGCAGAATAGTGACGGACGCAGTGCTCGACTTGGTTGGGTCCGCAACAGATGTGGCCGTCACGGAAACCTGTGCCGGGCTCGGAACTGCAGCGGGAGCAGTGTAGAGACCGCTTGACGAAACCGTGCCGCAGGTGGCCCCGGAGCAACCTGTACCATTCAAGCTCCATGTAACAGCCGTGTTCGTCGTGTTCTTTACAGTTGCAGTGAACTGTTGCGTCTTCCCGGTGACGAGCTCTGCCGTAGCTGGCGAAATGCTCACAGCGACGGGCGGGAGGATGGTCACGGTTGCCGATGCCGTCTTGTTGGTGTCTGCAACTGAGGTTGCTGTGACGATCACCTGCGCTGGACTGGGCAAGGTGCCTGGCGCCGTATAGAGTCCGCTGGACGAGATTGTGCCGCAGGTATTTCCGGAGCAACCGGCACCGCTCAGGCTCCATGTTACAGCCGTGTTCGTCGTATTAATTACGCTTGCAGTGAACTGTTGCGTCTTGCCGGCAACCACCCGTGCCGTCGTCGGTGAAATGCTCACCGCGACGGGCGGCAGAATGGTCACAGTTGCAGATGCCGACTTGCTAGTGTCTGCAACTGAGGCTGCTGTGACGATCACCCGCGCTGGACTGGGTACGGTGGCGGGCGCCGTATAGAGTCCGCTGGACGAGACTGCGCCGCAGGTATTCCCGGAGCAACCGCTACCGCTGAGGCTCCATGTCACAGTCGTGTTCGTCGTGTTAATGACGGTTGCGGCGAACTGTTGGGTCTTACCGGCGACCACCTGCGCCGTGGTCGGCGAAATGCTAACCGCGACGGGCGGAAGGATGGTCACGGTTGCCGATGCCGTCTTGGTGGTGTCTGCAACTGAGGTTGCTGTGACGATCACCTGGGCCGGACTGGGTACGGTGGCGGGCGCCGTATAGAGTCCGCTGGACGAGACTGTGCCGCAGGCGTTTCCGGAGCAACCCGCGCCGCTCAGGCTCCATGTCACAGCCGTGTTCGTCGTGTTGATTACGATCGCGGTGAACTGCTGCGTCTTCCCGGTAACCACCTGAGCTGTCGACGGTGACATGCTCACCGCGACTGGTGGCAGAATCGTCACCGTGGCAGTGCTTGATTTTAACGGATTTGCAACCGAAGTTGCAGTTACAGTAACCACTGCCGGAGTCGGAACAGTGCTGGGTGCAGTATAGACACCGCTGGAAGAGATCGACCCACACGCAGTTCCGGAACAGCCGCTGCCCATTACGCCCCATGTGACAGCCGTATTGGTTGCGCCTGTGACGAAGGCGTTAAACAATTGCTGCTGTCCCGCGACGACGCCCACGCTTGCCGGCGAAACAGAAACGGTGGCATTCAGAGCTGCGCCGACGAAGACACTTGCGCTCCCGGACTGGCTGAGGTCTGCAAGGGATGTGGCCGTTACTGTGACAATCGGCGGGTTCGGAGGTGTTGCCGGCGCCAGGTACAAGCCTTGCCCCGTAATTTGGCCACAGGCAATGCCGCTGCATCCGCTGCCTGAGAGACTCCAGATTACTACGCTGTTGGTAGTTCCACTGACTGTAGCGGTGAACTGCAACTGACCACCTGCCACCACGCCGCCAGGGTTTGGCGATAGCGAAACCGACACAGCAAAGGCAGCGACATCTGAAACCACAAGCAGAAGCAATAGCGACGCGATTCTAAATGAACGGTTCATGTTCTCCCCGCTTCCAGCGACCGCCGCAGCCATTCCGAGTCATCAGAAACAGCCGAAGCGGGATGCTTCTGCCTTTGGCGAAGTAATTTCATCACGGCGATGACTAACCCGCAATCGTGCAATTGGCTTAGTTCTGTTTGCAGAAGGTGCAGTTTGCGGATAGATGTGTCACCGAAGTTCAGCGCTCCAGATTTTCGGGCGTTGCCTCAATGTCGTGGCCGCCGCACCGATGGACGGGCAATTTCCTGATGTGCTATGCCTTTGCCCGGTAGTGGATCTTAGCCGGATATCTTAATGTTTTATGAAATCGCTCGCTTCTAATCGCCCGCTCCACAACCGCAGATCCCATGCCCTCCGCCAAGCTGCTGGATGAAACTGCATTGAGCTTGCAGCGCGGACGATAAAGTTGAACTTAGAGGCGTGAACGAAAGTGGCACCTCGGTGGTTGAGGACTGGGGATTCTGCAAATGAGTCGTCCACGCGATCCCTATTCCGGACGGAGTGATTGAGGCAGCATTGCAATAGGGGTTGCTCATGTGGTCGGCAGTCACGATCATGACTGAACCGGCGACGGGAGATACGCCGGTGAGTGGGTTCCCGAGAAAATCTTTGCTGAGAGAGAACGTGCGCAGGCCATCTGGTGAAATCACGCAGCCGCAACATTCCGCCATTTGCTGATCCTGATCGAAGACATAGACCATCGCGCATAGGTTTTGTCCAGTGCTTCCGGTGTTCGTGATGCGAATTGTCGCATCCGCATCCGGCGTTATGTGTGTGAAGTACCCGACTGCGGCCAATGGCTGCACGGTCAGGGTGGCCGATCCAACGATGTCGCCAAGACTGGATTCCACGCCCGTTGTGCCGATCTGCTCAGCAGTTGCAACGCCCGTGCCGCTGACATTCGCAATTGTTGGATTGTCCACATTCCAGGTTACGGATTGCGTAACATCATGCGTGCTTCCGTCCGTATACAATCCGGTTGCGGCAAGCTGCTGGCTGCTTCCCAAAGGCATTATTGGATTCGCCGGCGAGATGCTGATCGAAGTAAGAGCGGCCGAAGACACCGCGAGAGGCGCACTACCACTGATTGAAGCGGCCGTTGCAGAGACTGTGGTATTTCCTACAGTGTTCGCCGCTGCCAGGCCGCTCGGGCTAATGCTGACGATATCGGCGGATGCGCTGGCCCAGGCGACGGAAGCTGTCAGGTTGCCGGTGCTGCCATCGGTGAACGTGCCTATTGCCGTCAGTTGTTGTTTGGTGCCAAGCGGCATGGCCTGAAGGGCCGAAACTACTCCGATCGATGTAAGCACTGCTGCGGAAACGGTCAACGCGCCCGTGCCGCTAACGGAGCCTGATTTTGCGCTCACGGTCGCTGCACCAATCGCTTTCCCAATAGCCAGGCCAGAACTGTTGAAGCTCAGAATTCCAGAAGGTAAACTGGTCCAGCTAACGGAGTTGGTGAGGTCCTGCGTGCTGCCATCCGTATAAACTCCCTTTGCCATAAACTGCGCCGTTGTCCCCAGTGGAATCGTTGCGTGATTTTCGCTCATCACGATGGAAACCAGCCCCGCTGCGGAAACCGTCAATGCACCGGTGCTGCTGACGGATCCTGATGTGGCGCTGACTGTCGCTGCGCCAACCGCTCTCCCCGTGGCCAGGCCGGAACTGCTGATGCTTACGACCCCAGAAGGTGCAGCGGTCCAGCTAACGGAGTTGGTAAGATCCTGCTGGCTGCCGTCCGTGTAAACTCCTTTGGCCGTGAACTGCGCTGTTGTCCCCAGTGGAATCGTTGCGTGATTTTCGCTCATCACCAGGGATACAAGTACTGCGGGCGATACTGTCAACGGGCTGGAAGCATTGACTGAATCCAGAGTCGCCGTAACGGCAGAGGTGCCTACGGATCGCGAAACCGCTAGCCCTGAGGAACTGACAAGGGCAACACCCGGCTGCGAACTTGCCCAGGTCACGAGATTCGTCACGTCTTGCGTGCTCTTGTCAGTAAAAGTGCCGGTAGCAGTCAGTTGGATCTGGTTGCCCAGGGGAATGGATAAACCCGACGGGCTCACAGCGATGGACACCACGGCAGCCTTCGAAATCGAAAGGACCGATGAGCTATTATGTCCTTCCATGGCCGCAGCCACATTGGCTATTCCCGTAGAAAGGGACGTTGTAAGCCCCGATGAGTCCACACTCGCTATATCCGGGTTACTGATACTCCATCCAACCGACTGAGTCAAATCTTTGCTGCTGCCGTCGCTAAACATTCCGGTTGCTTTGAATTGGGCTGTCTGCCCGAGGGCAATGCTTGAAGTCGTTGGCGTGACAGTCAGTGCGGTCAACTGCGGGGCTCCGCCACCAGTCATCGGCGGCGTCCCGCATGCAATTAAGAGCAGGATGGAGAAAGTTGCAGCGGCTCCGGTGACTTTCTTCAGAGCAGCGAATATTTCCTCGCCAGGATTCCGCATTATGACGTAAACCTCCGTCCGCCGTGACTAATCCTGATGGGCTAGTCAGGCTTCCGCAGACTGCAATTGGGGGTTGGCAATTGGCAATTCTCTAAGAGGTTTAGGCTGGAGTCAGTAGCAGATATGTGTTAGTGGGGAAGGAGTAATCCATACGAACTAGTTTGAAGGACCTGGAAGCATTTGGCGGGCTGACGACAGTGTGGTAGAGGTCTATCAAAACGGGGTCGCAGGTCTCATATGTGAAACCACTTCCTGTACCGAATTAGAGTAGAAACTCAAGGCCGGAAAGATAACCTTCGGGCTGCATGTTTTGCTTTTTAGTCCAGCGAACCTGCATAAGTGTAGCGATCTTCAGGGGCACGTCGCCAATCGTGATCTCACAACGCAGCACGGAGAATTTTTCAATAGGGCGCGGGGTAATGAGGCAGACGCCGCCGGCACTGATATTTTGAATGCGGCCGCGAATAGTAGGAGTTTTCATCTTCCGGCTAGACCCCAGTTCGGGGAGGGGCTGGACCGTCAATTCAAGGCTCTGGGGGAACCGTGGCTCGTGGCGGCGATCGCTTTGGGTTGCGAGTTTCACGCAAAGCGATCATTACGCAACTATTATCGGCACGTAAATTCCTCAGATGGATTAGTTCGACTCAAAAGAGTGCAGAGGGCCGTCTCACTTAGTTAAGAGGTCCGACAATCTTGCCTATGATCCCGGATCGGGTAGAGACGTCCATCTTTACCATCACCAGACGCAGAAATGCCTTTACGGTGTTAGGGCTGATGTGCATTCGATTCGCAATCTCCTTACTTGTGAGCCCTTCGAGGAGCAGAGATACTGTCTCGCTCTCGCGTCCAGTCAAATCGAATTGATGCGTCAATTCACTCAAAGCATCGGCACTCGACGTATGGCGCTCCAATAACAGCGCCACTGCGAATGCCGACTTCACGGCTATATTGCAGTCGAGCCGAAAGGTGCGACAAATGTATCGCCGAGCCCCCGAACGATATTCGCGTACAAACTCCGGGGTGTGCTTACCCTGACGAGTCAATAGGCTGGAACGAATTTTGTCGTCAAGGAAGACGTTGGCTTGCTTGATCCGATCCGCTTTCGTCGGAAAAGCGAGGATCTCGATTGCTGCGAAATTAAAAGCGACTGGGTGGAAATGCTCATCGAGCAGCATAAACCCGGGTTCGGACGTGGCCATGGACACTGTCGTTTCCCTTTCCTCACGCAACCCAATTTTTCACATCAGGCTCTGCTAGAGTGGAGAATTTCGATGGAAGTCGCGTCCAACACGCCAGAGAATCACTTCACATTCAGTTGGGTCCTGGGGGGATCGATCCGCCTTGACTGCAGGACTTGCACCGTACAACTTCCCTCAGCGCACTTTGATTTGTCAAGTGAATACTAGGTTGCGCCGTTTAGGCTCGCCTTTTTGGGCTAATACCTCAGGGCGAGGTATGTGCCATGCATACTACGCCGTTCGGCTAAGCCATATGTACGATTGCAGATCTACAGGTAGGGTGATCGAATTGGTGGGTCAGAGGTGCCTTATGCTACACCGCGATAATTTCCTTTCCAGACATAACGATTTAGCAACCGAAACAGCGACAATTATTTGCAAAGGCTTCCCTCACCTATCTGGGCAGATGCTACTGGCGGCGGCACTTGTGGCTCTGCCGATGTCCGCCTCAATTGCGAAAGGGCAGACGAACAAGCCACAAGACGATGCCCCAACTGCGACTGTTCACACCCAGGTGTGCGAGGGTCAGACTCCCGACAGTCAGCACAATCTTTCTACCAAGTCGGGAACTAAATCTGCCTTTACGGAAGAAGACGAAGGCACACACTTCGATTCAGCGTCGGCAAAAAAACCTCTCCGCCTTTCGGGAGTTCAAGACTCAACTGACGCGGCCGATCAAGAAGGCGCCCAATGCAAGCGTCCGCACACCGACGCACCGAAACAGTGGCGGCCCCAGGACTCGCCAGGCTCAAATCAACCTGTCTCCCCACAAGCCGATTCAACTGCACCGATTGTGACCTACTCTGGCGGCCAGCTAATGGTCGTCGGACACGGTGCGCGTCTTGGCCAGATTTTGGATACGATTAAAGCGCTCACTGGTATTAGGCTCGAGGTCCCGCAGGACATTGCGGATAATCAAATCTTTGATGATGTTGGGCCTGCGCCAGCACGTCAGGCGCTGATTCGGCTGTTGGACGGAACCAAGCTTAACTACGTCATTCTGAGCTCGTCCGAAGACCCACAAGGTGTGAAGGAGCTCATTCTGACCGCCCAGACCAGCATGATGCCGGCAGGCACCCCGGGACCTGCGATTGGGCGACCCGTGGAACAGGCTAGCGGGCCGGCGTTGTACGGTGCAGGATTCAGCGAGGCCAGCAGTGAGGCAGCCGTAATAGAGCCGGTACCCAATACGGCTAGTACCGCACCTGTCAATGCAAGCATTCAGCAGGCAGCATCCGCCTCAGGCAAGACGCCCGGGCAAATCCTGGATGAGCTACAAAAGAAGCAACTCCAACAACTAGACCAGCAGGCGGCGCAATCTGCGCCGCAGTAATGACCTCGGGCTTCCGCGCATAGCACTGCCAAGTAAAGAGTAATGCACTTCGGAATTCTTTAACCTGCTCGAGGCTAATCAAATGTGATTAGTCCATAACACAGAAATCTCCGACTAATAGCTTCGTAAGTAGTAGTGGACTAATGCAAACGTAGTAGCTTACGAGGTTTAGCGAACCGGGTTAGGTCAAGTGGGTACTTGTAAACACCTGAAGAATGTCTAAAGTGGGGCACGAGCGCTGGCAGCAGTTCTACCCCACTGCCGAGATGGCGCCCTGGAGGAACTTCGAATGAAACTTACACTCTGTAAGACACTGACCCTGGCTTTGGTAATCGTTGGCCTGGTTACATTAGGCGCTGGCGTTGCCTCAGCTCAAGATGTGTTCAAAGTCAACTACTTCTCTAACAATGCTGGTTCAGCGCCCGATGCGACAGTTCGGATTGACAATCCGGGTCTGACGTACGGGAACCTCTGTGCCATGGTCTACGTCTTTGACGCGGATCAGCAGCTGACAGAATGCTGCGGCTGCGTAGAGACTCACAATGGTCTGCGGACGCTTTCAGTCCGTCGCGACCTGACGTCGAACCCGCTTACCGGCGTGATTTCGAGCAACGGTGTCATCAAGATCGTCTCGGCGGCGGTCAATAATTCTCCGTGCGATCCGACTTCCAACGTTAAGCCGACTGCGAATCTGCGGGCGTGGGTGACTCATATTCAGAATGCGGTAGGCACCGCCTGGCCCATCACTGAAACAGAGTCCTCCGACTCAACGCTCGGCGCCACTGAACTTGCAAACCTGCAGGCGCAGTGCGATTTCGTCAACATTCTGGGCAGCGGACATGGAATTTGCAGTTGCGGTACTGGTGACTAATGATGTAGGACTGACCGTCGTAACCGCCGCGGCATTTACGGATGGTGCATTCATCACGTGGCGGGTGCTCAAAATAGCTACCGTGCCAGGGACAGCAGTCCCCCCCAACCCTGGCACACTTTATCACTCTCAATCTGACCTGGAGAAGGAATAAGGCAATGAATACTGCGCGAATTATGAGCCCGCTGGTTTTGGTGCTATCCCTGACCGCTGGAACCAATTTGAACGGACAAGCTCAACCAGAGGCCTCACAGGTGGTTGCCCGGGTCAGCGGCACCAACCTCACCATCGCCGATCTTCAGCAAAAGGAAGGCGGCAAACTCTTACAGGCCGAGTACCAGTATTACTTAAATGAGAGAAAGGCGCTCGAGGATCTTATCGACAGCCGGCTTTTGGCCGACGAGGCGCGCAGAAGAAATATTTCGTTGGATCAGCTTCTTAACACGGAAGTGTACAAGGGAGTGAAAGATCCCACTGAGGACCAACTGGAGGTCTACTACGAAGGTTTGGACACGCAGCAACCGTACCAGTCCGTCCGCGAAGACGTTCTGCAGCACCTACGCGAGCTGCGTCGGACCAAGGCCCGCGCTGCTTTCGTCGAGAATCTGCGTAAGGAAGCCAAAATCAATATTCTATTGATGCCCCCCTCTGCCGATGTGGATATCGCGAAGGCTTATACAAACGGCGCGCACAATGCCCCCGTGGTTCTCGTGGAGTTCGCCGACTACGAGTGCCCCTATTGCCAGAAGGTTAATCCCCAGATCCAGCAGCTTAAGAAAGAGTATGGAGATAATCTTACGGTTATCTTCAAGGATTTTCCTTTGCCCATGCACCACGGCTCCGAAAAGGCCGCGGAGGCTTCTCGCTGTGCGGGGGAGCAGGGCAAATTCTGGGAATATCACGACGTACTTTTTTACAGCCGGCTGATAGAGGTCGACGCCCTGAAGGAACACGCACGGGTATTGAAGCTGGATGGGGATCGCTTCGATACCTGCCTGGACGGCGGGAAAGAGGCTGTTGCGGTGAAGCAAGATCTGGACGAAGCAAAAAGCCTCGGACTGACGGGGACGCCCAGCTTTTTTGTGAATGGGCATTTCTTCAGCGGTGTCGTTGATTATGCGGCACTCAAAGACATCGTGAATCAGCAATTGAATCTAGCCGTGTCTCAGCACCAGAAGCAGCAGAACCAGAAGCAGGAGAACCAGGAGCAGCAGATTTCACGGAAGTGATGAAAGGACGACCGCAATTGACCCTCGGGGCTCGCGGGTAGCGAAGCGCGAAGGCCAAAATGATCACAGGTGGTGACTTATGAAACGCGCTCAAAAAATCACGTCGATCGTATTCATGGTCGCCATCCTTAACTGCATCTGCGTGGCTTCGGCATCGGTCGTTGTCTCCCCATCCTCGGCCCAGGTTAAGCCCGGTGGCCAACTGCAGTTCACTACAACCGGTGCCGTTGACGACATAGTGATCTGGAGCCTCTCAGGGGTAGGTTGCAGCGGCATTAACTGCGGAGAAATCACCTCCAACGGCCTTTATACGGCGCCGGCTACGGCGCCAAGTCCAGCGGGAGTAGTAGTTGTTGCGACCTCTCTTTTTGACCTGACTCAGTCCGGAAGCGCTACCGTCACCATCGGAACAGCGGCTACTGTTGGAGTGACAATCTCCCCCACACTTGTGACGGTTGCGAAAAGTGGAAAGCAGCAGTTCACGGCCAACGTTACGGGAACGTCCAACACAGCCCTAATCTGGACCGTGTCCGGCGTGGGATGTGTCGCTGGATCGTGTGGAACGATCAGCACCAGCGGTCTCTATACTGCGCCTGCTGCCGTTCCTAATCCCCCGCAGGCTACGGTTAAGGCTACTTCGGTAGCTGATCCTACAAAGTCCGCTTCAGCGACCGTCGATATCCAGGCCGCCGCATCTGTATCCGTGTCCGTGTCGCCATCGACCGCCCAAGTCAGCGCCGGAGGGCAGAAGCAGTTCTCTGCGACGGTTACAGGAAGCACGAACACGTCAGTGAACTGGACTGTTGCGGGCACCGGTTGCTCGGGTTCATCATGCGGGTCCATCTCAGCTTCCGGCTTATATACTGCGCCTGCAAGCGTTCCCACCCCACCCACAGTCACCATCACAGCTACATCTGTCGCGGCTCCGAGCCAATCGGCGAAGGCGACGGTAACCCTTACAGCTGCTACTACGCTAACGATTTCTCCCAGCTCGCCCCAGGTGAAGCCTGGCGGCCAGGTGCAGTTCGCGGCAAGTGGCCCGGGAAGCGGCGTGGTGATCTGGAGTGCCTCCGGCAGCGGTTGCTCGGGAATTTCATGTGGCTCGATTACCGGTAGCGGTCTTTACACGGCGCCTGCAGCGCCGCCCAGTCCTGCGACCGTAGTCGTTACTGCGGCCTCCCTGTCAAACCTGTCGATATCAGGCTCGACGACAGTGACGATCTCGTCCAATAGCCAAGTGAGTGTGACGATATCGCCGGCAAGTGTCCAGGTGAACACGGGCGCGCAGCAACAGTTTACAGCTGCGGTAACTGGAAACAGCAATACCGCGGTGACGTGGAGCGTCACCGGCTTTGGCTGTGCGGGAGCCACGTGCGGCACCGTAAGCTCCAGTGGCCGCTACACAGCGCCATCTACTCGACCTAATCCTTCGTTCGTGAGTGTTACAGCGACGTCCGTTGCCGATCCCACTAAGTCGAGTACGGCCACTGTGACCATTGCTCAGGAAATTGGCGTGAGCATCTCCCCAGCTTCTGCGCAGCTCGCCATCGGAGCCAGCCAGCAGTTCACAGCCAAGGTTACAGGCACGACAATTACGAGCGTGACCTGGAGCGTAACCGGTTCAGGCTGCGCCGGGTCCACGTGCGGCACCATTACCACAGCCGGTGACTATACAGCTCCCGATACGGTCCCCACTCCGGCGCAGGTGACAGTGACAGCAACGTCCACCGCTGATGGCGTAACGTCGGCTTCAGCAACTGTCACGATCATCATTCCCATCCAGGTAACAGTCTCGCCCACAACCGCGATTGTTACGGTCAGCGACCAGCAGCAATTCCGCGCGACTGTCTCCGGGACAAAGAACACCGCGGTCACATGGAGTGTCTCTGGGGCCGGTTGCTCCGGAGCCGCCTGCGGCACAATCACTGCGGCGGGTCTGTATACCGCGCCCGCAAGTGTCCCCAATCCGGCGGGCGTGACGATTAAGGCGGCGGCCCAGGCCAACACATCTTCATCCGCTTCCGCGGCCGTCACGATCGCTCCTACCAATAATTCAAAGCTGAATGGCCATTATGCCTTCCTGTTCACAGGCTTTGATAGCAATGGCGTCTATCAGGCTGCTGGATCGTTCACGGCTAACGGCCAGGGAAAGATCACTTCCGGCCTCGAGGATGTAAATAACACCGCTGCGCCCACCACGGACGTGTCCATCGCCGGAACCTACCAGGTGGGTGCGGACAATCGCGGCGTCATGACCATAAACAGCCCACTCGGCACGCACGTGTTCCGATTCGCGCTCAACCTGCTCGGAACGAAAGGGAGATTCATTTCCTTCGATAATTCCGGAGTTCGTGGCTCGGGTGTACTCGAGCTTCAGGATCCGACTGCCTTTGACGCTTCCATACTTGCGGGCGGCTACGCGTTCAACCTCACCGGCATGGACTCGGGCGGTTCGCGGGTTGGCGCGCTTGGACTCATCTTCCCAGACGGGAGTGGCTTCGTTTCAGGAAGCAGCCTCGACGTAAACGATGGCGGCATCGTAGCTCCAACCTTCGGGACCTTCGATGGAATCTACAGCGTCGATGACACTACGGGGCGTGGAACGGCAACGCTGAGTATTCCGGGCTTTGGCGGGGGCACATTCAACTTTGCCTTCTACATCGTTTCAGCCAACGAATTCCTGATGATCTCAACCGATCCGCTCTTCCTGAACGGCCTGATCTTCAGCGGTCCTGCCGAGTTGCAGTCCGGAGCTCCCTATACTACAGCGTCCTTCAACGGAAGGTCCGTGTTCAGTCTCAGCGGTACGAATGGCAGCGCTCCGCAGGACACCGTAGGAGGCCTGCAGTTTGGCGGCTCCTCCAAGGTCACGATGATCTTCGATCAGAACAGCGGAGGCAACATCACCGTTGGCGGCGTGCTCAACGGCGCGTATAGCCTTCAATTGAACGGTCGTGGCACGATCAACCTGGCAGATCCAACTACTGGTACTACCAGCATTTGGTACATGTATGCCTTCGCACCGAACGAAGCATTCCTTATGGATGCCTCAACCGGTGCTGTGGCCATGGGCGAGATGAAGCCGCAGTTGACGGTTCTGCCATTCTCCAACGCCGACATACTTGGCACATACCTGTTCGGGTCGGGAGAGCCTATTGTTCCAACCGCTCCACTCTTTTCCGGCATCGCCAATTTCGACGGTGGAAACACCGTACAGGGCCAGGGAACCATCACCGGAACGGAGGACATGAGCCAGGGCTCGACTCTTACCACAGCCCTGGGGCTCGCCGGAACATACTCCGTGTCCAGTGTCTCGAACAATGGCAGGGGCTCGATCCTGTTGACCTCGCCGAGTGGTAAGACGATCGCGGTATGGGTGACGAGCGCGTCGGAATTTGTAGGCTTGAATGTTGATTCGACGACACCAGAGCCCACGATCCTGTACTTCGAGCAATGAAATCTTATGAAGCCTTCTTGGAGACAAACTTCAATCCGGCTCGTGACGACAAACGCCGAAATTAGCGAGGATGTATGAAAAGACTCACCGTATTACTTCCACTGATGTTTGCAATCATGCCCCTTGTATCCGGGGCGGCCCAGAACGATGTTTCCGCACTGAAGCAGAAGGCTGTCGCGGGCGATGCAGCCGCTCAGGTTCAACTCGGTATGACCTATGCCTTGGGAGTGCCTCGTGACTCACGAGAGGCAATGAAATGGTTTAAGATGGCGGCCGATCAAGGCTACCCAGATGGCCAGTTTCGGCTCGGCGGCATGTACGATGCGGGCATTAGGCCTCCCAATCCTACTGAGGCTGCGAAGTGGTACACTCTCGCGGCAAAACAAGGCTACAAAGACGCAGAGTATAGGCTCGCAGTGCTGTACGACCAGGGCCGTGGAGTAAGCCAGGACTACGCCGAGGCTGCAAAATGGTACGAAACAGCTGCTGACCAGGGGCGTCCGGAAGCGCAGTTCAGGCTTGGGGAGATGTATGAAAAGGGACTAGGAACTCCGAAAAACTACACCGCTGCGATGAAGTGGTACCTCATGGCAGCACAACAGGGACGCCCTGAAGCTGAATTCAAAGTCGGCTATCTGTATGAGCAGGGTTTGGGCGTGGCGCAAAATAAACCTTCAGCCATAGCTTGGTACCAAAAGTCCAGCCAGCAGGGTTATCCCGATGCTCGGGATGCATTGAAGGCTCTCGAGGAGCAGTGAATAGTCGCTCCGGTTGCCGAGCAGAGTCAAGAGTGTATTAGCAAAGGCTTTAGCGTGCGAAATCAGATCAGACTATCGAGCATATAACCTGGAGTGCCAGCGTAATTTTACAGCTCTAGTTCCGAGCCCCTCCTCTTCCTGCACAAAATCGAGAAACTAACTTCTCTTGCGATACTAATCCACTATTGAGCTCGTTTCGCGTATGCAATTGACTACAAAGAGTCGTCTGGCATCGCGTTGATCGCGACAAGGATCGACAAGCTTCGTGAGAAGGCACGTCAGGTACAATCGTCACTACTCAGATTCCAAGATGGAATCCGAGCCAGGTTGTTCAAGAAAGGACCGCATCGATGTTTCCCCCAATGCGAGCATCTATCATAGTTTGCGTTTTCATCGCGCTGTCATTGGCCGATCATGCGTTTGGCCAAACCATTTCCAGCATTACCCCGTCAACTGTCGAAGCCGCCAGCGACAGTTTTGTCCTGACAATTTCCGGCTCGGGTTTTAGTTCTGCATCGATTGTGCAGTTGCACACTTTAAGCGGCGCAATTCAACCGCTCCAGACTTATTTCATCAATAGTAGTCTTCTCATGGCCGGAGTTTACTCGGACGACGTGGCAACCGCTGGGACTTTGCAGGTTGACGTCGCCGACTACTCGACCGAGTTGACTTCGAACATCGTTAACCTGACGGTGTCAGGTCGCGGGTCAAGCTCCACATCAGGTTCAGGAAGTAGCTCAGGTTCAGGAAGTAGTTCGGGGTCAAGCAGCAGTTCCTCCTCAGGAAATTCAAGCTGCTATGGTTGTTATTCCTCTTCATCGGGCAGCGGCTCCGGTTCGGGCTCCGGATCCAGCGGAGGCACATCTGGATCCAGTGGAGGAGCTTCAGGCTCAGGTGGCAGCACCTCCTCAGGAAGCAGTTCAGGCTGTTATGGCTGCTATACCCCGTCGTCAGGAAGCGGTTCCAGTTCTGGCTCTGGCTCTGGCTCCGGTTCAGGCTCAAGTTCGGGCACGGGTTCTTCGGGAGGGTCGGTCACCAGCCCTGCAGGGTCTAACCTGGCAGTAACGGTGACTTCTCCATCTCTGAACCAATCAGTCAGCGGGTCGGTCACAGTTATCGCTACGGCGGCACAAACGAGTAACACGGATGGAAGTGTCACGTATTGGGGTATTTTCGATTCGGGCAACTTGTTGTGGGTGGACATTAATCCGGACACGTCCATCAACGTGGATCTCGCATTGTCCGATGGCCCGCATACCCTTCAAGTTGTAACCTATGACGATTCCTATACAGGCTCGACCGCTACCATTCCCGTAGTGTCAACCTCTTCGGGCATCGTGGTGTCATGGAACGCCTGCATGTACACGCAAAATGGCCAGCAGTATCAGGCGATGCAGATGTCGGCCACCGAGCCCCTCACCGGCGTGCTTCAATCGCAGATGTTCTTGAATTCGAATTGTGATCCCGTCCAATGGACCGACCAATTGAATGATGTTGGTGCATCCATAACTCTTGGTTCAGGGTTCGGTTACACCTACTACTTCATCCATCGTGCAGACATGCCCAATGTTTCAGCTGTCTGGACTGTCGGAAATCAAAGTTCAGGATGTGTGAACTACGAAGCGGCTCCGGCGTGTAACTAGCGGATGTTAAAGCGATTCGTGGTGGACTGAATGCCGTCATTTTCAGCCATGAGCCTGGATTGACGCATGCTTTATGTCGGCGATGAACTTCATCTAGCCCGTTACAGGCGTTGATAAATATCCTGCATCCGGGTGTAAGAAGCGTGAAAGCGCTCAGCGTTTCCGCTTCTCCACACCCGTTATTTTGTAGCGTCCGGGAAATCTCTCGCTTCAAGTTCATTCTTTGAAGCAATACATTCAGGATAGGTTTGGTCTCTCTATACTCAGGATGAGAGCTACTACATCCTGGATGCTACCCCAGGTGCACTCGTCTACCTCTGCTACGGGCGGGGGTTCGAACCCTCGAAGCGGCACAGTCGGGTGTCGCGCATTTTGACGCTGATGGTTATGTGAATAAATCTCATGCCCGCAAACAATGATCACTTTCTCATCTGAGCAGGGACAGTGCACTGTTCGGGGAGCGGCAGCGTGATCCTTGAGGTAAGCGCCACCCCATACCTCTTCCCACTTCATCGAATCCTGATTTGCAACGCGGAGGGCGGAGAATTCTTCGGTCTTAACGTGCTTTAAATTTCGTGAGGCGACCCCCTCATTCGCGCTCCGAAGTCCTGCTCCGCGAATTTGGCGCGAAACGCTTTCGCCGCTTTCCGCACTATCCTCGCAGGAGAATTCAATGCTTGACCAGACGCAACAACGCACCCTGCAAATCGGCGTCCGCTCGCTTATTGGTGATGAACGGCGCGCTCGTCGCCATCGCCTTAACCTTTCTGTTCGCGCTCTTCGGTTCGACGCACGCGCAGTCGATGCACGTCGGCGTGCGCTGTCAGGACAGCTTCCAGGACAGCTGGGCGCCCGACATCGATATCTACCCCGCCTGTAGCGACTTCATCAGCCAGATTTCCAGCACTGACACGGTCGACTTCTACTTCAACCTGGAGAACGCGGCTCCCGCCTTTGAGAGCGGCAACGCCAACGAAGCCTGCAATTCCTGTGGAGGAACCGACAGCGTCGATTTCTTCTTCATGATCACCCATGGCACCATCGCCAATAACAACGCGAACTACGCCGGGTACGCGATGTGGAATGACAACAGCATCGCCTGGACGCCCACCATGCGTTTCGGCGACTCCGGCAAAGATCTCAAGGTCTTCGCCACCTTCTCGTGCGACACCTTCAAGACTTCCGACGGTCTCTTTTGGAACCGCTGGCAAACCGTATTCGATGGCGGCCTGAAGATTGGCGTCGGCGGACACGACCTGCTCTATGTGGACAATTCGACGACCGCCGTCACCGACTTTGCCGCGAATATGCAAAGCGGGCAATCCATCGGCGAGTCGTGGCTTGAATCGGTCTGGGACGCGAATAACGATAACCATCCCTCCGTCGCCAATACTGGCGCAAATTCCAGTCAGTGCTGGTCGCGCCAGGGAGCGACGCTCTCCAGCGTGCAGACCATGTCCACTCTCCGCGACAGCCAGATCGGCTACGTCTGCTGGAGCGGATGGAACGGCGACTAACCGATGCGCCGCAACCCGCGGATTTCACGATCGTAACAACGACTTGTAACTGTAATGAGGAGAATAGCAATGAAGTCACGAAAGTTAAGGTCAGGATTGCTTGCGCTGTGTGCATTCGGCGCAATATCCATTATCGATAACGCCTCCGCTCAGTCTTTCCAGACCCGGGGATCCAACGACGCCTCCCTGCCCGTGCTGCATCGCGCCGGCGCGGCAGGCCCAACGAACGTAGCCGCCTTGCTGTCGGCCAGATTCTGTACGGACTGCTCCGCCCAGACAACCACCCAGTCCAATCAGTTGCGCATTGCTGGTTCTCATTCGTCCCTGATCGTAACGGTCGATGGCGCATCCGCGAAATTTGAGGATGAGGCCGTCCACAACCTCGCACACTCGCTTGCCAAACCCGTTGCGGACAAGATGTCCGACGCTGCGCTAGAGCAGGCTGGCCGCACCTTCATCGCAGCAAAACTCGCCGATGTAATCGTCCTCGGCCCTGGCGAAGAACTGGTTCTAGTTCGCACCGACTACCGTATCGAAGGCCAGCAGAATCTAAGCACCGGCGAGGTCACACGCTCCGTCGCGGCCAACCGCATCGTCTTCGGCCGCACCATTCACGGCGTTCCTGTGGTGGGCAACGGATCGACAGTAGCCCTCACATTTCTCAATAACGGCTCGCTCGAGTCCTTCCGTTATGACTGGCCGAAATATCAGGCGACAGCCTCCCAGAACCTGGTCGACTCAAACGAAATTCTCAGCCGCGTTCAGACGGTCATCGGAGTTCGCACACACGTCATCCCGAATTTCGCGGTAACGACGCCCGCGCGATTGGACGCTTCGCACCCCGTGGCGCTTACGTCCGAAACCTCCCTGCAAAAGCTGGAATGCGGCTACTACGATCCCGGCACCCGCTCAGGCAAGTCGGTTGCGATCGTGCAGCCCGGCTGCACTTACCGCGTAGTCTGGGAGTCCGCGAACGGCATGCGCCAGGGATATGCCGGCGCAGTTCCAGCGGGTGGGCACTTTGAAGCTGATTCGACCTGGATGGAAGCCGGCATCCTTGGAGAAAGCAACCTTAGCTTCTGAGCCCTGTTGGCCCTGTTGACTCCTGGATGCGGAATCCGAAGGCGCTAGATCACGGTTTCGAGGGCCAAATACTTGACCTGCTATTTCTCCTCGGGCCTCTGTAGTTCAAGAAAGGAAAAGAGAGATCGGAGAAGCCCGTCCGCCGTCGCAGCCGGGCTTTTTCAATTCCGTAAGAGGCTCATCCCCGAACTGCTCAGTCCCATCCAGAGCGAGTCGATGCAGGCCGACCTGGTTGACCAGCGGGAACGCGAACAGTTTGTGAAGGCGGGAACGATGATGATCAATGCGGTCCGCAGCACGGTGAAGAGCTTCGTTCACCGGATGCCTAGATGTTCTAGTTCCTATTTTTGCCCGCTGCCGGCAAACGCTCTTATCGGAGTCGTTGCGCGCAGCTCTCGAACCCTGCTGGATCAAATCGCCTTGCTTGGTGCCTAGGTACTGCGATATGACGAGCAGCCGCCTGAGATCGAAATCGGCCATAGAGAACTTTGGGCAGAACTGTCAGGTAGACCGCCGCGCGGTACATAAGATCGCCTACTCCTCCAAACCGGGCTGTCGAAATGGGCCGGGTTACGCACCGAATTGTGCAAAATCATTTCATATTGACAAGTTGTCTCGAAAATCGCATCCTTTCGAGCCAGACGTGGGAGCCCCCCGCCTCGTCTCCAAAGCGTTCGCTTCTCAAGCTCATGAATAGTTCATCGTTGCGTTAAGCGGCGCTAACCCCACAGCAGTCGGGTCAGGCATTTACTAAAAAGGGAGAATCTATGAGAACGTGGAAGTCTGGATTCGTGATGTCCTTCTTCGTGCTTGGATTGTTTTCGAGCACTATGGCTCAGACAACACACAACGCATTGCCGTACCCGACTTCTGGAGCGCCTAAGCCAATTGATCGCGGCGCGCTCACGGCAGAGTCGGGCACAACACCGCTTTCCGTTACCATTGCGCTCAAATTGAGCGATCAAAATG
>Ga0210391_10000175_pt1 | contig 76611 bp, 74 predicted proteins | sample IncBWC12OmetaG_FD_160573 | JGI IMG/M metagenome (GOLD analysis project Ga0210391, IMG submission 160573) | Forest soil microbial communities from Barre Woods Harvard Forest LTER site, Petersham, Massachusetts, United States - Inc-BW-C-12-O ...
AAACACCTGCACGTAGTCCCCGAGTGCGGTCTTCACGATGTGCGGCGATACATGGGCCGTATAGGGGACGAGCGGCTCGGTCGGGGATTCCCGCCGCGCCTGGCGGTAGCGAGGCAGCGCGCTCATCGCCGTCGCACTCCGAAAGCCGTCAAGCTTGGGCATTCAACCGGGGTCCGGCGCCGCCCGCTCACGTCGGGCAAGTCGAGCGTCAAAGGCGTGTAGGTGCTCGCCTTCCACCATCGTGCATTCGCGAGCAGCGCCGGGATTCGAGTCCGCCCCCACAGGAGCACCAGATCAAAGAAACGCGCATCCCGTGCACACAAGAGCGCGCAGATCCCGTGGATCGGCAATGCCAGTGCGAGGGTCAGCAGATTCTTGGTGAGGAGAAAGATCTCCATGGTGAAGACTCCGTTCACCAGGAGCGCCGAATAGGTCACGCCCCAACGCATGGGCGGCCGGGTCGCCCCCACGAACAGCGGATCGGCAATAAGGCCTGCGGTGGGTTCCGTCATGAGGCTCTAGACCCCAAACATCCCGCGGACCCAAGTCACGATCTGGGTCGACCCGAAGGAGATCGCGATGCCGAGAATCGCGGCGATGCACCAACCCCAGGAAATCCGGTTCGCCATCGCCATGGCGCCGAGCACCATGACGAGAATGACCGCGACCGGGGTGAGCCAGGCGAGGATGTTCGTTTGCAGTGATGTGGCGCCGGTCATGAACGGTGACGCCTGGGCAAAGGCCAGGTCCGGCGATAGCCACAGAATCATCAGTGCCGTGGCGACCGCGAGCGCGTGTGCCAGTGTCCTCGAAACGCACAGTGTCATCGCTGTTCTCCTTCTGTTGTCCCCAACACCGGAAGTGCCATGCCACCACGGGACGGAGAGTCCGGCGAGAGTGGGTTTTCAGGATTTTTGGCCAAAAACGTGAGGAAGTTTCCGGCTAATTACCCGGCCTGACCCCAAATACTCAGGGATGGTCGCTGAGCTTTTTCGATCACGTGATCAGAAATTTCCGGTAGCTCGCGGAGCAAAACGCGACTACCCTCAATCGCATTCCGGTCAAGGGGTGGCTCGCATGACCGATCAAGTCAGAGCCGTAAGGCGATGCGAAGAGTTCGAGGCACGAAGCTTTGTCCTTGTCGTGCTTCGCGCTCTGTGGATTGGAGTGCGGCTGCCAGTGCTGGCCGTACTGATCGTCTTCGAACCAATCTTTCGGCTCGTCTTGGCAGGGCTCGCGCTGCTTTTCGCACTGATGGCGGCCTTCTACGCCCTGATTCATCTTCCGGGCGGGCTTCCGCTCTGGGGCATGCTCGCCTGCGCCGCGGGGGCGGTCATGCTGCTTTCGCTGTATTACGCGGTGCTGCGCGCGTTTTCGATTTAGATGCGCCGTGACTCAGAACAGAGTTTGTTGCACAGCCGTCTCACGGTCGAGATCGGTCTCCACGAGCGCGCCGCGCTCGGCAGCATTCCCTGCCCGCAACTCCTTATCGCAGTAAGCACAGATATGTCGCGTCACGCTGAGATGGTCGACCAAAATGACGGCACGACAGCGGGTGCAATGTCCCAGGCTCCACTGTTTGCCCTCGGCGATCGCAAATACGATCAGTACGAGCTGCTCGAGCGTCAGTCGGGCTTGCGGGACGACCTCTCGAAACACTTCGAAGGCGTAACAGAGACGTTCGCCGTTCTCAATACCGGGGAGGCGCGTGCGCGCATCGGGCATGGGCTGCGTCGGGATGAGTCCCAAGGCGCGACACAGGCCCGCCATGGCCGAGATCTCGCTGCGCCAACCCGAGTTGCAGAGCAGATGCCCGAGTTGCCGGGGCGAAGGCCCGCGGTGACGGCCGGCCTCCAGATCAGTTTTGTCCATCCGATGAGATTTCGAGAGGTTGCGCACCCGCTCGCCGGTAAATCCGGTCCAGGCGCAAATCGTGTTGGTGCGTGCCTCATAGCGGAGCATCTTGAGCGCCAGATGAAAACTGCGCATCTCGCGGTTGTAACGGTCATCCGAGACTCGCATGTTGGGGTACCCGCACCGGAAGCTACCCGGACCTGCGCCGCCGGGGTTTTGAAGCGCGGCGGGATACCGCCACGGGCTCTTCGCTGCGATAGACATGCACACTCATCCGGACGGTGCCGTCACCGGAGCTGCGTGCCCGTTCACGCCGATGCATATCCGCGTCGACCTGACAGAGAAAGCGCATTCCCATGCGACGCAGTCGTCGGTCGAACGCTTCCCGAGCGGTTAGCGGAAAATTGGGGTTCTCCGCGAACACCTCAAACCATCCCGGAACGTGTCCCTTGGGCTGACCATTGTGCTCGAGTGTCCGCAACATCCCCAAAAGGCCTCTCAGATGACGGAAGTTGTCTGGGCCGCCCGAGCCTCGCAGTGAGAGCAGGCGATCCTTGGGCACGTAGCGCGTGCCGAGGCGTCGCAAGGCACCCCGCCGCGAGAGATAGCGCAGTACGTCCCGGGGGTCGAGCCCTCCGTCGACGCGTCGCGCGAGGGTCTCCAGAGAGCCCCCTGCCCCGCGAAGTGGCAACGGCAACGGGTTGCCCCGTGAATCGAGGTACGCCGGATCGGAAAACCAGAGTGTTAGCACGTGTGACGCGTCATCCATCTCTCGAAGCGCCGCTAAGGCCTTCGAGGGCAACGACCGAGGAATCTTCCGGCAGGCTTTCTCTGCTTCCCGTGCAATGTCCTCCGGGGTGCATCCACAACGTGCCAACACGCGTACGAACCGCTCTACGGCTTCCAGTGCGCGCGCATCGAGTGTCGAGGACTGGATCCGCCCCGCGCGAAGGCGCAGAGACCCCCTATTACGCTTGGGCTGCGTAGGAGGCATCAGCGTTTACCTCGCGATCGTTTCATCGCTTTTTTTCGCGACTTTATTTTTTGGCGTTGATCGGACTGCCGGAATGGCCTTTCAAACGCGAAGACCCCGACGCCGAGTCGGATTCGCGGACGGCGAGAGTGCCGGTCTTCATGGCGCCGCATGTCGCCGTCGACGTTCCACAGAAATTCAGCCGCGAGAGCTTTTAGACGCCGATGGAAGGCGGGCAGCGCACTCACCGGGAAGCTCGGATTGACTGCCGCTCGTTCCAGGATGGTGGGTGATCGGCCGCGGCCCACGACGTTATGTTCGACCGTGCGCAGCATCCCCAGAAGCGCAGTGAGACCATGAATGCGCGCGCTGTCGCTCGGATAGGTGAATGCGCGGTCGCGCGGGACGTAAAGGCCGCGTCGGCGGCGCAAGGCCTTCACGCGGGTAAGCGTCTCGGCAACTGCCACCGGATTCTCGCCCGGCAACACACGTTCGATGAGTTCGTACAGCGAAGGACCTCGACCGCGGAGCGGTAAGGGGACGGGCGCACCCCGCGAGTCCAGATATTGCGGATCGGCATGCCAGTGTGCAATGACGTGCGGAATATCTGCGAAGTAGTCGAGCTGCTTGGGATCCCAGGGGTGCGCGGGCTCCTTCATCCGACTGCAGACGTCGCGAAACTCACGAACGAGTGCCTTGGGGGAGTGCCCGCTGCGCACCAATACGGTGGCAAGGCGCTCGAGGAATTCGCGGGAATAGCTTGAGGCCTCCTCAGTTCGTTGAGGTCTCGCGGTAGCGCGAACCTTGGTGACCATCGCTGCTTACCGCCCCTTGTGCGGGGCGCGGCGTGCCCGTGCGGGGCGCGAACCGTCCGATCGCGGTAGCGCACGAGGCGCATCCGCGCTTCCCACCTCGTCCGGCGGAGCTTCGAAGACATAAAACGTGATTCCCAGGGATCCGGCCGCGCCGTCATCACGTTTTGCGGGCACTGTCTGGCGGGGATCGTTTAGGGCATCGTCCATCGAGTCTGCCAAAGCTTCCGCCTGCTGCTCGAGATCTCTCGTGAGCATCGGCACGTATTTGGGATCCAGACGCGCGTTCAGCACACGGCGTACATAACGGGGGCGGGTGGGGTACTTAAGGTTGTGCAGAAGTGTCGCGCAGTGTTCCTGGAGTTGCTCCCCGAACGCCGCCACGCCATCCGGATCCCATCGCACTGTGGCATAGGTGCGGCTCAGTGCCTCGATGCGGCCGTCGGCCAGCCTTCGCACTGCTCGCACCCGCAGCAACTCATCGAGGATCGTCGCGACGAGCCAACGCTCCCCGCTATAGCGCTCAACCAGCGCCGCAAATGAGCGTTTCCCTCCGCGCAGCGGAAGAACGGCCGGGGCGCCAGAGGAATCCTGGAAAGCCGGGTCGTTCCACCACCCCGATAGAACGCGCTCTGTCCGCTGCCGACCGTGATCCCGAGGTTGGTCAGCGGCTCCGGATTTCAGCAGAACCGCAACCTCACCCCGTGTCAGTCCAGTAACGACCGCAATTCGTGAGGCGTTCGGACGCGTGGGTTCAGCGCCGGAACTCACCCCCTGTTCACGCGCCGCCCGAACATAGGCGATTTTGATGAGCGTCTGGAGATCTCCGACGCCCAAGCCCGCCTCCAGCAGCCATTTCACCAGGGGTTCCAGCAAGCGCAGCACCGCCGCCTGAACGGCGACCTTTAGGCTTTCACTCATTCGATCTGCCCCTTCGCAATGAGTCCTAGACCGTTGCTCACTCACGAATTAACTGATATATATATTACAGCGTCTGTATTTTACAATACAACAACCTATTGGAACAATTCGCACTGCCGCCTGGACGTGAGACCTGCCTTGGCATCGACCCGCGAACCTCAGCGTAAGGATTCGCGCCCTTCCGGCGTGCGGCTGTGTCCGCCTGTAGTCACCCCTTTCACGGAGCGCGGCGCAACTGCTTTTCCAATCCCCTCGCCGAGCACGAAGGCGAGCGCGTCTGGGCCGCTTCAAGACGTCAACCGCCAGTGCATCGAATTGTTGGTAGATGCCGCACGAAGACCATTAGAGAGCTCGTTTTCGCTTGTCAGCACGCTACGCGAGACCCTGAAGGCATTGACCCCTGAAATGCGCCGTCGCGCCGCGGCCAAGGCATTTCTCTTAGTCGATCTCGAGTTCTCAAACGCCCCGTGGTGGCAGACGGTCCAAGCGCGCCCGAAACTGGCCTTACCTACCCCTTCCTGGCAGGGATGCTTTCCGCGTTCCGGTGCCGTTCAGCTCACTCGGGCGACGCTCGTTCTCGCCTGGCACAGTTTGCGCGCTCAAACCCATGAGCCGTGCCTGCTGGGCATCGCACCAGCAGTCGCCAAAATGATCACAGAACTCTCTCTCACAGAGATCGACAACCTCGCTGTACATCGCTTTAGATTTGTGCGACCCCGTTGGGCCCACTTACCGGCCGTGTGGAGAGACTTATTGCACGATGCTAAGGCGTGTGATGTTCGCCGTGCGCGCGACCTGAGCGTCCGTGGATTACAGCTTTTGACCGGTGAGCTGATCAGCTAGCAAACGACAGATACAACAAGGGCCGCACTTAATGTGGCCATGAGTTCGCTTGGATCAGCCTGCGCCTTTTTTCGACGTTTTCGCATTCTTATGTCTGATGCATGCAGTTGGGGGTGTTTACATGGATAAACCTTTGCCGAAAGAAGCCCGAGGCCCGCGGGAAAATACAACAGCTACCGATAAAAGCTCGAATGGCCTCGAGGAAGACGCCGTAGTGCATAAGGCGGAACATCGGGTACAAGTCGCCTTTCGAATGGAAAAGAGTGACTACGTGAATCTCAAGCGCCTGGCGCTTGACGAAGACACGACCATCAATGAGCTTTTGATCCGAGCAATTAAGCATTTCCGGAAACGCAAGGAGACGCCAGATTAGCTGTTGACACGGGCCGTTGATTGTTTACGCGGCATAGCCGTATGACGGGATAATTAGGGCGCCGATCGCGTGCTTTATTTCTGAGTTATTAGGAACACGTATGCCTCGGGACGGAGATGACTATAGTCGCACGCGTGCGCAGTTGATCAAGGCGCTTGAACGGATTGCGAGCGCGTTCGCCTTTCGCAGGTGATAGAAATCGAAACGCGGCGCTGCGCATTTTAGGGCTTGACCTGAACTCGTTTCGAGAGAGCCCAGAAGATCGCCGCGAACAGTGCTAAAGCAGCTAAGTAAGCGCCGAGAGATCGCAGGAACAACGTGTTTTGCAGACTGAAACCGTAAAAGGGATGAAAGTACCACCCACGCTCCATGTCTCTGCTCAGCCAGTAAGGATACGGAGGTACAGCGATCAGGAGCGAGGCGCATGCAGCGCACACCCATTTAAGTCTGGGTACCCTGTTAGCTCCCCATATACAGATCGATATTGCTGCAAGTGCCACGTTGAGGTCCACTGACGTGTAGGTTGCCGCCATCGCAATGCTAGGGAGGAGAAGTACGCCAATTGCAACAATTAGTACAAGGCTACGCAGGAGGTTCCTACTACTTAGCCTCATCGATATTCTTCTGATTTTGTTGATACCAAATGTCGTCTATCCATTGTGCCCCCCCCAACGAGCCCCAATTCGTCTGCTTCCAATTCCACCCCTCGCCAATCGATATCGCAACCCCATTCACGGAACCACGCAACACATATCCAAAATGCAGCCCGTGCGCTGCCTGCGTCACGTTTATGACCCAGGTATTCTTATGGCTATCCACAAAGGAATAGCTCATAACCGGACTCTTCGGGTCGTCGAAGGATAGAGTTGCGACGGCCTGCGCAACCGTTCCCCTGGCACCACCCGGTGTGGCGTTGTTCGCTGTTCCTTGCTCCGTGGCTGGCTTGTCCTCGCTACCGGGTGTTGGATTGTTCACCATGGACTGTTGCACAGAGCTATCGGACTTGCTGTGCGGTGTTTCCTTGTCATACGCGTGCTCGAGCAGGCTTGAACTCTTCAGCACTGCGGGAAGGCCCCCTTTGGGGGTCTCGAATGTGATCTTGGTCGGAATCCTGCTGCCTGTGACTGGGACATCACATGTCGTCGTGTTGTCCTTACTCGAGACGCAGTCCAGGCCTGTAGGATCTATTCGATCAATTGGGTCATTTCCAACGTAAGCGTAGAGGTTGAGGTCATCTTGCATGCCAACCGGATCGGTCTGCAAAAATCGACCCATCACCGGATCGTAGACTCGGGCCTTGTAGTGATAGAGCTGCGCTTCAGGAAGTTCGATCTGACCAGTATACGCAAAGCGCGACCCTGACCAAGATGGCGGCTCCCCGTATGGTCCATAGGTGTATACGGTCGCAGCCCCCGTTCCGCCAGTGGTAGCAATTACGGACCCACGTTCATCTGCGTGGATCCAGTTTCGGGTTGTCAGACCGGATCCCTCGTACCACACCACAGGGTTATCCGTTTTCGGTCCATGAACATACCGGCGCAACAGAGTTCCGGTATTCGAGTACTCGGCTACCAATCGATTGGCGTCGTACAAGAACTGTGTCGTCGTGCTGCCCGATACCGTCTGCCAGAGTCTGCCCAGGGGATCATAGCTAAGTGTTAGACCCGCGCCTCCAACAACCGACAGCAGGTGGTTTTCCACGTCATACGTGAAGGTCCTTGTTCCGTCAGAGTTCAGATTGCCGCGGCCGTCGGTGTAGGAGTAGCTGCCTCCCGCTACACTTGTATAACGATTAAGTCCATCCGCCACATAGGCTTTGCTGGCTGCCCCAGACGTCCACTCATAGAGTAAATTCGATCCCGTGCGAGTCTGAAGCTGACTTGCAAGGGTGTATCCAAAAGTTACAGTTAGATCTTGTGCCGTGCCAGCTACATCGTGGCTGAGTGTCTGCAGGCGCGATGCCAAGTCGTACTGCATGCCGGACGTCGTTCCGTTGCCTCGGGTGATGCCCGTGAGCCGCGATAACGGGTCGTATCCGTAGCTTGCAAGCACTCCCACGCCGCTCGTCGCCCCGTTTTCCCGGATCGCGGACACGCGATTCAGCGCATCAAAGTCGTAATTCGTGTAGTTCGCGTCTGGCCAAGTCACTAAAATCCGATTGTTCGCCGCGTCATACTGAAAGCTCATCGCCCGAGCAGTGCTGCTCAACTTATTGGTCTCCGATATGACGCGTCTGGCCGTGTCATACGCGTAGTCGATACCCAGACCCGTTGTGCTGCCGAAATGCGCATACATCGGACGCCCGGCGAGATCCCAGCCGTAATAGACGTCTCCTGTGGTTGAATTGGGCAGATGCTTCATCGTCATTCGGTTCAGCGCGTCGTACGTGAAAGTCATTACCTCTCCGTCGCGGCGCTGCCACGTCAACCGATTGTCATTTGCGTCGTAGGTGTACAACTCAATGTCAGAGCTGTCTTGGTTTCCGCTGGCAAACGTCACGCTCGGCAGCGTGACCTGGCTCAGCCGATCAAACCCATCGTAAGTCATCTGCGTCAGGTTGTTGTTCGCATCGAGCGCGAAAGTCTGCTTTCCGTTCGGCGAATAGAGATAGGAGGCGTATTGAAATTGGCCCGAACCGGTATACCCGTTCGGACTAGGGGTTACGCAGGGTGCTACAGGCGCCGTCGTGGATCCCCACGCATGCCAGACACAGGAGACCTGCCCGGCCGCGTCGAAGACCGTCCCCACGCGACGCCCAACAGGGTCGGTAACGAGGATTGCGCGATCCATCGGATCGTAGACGTAGACCGTTTGATCGCCCGCCCCATCCTGCACCATCTTAACTTTGCTATTGTCGGTGTAGGCCGTCGTCTTTAGGAGCTGATAAGTGGTCACCGTCGTTCCTGAAAACGCCGTGCCGCCGTACTCATACTGGGGGCGCCCAAGAACGTCGTAAGCGGTCTTTTCAGCGGAGATCAGGCCCGCAGTGATCCCGCCATTGTGATGGAGCACTACCGTCTTGCGCCGATCGTTGTCGTATTGATTCTCCAGCACGTAGCTGCGCGGGTCGGTAACGCTCGTGACGTTTCCATTTGCGTCGTACATGTAGGACGTTAGTGAGTCTGCCCCGGTCGGATCGACCGTCATCGTCAGGAGATTGCTGTGCTTAGCGGCTGTGTCGTAGGAGTAAGCGATCGTCAGTGACGTCGGATCCACCGAACTCAACGTCTGACCGAAGGAGTTGTACGTGAACTGATAAATGGGAGGTGGATTCGGTTGGCAGCGGGTCGCAGTCTGAGGAAGGGAGGTGCCGCTCGTTCCCGTTGGAACGTAGCCGAACGTCGTCGTACATCCCAAGGCATCGGTAATGCTCGTGGGCTTGTTCCAGGTTTGATCCCAAACGGCCCGAATCGTAGTTTGGGTCAGACTGGAACCTGGTTTCGGAACGCGTGCCAGGGTCGTCGTGTTGTTGTGGTCATCGTAAGCGAAGGTCTGCTGATTGCCTTCTGGGTATGTGTAGCTCAGAACTCGCCCGCGACCGTCATGTGTGACTGCCGTCATGCGATTGAGTTCATCGAAGAATTCCAGCGGACGTCGGTAGATATCGTAGATAACGGTGTACTGGTTGTTGTCGGCATCCATCCTTTCGCCTCGAGTGCCTTCGGCGAGGTAGAAGGAGTAGTAATTTTCCGTCATTTGGCGCAGGGCTACCGCATCCTGAGCCTGTTTCACGCGATTCAGAGTGTCATAGGTATAGGCAAGTGCCGGGATCGTCGCGTTATCGGCGGTCAGGACATTATTCAACAGGTATCGGTAGCCGGTCACCGTGCGATTGATGGTGGTGACAGCGTTCGCAGGATCGGTCGTGGTATCGGTCGCCGGTCCGAGTGTGACCGATGAAAGCGTGACGCCTACGGAACGTGCATCCGCTCCGGTCAATTCGTTGTCAAACCCGGCGAAACCGCTGGTGGTGAAGTGAATCTTGCGACCGAGGACGCCGTTGTTGACTTCATACAGCTCATCGAGGCCAACCGAGTCCGGCTGATAGGTCAGATTTACGGTTACGCCGTACGGGAATGTCCAGCTCGAAAGACGGAACCCGTGGAGATTCGCACAATAGGTTCCAGCATCCGAATAGGTGTTAGCCCAGAAACTGAAGTTCTGCTGATCCCCGTTGGTATTGGTAACTGCAAAGCTCACCCCGGAATAGTCCCAGCCGCGCGTCAATACGTAGCTGACGGGTGGAGACCCGCAATTGGGCTGGACATAAACCGCCCGACTGCCGATCTGCGTCAGCGCCGCATAAGCGCCCGCCCCTGGCAGAAACCATGTGCCGTCAAATTTACGCAGGAACTGCCGGGTCTCTGAACCGAGCCCCACGGTCGCGACGTTGCCCCGGATGTGATGCGACCACCAGGCCCCCGTTAGTACTCCCGCGGCTTCGCGCTGGGGCGAGAGAGATGCACGATAGATGTCCTGTAGCGCCATGAAAGCAGCGACCGTGGCCGCAGAGGCCCGAATGTCCCCTTCGCCCATGGCCTCCAGAGCGCTCCCGGAAATATTGAGGGTGCTGTTCCAGTTGGTCGTCCACGGGGTATTAGGAGCGATGTGCGACACCTGACTGAACGTCTGATCCTGCTGAACGCCCCCACGCCAGATGAAGCTCGCCGACAGAGAGTACGGAAACTTGCCGGCACCGACGTCGAGCGTGGCTGGACTCGTCCACGTCGGAGTCCCCGTCTGCAAGTCCACGCCCAGGGCAGCGGATCGGTCGACGAACTGCGCTTTGAGAACATCACCGGCAGTCGACGGGTCGTAGCTCGACTGCTGATCGGGCTGAGTCCCGCCACCGCCCCCCTTAATGCCGCTCGCTCCGTCCGTGTAGTTGTCATTAGCGGCGACGTGAGCAATCTGAGTGGGGTTCCCGTTGGAGTCGAGCAGATACGCAACAAACGCTCCGCCCCGCTGTTTCGAATAGCGGTGAAGATAGAGCCCCGAGGACTGCTTCATGTAGCCGCCGCCTCTCTGCCCTGGACCCAGAAATGCTTCCTCCGATGCAATCACCCGAAAGCCGGCCGTCCCATAGGTACCGATCAAACCCGAAACCGCCGCCTGGCGCGAAGCCGTTTCTAAAGGTCCAATCGTGGGCTCACCGCCGCCGTGGCTCTCTGACTCGGTGGTGGTGAGCTTGCCCTCGACCAGCATCAGGTTCTGGGCAAGCGAGGAATTGCCGTTGAAGTCATAAAATTTCCGGGGACCGATGCTGCCCGAGCTTCCGGAAGGATCCTCTGCAACGGGTGGGTTGTTTCCCCACTCGAACCGCGTGGCCGTCGACGTCACGTCCGGCAGATCGGCCTGTTGCGCTGAGACGCTGCCTTCGAGTGTTTCAATGGTTTCGGCGATCGCCAGAACTGCCGCACCCCGGTCGGACATGTTGGCCGAGGTGCTCGTCACGCTGAAGCCCATATCCGCATCGATGCGATCGAAGCTATCGATGACGCTGTATACGTAGTTCGCTGGGCTCCCGGGCGGACTCGTGTTGGTCGTCTGAACTTCCGTGTCGCCGGCCACAATGCCGACGGTGTGATGATGCGTGTAAAGCGCGTTGGCGATGGAAGCGTGCAGGCGCGCCGCTTTGGAGGACTGCATCAGCCAGAGCGCCGTCAGCTGCTCGCGCTGCCCATCACCCTTGGAGGCTTTATGTCCGTAGGTACACGTTTCACAACCGTTCGGCTGCATGAGACCCACGAATTGTGCATCCGGCCGCGAAGACCACTTATCCACCAGTCCCCGATTGGTCTCGCCCCACCCGTGCACAATGGTGAAAGGTGTGGCGTAGCGAACCACGCGGCTCACTGTGGTATTCATGTACGTACCGAGCGGATTCAGGCTTCCCGCGTCATCCGCCAGGTACGGGTGAGTGACGACCAGGGTGATGGTGCCGACGCTGTACGCAGAGTTGTCGGGGGATTGATAGGTAGACAGAACAGTCGCAGTTCCAAACTCGTCTACCAGCTCGAGATTTCCGACGAAGGGTTGGGTGCCGCTCGTGATGAAGTTGGTGCTGTAAGTCAGCTTGCGTCCATATGTGTCGTCAGCAAAGAGCTTCAGTCCATTGACGGTGGTGTCATAAGTTCCCGCTGAGTTGGCCTTGGTCAGCGTTACAGTAAGGAATGCCCGGAACTGATCCGGAACGCCTGTCGCGCCCGCCCACGTGCGGGTGATTTTCGATGCGGAGTACGGCAGGCTCGTCTGTCGCACGGGCTCACAAGTGGGCGAATTACAACGAGAGATCTCGCGTCCTCCCACGAGGTCAATGATCTTGCCGTTCGCGAGCGGTCCATTCGCCGAGCTCTGTGACTGGATATAGGTCTGTAAGTTGCCGGCGTACGTACAGATGGTCGCAGTCAACCCGCTGGTGGTGCCTCCGCACAATTGCTCGCTGAGCGGGGACGCAGTCAGCCCCTGCACGTAATTCACCCCTGAGTTGGTTCCGCTCGTATACCCGCTACCGGTGGCGGCGGTGAGTGCCTGACCTGTCGTCAGGCCCGCGGCGCCGTTCAGATTCGCAATCTGCGGAGTGAATACGTAAGGCTTGTAGCTCGGATCAAAAACGTAGTGCGTGCCGCTGATGAGCACATCGACCCAGACGTGATACATCGTGACCGTCGAAACGGTCGATGTGTTCGATATTGTCGTGCATGACAGCGTCGCGGCGGACCCGTTGACCGACGCCGGAATGCCACCGCTGGCCAGTAGGTCGCACGCCGCCTGGGCATTCGTGATGTTCGTCCACGCCTGAAACTGCGCGCCCGTGAGCGTGATCGTGCCGAACTTATACGCCGTCGTGTAGTTGGCCTGATTCAGCAACGCAACCATCAGCTCCGCCTGATCGAAAGGCGTGCCGCTTTTGTCCACGATCGCGCCGAGCGCTCCCTTCTGAGCGCCGAAGATGAAGACCGTATCGACGTAGTTACGCACGAAGTCGTAGATCTCATCGACGTTGCCGCCGAGCGCGCGGGAGAGCTCCACAATCTCATTGGGCACGGGCCCGCCGGTAACGGACGGTGTGTGCGAAATACTGGTGCTGTATCCATATCCGTTAGGAGGAGGCGGTGAGTCGGGCACTGAGGTCGCGATCAAGGGTGCGCGCCCGATCTTGGCCGCAGGCACCGCGTTTACGACGAAGGGTGCCCAGGTGAGTACAGTGGCCAGGGCGATCCCGCTCAGACGACTCAAGGACCCGGCACCTGTCGTGATCCGTGCGCAAGAGTTCCTCATTACGGCTTCACCTCTATTGGGCAACCTGTTTTCGGGCATCCAGGGAGGATGGTTTCTGTAACCGTGGCGGAGTAGGCGCCGCAGGCCGTCTCATTCGATGTTTCGCAGGCACGCACCTGGAAGGTGACGATTTTCGGACTGCCGTTGGTTACACCGCTGAACGATTGCGACGTCGTCGGGACCGCGACGGTCGATGTCGTGGGGGTTCCACTGTTGATGGACTCACTGATCGTGTAGTGATTGAGTGTTCCTGAGGGAACCGTCCATGAAAGGTAGTAGGTGTCACCGGAATACCCGGATGTGGGAGAGAGCGACGCGACCGGTGTACCCGGCAGCGCGGGAGTCGTCGCCGAGACGGTCTTACTGCCGCTATCTCCCACGGTGTCGTAGGCCGTCACGGTATAGGTGTAGGCGGTACTGGCCGTAAGCCCCGTGTCGCTGTAGGTCGTTGCCGTGATGGGAGAGGCGGTGAGAAGCGTCGAGCCCCGCCAAACCTTGTAGTTCGCAATCCCCGGGCCGTTCGTATCCGTGGCCGTCCAGGCAAGATTGATCGCAATTGACGAAACGACCGTCGCGGTGAGCGTCGCCATCACCGGGTTTGCGTACGTGGTCGAACTGGCTGCAGCGGTGGACTGCGTGCCGGCAGAATCGGTCGCTGCGAGGGTGTAGGAGTAACCGGTAGCAGCGGTCAGACCCGTGTCCGTGCATGGACTTGCGGTGCAGCTGAGTGTGGTCGTGCCGCGCTTGACACTGTACGTCAGGCCGCCGGGTCCCCCGGTCTCGGTGACGGTCCATGTGAGCGTGTTAGACGAGGAGGATGCCGGCGCAGCGGTAAAGGCGGTGATCGTAGGTGCCGCGACGGTAGTGAGGGTCTTGCGATTCCCCGCCGGATCGAGCGCGTACGTGGTCTTGTATCCCTGGCTTGACTCCACCGTCACGAGCCGGCCCGCATCGTCGTATGTATAGCTGACGACGCTGGCTTGACTTACGAGATGAGGCAGAAGACTCAGTCCCATCAGCAACGCTATAGGAAAGCGGGTCCCGGGAAGTTGCGTCCGAAAGCGCATATTCGGCATGAACGACTCCCTCCCTTGCCTTACGGCTCGGGATATCTCTCGAAGCTCTGACGGAAGACCTGGCGCAAGCGGCGGCACCGCTGCGCATCAACTCACCCTGACGCCCCAATCCGGCCGCTGTAAAGGCGGCCCTCTTCTTCTGTCCCTTGCGTTCAAAAACTTTCTTGTGCGCGGTACTTGCTGAAAACTCTTTTTTCGATTTGCAAGGATCGCTAACAAGCGAACGGATGTTGGCGCACGTTTGTATCGAGCGTCAATACATCACGGGTGTTCTGCAGAAAAAATTTTTGCCTCGCGCTCCCAAACAAACACCTGAGCTAACAAGTTAGCAGCTCCGGTGAGACGAATGACGGCGCGATCACAACGAGGCAGTGCGTCATTCGTGATGCACGTCTGCACTCGCAGCACTTCTCTCGACCATGACGCGTTTGAATTGTTTGACGTCGCTGTCTCGACGCTCGCATTCGCATCGAGCCACGAGTGCTCACCCAGGTTCTTTGCATCCGCCCACGCGAGTGCCCGGTAAGCCGCAGGCGTTGCGGCCGATGGCAGAGGCACGCTCATGTGCGAATAAACGGTGAACGAATCCATCAGCTCGTCGCTCAGTCCTGAAAGGCCTGGCAACAGCCGCAGTTCGCCGACCGAATGAAACAGGGCACCACTCGGGCGGGCCGCTCGCGCGAGAGTCTCCTGGGGCTCGCTCCTACCGGACGGGGCTTCGGTGCCCCGCCGCACGTTGATCTCGCGTGCCAAGGCTAGCGCGTCGCGCTCCGACCAGCCGTTGGCTGCAAAGAACGCGAGGAAGAGTTGCGGGTCTGCCGCATTGAGATCGATCCGGCCCGCTTCACGCGTGATCGTCACGTTCAGCTGGCGACCCAGAAGATTCAAGGATCGCGGCTCGCCCAGAGGCCAGGCGTGCTCGGCCTGGGATGAGCTGAGGATGCGCAAGAGCACGACGCGCGTCGCGCTATCGATGGTGAGGTCGGTTTGGACGGCTTCTGCGTAGCGCTCCACGACGCGCCGGTGAGACACCGTGAGTGTCGCAACAGCAGTCGCCAGGAGCGTCAGAAGCACGACCAGCCATAAGACCGCAATCAGTGCGACCCCGCTCTCGCCACCGCGATTCACACCTACGGACTTCCGGCCGGCGCGGGTGGGGTTTGTGAACCGGGTGAGTGACCGGAGAGGGGGGGCTTCGCGTCGGACTTCACAGGGCTCGCCTTCGAGGGCTCGCTCATGAGACCTGGCATTGCCTTCCGCAGCCCTCGGAACTCGTCCTGCAAGTCGCTCATGACGGCTGCTGACTCCGCATCCGAACGGATCACGTGCGGTGTCAGCAGCACGATGAGCTCGGAGCGCGTGCTTTGCTTGTCGGTCGTACCGAAGAGACTGCCAATCACCGGGATTCGACGCAGAAACGGTATCCCGTCACCGCTGCTTGTCCGCGACTCCTGGATGATCCCACCCAATGCGACCGTCTCTCCGTCCGAGACAGCCACCGTACTCGAGACTCGCCGTTGTTGGATGGTGGGAGAATTGAGGCTCGAACTCGTGGTGGGACCGGGCGTACTGACCTCTTGGGTCACCTCCAGCATGACGCGCCCGCTCTTGTTGGCTCGGGGCGTCACGTGCAGAATCACACCGGTCTGCTGCAGCTGGATCGAGTTCACCACGGGGGATCCCGGTGTCACCACTGAGACGGCGGATTGAGTGGCCACGGGCACCTGGTCGCCGACCTCTAGCGTCGCTTCGTGGTTATTGAGCACCATCAGTTTCGGCGAGGAGAGCACTTTCACCTTGGACATGGTCTCCAGGGCGTTGAGCACGGCCGTAATATTGACGCTGCCGGTATAGAGGTAAGAGAAACCTGGAAAGGCCTGCAAGATTGCCCCATTCGGGGCCTCGCTGAACGTGATCGGTCCGTTCTTACCGTTGTAGGCCCACTGCAAGCCGTATTTCGTCTCATCCGTCAGGGTCACCTCAGCGATAGAGGCCTCGATCAGGATTTGTATCGGAATGACGTCGAGTCGCTTCACCGCGGATTCGATGACGGCGTATTCACTCGGAGAGGCGAGTATGAGCAATGAGTTGTTGTCTTCGTTCGGAACAATCTGCAACGACCCCTGATCGAGTGCGCTTCCGGCGGAGGATGGGGACCCGGAATAGCCCCCCTGCCCTCCGAGTGGTCCGCCGAGCAAAGAACCCGGGGGCATGGGCCCTGCAGGCGTCGAACCGTAGTTACCGGCCGGACGCGCGCCGGCCGCGACGCCGCCGGCTGTCGCCAAACCTGGCAAACCGCCTCCCTGGGGACTGTCGCCGCGCAAGCCGAGGATATGCGCGAGCGAATTGGCCAGTTCGTCGGCCTTGGCGTTCTGAGCGTCGTAGACGTAGATCCGACGTCCCGGGGTTGTGGACCCGAGATCGAGCCGCTTGATCCAGGTTGCGACGTCCTGCAGGTACTTCGGCTGTGGGGTCACGACCATGAGGGCATTCAGCCGCGTGAGCGGCACAAAGCGCACGACGCCCGCCAGGGGGCTCTTGCCACCGGAAAACACCTCGGTCAGCTCGCCTGCGAGCGTTTTCGCGTCCACGTACTCCAGGGGATACAGGGCGAACGACATCCCGGCCAGCCAATCCACGTCGAAAGTCTTCACGACGTTGAGCAAAGTCGAGATCTCCTGGCCGGTACCAGCCAGGAGCAGCAGGTTTCGCGACTCGTCGACCTTGATGATTCCCCCTTCCGGCGCAAAAGGCTGCAGAACCTTTTCCATCTCCACGGCGCTGACGTATTGCAAAGGCACCACATACGTCCCGTAACCGTGGGTTACCTGCCCGGGGACCTGCAGGTTGGTGATATGGCGCGCCGCATCTTTGGCCGGCACGACGTGGTAGATACCGCCCACATCAATCAACGCCGCACCCTGGTTTCGAAGCCCTGCTTCGAGCGCAGACAGCACTTCGTCGCGGCTCATGGGACGCGCCGCCTGCAGGGTCATCGTTCCCTTGACCTGCGGGTCGACGACGTAGGGACGCCCGAGACCATCACCGAGGACGGCGGCGACCACTTGCGAGATGTCGGTATCGACGAAATTGAGCTGGAAGCCATTTCCGGACGCGGAGGCCGCCGCTGGCTCTGAAGGCTGCAGTTGAGCCACTAACGCCCCCGATCCGAGCACGATCACCGGTGCGCGCACATCACTTGCGCCGATCGCGTTGCCGTTGGTATCTGCGGCGGGCGGTGCCGTCGAAGCGGGCGGCTGCGTCTTCGCAGCCGGCGCCACGGCCGGCTTGACTGCGCAAGCCGCAATACCCAGCAGCAGCGATGCCGCGAGCAGGGTCGAACAATGCAAGTTGAACTGCTTGGAGGTCATTTGGTCGGGGGGCGATATAGGCGTGGGGTGAGTTTGGGCTCATGCAGCGGGCGCGCCGCCGCGGCCGCCATCGGCGGTGCTTTGCCGAGGTAGCGGATGCCGGACTCGGCCGAGCCCTCTGAGAGTCTGATCGGTGCTGTTGTGGACGCGGTCTGGACGATGAGACCGGACTTGGGCGCCCCGCCACTTGAAATCTCGAAAGTCTCGGCATCAGAGCGCAGGATGACGCGCCGGGTTTCAACGGCCTCGACCATCCAACCATCCAGGCTCTCTCCCGGCTTCACTTTCCGGGAAGTGCCGTTGGCACCCGAAAGCAGGGCCACGGCCGGCTTATCGGGAATGATGAAAGTACCGACGAGGCGATATTCGGGCTTCGGCACAGTGGCGACGGTTGTCGGCGCAACAAAGAAATGGCGGGTCGCGTACAGGAGAATGCGATCCTGGAGGATAGGAAAGCGACTCACTTCCCGGGGCCGGGTCGTGGGAAACGCGGGAAATGCGGGCATCCGAGGTGGCGTCGATAGAAGCGCACCGGTTTGAGTTCCCTTCGCCAATGTGACGATCAGGAGTGCCGCCGCCGCAACATTCAGCGCGAGGAGCACCGACGTTCGGCCTGTGAGGAAAGATAGGCTCGGCTTCATTTTTCGCCACGCCCGGAATTTCCAACGGCCGGACTGGGCGTCATCACGCTGATGTGCGGAGCGTAACCGTAGATCTCCAGATTGATGGTAAACGTCGGATTCTGCCCCGGCGTTTGGACCTGGGGGGCTTGCGCCTCGAGGTCCTCGATACGCAGGAAATGGGTGGATTCCCGGAGCGCGCTACTGAATTTTCTCAGCTGCTCGGCGCTCATGAGTGCTGAGAAACGAACGCCATATCCGGTGTAGTCGGCTTGTTCTCGCTTGGAAAGGGGCACGACAGTTGGAGACGAGATCCCGGCGGATCCGGCGATCTGCGCAAGATCGCGGCCGATCTGCGCACCGGCGTCCGCCTCGTCTTTGATCACGTAGAACGCCTTCCAGACCGGCGCCGCGTCCAGGGACTGAAGCTGCTGCGTCAGCTGCGGCTCAGCGGCGGCCTTTCCGCGAAGCATGGCGAGCTCCCGACGGGTCTCTCGGCGCCATTCGCCCTGTGAGCCGATGAGCCATCGGAACGGTTCAACGGCGAGTGTCCAGAACACTGCGACGGCCACTACCAGCATCGAAAGAGCCAGCACGCGCCGACTTGCGACGGGGTAGGCACCCACACGCTCAGCCAGGGTCATGTGTCGCTCCACGCGCCGAGGGTAAAGTCGTTTCTGCCGTCTTCGGCCGCGGACCGCGCATCAACCACGTAGCGGTCAGTTGCAGACGGTTCCCAAAGCCCAGGCCCGCTGAGGTCGCTTGCACCAAGCGCACGTGTTCAAACTGCCCGGACTTGCGCAGCAGATCGATCAGCATCGTTGCGGTGGGTGTGAAGGCCGAGAGTTTGATCTCCGGAGGTGCCGGGTATTCAGCCGTCAGCTCGATGTCGTAAGCCCAGGAGTCGGCGGGGATCTGTTCCGTGAGACCGACCAGGACATCCAGGGCATCGGGGGCGCCCATCAGCTCGGCAAGTGCCGCTTGCGGCGCGGCGGCGCTCTGTACTTCTTTGACCAATTGGTCCGTTCTTTTGGCCCTTGCACTGACTTCGACGATCGCGTGATGCAGCTTGATGCGCTCGTACGCCCATTGGCAACCGAGCGCGATCCCCCAAAATGCGGCCAGCGCCGCGGCGCTGATGGCGAGCCGCGTCTCGATTGGATCAAACCGGGATGCGCGACGGCGACGACGCGTCTGGCTGAAATTCCCCGTCATCCGGCCGGGGTCGCTGCCGCGGCCGATTCGGGTGAGTTGTATGTGCCAGGCGTGAGCGCGTTCGTGCACGCGTTCAATCACCTCGCGTCGGACAATCAATACTTCAACGACGATTCTGCGCTCGCGCTTCAGGCGCTTCGCAACGCGCCAGTCGTAGGCGACCCGCTCCGGCGCCATCGGCAGTTCGCGTTCCAGCTGAAGGGGCACCACCTGCTCAAGGTCGCGTTCCACCGTATCGGGGAAGGTCAAGTGGTGTACGAGAACCAAGTCCGGGGCTAAGCCTACCTCGGCCCGGGTGTTCTCGATCACCGCCGTCGACCCAAACCGGCTCAGATCCACTGGCCACGGTTCGGAATCACTGGAAAGCGTGAGCACTTCCTCCCGGCTCTTTCCGCGAAGCGACCAAACCTTGCCGCCGGTGAGACTCAGTGAGACAAAAGTACGCGTAACCCACCGGGGCGCGACGCGCACCAGCAGCTCATCAGCGCACTCACGCAGCTCATGCCACCACCAGGCGAGAAGTGACCGGGCCACGGTAATGAATTCCCGCCAGGCTTTTAGAATTCCCTCGTTCATGAACCCTCTTCCCGGCACGTCTGCGACACGCTGTCGAAGCTGCAAGCCGCGTCATCCGTCACTTTGGGTGCGACCAGCAGTTCCGGCCATGACCGCGGGTCGCCGGCGGGAAATTTCACGCGCAGTCGCACGAGCAGCGGGGGATGCGCACGAGACGTCCAGCTGAAGAGCCACTGTGCGGTGAGGCGTCCTCGCGCGATGTCGGGTGGCTCGAGGTAACTCCACTCGATCGAATCGATCCTGCGCAAGAGAACCTCGGACTGACCAGCTGTCGCGCCGGCAGTGACGGCCGTGCGCTCCGGCGACCAGTAGACGATGAAATTCCGCGCACCCCGATCCGATGTATCGATCGCAAGGGTATACCGGTAAAAGCCCATCGATCCTGCCGACTGTGGCATCGGCGCGGTAACTGTGAGCGTATTCGTGGTTCCCTCGATCCCGTACTCGGCGACTAAGTCTCCGGTATGAGGCCGAGAGGGATAGGCAGACTCCAGGGTCTGGCGCAGAAACCGCTGAGTCGTGACGATATCCCATGCGGAGGAGTCCACCCGCGTGACCGCTCGATACGTGTGCTCGGCAACCCGAAACGTGACGATCAATCCAATGCTCAAGAGCGCAAGCAGAGTCAGCGCGACGAGCGTCTCGATCAGGGTCATGCCGCGATCGCTCCGAGCCTTCACGGCGCCGACCTCGCCAGCTCAATGCTATAAAGCGTAACGCCTCGATTGGGTGCGCTCGCCGGTGAGACGTTGACGCTTACAGCAAACGCCTGCCACGGATGGTGAGGGTCTGTTCCCGCATTAAAGGGGTCCACACGAATGTTCCACGTCCAGCCATCGTCGGAGTGTCCGGAGCTTTGGCGATTCCAGGGAGCGGGACTCACGCGCAGCTGCGCCAGCAACGATTGCGCTTGAAGGAGCGCGAGCTCCCGATCGTGAGCCTGAGTGTTGCGAAGCATCGCGCCGCTGAATTCCTCATAGAGCACGCTCGAGCTCAAAGCGAAGATGGCCAGCGCGACGACCACCTCGATCAGCGTAAACCCCGTTTGACGGCGCCGGTACTTCATCGCTCACTTGTCCTCGATCGAAAGTCGACCGGTGAGCGCACTCACCCTGACTGTGCGCTTGTGATCGGCGGCTTCAATCTGAAAGGTGGCAGCTTGCGCTGAGCCGTCTGGAAACACCGTGAGACTCTCGGCCGGATTTCCACCGAGATCGCTCAGTGTCACCTTGGTCCCCGTCGGCAGCCGCGTACGAGCGTCCGGCGTACCGGAGCCATGGGATTTGACGACCACCGCGTCTTTGTCGAGGACAAGCGTCAGTGTTTGACCGCTTCGCACGCTCGATGCCTGCGCGCTGCGAACGGCGGCCGCCAGGCGATCGCTCGTCGAAGCGATCCGCCGGCTGGGCAATGCGCGATTGAGTGCCAGAGGAACCATAGACGCAGCCATCACCAGAATAGTGAGGACCGCCAGGAGCTCAATCAGGGTAAAACCCGTGGCACTACCAGTTCCCAATGTCCTGTGCGTCGTCATCGCCCCCTTCTTTATTGTCTGAGCCCCAGGTAAAAACGTCGTACTCCCCATGAGTGCCGGGAAAGCGGTATCGATACGGGTGTCCCCAGGGATCCGAGAGACTGTCGCGCTTCTTGACGTACGGACCGTCCCATTTCGCCCCGTCTGCAGGTCGCTCAACGAGGGCCTCAAGCCCCTCGTCGTTGCTCGGGAAACGACCCATGTCCAGGTGAAATGAGTCCACTGCGGAGGCAAGCGCATCCACCTGCACTTTTGCGGCATCGACCTTCGCCCTTCGCAAGTAATGCGTGACCCGTGGTGCGGCGATTGAAGTCAGAAACACCAGAATGAGGAGTACGACCATCAACTCGAGCAGCGTGAAGCCGTCTGCGCGGGGCGCGGAATGGGCTCTATGAAGTTGCGACTCAGACATCTCTTTCATTCTTGTATCGCGCGCCGCGTTACCGGGGACGCGGCATCCCTTATCGACTAGAACGCCAAATCGTTAATGCTCAAGAGCCCGATCAGCACAGAGCCAATCATTCCGGCCACGACGAGCCCCATGACAACCGTCAGTAGCGGCACCGTAATGCTCAGGACCCGCTCAATCGTGCGTTGAGCGTCACGCTCAAGGACGCCCGCTGCGGAGAGAAGCAGGTCATGCAGATGTCCCGTTTCCTCTCCGACGCGCGCCAATTGCACGGCGAGAGCCGGAAACGAACCGGTTCGTGCCAGTGCCACGGAAAACGTCTCCCCCGCCTGCACCTCCTGCACCACGGACGTCAGGGCTTCCTGGAGCCGCACGTTGACGAGCGTGCCGCGAGCGACCTTGAGTGCGACGGGGAGTGGCTGCCCATTGCCGCAGAGCGCCCCGACCGTGCGCAGCAGTCGCGACGTATCCAGTGCCGCCGGTACGCCGAAGGTCAGTCGCGCCTTTAGGAGCCATCCGTGAGCGTGTCGGCGACCGTTTCCCCATCGGAGCCAGGCAAGGAGCGCCGTACCTATCGCCCCTGCGGACAGGAGCGCAAGCCACCAATAGTCGGCGGCCAGGCGTCCGATGCGGAGCACCGCCCGAGTCGACCACGGAAGGCGCGCTTCGGATTCCGCGAACAGCGTCTCGAACCGAGGTAGCACGAAGACCAAGAGCACGATCAGCGTAACGATCACCATGGCGGCGAGAAGCGAGGGGTAAATGAGCGCAGACCGAATCCGCTCGCGCAGATCGAGCTGCCTCCCCATGAGCTCACTCAGTCGGGTGAGCGCATCAGGCAGCGAGCCGCCGACTTCGCCAGCCTCGACCATGCTGAGGTAGTAGTTGGGAAGGCGCTGATTGCTGGCGGAGAAGGCCGCATGCAGTGGCTTGCCCGCGCGCACGTGTCGCAGCAGCTTTTCAGCCAGTTTCCGCGAGCTCTCGCGTGGTGCAAGAGACGCTGTGATCTGCAGGGCGCGATCGATGGTCAATCCAGCGTGCAAAAGAGAAGCCAGCGACTGGGTGAGGTTGAGCACCTCCTGGGTGCTAACCTGTCCGACCCGGGGCCGGAGTGCGGGCGTCCAGCGACTCAAACGACGCCACAGACGCACAGTGCCTGGCTGTCCCTCCTCCACTGCCAGCGCTATCAGGCCGCGTTGGGTGAGGGCTTCAACGACCGCGGCACGCGAGCGGGCCAGCAGGAATCCGCCATGAGTAACCCCGGCAGGATCCACCGCCCGATAGTTGTAGTTTAAATTCTCAGTGGTCATAGGCGATTGAGGTCGAACCTAATCAGGTCAGGCTCGTGACGCGTAGCACCTCCTCGATGGTGGTGATGCCGGACGACACCCGTTCGAGCCCGTGGCGCAGCATGGTACGAAGTCCCCCCGCGATCGCGACTCTCTCAATCTCGTGTGCATCGCCGCGCTCGAGGATCGTGGCGCGAACGGCATCCGTCATCCGCAGCGCCTCAAAGATCGCCGTACGGCCGCGGAAACCAGAGCCCTTACATCTGTCGCAGCCTCGCGCGCGGTACCACGGCTGCTCTGCCACCGCGAACCTTGCGAAGACGTCCGGGGTAGGCAGGAATGTCTCCCGGCACTCCGTACACAGTCGGCGCACGAGCCGTTGCGCGAGAATCACGTGCAGCGTCGAGGTCAACAGATAATCATCAATCCCCATATCCAAAAGGCGCGTCACGGCTGCCGCGGCCGTGTTGGTGTGCAGCGTTGACAGGAGGAGATGTCCGGTGAGCGCCGCCTGGATTGCGATTTCCGCAGTTTCCCGATCGCGAATTTCCCCCACCATCAGGACATCCGGATCTTGTCGCAGAAACGCGCGCAGTGCGTGCGCAAAGCTCAGGCCGATCTGCGGCTTAATCGGAACCTGATTGACTCCCGCGAGCACATACTCGACAGGGTCCTCGACCGTCAAAATCTTCTTCTCGGGCGTGTTGATCTCTTTGAGGGCCGCGTAGAGCGTCGTGGTCTTACCGCTGCCGGTAGGACCGGTGACCAGCACGATCCCGTGCGGACGTCCGCAGGCTTCGCGCAGGACTTCTTTCAGATCCTCGTCAAACCCCAGGGCGTCGAAATCGAGTGCGATATCCTGCCGATCGAGGATCCGCAGCACCACGCTTTCGCCCTGCAGCGTCGGTGAGGTGGCGACCCGAAAATCAATATCCTTACCTTGTATGCTCACGCGTATGCGTCCGTCCTGAGGCAAGCGTCGCTCCGCAATATTGAGCCCGGCCATGACCTTGATTCGCGAGACCACCGAGGCCGCGAGATCCTTAGATTGAGTCTCGAGCTCGTGCAACATGCCATCGACCCGCAATCGCACGTGCAGCGCCTGCTCCGAGGGTTCCAGATGAATGTCAGAGGCCCGCGCGCTGATCGCCTCGTTGATGACTCGCTGGACCAACCGGATAACCGGTGCGTCGCTCGCGAGATCCTTGAGGCGGTCGACTTCGTCCGCTTCCGTCAACCCGTCGTCCGTCGCCTCGGCAGACGACGGCGCACTCACCCCATAGAAAGCATCCAGTGCCCGACTGATCTCCGTGCGGGTGGCGACATAACGGACTACCGACCGATCGGTCGCGAACGACAGCGCTCGCGGTATGTAATCGTCCAGCGCATCCCAGCACGCGATTGCGATGGAGCTGGCGTCGATGTGCAGCGGCACAATCTCGCGCGCCTTGATAAACACCTCATTCAGGTCCGCGCTCAGCGCTTGCGCGGGTATCTGCGCGTTGGTCATTCGCGGCAGACGACAGTATTCCGCAAGCGAGTCTGCCAGTCGCACCTCTGACATCAGACCCAACTTCAGAAGTACACCCGCGAGGCGATCTGAGGTTTCCGAGCACACGCGCTGCACGCGCTCGGCGACAACCGTGCTCAACGTGTTTTGCGCGACAAGCCAATCCAGAAAGCCGGGGGAGGACTCGTTTTCCCTCACCTCGATTTCCGTGGCTTGCCTAGTCATCATCGACGGCAGTGTGCCGCCGATGCTCGGACCTGTCACGCCGTATCCGCATCGGGCTGCGCCCACATTCTGTGAACTGACGAGAAGAATTGGTGCGCAGAGGAACGCACCGTGCCTCATAATTTCGTTCGAAGTGATTGGTACGTCGCTGTCATCGCGCTAACAAGCTAGCAAGCTAACACGCATCCCAGGGAGTGCTGAATGAGGCGATCTCGGTTCGCGGATCTTGCTACCGTATGTCTCGCGGGGATCGTGTGGAGCGATCTCTACGCTGCTGCACCCGGTCCCTTTCAAATCGACGGGGACGCACTGCTTTTTAGCAACTCCGAGAATGTGACTGAAGACGGCAGTCAGCTGATCTATCCCACTTACTGCGTGGATCCGGCTGCCACGGGTCGTCAAGGGGTTCTGACGGGCTCCTTCGCGGCTCTGTGGCGAACGATCTACTTCAATCCGTCAAGTCAACAATTCGCGGTTCAGGCTGGAGCGCCGGTCCCCTTTCCCGATCCTTCAATCCTGGGAGAGATGCAGGGGCGGCCGCTGTTGCTCACTCCAACCGATGCCTCCGGGGCTTTGAAGATTTTCTCCGAGAACTTTGTGGGCACGCTTGGCGTGAATACGGTCGCCGTCTTTGACCTCGCCACCGGCGCCATCGAGCGCATCGCGCTGACGCTTCCCGGCATGCCCATCGCGGCCCGTGACTTGGATGGGGATGGGATCCCCGAGATCATTCTTCTGGATGATTCGGCTCTGCAGCTTTCGGTCATGGACTCCCAGCTGACGAAGCAGTTCTTTCAAACGCCCATTACCTTTAACGTTTCCAAGGCATTTGCGATTGGAAAATTCGATCACATAGGTCAAACCGAAATCATCACCAGTGCCGGACTCGTGTATGCCCTGAGCATCACGGGTCTCACACCGGTCGGGTCGATACCGGCGGAGGTCAATGGCGAGCAGATCAGTTTCCTGGTCGCCGCAGACGTCGACGGCGACGGGCTTGACGAGATCATCGCGATCTACGACACCACCATCCGCGTTTACGACTTCGACACCCAGACGGTCAAATGGGAGACCACTCCCTCGATTAACCCGGCAGCGCAACTGGTCGCGCTCAACGCGATGGACCTCGACGGCGACGGGAAGCTCGAGATTCTGGTCGGCCAGAGGGGCGAGACCGGGGCACCGGGCTACATATTTGTGTACGACGGCGCCACCGGCAATCAACTGCAAGCCATCCAGCACGCGGAATTCGGCTTATACGGCCTTAACGCCTGCGATATAGAGGGAACGCACAAGCTCGACATTGTCGTCGGAACGGATAGCGTCGATTCGGGTCCGGCCAATTTTGAGATCTACGAGTACCCATCGGGGACACTTAAGGCGCAAAGCATCGAGGAGGCGGGACCGGTGCGCGGCATGATCGTGGCCGATGTTGAAGGCACTGGACAGCCGGAGCTCGTCTACACGCCGGACGGTGTCGTGGGTGTGGGTGATCTCTCGTTGCACGCGCGGGATGCGGCAACGTTTGCCCCGCTTTGGGACACTCCCAGTCCTTTCCTGACAGTGACCGGTACGGGAGAACTGGGCGTTCTTGCTGCCGGAAACGTCATGGGCACAGGTCACACCGACCTCGTGGCAGGCTCGACGCAAAACGGCTCGGGAATTATCTGGATCGTCGACGGGCCCTCACACACTCTCGTGCAAACGATTCAGCTGGACGCCAACGATGTTGTGGAGGCGCTTGCGATAGCCAATGTCGATGGTACCGGACAACTCAGGATTGTCGCCGGGATCGCGGGTACCGCCGGCCCGAGAATCGAAGTGATCGACGGTGTGACCGCAACTCGGCTCTGGCACACCGCCATCGGGACTGAACTGCTCGACATTCATAAGGTGGAGGTCTCTGACCTGAATCACGACGGTTATGACGACCTGATCGTTCACATCTTCGACGACTACGCCGGTGGGCCGCAGATCTATGTGGTCGACGGCGCGTCACACGCGACACGCGCGGTTAAAGCCACGGACGTTCAGGCATTCGACCTGGTGGACGTCGACGGCGACGGGACTCCTGAGGTTATCCTAGGTCACAATGACGGCTCCGTCGAGGTCATGGATGCGATCAGCGGGGTCTCGCGCTCGCATTACCCCGCCTGCAGCGGCAACGCGATCGGCGCCATCGCACAAGACAATCTTTCCACGGCCAATCAAGGGGACGTGCTGTACACCTGCGGCAATCAACTGGGGTGGATGTCCCTTATCTCTGGTCAGACCCAATTCATGAGCCCCACTCTCGGTCTTCAACCCGGCTGGAACGGCACGCTCCTATCCCTTGGAACGAGTCCTGCGACTGATCGGATCATCGTGAGTATGGGCGATGGGGTGATGCACCTGGCTCCCGTGTCATATCTGCCTCCATACGTGCTCCCAATCAACCCGGCCTCGACGAACGCTTACGGCGCCCACTGGACCACCCCTTTTGTGGGGTCGATCGACTTCGGAACGTATGACGGCACAGGGGCCACTTTGGAATTGGTTACGCCACCGAGCCACGGCAGCGTCACCGTTACATCCGCCGGCGTGTTCACATATACCGCGAGCGGTCCAATCATCGCAGTCGATTTCTTTACGGTGCGCGCACGCACGGCAAATACGACCTCCGAACCCGCCAGTATCGGCGTCGTGCTACGCAACCAACCCCCGGTGATGCTGAATCCCACGGGATCACTGACTGTCGCTCCGGGCGCGACAGCGGCCATCAGTGTATTGGCCCAGGACGCCGATATTGATCCAGTCACATATCAGTTCGTGCAACTACCCACCAAAGGCTCCGCGAAGTTCAACGGTAACGATGCGGTGTACACTGCGAACGCCGGCGCTTCTGGGCAAGATACGTTCTCCGTGCGAGCGTTTGACGGACTTCAATATTCGGGGCTCATGACGGTAACCGTTACCATCACCGCTGCATCCCCACCACCCCCGCCGCCGCCCCCTGCCTCTTCATCGTCCTCGGGCGGCGGAGGTGGGACGCTGGATTTTTCAATTCTGGGAGGTTTGCTTGCGCTACTGATCCTACGGATCTGCCACCACAACAGCACAAGAGCTCCCTATTTGTGGAAAGCTCGATGTGACGGATAGCCGGATTCAGCTGGAAGTCCCTGCTCGCTAGCTACAATTCCAATCGAAGGCAGTCCGCGAGTTGCCGCCCAACGATGAGCTTCAGCGCGCCATAAACGCCGCGAGCGCACATTCGTCTCCCGCTCGCGGCGCGACCTGATCAACTCTCATGGTCGCTCCAAGCGATGGTTACGGCCCACTCGGGCCGTCGAGATACAGCGCATGCGCGCCCGGAGGACTCGCCACCATCGGATTAACAGGTCGAAAAAGACGTTCAACATGAGACCGAATAAATAGCCACCCGCGACAATACTTGAGACGAGTAGCAAATCCTCCGCATAAGTGCGCGCGTCCTCTCGTGTTACCGCTGAAAGGACGCGGTGCCAACCGTAAGAGAACGCGATATAGGCTAACCCAAACAGCGTGACAATTAAGGCCGCCGCAAGACTCCGTGACCAAACGACTACGGTTAGTTTTATCCAGGATTCCCGCAAGTTATTGCGCCCAGCCATGCGCTCTAACGGTGAAGTTGAGGGGCCGCGCAGAAGCGACCGATAGAGCGCCGCGGGCGCACAATCTCTTCCGCGCCCGCGGCGCGTAACCACTCGCCGTTCACGGACCCCTCCAACGATTGTTAGACCGCACGCCGCCCATCAGCCGCACACCACATAACGTAGACCCACCTTTCCAGTGCGATCATCAATTAGCACCCACAAGCAGCCGTCCACGTCGTTTGGGTCTTTGGTCTGAAAGTACACAGACCAAACTCCTCCATGAGAGTTAGCGAAACAGGTGGCCCGTAGCGCCTCCCAATCACGCGTTTCGTACTTGCGACGTTCCAGATCTGCGAGCGCGATGCGTACGGCCGACGTCTCCGATAGTCTTGGGGCTCCGCATGGTGCGCCGCGGGAGTCGGCATGAGGCGCAGGAATATCAGCGGTCTGGGGCTGGGAGCAGCCGACGAGTAGCACGACAAACAAAGTGGTGGTGACGCGCATGGTGCGTCTAACGATGAGCTTCAGCGGCCGTCTGATGCCGCTTGCCAGGCGACGCGAGCGCACAATATCCGGGCGCTCGCGGCGCATCCTGATTAGCCTTCACGGCCGCTCCAAGCATTGGTTAGACGTCCGCAGATTCCGTATTCGAAGCTATAGCGTGCACCGCCGCGTCAATCGCTTCAGTTATTTCGGTACGGAACCGCGTGGGTAAGCTCTCGACATCTACCTTAGCTAGGGCGGCCTTCAGCGCAGACGCGTACATATGCAGCCTCTCTTGTCGTGTCGCAGCCATCCAAGCTTCGTGTCCAGTGTTTTCCGAAAGAATTATAGAGCGAGTACGCCGACTCACCTTTACGTCAGAGTCGACCGATCCAAGAGCCGGAGAGAGGATAATGGGTCCATACACGAGAAGGGCGAGCGGGCATGAAGAGTCTATGTTCGTGAGGCGAGTGCGAAGCTCATCTGCAAAGGGATTTGCCACGATATCGAGCGAAGCTGAGACATCTTCGGACACGAATCCGGTAATCGAGAAGTTCATGTGCGAGTGTCAGTAATGGACGTCTAACGGTAAGCTTGAGCGGCCGGCAGCCGTCCTTCGATAAGCGCCGCGAGCGCAAAATATCGCCGCGCTCGCGGCGCAAGCTGATCGCGTGTCACGGCCGCTCCAAGCGTTGGTTAGCTGCCATGTTTGCCAAAGATGCGGAATTCTCCGGCATTAGCGAAGGGCTCTCCGAACTTAACCGAGCCGTCGTGAAGCGAATACGGGTAGAAGACTACTGTGGAATAACTGTCTCGGTGGTCTAGCTCAATTTCCACAGCATCGGTCTTGTCGGTTCGACCCGGCGGAATTACGCGAACATCGTAAGCAGTGGCCGAGGCCAGGATTACGCCTTCTTTGGCGTCGCGAATAAAGCCGGCCCGCAAAAGATCGATGAGTGGCTGAGATGGAGGCTTGTCGCGACCGTCATATGCAGCAACCATCACGATACTTCCATCTACCTTCATTGAGGCTCCGAAAGGATAGAACTCACTGTGAGCTGAAAGGAATTTCTGGGCGACGGGCAATACGGTGTTCAAGAGCTCTTCGCACTGAAGTTTCGGTGTCGGCATTGTCGCAGCCCCAAGAGCAAAGAGAACCGTGAGTACGGACAAAATGCTACGGTGCCACATGGCAGCTAACTATATGTATCCGACCGAGCTGACGCGTTCAAACGCGACGCTTCGATCGTATACATACGCACGGACTCACGCCTGGTCACTAATCTTCGCGTAACTTGTCCCGCGAAAGCGCAGCGCGCACAGAATCGCTAAAAGCGTGAGTTCAAACGCGCTACCCGCTCCGCCACCGCCCCCACCACCAGTGCTGCTGCCGCTCCCTCCGCTGCTACCGCTCGTTCCACTGACCTTGACAGTAGCCTGACTCGTTGCTTGACCGTTTCCATCGGTGCAGTTGATGGTGTACGTAAACGTTCCACTCGTACTGGCGGTCTGGGACGTCGATCCGGATGCGCCAATGGAGCCCGACCACGATGTGCCGTTCGCGCCTCCTCCACCTGCGGTGCAGTCGGTGGCACCTGGCGAGGACCATGTCAGCGTAAACGATCCACCCGCACTAACAGACGCAGAGCTCGTTGTCAGGGTTGCGCCGAACGGCGCGATGGTGAGGACTGCGTTATAGGAAATTGGGGCAACATTCGGATCGATGCTCGAGCAATTGAGGGTGAAGGTGTATTGGCCTGCCGCCCCTGCCTCGGAATCGAATCCGCTGAGACCCACGCCTTGTATGCTGCCGCCCCATTGTCCTCCAGGAATGCCCCCCGTCTGCGTGCAACCGCCGGCATTGTTCGTCGACCAGTTTGCGTCGAATATCTGCCCCGCCACCGGCTTTGCCGGATTAAAGGTGATCGCGGCCGTCGGCGGTGGCGGCGGGAGGACCATAAGTGTGGCGCTTGCGGTGGCCGGAGTCGGAGGTCCGAGCACCGGATAGCAGTCCAGCGTCACTTGGATGCTGCCGGACTGACTCGGCTGAAGCGTTCCGCTCGCCTGCGCAGACGAAACGCTCGGGTCGTAGCTAATTGCAGCGTTGTTGGTGGCGTTCAAGCCGCAACCGGACAGGTTCGTGTTCCAGTTCAGCGTGACCCAGTCCGCGGGTGAGGCGCTGTACGTGACGGCCGACGTTGCGAGCTGTAGTGTTGCGTACGGGGGATTGTTTTCGAACATTACGGTGACGCTTCGCTGCAGCGAGTTAGGACCGGCTGAGCAACTCAGCGTGTAGGTGTAGGTTCCCGCCGTCGAGACGGTCGGGTAGAAGGGTTCTCCCGAGGTCGCGCCAAACCCCACGAACTGGTTGTTGGCCCAGCCGTCGCCCGGCGCACCCCCTGAAGGCGTGCACAAGGTTGCGGCGGTCGTCCACACAACGAAGAACGTCTCGCCCAAGCGCCGGTCGGTGCCGTTGGCATTCAGGACCAGACTCGGTGTCACATACGCGACTGACAGCGGATAGGAGCCACTCTGGTTCACAGGACCGCAGGTCAGGTCATAGGTCACATCCGCAGCAGTCGCCTGAGTCGTGGTCGTCGTTCCGGAAGCAGGAAGATTCGTCAATGACAGTGCGCCGCCATTGATGGCACACGGTGTGACGTTCGAAGTCCAGCTCAGGGTTACCGGAGCCGAGGTCCAAACGGCCGTCGGGCCGTTGAACTGGAGCTGGGGCGTCGGTCCCAGCCACGAGACCGCCACAGTCGTTTTCGCCGTTCGAGTTCCCGGATACGAGCAGTTCAGCGAATAGGTGACGAGATTGGCGGCACTTTCAGTCACCGACTTGGATCCGGAAGCGGCCAGCGTCCCCGTCCACCCGTCCCCGAAAAAGCCTCCCCCGGCTGCGCATTGCGTGGCGGTTGGTGCATTCCAAGTCAGAGTCGTCGACTGCCCAATCGATAGCGAGACCGCTGAGGCGCTAAGGGAGATAACGGCCACCGGCGCGCTCGGCACGACGACCGTGCCCGTGCCGCCTGGATCGAGAACGGACTTGAGAGTGGTGGTCCCCGTGCTGCTGGTCGTGTCTGAGATCGAGGCCCAAACCGCCGCCAGAGAGGTGAAGTCGGCGACGCCGTTAGTTCCATTCGGAACGGGCGGATTCGCGACAGGACACGAGCCGTACCCCGAAGGATCAGTGGTCGTGCGGCCCAAAGTCAGCGAGCCCACCAAATGATTATTCTGGTCAAACAGGGCGCTGCCGGAGGCACCGGGCCCGACATTGCCGGTCTTGTTTACCGTCTCCCAGAAATTGGACAGATAGGTCGTGCCCAGCACGTCACTCTCTTGTACGGCCGCGGCCTGTCCGAACCACGCTACGTATTGCTTGTCGTAACCCTCGGCGTGGTGAATCGTATAGCCGCCCTGCACCGCTCCGCCGGACGCATCGAAACCCGCAAACTGGGCATCCGAGACCACGGGGTTGGCGTCGAGCTCAATGAGCCAGGCATCTTGCTGCTCGACGATAGTCTGCGCACCGGTTTGCATCGGAATACCCGGATCATAAAGAGATCCGAGAGCGGGCCCGCAGGGGCTCGTGGCGTCCCAGTAGACCGTTACGCTCGATGCAGCGCCCGGGTCTCCGCCCCCGGCTTTCCCGCTCTCACAGTGCCGTGCCGTGAGCATGTAGGGGGTGTTATCACCGGGCACATCGTTGATCAGGGTGCCGGTGCACTCATAGAGGTTCTGCACCACCAATCCCGCTGTCGCGGCTCCGGGAGGCGTGTTGCTCGCCGTGATCGCGCATTCGTAATTGGTGACACATGAGGCATTGCCTGACGCGGCTGCCTGATGCGCCCTAAGTTCGGTGTAATACGGGTGGTCCTTGACGCCTGCCCCCAGGGAGCGATAGCCCGCCTGCACGCTTACGAGAGCAAATGACGACCTCGCGCGGTCTGCGGCCGGAACGGTTAATTCGAACTCCAGCGCGTCCCCCGGCTGAATCCGGCTCCAAAGCTCGCCGCGGTGCAAATCACGCGCGCGATAGCTCGTCGTGGTTTGGGTACCGCGAACGATCAGTACCGCGCCGACCGGAAAGGAAAGGCCGGTGGCGTGAAACGACATCGACACGGCCGTGGGCACCTGCACACCGTAGCGCCAGATCGCGGTTCCATTCGAGGTGGTCCAGTTGCCCGCATTCGACGCCGACGCCTTCTGCGGGATCAGTACCGCAAATTGAACCGGCGACTGAGCACCCGCGCGAATGAGGGCCTTAAGATCGGCCTTCACAATGTGCACCGGGACGACCGCGCCGGCAGGTCCCATAAGCACCAAACCTATAAGCAGCAAGACAATCGCCCTGATGAGACGCTTCATAGAGATCCCTTACAGGTCCGGTTTGACCCCGCTTGGACATGAGTAAAATCGCCTAAGCGTGAGCGCAGCCGTAGGGTAACTTTGCGCCGGCTCTCCGAAGGTCGCAAGTGAAGAACACCGTCCATACCACCGGGCCATCCGATCTGGACTCGCTTCGGCCCGGCCGAATGCCCACAGCTAACTTGATATCTTGCTAACAGCACCGCGCGCTGCGGTAGCGAGACCGGATAACTGTGATCAACCGAAGCCATCCCACGAACTCATGTGGTTCGCTCTTCGCTTCCGCCGCTCGAAATCCGACTCCGGCAAGCCTGAGACCCATCGATGCAGGCACCGCAGGGTCCGGAAACGCCGGCAACTGACGCCAGCGCCGTAATGCGAACTCCACATAATGTGGAGACGTGAACATTGGACCTGCGACAGATTTGACGGAGGTCGAGCGAATCGTGGGGCGCGGCTTTCGATACGCGATCGGGTGTGCGGCGACCAGCTTCTGCTGAGCGCGCACCGGCCGGACTTTCGGTCTGTTACGAGGGCGAACGGTCGGGCGCTTCAGCTCATTACCGGTGGGGTTCATCGCTTCTTTCGGGGTGACTGAAAAACACTTTGTTAAGTATTTAGGGGAATTCCCCAAATACCCCGGGATGACGTCTGGGCCCGCAGAGCTGATCATGAGGCCAGCGTGCGGTAATCCCGCATGCCGGTCTCAGACTGGAGGTGCCGAGACTATGAGACTGCTGAGGATTTCCGACGTCGTACACTCCACCGGACTGTCTCGAATGACAATCTATCGCCTGGAGCGGGCTGGTGAGTTCCCCGCTCGGCGCAGGCTCGGACGCAATTCTGTGGCTTGGCTGGACAATGACATCAGTGCTTGGATTGAGTCTCGTCCGGCAGTGGGACGCGTCGTTCTCGGATCGAGTCAGGCACGCCAGAATGCTATGTTGAGGCCACGTTAGAACTTGGGGCTGTTGCGTTATGCGACCAATCGCGGGTGTTCAAAGACCCCGCCTCGGTCGTCTACATGTCGTTAGAGCCCGCGAGGGGAGAATTTTGGTTCTGAAGAGATAAGTCACTGCGATGTTTGGTCGAATCGCGAGTGTTCGCTTCGTTCGTCTCCTCAAAGCGCGCGCGGCCGAGGGCCGTGCCCCGAATTACGAGGGGGCGCGCGCCAAGACGAGTGTTACAGTCGGTGCCACCGTTCCGGCCCCGAGACCGTCTTCGTTCAGCATCCCGGCGCGCTTACATATCGCGACCAACACCCCGATATTGCGGCGCACCTGCCGCGCGCGCACAGTAGGGTTGTGATGCGTGCTCTAACCATCGCCTCGAGCGACCGGAGAAGTGCCATGAGAGCTAATCACCAACGGCCGGTCGCTCAGGCTCACCGTTAGATGACAGTGACAGGCTACTTCATCAATCCTTTTGGGGACGACGCCGCGTGGACTTGGAAAGAGGCGCTCTTGACCGCGGCTGCGATCGAAGCAGCATTGGTCGCTGCCTTGTTTGTGTCGGGATACTTCGGAATTGGTGACGGGGGTCTTTGGTTCATAGCCGCGTTCCTTCTGCAGTTTCCTGCAACTCTGCTGTGCATCTTCTTTTGGCACCCTACGTCAGCAAATGGTCCAATTCTTCCGATAACTGTGATCGCGCTGGAGTTTGCATTCTTAGCCTTCGCGGTCAGAAAGCCTTGGCGCAACGATGAACGTCGCTAGTGGTCATCTAACTATCGCTTTGAGCGGCCGTGAGACCTAGTCAGACTGCGCCGCGAGCGCGAAGTGATTGTGCGCTCGCGTCGCTTGTCGAACCGCGGCGTGCGGCCGCTCAAGCTGATCGTTAGGAGTCACAGAAGTGAAAACCGCGGCTATCTGTGGGGTTACGCTGATTCTCCTACTGAGCGCTTCCGCGTCGGCCCGTATCGTTCGCTCAGAGGTTCATTCTCGGACTCAAAAGGTGGCTTGGTTGCTCTTCGTTTGGTTAGCGCCATTGCTGGGCGCTATTTGGGCGCTGCAGGTTTCTACTGAGAAGTCTGTCCCAGCACCGGTCTCAGGATCTTTGGAAGAAGGTTCTAAGATTGAGCACTCCGGAGGGGCAGGTTTTATATGAAACTTGCACCTCTCCAGAGATGCCCAAAGGTGGCTTCGCTTTGGCCGTGACTCCTAACCATCGCTTGGAGCGGCCCGTGACACCACGACTAGCGCGCTGTGCGCGCGACGACGATTTTGCGCGCACAGCGCGCGGATGCGGTCTTACCCCGGCCGCTCAAGCTTTTCGTTAGACGACTCGGATGCTTCAACCCAGACTCGCGTGGATGTGCCTTGGCCCGGCTGCCCTTCTAACTGTTGGCATGGCTGCTCTAAACTGGTCGGGGGTGAACTACGCACGGGCCATTGACTGGTCTGAAAATCTATATGGCGTACTGCTTCTACTGGCGGTGGCTGAGGCAGCACTGTGCTTCTGGCTCCTCCGACGATCGCCACAGCCGCTTCCGGCAGTCGGAGGCTCGAATAGAAGCGCCTCTCGAGATTTCGTTGCTGCGGTCGCAGCTGGGGTCCTCACGATCCTGCCGCTCTTTGTTGTAGGGGACGCGATTGTGGCTGCCTTCGCAAGCAGCCCTGGGAGACTCGACGGCAAGGTAGTGGAACTGCGCGACAGCAACTCGACCCGAAATAGCTGCACTAAGTTGTTATCACTTCGACTGAGTGACCTGCGCACTGTGACGATTTGCTACAAAACATATTGGGCCAGATCGTCGCTTGGGCCCCCAGTACTTGAGCCGGATGCCCCGGTGACGCTGTTCGTGCGGTCTGGTCGATTTGGCACTGTGGTTGACGCCGTACGCACACGCTGATGGCGTCGTCTAACCAACGCTTGGAGCGGCCATGATGTTGAGTAGGCAGCGCGCCATGGGCGTGCTGCGCTATGTTGCGCCCAGGTTGCGCAATCAACGACGTCGGCAGGCCGCTCAAGCTCATCGTTAGGCGCCGTGCAAAGAATCCTCGTTTTGATTGCCGCTGCCATGACTTTGGGCGCAGATAGCGAATCTTTTGATCACGTCACTTACTTGGATCACACGATCCAGCTGAGTCGCGTCTACTCGGATTTTCCCGAGTACCGTAATGATCCCAACAACTTGCCGAAGGCGCTTCTGCCTCTGGTTGCTAACTTGGTTCGGTCGGCTCCGGTGCCAAAGACGTTTCCTACCCGCGAAGCCGCTCAAGACGCACTGTTTAAGCTGATGTTTCCTGGTTACGGTTACTCCATGCTTGGGCTACATGATCCAGTTGCGCTTTTCTCCCTCGAGGTGCCTGGAGCGGGTGAAGATCGCTTCATACTTTTCACGTCGTCTGACGGTGCGTGGCACAGGGTCGATGACTTCTTATGGGCTGAATCCGCTGGGAATATCAGACGTGCCGCCATGAAGGGGGACGCAATCTTGTACTACGACAGCCACGATTCCGTACTTCGTAAGGCCCGCGTGGCGCCTAACAATCATTCGAGGGAACCGTGAAACGCGGTCATGTCGCCGCGGGTGGAGTAAGACAGTTTGCACCCGCCGCTCTATTCGGACGCCGACGCGCGGCCCCTCAGCTTTACCGTTAGGCGCCATGATCGAGACGCTTCTCGCCGCGTTCCCATATGTAAAGGCCGCTATTGGAGCCACGCCCACGGAGGTGGCTGATTCTGAGAAGCTTCTTGGTATTCACTTTCCAGACTCCTTTCGTCGATACCTGACCTCGTTCGGATACTTGAGCTTCAGCGACGATTGTGAGCTCTATGGGTTGGGACAGGGTGTTCCGAAGTATTTTGACCTCACTAGGCGGACTATCGAAGAGCGCACCATTCTCCTACCCAATATCCCCACCTACTTCTTACCATTTTTGAATGACGGATCTGGCAACCATTTCTGCGTCGACTTGCGTCGCGAAACACCGGATCCTCCCGTGGTCTTGTGGCATCACGAAGCGGGCACGGATCGATCCTCGAACTTCGTGATTGAGAGCTTCTCTAAATTTCTCGTTGAGCTTGCCAAACAGGCGCCTAACAGACGCTTGGAGCGGCCGTGAAGTGTGAGAGGACTTGCGCCCCGAGCACAGGTAAACATTGTCTGCTCGCGGCGCTTATCGAACATCAGCGGATGGCCGCTGAAGCTCATCTCTAAGGACTTCCCCGTTGTGTCAACAGCTGGTGGAGTTCTGGTTCGTTCGCCTGCAGGGATTCGGTTGAGCGAGAAGGACAGACTGCGTCACTCTAATCGGCCACTGGTGAGTGCTTAGCACTCGGGCCCGCGTGTAAGCCGCGCGCTCGCACCTCGATCGTTAGGCAGCGTTTTCCGCTCGAAGCTTGATCTGGATCTGCGAGCGCCGGTCTGACCTGTGTGCTCTACGAGTGCAGTGCTTGTGAGATCTCCTGTTCGAAGGTGCATTTTTGGGCGCTACGCTCAGGCAGTCACGGGTTCCTTGGCCAGTAACGCCCATGCCACCCGTGCGTTCTTGGCCGCGATGGCGATGCAAGCGCGGTGATATCCGCGACGCTCTCGAACGGCGAGCGCCCAGCGGGAGAATGGATCGGTGAGGCTGAGTGCTCGTTGCAATACGGCACGAGCTCCCATGACCAGCAGGGTTCTCAAGTACGGATCGCCGCGCTTGGTGATGTGTCCGAGTCGTGTCTTACCGCCCGTGGAGTATTGGCGCGGAACAAGGCCAAGCCAGGCGGCGAACTGCCGCCCGTTCTTGAAGTCACGGCCGTTGCCGACGGTCGCGACCAGGGCTGATGCGGTGATGGGTCCGATGCCCATGCGAGCCTGCGCACGACGAGCGAGTGCATTGGAGCGCACGTGTGTTCGGATCTCGTGTTCATACTCGAGGGTCTTCGCTTGCAGCCGCGCAGCGTGCTCCAACAGATCCCGAGCACAGCTCGCCACCCGGATCGGCAGTTTCCCCAGCAGCTGTGGTACCCGTCGATGCACCTCAACCGCGCGCAGCGGCAGCACGTGCCCGAACTCCGCCAGTAAGCCGCGCAGCCGGTTCAGCGTCGCGGTGCGCTCCTCCACAAACCCTTGGCGCACACGGTGCAGGGTGAGATCGGATTGCTGCTCAAGAGACTTCACTGGAACGAAGCGCATGTTCGGGCGCCCCACCGCCTCACAGATCGCTTCCGCATAGTTGCCGTCGTTCTTGCCGCTCTTGCGATACGGCGTCACGAACTTGGCTGCCATCAGCCTAACGGTATGCCCAAAGACTGAGAATCGCCGCGCCCACTCGTGCGCTCCAGAGCAGGCTTCCATGCCAATCAGGCACGGCGGCAGCTGCGCCACAAGCTCGCTGAGCTTCGCCCGCGACAGGCTGCGCCGCAGCACTACTTCGCCGTTTAAATTAACGCCATGCACCGAGAAGGTGTTCTTTGCCAAGTCGATTCCAAGCGTAGAAACTAGGTTCATGGGACTTCCCCTTTCTGAGGGATCGGTTTCGCAACTCAATCCTGACACTTCGGTGTCTCATCGGGACGGGGAAGTCCCTTACATTCGTTAGGTGCCTATGGCGCTTTATCGCGTATGCTTCGTCGCTCTTCTGGGACTCTTGTCGTCGCCGGCGGCCGGTAGTGTCTGCGGTGACGACAGGGGAAATCCTGATGCTGATGGACACTTTGTGGTTCTGACGGCTCGGCCGGACGCACCCTTCTTCTACTATCGACTCGGCGACTACGTACTCCTCGCACAACCGAGTGCGCTCCTAGCGCAACTGGACAAGTGGTCCTCGGGACAACTGGAGCCGCCGGCCTCGGCACTACGCTCAGTAATTCTCTCAGCATTGCCATTGCGCGCCAATGCGGACTTGTATGGGTACGTTCTTGAGAATCCGCGCCTCTGGTTTGTAACCCGCTCTCTCGCGATTGAACTGATCGAAGCGGGGAAGGCCGCGGTAGTTGATGACGCTGGTAACGCCCTGCAGCGGCTGTATGTCCAGCACGATCGCCAGCATCGGGTGGCCGAGACGGACATTCGGCTCGACAAGCCAGCGACTGCGTTTCAGCTAATTCGGCGAGTAGATTGCATCGTTGATTAGGCAGCTAACAATCGCTGGAAGGGGCGCGTGATGCTAGATAGTGTCGCCGCGGGCGCCGGAAGAGATTGTGTCCCCACCGCTACAATCGGTTGCTCGTGCCCGGCCCCTCAATTTCAACGTTAGCCGCCATGGCGACATTGGGCAGCATCCAGGTTAGCGAAATACTCTGCGACTGCGGATGTAACCGCATGTACCCTCTATACAGCGGCATTTTACGTTATGGACGGGACAACGAGGTTGCTCTCCGCGCGGCGCATCTTTCGCACGCCGCTGGCACGAGGCATCTCTGGCTGCTCTTGGGTTCAGGTCCGTGGTACCAGGACGATGCACGGGGTTGCTGGGTAGTTCTCGACTCTTGGGTCCTTTCTGGCGACCTGATCGCGCGAGTACAGTCCTACACCGATTCGCCCTTTCGAACCGAGCACATCTTTGGGGAGCGCTTCCTCAGTCGCGACGAAGTATTGGCTAAGGCTGGTGCCCTCGATTGGGCAATAGAACGTAGAGATGAACTCATTAGTCTTCATGAGCAAACCAAAACGTTTCTACTGACGGACGCCGAAACGCCATGACGGCTAACCAGCGCTTGGAGCGAGCCGTGAGCAGCAAGATGGCGCGCGGATGTGGTCGGACCGCGGCCGCTCAAGCCCATCGTTATGCGGTGCGTTCGCTGGCGTATTCGCCACATGCAGTCGCGGGGGGAGCGTCGTGGTAGCCGTCGCTGTGTACCTAGTGTCTTTTTACATTTTCGTTTCCATTTTTTCGGACGGCATGGAATCTGAGGCTCGGTGGAAGATTCTGGCGATTGCGCTGCTAGCCACGTTGCTGCTGAGTGGCTTCAGCAGAGCAAGTCCAACGCTGCTCGGTCTAGGGCTTGCTTGCCTTGCAGCCGCCATCGTGTCACTTGTCGGGCTCATCTTTTGGATCAAGGTTACGAGAACGCAGGCGCTAAGGATCACTGCGTCATACATCGGCTTTGTTCTTGCGTACTCGGTGGTAGTTGGTCTAATTTTTCATATGGTTGGCGCGCACGCCACATGACACTCGTTGGAGGGCCGTGATGGTCGACGGTGTCGCCGCGGGTGCTGGAAGAATTTCTTTGCCCCACCGAACGGAGATCGCCGAATGTTAGGGTTTCTTCCGTGGGAAAAATGGTTGCCCCCCTACATCTTTTGTCCGTTGCTCTGCCTCTGGTCGACTTGTGTCCTCTTGCTCGCTCGAGACCTATCCTGGTGGCAAATTGCGCTCACGGGATTCGGCGTCGTCCTTGGCGGATGGGGTACGTGGGTCTGGTTCTCAGCTGGTCGGAACATCTTTGACCATTCTGACCGAAGGACAAAGTAACGGCGGAGGTCCGTGAAGCAGAGCCCGACGCCGATGAACGGCAAATGGACCGGCAATGGATTTCCCGTCACGGAACTCCTTTTCAAGACGGAGCGTCACACCACCTTCTACCTCGCCCGCGGGGCGGTCGACGCGCCGCTGATCGTGTTCGTGCATGGCTGGCCGGAGCTGTCGCACAGCTGGCGCGATCAGTTGCCGGTGTTCGCCGCGCTCCTAGCTGCGCACTGGGGCTAACGCTGAATGTTCGTACGGCGAAGGGCAACGCCGCCGACGATAGAAATGCCGGTGTACAAGATCACGGGAAGCACGACCCAATAGCGAAGTGCGTCGATGGGAAAAAGTAAGCCTGAGGCGATATACAGGGGGCTCGCAAATAGCGCGATTTTCGATATCGTCGGCCATTTGTTGAGGGTACGAAACAGTTTCAGAGTGAACATGGCCGCGGACATACACAGAAAATAAAGCACTAGCGCGAGCCATACATCGCCCATAACGAGAAACCCGTATGCCACAGTGCTCGGGCCATACACGATATTGGCCACGTAAAGGGAAAGGCTTGGGCTGCGCTGGGAAGTCGCCAATGACACTCTTCAACACCACGCTAACCAAGGTTAACGCAGTTCGCCCCCTTAAAGACACTAATTCGAGGTTCAGTTTCCGTTTTGACCACAAGTTGTGGTATGCGGGATTCGCGTCCATCACGCCGCGTAACCAACGCTTGGAGCGGCCGTGATAGGTAGGCGGGAAGACGCCGGGAGCGCTAGGAAAAAGTGTGCGCCCGCGTCGCCTGTCACGCGGCAGCGGCCGGCCGCTCAAGCTTATCGAGAGACGTCGGTCAGTACGCCAGCGAGACGATCCGGATATCCGCGTTCGGTCCAACTGAAATCGACGTTCCTGTGGGATCAGGAATGGAGCGAACGGGCACCAGCATCTTTTGGGTGCAAGACTGAAGCGTCCAGAGCTCCCGCCAAGGCGGTTCCTTTGCTCCCGGCAGCGTCACACCTTCCTGTTGGAGAAATTCTGTGTTCGCGAAATACCCGATGGCGCAATTCGCCTCGCGCCCTCCGGGGACGGTCGACAATGCCTGTACCACAATCTTGACGGCGTCTTTTTGCAATACGGGGTCCGCATGAGTGGTACCTGGAAGAAGCGGAACGAACGCAAGATCGCCAGCACCATGAACAGAGACCATAACGTTTAGAACGTGTCGGGTACCGCAACCTTGCTCGTCAACGATCTGCTTCCACGCTCCGGAAGCGATATTGCCCCCACTGTCGAAGCTTAGCGGCTTGTAAGGTACGAATTTATTTTCGATGCTGAATTGAGCTTCGGTGCAGGGATTTTGGAGAACGACGGTTGCGCGTTTGGCACCACTGATAACGTGCTGCTGCTCTACCGGATCGCCAAGCAACTTTGAGAAGGCACCATCGTCGCCCGCAGACGCTCGAAGTGCGAGCACGCAGAGGCCCAATGCGACATACCCTCTAGCGCGATCGAGTTCCATGGTTTTTCTGGGCCTCAGCATTCTTCCGAAAGAAGCGTGACCATCATTTTTGTTCCGCTTGCAACCGAAACCGCGTGATTAGACGTTCAATTCCGTCGTCAATCTCCTCCGCGTGTTCGAGTTGGTCACTGTATAGGTGGTATCCAAGTACGTTACCGGATTCGAGTCGGGAGGTGGTGTTACACGTCGCAGGATGCTGATCCCCCGGGCGCCTCATAAGGCACTGGATGACCAGCGTATGCGTTGGTGTCTTTTTCCGATATGTATTGATTCTTGCCTCCACCGGTCCTGTTTCGTAAAGCTCAAAGCCGTAGGGACCCGGCAGAGGCTGCTGGCTGTGAAACAACTTACGAGCATTGTTGAACAGCACGTCATCTGGCGGCTCGTAGGCCCCGCCTCTGCGTATAGTGAACTCGAGAGGCCTGCAGCCGGGCGGACGATACGCGGCGGGCAAGGACATGCAGGCCTGATTCTTCACGGTCAGCGCCTCGAATCCCGGAAAGGTGACCTTGAACATGACCAAGGTTTGCGGACCACCGTCCCACTTGTCCATCAAGACGAGGTAGTTCCGCGGCACGTGGTACCAGATCTGACGGTACTCTTCCTCGTATTCCGGTAGAACCCCACAGCACTTCGCGCCCTGCGGCGGCGGATGATACGGAGCCCCTATAAGGCTAAACGCGACGAGGTCCGTGCTGAGCGACGGCTGATCATTCCACTGTTGAGCCATGCGGTACGCGCTCGAGTATTCGGCCGGCAGTGGTTCAGCCCCACTAACACAAGCCCAGCACCACAGCATGAGGGGTGCGCTCTTCGTGACTCGCAGAACAAAGCCGCGGAAATTCCGAGGCATAAATTCGGACTTTCGCATAGGGATCACGCTTGGCTCGGCAGCTATCTTTTCTTATTTCTTGGGAGGGTAAGTCACGTCGAAGCGTGTCTCGAGATTCGCTAGCAAGGTTGTGTCTTGCACTGTTGTGGCTGTCACGCGATACCGCACTGGCGGAAGCTCGACCCAACCCATCGTGCGACTCAGGCCTTTCTCTGTACCGTGTGCGAAACTCCAGGTCTTGAATACCTGATTTAGCTTCGGAGGCTGGGCAGGATTGTCCAGGTCCTGAACGACCAGACGCATGGGAACCATCACTCCGGAGTGCGCCACACGTGCGCGCACGCCTTGCCCCGGTGGGCGGTATTGCCCGGGAATGTAGTCTTCCACGATGACCGGATCATCCGTATCCGCCGAAGCCTCGGTAACGAACACCGTAGAGCCGTCGCCGACGACGTTCCGGAATTCGGGGTTGGTCAGGATATCTCGCTGCCCGTCCGTGCGATAAAACTCGATCTCAAACCAGACGTATCGCGTTCTGCTCAGCGTGAATACGCGCGAAACAGAGGTTCCAGAGCGTCGAATGTCCCAGGGCGCTGTAAACGGCGGAGCAAGCGCCCGTTCAGATCTCTCAGCTGCCCCCACTGCAAGGGGGGTCGGCAGCGCGAGTAGCGCGGCGATCAGTTGTGTGAAGAATCCCTTATATCGAACGCTCGCGGCCATGTACTTATGAATCTACCGGAACCTGAACGACGACTCTAGGGCGTATCAGCCCGGGCAAAACCTGGACCGCCTATGTCGATCCCCGCAGCGTGAATCAGCCTACCCGATAGCCGCGGTCCGTCAGCGGCTGGAGTGGGTCAACACGGGGCCAGAGATGTGACCGCACTCTCGCACCGAATGCGCGAGCATCGTGTCCTTTTGGAACTTCGTATCAACGGACAACACGCGGTATCAGTGCATGCCGCGCCAGTGCGTTCTATTGCTGGGTAACTTTGCGGGTAACCCCAAAAGTCCCACCGCGCCAACCGCTTGAGCGCGGAGAAATTTACTGCCGAGGTATGATTCCTCTCCCGGGCACAAAGTCCTGAGTTTTCAATGTGATATAACTATTTATTCGAGTGATTTCGAGTCATTTAAGGACTCGAACCTGCGCGCGAACTATAGATGATTCCGCGGCGGCAGATTGGTCAACGATCGGAGCACCGAGTGCGGTTCGTGCAGTGCAGGCACATGTGCTTGTGCTGACCACTGCGCATTCGCAGCTACAGGTTCACGGCATCCGTTCGACGTGGGTCGTGATCACGGTTGTCACGACGGATTTCGCGTGGATCGTGCCGTCAATTGAACAGTTGACCTCCCCGCCTCCTTCGCGGACACGTCACGGTCTATTGGGACGTTCCGGAATACATCAATTCGCTTACGGAAACACCCGTTGGAGCAGCCGCCACCCTCAAACCGGTTACGCGCGAGCGGCTTCCAGGATCAGCGACGTGATTTCGTCTGGACGGGAGATCAGCGACACGTGACTTGCCTTTACTTCGATGGTCTTGGCGCCCATGCGCTTGGCCATGAAGCGTTCAAGATCCGGATTGATGGTGCGGTCTTCGGTCGAGACCGCATAGAAACTCGGCTTCGACCGCCAGGCCGCCTGGGTGGTCCTGCCTGTCAGCAGAGCCTTCTGGAATGGTTCCTGAACCGCATAAAGTACCCTAGCCTTCGCTTTCGGCAGGTCGCCTGCAAAATCTCGCAAGAACGCCTCTTCGCTTAAGCGTCCTTCATCGCCGTCAAATATGATCCCCGCCGAGGCCGGTGGCGTGGGAAATCTCTTGGCCAACGCCGTGTAATCTTCGTCTGCATCCGGCGCGCGCGCTGCCACATAGACAAGCGCCGAAACATTCGGATGCACACCCGCTTCAGTGACGATCATTCCGGAAAACGAATGCCCGACCAGTACTGTCGGACCGTCCTGCCGTGCCAGCACTCGCTGGGCCGAGGCAACCGCTTCAGGCAGCGTCGTCAGAGGGTTCTGCACGGACGTGACATTGAGTCCGCGCTCCTGCAATCGTGCGATCACCTCGGTCCAACATGATCCGTCGGCGAAGAGCCCATGCACGAGGACCACGTTGCGCGCCTTGGTTGGGGTAGCAGTAGCGGCCATGCCGTGGGTGGATGTCAACGAGGCGGCGGCGCCTGCGATGAGGGCGGCCGAAAAAGTACGCCTGTTAATCACCATGAGAACATCTCCTTGACCTAAATTGGTCTCCGCGAATTGCGCCAGGTCGGCAACATCTTTCTCGCTGAGCCTTCACCATATAATCAATCTCCAAAGTCCCGGCTTTGAGGCCGAACGCTACCGCTGCATCTCCATGGTGGCGGATGGGGAGATCATATTTGCATTGAGATTGGCCATGATCCAGAGCGAGCCGCTGAGTACGAGCGTCACGATCAGGACGCCGAAGGCGAGCGCTAGCACGTTGTTGGTGTTATCAGATCCGGTGCCTATGTGCAGGAAGAACACCAAATGCACTCCCATCTGAGCGATCGCGAGCACGACAAGTCCGGCTGACACACCCGGAGCCCACAGAAGGTGAGTTTGCGACACCAAGAAGGATGCGCCCGTGAGCAGCAAGGCGAAGGCGAGACCGGCGGTGTAAGTCGCAAAGCTGCCAGCGGCCTCGTTCTCGCCCACGCCAGGGGCCTGATCGCTTGCGGTCGACGGCTGCTCATCGCCCCCCTGCATCATCGTGCTCCCATCAGGTAGACCAAGGTCAGCAGCGCTACCCAGATAATGTCGAGGGCGTGCCAGAACAGGCTAAAGCACAGCAGCCTGCGGCGCACGAAGTCGCGCGGACCTTTCACCACGGTTTGCGCCACCATGAAGCTGAGCCACAGGAGGCCTGCGGTGACATGCGCGCCGTGAAGACCGACCAGGCTAAAGAAAGCCGAAAGGAAAGCGCTACGCGAGGGGCCCGCGCCGCGCGCGGTCATGCCGGCGAATTCGGTGATTTCCAATCCCAAAAACGTGGCGCCCAGCACAAAAGTGAGCGCGAAACTTAAGTAGAAGCCGCGCAGGTGGCGGCGCTCGATGGATAAGACGCCCAGGCCGCAGGCGTAGCTGGAGAGGAGCAGACAGAGCGTCTCTACCCCGACATGGCGCAACCCGAAGAGGTCGTGGCCCGAAGGTCCCCCGGCGGTTTGCCCGGACAGCACTGCGTACGCTGCGAACAGAGCCGAGAACAGGATGATGTCGCTGAGCAGGAAGATCCAAAATCCGTACGCGACCACGATGCGCACCGGCGCGGGGCCGCCACCGCTGCGGGCGGTCGTCATCGGCACCATTGGTATCGACCCCGCGAGCTCGGCGGTGCCTGCGTGCGCGCTCATGCGGGCTCCATCGATCGCAGCCGCGCGCGTTCGGCTTCGGCCAATTGCTCGCCGGAGACTTCGCCTTCGACGCGTTCGACCCACCCAAAGACCAATAAGGTCACGACGGCGCAGGCGAGGCCTAAGATCGCCATCCACCAGATGTGCCAAATCATGGCAAAGCCGGTGACCACGGCAAAGAAGGCCGTTACGAAGCCATTGGCACTATTCCTAGGAACCTCGATCGCCTGGTACCGCTCTGCCGCAACCCTAAGTCCGCGTTGTTTCATCGCCCAGAAGGCATCGAGCGAGTCGACCTTAGGCAAAACGGCGAAGTTGTAGGCCGGTGGCGGGGAGCTGGTGGACCACTCCAGGGTCCTGCCCTCCCATGGATCCCCTGTTAGGTCGCGACGGCTCGCGCGCGTGCGGATGCTGACCACGAGCTGCGCGATGGTCGCGAGAATGCCGCACAGGATGACGACCGCGCCGCCCTCCGCCACGATCAGGTACGGCTGCCAGCTCAAATCGGCGTAATGCTGCATGCGCCGGGTCATCCCCAATAGCCCCACGGCGTAGAGCGGCATGAAGGCGAGATAGAACCCGACGAACCAGCACCAGAAGCTCACCACCCCCAAACCACGGTGCAGCGTGAACCCGAACGCCTTGGGGAACCAGTAGTAGTAGCCTGCCATGGCACCAAATACCACTGAGCCGATGATCACGTTATGAAAGTGGGCTACAAGAAACAGACTGTTGTGCAACACAAAGTCGGCGGGCGGCACTGCTTGTAGTACCCCAGTCATGCCACCGATGGCGAAGGTCACCATGAAACCGATGGCCCACAGCACCGGCACCTCGAATCGTATGCGACCCCGATACAGCGTGAATAGCCAGTTGAACAGTTTCACGCCGGTTGGGATGGCGATGATCATCGATGCGATGCCAAAAATGGCATTGACGTTCGCACCAGCGCCCATGGTGAAAAAGTGATGCAGCCAAACCAGGAAGGACAGCACGCAGATCGCCAGCGTCGCCATGACCATAGAGCGATAGCCAAACAAGGCCTTGCCCGAGAAGGTGGCGATCACCTCGGAGAAAATGCCGAATGCGGGGAGGGCCAGGATATAGACTTCCGGGTGACCCCAGATCCAGATCAAATTGATGTACATCATGAAATTGCCGCCGCCGTCGTTGGTGAAAAAGTGCATACCCACATAGCGGTCCAGCAGCAACATGCCGAAGGTAGCGGTCAACACCGGGAAAGCGGCCACGATCAACATGCTGGAGGCGAGCGCGGTCCAGCAGAACACCGGCATACGCATATAGGTCATGCCCGGGGCGCGGAGCTTCAGTATGGTCGTGACCATGTTGATGCCGGCGAGCAACGTGCCGATGCCGGAGATCTGCAGCGCCCACAGGTAATAGTCCACCCCCACACCGGGTGAGAAGGCGAGCTCCGAGAGCGGCGGGTAGGCGAGCCATCCGGTGCGCGCGAATTCACCGACCACCAGCGAAATATTCACCAGCAGCGCGCCCGAGGCGGTCAGCCAGAAGCTCACCGCGTTGAGCACCGGGAAGGCCACATCGCGCACGCCGAGCTGTAGCGGCACAACGAAATTCATGAGTCCGACCATGAACGGCATCGCCATGAAGAAGATCATGATCGTGCCGTGAGCGGAGAAGATCTGGTCGTAGTGTTCGGGGGGCAGATAGCCTTGCGCACCGCCAGCGGCGATTGCGAGCTGCGTACGCATCATGATGGCATCCATGAAGCCGCGCAGTAGCAGCACGAGTGCCAACAGCACATACATGACTCCGATGCGCTTATGGTCCACAGTCGTCAGCCACTCGCGCCACAGATAGGGCCACCAGCCCTTCCATGTAACCAGGCCCAGTACACTCAGGACACCGACTACGATGAACAACGAGGCCGCCATCGGTATCGGCTGGTCGAAGGGGATGGCGGCCCAGCTAAGCTTGCCCAACATCTACTGCTCCTTGCCGGGCGCAGCGGCTGGCTGCGCCGCGGGTTGCACAATCCGCTCGAACAGCTGCGGATCCACGCCGCCGTAGGTCTGCAGGTTTGTATTGATGCCGGGCTCGGCCAGTTGCGCGTAGGCTTCGGCGTTCAGCACCGCGCCGGTCTCGCGCGTGTGCTCGAGCCAGCTGGCAAATTCAGAGGCGGGCACGGCGTGCACCAGGAAGCGCATGTCCGAGAAGCCATTGCCGCTGAAATTGGCGGACAGGCCCGGGTACTCACCGGGGCGATCGGCGAGCAGGTTTAGCCGCGTGGTCATGCCGGGCATCGTGTAGATCTGGCTGCCGAGCTGGGGCACGAAGAAGGAGTTCATCACGGTGGCCGAGGTCAGTAGGAACTCGAGCGGTACGCCGGTTGGAATCTCCAACTGGTTGACGGATGCCACCTGCTGGTCCGGATAAATGAACAGCCACTTCCAATCCAGCGACACGACTTGAACCCGAATCGGTCTGACATCGGACTGTAGCCTGAGCGCGGGATCGAGCTCATGTGATCCGATCCATGCGACCGCCGCCAGCAGAATCACTACCATCGCCGGAATCGACCAGGTCACCAGCTCGATGTAGCCGGAATACGACCAGTCGGGTCGGTAGGCCGCGCGCGCGTTGGAGGCGCGATACCACCAGGCAAAGGCCAGTGTCAGCACGATCACCGGCAGCACGACCACCAGCATGATGGCGGTGGAGTTGAATAGAATCAGCCGTTCGGCCGCGCCGACAGGACCGTGTGGATCGAGCACGCCCTCGCGACACGAGGTGACCAACATAGCGGAGCTCGCAATCGAGATCATTCGCACAGGCATGCTGTGGGCATGCCATGAGTGGGAACGTCTAACCGAAGGTGCGGCGAGCATCCCGGGGTCGGTGGCTATCGGTTGCCGCTATCACGCATGCCCGGATCGTGTGCAAAGCGGCCGGTCTTCCCAATCCCCCCAATGGGGGCACGCGCTGTCGGGCCGGCGGTCCGTTGATGGTCATCGAGTTGCGATTGCTCCGTCCCCAACGATGGCGGCGGTGGCGATGATGGGTGCTAGAACAATGCCGAAAACATGGCGTAAATGACCCTTGGCGATAAACACCAAGGTGAAGCTCCAGGGGTCGATTCCGAGCAGATAGACGTATCCCCCCGATGGGGGTAGCAACCAGGGACACGCCTACTTTTTATGCGGTAAATCGCAGCGGACACATGCGCAAGTCCTCCGTCTGTTGATTGGTCCAACTTGCGTCGTGGATCGCTTGGAACGAGGCAGCTCGGGAGCTGGGTGTCGGCGGGCACCGTCGCGCCGCGGTAATCTGCGGCGCAGTGACATAGCGCGGCGGGCATGAATGTTCACGCTCCGCCCTCGCGTTCTGACCAGCGCAAAGCGGCCGGACGAAAGGCGACGCCGCTCGATGTTACGGGGCGCCTTTCAACGCCGCCCAGGCGGCCAGAGACTCCATGTAGTCTCTCCAATGGACGATCGCGTCAGGCCGATATCGATCGCTCCGAAGGACCCTCGAGCGTCACGCGCAGACTGCCTTGCTCCAGAGCGCACTGAGAAATTCATCGTGGGTGATCAGACGATTTGGATTCTCGATCAGGTAGAACAATACTTGGTACGCCTTCGGCGCAAGAGTCAGGCGCTCTTCATCTCCGGTAGCACTCGTGCGCCATATGGATCGCTGAACGGTGTCAATCCTGAAGGCGGGTGATTTCGTCACGGCGTCTTAAGTCCAGGACTTCCCGGATCGGAGGAGGAGCCCCTGGGTTCCCGCGCGGGAAACCGCTTCTGCCCGCGTTTTGACCGCGAGTTTGACGAAGATTCGTTTCACATGGGATTTCACGGTTTCCGGGGCGATTGTCAAGGCTTGAGCGATCCGCTTGTTGGAGAGTCCTCGGCTTACCATAGTTAGGATATCGCACTCCCTCACGCTCAAGATCTCGCTTGAACGTATCGCTGCTCTTGCGACGTGGCCCCTCGTGCTCTGTGTTTGGTTGAGTGCCACTAGGCTTCCGATATAGGGGACAAGCTCTCGATAAGCAGCTCCAGGTAGATGCGCGTGGTCGTAGGCGCGTACCAAAAGGGGGGCTAATTGGCTGCCCCCGTCGACGAATACCTGATAAAGGCCCGCGAAGCAACCGAGACTCAAGACCCGTAGGATGAGACTCTCGGCCTCGTCCGACTCGCCGACGAGATCAAGCGATGCGGCTAATTGGACAGCCAATCGCAGCGCGGAATACAGATCGTGCTTACTCATCGCCTCATGATGAAGTTGCCGCAAGGACGCCACGGTATCCATAGTGGCAACAGACCTGAGTGCGAGTCGAGCGCATGCTAAACGACGATAGGATTGAACGTCAGAATCTAGCCCGCACGCGCGCGACGCGCAGCATGTGGCAAACCGCTCCAGGCGCACCACGCTAAGTTGAGCTTCCTTGATGCCGCCGTATCGCAGCAGCAAATCGACTCTCTCGCATATACTCATCGCAGTGAGTCGCGCCCACCCGCGTCGCTGCCCGAGCTCCTCGGCCTCTTGTAGCATTGAGGCGGCGAAAACGTCCCGCCCTCGATGCATCGCTATGCGTGCAAGAACCTGGTAGGCGCGCAAGGCACATTCCAATACGCCGCTACTGTTGATCACCCGAATGCGACCTTGAATCCATGCCTCCGCTTCATCGAGTGATCCCTGCTCATAAAGAACCTGCGCGACAATACTCGCGGGCAGCGCTGGCAGCCCATCAGTGGGCTTGCATACCGTCTGAGCCACCTCGAGAGCATCCAGCGCCAACCGCTTCGCCGCTGACAGCCGCAACTGCTCCAGTTCGAGCGCCGCTTCGACGCAAAGATTGATTACAGCTGCCACTGCGTGCCGCTTTGATAGGGCGGCGGTCGGTCGATGCCTTGAAACCGAGTGGAAGCTGTCGAAGTCTCTCAGCCGCCAATGCGCAAAGCGGCAGAGAGTTGAGGCTGCGCTGCGCGCCACTGGAGAGATATCGTTATTTCTGAGAACCATCAGCGCGATATGAAGCGCACTCAGACTGTCATCCTGAAGAGCTGCGCCCATGGCGCGAAGCACGTCGGTTTCGGCGCGGACCCGTGACGCTACGCTTGACGATAGGTCGCCTAGCGCGCACTCAATTCGATCGATCAGCTCGAATGCCTCGCTGAGCTCCCACTTGAAGATCAACCGGCGCGCGCGCCGTACATCACGGCGGATCTGTGTTAAATCTACACTTGTGAGATTGCGTCGGACCTCAGCGAGCAGAAACACCTCGCTCACGTGTCGCTCAAGGTCCCAACTCGCATGCCGCGGGGAGTGCGACCAATCCGCATTGTCCGAGAGACAAAGAAAGGCACTGTTTGAGAGATCGATTTCGGACCGGAGCGGAGAATCGCGGACGCGACCCTGTGTGTCCTGAATACCGGATGAAATGCGATGTTCCGTCATATCAAGTTCCCGGCTTGTTACTGGATGAATGCCGCCCTGCGAACGAATGGGAGCAGATTAGCGGTTGGTCGCTTTTTCGCGGTGAATTAAGGGCATTTGTTCGGTAAAGACTCGGTGTTGCGTTGGTAGCTGCATTGTATTCATGAGTCCCCTTCGTGGACTTACGCCATCTGCGACTCGTGGATCGTCCGCTTGACGACCTTAAGAGTCTTATCCAGGACTTAAATCGTTCTGAAACCCCCGCATTCGCTCAGTGGAGATGTGCGCCTCTCGCTGCGTTTGCAGTACAATTGCTGCCAGTTAACCGAGGCTTGGCCGCAGATCCTCGAATGCATGCGCAGGACAAGGTTGTGAAGCTCGCTAGAGCGCTCGCACCGTCCCGTGCTCCGCAGGGAGAGCGCGTTTTGCCTTTCGTTCGGTCACCGAAACCTTAGAAATCAAGTCGATCTGAGGGTGCGTATGCGCCCGCGCACCCCCCCCATGAGCAGTATTGAGTTTGGCCGTTGCAGGATCCTCGTGCTGCGGCGTCAGCTACTCGTCGATGGTCGCCCGGTGGATTTGGGCGGCCGCGTTTTCGATTTGCTGATGACGCTCATCGAAAACCGGGGAACGGTGATGAGCAAAACCGGCCTGATGAGGCGAGTTTGGCCGGGTCGGGTGGTCGAAGAAACCAATCTGATGGCTGCGATCTCCGCGCTGCGAAAAGCACTCGGGCCTGATCGCGATGTGATCCGAACGCTAGTTGGCCGCGGATACCAATTCGTTTCCGAGATTCGCGAGCCCGCGCTGGCGCCCGCTCCCCCCCACCTGACCAACCTGCCTACGGCCGCCTCGGCCCTCATCTGTCGCGAAACTGCACTTTCCGAAATCAGCGCGATGATCATGCAACATCGCCTTTTAACGTTGAGTGGCGCCGGAGGTATCGGAAAGACGCGACTCGCGATTGAAACGGGGCGCAATCTCCTACCGCGTTTTCCCGATGGCGTGTGGATCGCCGACCTAGCGCCGCTAGCCGATCCCGACTTGGTTCCCGCCACCGTCGCCGTTGCCCTCGGCCTAAGCTCGTCCGGCATGGCAGCCGGGCAAATCGCCGATTCGGTCGGCATCAAACATACCCTCGTGGTGCTTGACAACTGTGAGCACGTGATCAGCGTCGCCGCTCGCATGGCGAGCGAGCTTTTGCGCGCCGGACCGAACATATTCGTGTTGTGCACCAGCCGCGAGCCGCTGCGCACCGAGGGCGAGTGGGTCTATCAAGTACAGCCTCTGGATGTACCGGAGGAGGACGCTAAAACCCTGGACGACATCCTAGCGACCGGCGCTGGTAAACTGCTTTTGATGCGCGCCCGCGCAGCGCAGCCCCATTTTCAACCCGACGCCAGCGTCGCTGCCCGACTGGCAGTCATTTGCCGACGTTTGGACGGAATGCCCCTGGCTATTGAGTTTGCTGCTGCACGCACTGCCGTGCTTGGGGTGGAAGACGTCGCGGTCGGATTGGACCAACGCTTCAGACTGCTCACCGGCGGGCGCCGAACAGCGCTGCCCAGGCACCAGACCTTGCGCGCAACGCTGGACTGGAGCTACGAACTACTCGCTGAGAACGATCGTCAGGCGCTGTGTCGACTGGCGGTTTTTGCCGGTGAGTTCACGCTCGAAGCTGCACGCGCCATCCTGGTAGACACCGAAGTTTCCGCGCACGATGTCGAGGAGCACGTCGCCGTGCTGGCTCACAAATCGCTGCTGTCGGTCCATCACCGCGGTGCGGTGGCGCGCTACCGTATGCTCGAAACTACCCGGGCCTATGCCTTGGAAAAGCTCGCCGAGCGCGGAGAGCTGACGCAGTTCGCGCAACGACATGCCCAATACCACTTAGTGATCTTCAAGCGTGCAACAGTGGAATGGAGGACCCGGCCCTTGGCGGAGTGGTCGCACGACTATTGTCATCTGATCGACGATGCACGAGTGGCGCTGGACTGGGCTTTTTCCTCAGGCGGTGATCCTGCAATGGGCGCGGAGCTGACGGTCGCGGTGGTGCCGATTTGGACTCATCTCTCGCTACTGGAGGAATTGACCAAACGCGCGGAGCACGCACTGCGCACGGTTACCTCCAATCCGCCGAGCGACCCTCGCCACGAAATGCAACTCAGCGCAGTATTGAGCCATGCATTGGTCCATACGAGAGGCATGGAGCCCAAAGGGGAAGCCGCATGCAGGAAGGCACTGGCGATCGCGGAGCAATTGCACGACACCGAATATCAGCTGGTCGCCTTGGCTGATCTCTGCAAACGGGCACTCGGTAGGGGTCACTGTGGCGCGGCACTTTCGCTCGCGCAAGAGTTTTGCCGCGTCGCGGCAATCCGCGGTGATCCGTCAGCCCTCAACGTGGGCGACGTCATGACGGGTTATGCGCGCCTCCTGATGGGCAACCCAAGTGAAGCCCGTCGTCATATTGAGTCCGTTCTGAGCCGCGAGATCTCAGCGAACCGCCGCTTTCTACTCGACGACTTCGAAATCGGCTTTGTCGCCGGCACGCGGGCTCGGGCGCTGTGGTTTCAAGGCTTTCCGGATCAGGCCGTGCGGATCGTGACGAAAACCGCAGACGATGCAATCCTGGCCAACCACGCGATTACTCTTGGCGACGTGCTTGGCCTGAGCGCATGCCCGATCGCAATCCTTGTCGGAGACTGGGTCGAGGCGCAGCGCTGGGTGAAGCTGCTGCTCGATCTGCCGAAGATGGGGCCTTGGTACCAGAGTTGGGCGCGCAGTCTACAAGCCGCATTACTGATCAAGCGCGGCGAGGTCGATTGCGGAGTGCAGGCTCTTCGCGACGCGCTCCGCGAAAACTCCAAAATAAACCACACCATCTACGAGGTGGTCCTTACGGTGATCCTGGCGGAGGGCCTGGGCGCTAGTGGGCAGGTGCCTGCGGCGCTCACGCTCATCAACGAGACCTTAGCCCAGTCGAACGCTAACGACGCGCGCTGGTTCATGCCAGAACAGCTGCGCGTGAAAGGCGAGCTGATCTTACTGACTGGCGTGCCCGACGCCGCTGCTGAGGCTGAAAGCTACTTTGTTCAGTCGCTGGAACTGGCCCGACGGCAGAAAGCGCTGTCCTGGGAGCTGCGAACGGCGACCAGTCTGGCTCATTTGCGGCAACGGCAGTGTCGTTCCTCGGATGGAATGGAAGTGCTACAGCCGGTTTACGCCCGATTCACGGAAGGATTCGACACGGCCGATCTTGTAGCCGCTCGTACGCTTCTCGGAACTTTACGTGGGCTGCACGCGCCAGCTGCACCGTAGTCGTCTGGCTGGCCCCGAAGCACACGTCCCCGTATTGAACCCACAGCAACCGGTTCTCGCGACGGCGAATGCCGACGCTGAAACCTATCCCGAGAAGATTTAAGAACGTTTCAGGTTGCGCCGAGGTGGCGGACGGCTGCGCCGGATAAAGTCGCGGTATGAAGCCCTCAAACGGGCAGGAACCCGCAACGGAACGAACCCTCGCTGCAACGCAACTTACCTGCACAGGCGGCGGTAACAATGTCCGCTACGTTCGTACGCCCGGGACGACCAGTCCTTGGAGAAGAAGATGTACGCCACACGCATCGATGTTTCAATCTCCGTTCGAGAAAAAGTGGTTCCGCTCCTTCAAGCGCATCTCACGAACTGCGTGGATCTGTTCACACAAGTTAAACAGGCGCACTGGAACGTTAAGGGCCCACATTTCATCGCGCTGCACGAACTGTTCGACAGGATCGCTGAGATTGTTGAACAGCAGAGTGACGTTCTCGCCGAGCGGATCAACGCATTGGGAGGACGAGCCAATGGCACGGCGCGCATCGTGGCGATGCAATCCAGCCTAACAGAGTTTCCTCTCGATGCCGAGGACGGTCCAATCTACGTTGCGGCGGTAGCAGACAAGCTGTCAATGTTCGGGAAGAGAGTGCGTATCGATATATGTTGCGCGGCGAAATTCGGCGACGCCGGCACGGCCGATATCCTTACGGAGATCTCACGCGAGATCGACAGGCAACTCTGGTCTCTAGATGCGCACCTTCAAGCCGAACGCTGAGAGCATGTACCGCATCCCTCTTCCGATGCCACAGCCCCGTACGAACAGTGCCTCGTTGTACGCTCGTCGCACCCCTCATGGTGCGCGGTCAAGCTACATCCCGGGCGCGGATGTCGCCAACGATGGCGAGCGTAGGCTGCTTACGGCGATTGCCGGCGGTGATGTATCAGCGTTGACGAGGATTCATTCGTGTTACCACCGGCGCGTCCTATGCTTTGCACGGAGGATCACCGGCCGCTCCGACCTGGCGGAGGAGATCGCGAACGACACGCTCTGGGTCATCTGGCAGAGCGCCGGGCAGTTTCGGGGGGCTTCGAAAGTCTCGACTTGGATTTTCGGTATCGCCTTCCGGGTCAGCATGAGAGCCCTCCGAACCATGAATCGCCATTGGCCGACGGCCACCCTGCTGCAAGGTTCATTCGAAGACGCGCACGAGCCTAGAGCAGAGGCCGAGGTCGATGAATGGGTCGGCGTCGCACTGGCACTGCTGCCCGAGGAGCAACGAACTGTGCTGGAACTTTCCTATGGGCTCGGCTTTTCCTGCCGGGAGATTGCTGAAAGCGCGAAGTGTCCCGTTGGTACGGTTAAGACCCGCATGTACCACGGACGTCGCAAGCTGCGGCAATTATTGCCAAGGCTTGCAGGGCACGTAAGTGCTTAGCGCGACCACGACTCGCGGCTACAAGCTTACATTCGATGTTGCGACCTCCGACTTCCCGCAAGAACCGCTGCGCTCTCCTCCCCCCGCGCGCGGTTCACCTTTCCGACCGCTGGCCCTCGGGCCGGGCGGTCGGAATTTTTTGTGATCTGCCTCTGGTCCTGCTTCGTGAACTTCGGATGAGCGCTTGTTAATGCAGCGCCCCAATGGAGGCTCCCGTGAGAACACCGAGCGACACCTCCTCGAAGCCATCCGCCATTCGGCTGAGCGCCAGCGCCGGCGATCCGATCGCCGGTAACCAGAATTTCCTCAACGCCGGTCCGCGCGGCCCATTGCGGTCGATCCGCTGGCTATGGCGCAAGCTGCAGACGCTGAGTCGCCGAATGCGCCTTAGCGAGCGGCGGCGCACAGCGGTGGAGCCCGAAGTAGCGCTGCTTCGGGACGCCGAGTTTCGCGTTGCGATGAGTGAGCTTCACTACCCGCCAATCGGACCTCCTAAGCATGCCGTGCCCGGCGGGTATCCGCCTCGGCCGTCGGTGACGCCGGGTACGAACTCGTCGCTAGGCCATCCGCGTACCGGTCCGGCGTCGCGCCCTGATGCCCGCAGTTTCGGCCGCTCGCATCTAAACGGCGCCCAGTTGCACACTGTGGTAACACAAACGATACCGTTATCGGCTCCGCTGAGTTACGACTGCGTACAGGCCGCCAATGGCGGACAGCAGCAATCTCCCACTCAGGAGCTACTGACTTGCGACAAGTTGAGCGCGGCAGCGCGACTTGCCCTCAGAAGTGATACGGGAACCTTTGCGGCAAAGCAGAGAAGCATCAAGGCGCAGCCATTGTTCGCGGGCCGCCCGAGCGGCCGATCCCCCTTTTGGGGGTTTTTCTTTACCGTGTCCCACTGCTCGGGGACCCATGCGGGGGATGAGGGTCACGCTTGAACATCGTCTAGCCTCACGGGTGCGATGGAGGCTAGTCCCACACAATCGGTCCCTCTTGGCACGCCGAAATGTTGGTCGTATGTCAGGTTCTGACACATGCGCCTGCCGATAAAAAAGCTAGGCTTCGCCCTCGCGAACACTGCAGCCGTGCTAGCGGCTCTATATATCGCCTTCGCGCGTGACCTGGAGCGCCCCTACTGGGCTATGTTCACGGTGTTTGTTGTCGCCAAACCCATATCAGGGGCCGTTAGATCGAAGGCCGTCTATCGACTCTTCGGAACGTTTGCCGGTGCGGCGATCTCCCTCTTGCTTGTTCCGCCCTTGGTTCAAGCGCCGGTGCTCTTGTGCCTCGCCACGAGCCTCTGGGTCGGTGGGTGTCTATATATATCCCTCTTGGATCGGACACCGCGGAGCTACGCCTTTATGCTGGCCGGGTTCACCGCCACTATTGTTGGACTCGCCGTGGTCAATGCCCCGGAGACGATCTTCGATACGAGCGTAGCGCGGGTCGAGGAAATTTCACTGGGACTGATCTGCGCCGCAGTCGCTCACTCCGTCTTCTTTCCACAGAATATCGTCAACGAGCTGAACGAACGAATTGCTGTCACGATCAGAGCCTGCGCGTCTTGGCTTTCCGAAGCAGTCACACGCCCAGAACGTTCCGAAGACATCGGCGCACAACAACGTCTCGCGCAAGTCGTCACCGATCTGCATGTTTTGTATACGCAGGTAGCCTTCGAGACCTCTGACGTTCCGCGATCTGAGCCGCTCATGCGCACGCTTCTAGATCGTCTGGCCGTTCTTCTGCCCCGCGTATCAAGCGTCCAGAAGGCCGTAGCAGCTTTGGCTGCACAGGGCTCAGTAAGTGCCCCGATTGCTCGGGCACTCGAGAGCGCCTCGCACTGGACGCGCTTCACCGCCAACACGGAAGACGTCTCAAGCCAGAGCGAGCAAGCCGAACGCAGATTGCGAGCCGAGGTTGCCACGGCATCCGCAGAGAACGTGCGTGATCTCTGCGATTGGCGATCCTTGCTTGAGCGAACAGTCATCATCAATCTCAGAGAACTCATCGTAGCGTTTGAGGACAGCCGAATACTCGCCGCAGCCTTGAGGGCTCCAGGGACTCCACTCCCGCCCGATCTTCAGCGTGAAGTAGCGCAACCCGGCACCCGAGCGTTGCATCGCGATCGGGGCATTGCCTTTCTGTCCGCATGCGCCGCCGCGGGCTCAACGCTGATCGCGTGCGTGCTGTGGATTGAAGGGTCATGGCCCGAAGGCGCGGTGGCAGCCCAATTCGCCGCGATTGGTTGCTCGGTCTTCGCAACGCTGGACAACCCTGCCAAGCTTATCGGGGCGGCCGTTCTGGGGATTCTGGTCGCTCTGCCGATCGCAGCGATCTATGAATTCGCAATCTTTCCGCAGATCGACGGCTTCGTCTCGCTAGCGCTCGTGCTCGCACCGATTTTAGTGCTTTTGAGCCTCCTACAGGCTTCCGAGAAGTTCGAGGGAGCCGGCTTGGTGCTCGCAATCGCCTTTTCTGGAGGTCTTGCGCTGCAGACAACCTACCGCCCCGACTTCGCGGCTTTCGTGAATTCGAACGCTGCGGAGATTGTGGGACTTCTAATTGCGGCAGTGACAAACCTCATCTTCCGCACCATCGACCCACTATGGAACGCGTTCCGCATTTCCAAAGCCGGCTGGCGATCCGTGAGACGGCTCGCACGCGGGGACGAGAGAGACGTCAAAAGTTGGACAACGGAAATGTTCGATCGCCTCGGTCTCGTAGCGACCCGGCTCGAGGTTTCTGACCATGCCGGCCTCGCCGAGCGACGGATCGATGGGCTGCGCGATTTGCGTGTGGGCCTGAACGTCGCAACGCTCCAACGGAGTGAGGAACATCTGGTCGCAGATATTCGACCTTCGGTAGAGGATGTACTTAATGCAATAGCTGAAAAGTATCGGCTTCTGGCCGGGCGCTCTCGGGGACACGCTGAGTTCGGTGGCATCGAGCAACCGATAGACCTTGGAATCTCTGCACTTTGTACGCAACCGCCCTCGCGTCCGGTGCTCGAGGCTTTGGCGGCCCTGACCGCCCTGCGCCTCGATCTCGCGCCAGTGGGAGGGCGGTATCACCATCCGGTGGCCGCTGCGTGATCGGCGAACTGGATATCGACGGTGTATTCATCCCCCAGCTGCTTCTGGTCGCGGTGCTCGCCTTCATTCTGACCTTATTGCTTCGCTGGGTCCTGAGGCGCATGCATCTCTACCGCTTTGTTTGGCACGCAGGGCTCTTCGATACGGCTCTTTTTGTCGTGGTGATGTGGCTGACCGCAATGGCGACCGCCAGTTTTACACCCTACGGCACGCTCCATTAAATGCAGTCGGCGTTAAAAATTGTCGGCCAGGTCCTTGTCACCGCCGTACTCGTAGCGCTCGCCGTCGTCGGAGCGCGATGGTTATGGGTTCATTACAACGTGGAACCATGGACCCGAGATGGGCGCATCCGCGCCGATGTCGTGCAGGTCAGTCCAGACGTGAATGGCTTGGTCACAGAAGTGAACGTCAAGAACGATCAGGAAGTCCGTCAGGGACACGTGTTATTCGTTCTCGACCAGCCCCGGTTCGAGCTGGCAGAGAAACAGGCAGAGGCCGCCGTAGCCGCCGCGGACGCCTCTTTGGCCCAGGCGAAACGTGAAACCCGACGCAACCGTAGTCTCAACGACCTCGTCACGGCCGAACAAGTTGAAGAAGGCGACTCCAAGGTCGCGCAACTCTCGGCGCAACTGAGAAGCGCACGCGTTCAGCGTGACATCGCACGGCTGAACCTGGAGAGAACTACCGTTCGGGCGACCGTCAATGGAGTCGTCACCAACGTCGAACTGCAGCCGGGTGACTACGCGGCGGCTGGCCGTCAAGTACTCGCGCTGATCGACACGGACTCGATCTACGTTGATGGTTATTTCGAAGAAACGAAACTGCCCCAGATCCGAATGGGGGATCGCGCCATCGTGCACATTATGGGCCTGAAGACCGATCTGCACGGCAGCGTCGAAAGCATCGCGGGGGGCATTGAGGACCGCGAACGGAGTGCAAGCAGCACCGACCTCGCGAACGTGAATCCCACATTCAGCTGGGTGCGCTTGGCGCAGAGGATCCCGGTGCGGATCAAGCTCGATCCAGCTCCAGAAGACATCCGCTTAATTGCCGGACGCACGGCCACCGTGTCCATTCAAGTTCCGCATGGACGTCCGTTAGAAGGCGCAAAGTAGTGTCGGCCAACCCTCGGTTGCCGATTGCGTCGGCCGCCGTAACCCTGCTGCTCCTTTCTGCTTGCATGGTGGGGCCCAGCTACAGACTCCCCGAGGAAGCAAAACTTAATGCACCGAGCGCTAGGGGACCCTTTGTGGAGAGCGGCAATTCTGCGATCGCGGCCGCGCCGCTGCCACCGGGTTGGTGGCGACTTTACGAGGATCCGAAACTTGACAGCCTCGTTCTAGAGGCGTTAACCGCGAATACGGACCTACGGGCGGCGAACGCCAATCTGGAACGCAGCCGCGCCTCGCTTCGGGAAGCTGAGGTTCGCCGTCAGTCGAGTCTTGCGGTCACAGGTGGCGTGGAATACGCGCAGCTCGCGGGCGAACAATATCTGCTGCCCATCACGCCCCCTCGCAACACTTATTACGATACCGGCCTAACTGTTGGCTACGATTTGGATCTCTTCGGGGGCATCCGTCGCGGCATCGAAGCGGCGCGAGCGGACGATGAAGCTGTGGAAGCAGCTCGCGACCTCGCCATGGTCAACGTCGCGGCTGAGACGGCCCGCGCTTACGTCGATGCTTGCGGTGCTGGCCTGCAACTGGCCGCCGCAAAAGGCTCCCTCACACTCCAAGGGCAGAGTCTCGAACTGACCGAACGGCTGCGTCGCGGGGGACGCGCGATGGATCTCGATGTGACGCGCGCCCGACAGTTGGTCGATCAGCTCACAGGGTCGATTCCGCCTCTGGAGGCCGCTCAACGCAACGCGCTCTACCGTCTGGCGACTCTGACCGGCGCGCCGGCGGCACAATTTAACAGCGACCTGGAACAATGCGCCACGCCGCCGCGACTGACACAACCCCTGCCGGTCGGAGACGGCGCGGCATTGCTCAGGCGGCGTCCCGACGTCCGCGAGGCTGAGCGACAACTGGCGGCCGCCACGGCGGAGATTGGAGTGGCAACTGCGCAGCTCTACCCCGACATTCAGCTTGCCGTTCCGCTCGGCTCTGTCGGCGCCACGCGCGACGCCCTTACGTCGCCGACCAATTACTGGGGCGTAGGGGTCGTACTGAATTGGCAAGCGAACCAGAGTGCGGCACGCGCCAGAATTGCGGGCTCGAAGGCCTCCGCGAAGCTCGCACTCGCGCACTTCGATGGTGTCGTGCTCGTCGCTCTGCAGGACGCCGAAGCGGCCCTGAACACGTACGTTCACGATTTGCAGCGTGAATCCAGCACGAGGCAGGCGCGCGACGACGCGGCAACTGTGGCACAGGAAGCGCGAACACTTCAGATCGGCGGTCGTGCGACTTCGCTGGACGTGGTTGACGCCCAAAGAACACTGGCGTCAGCGGAGCAGTCTCTCGCGCAACTGGAAAGCACGATTTCCGACGATCAGATCGCGGTCTTTCTAGCGCTCGGAGGCGGGTGGGAAGCGCAACCGAACCCACGCGAGGTCGCAGCACTCGATGCACGAAATTAATTTGTCCGGTCGGCCCATGAGTCATCTTAATCCGCAGAGGCCGTCGTTGCTCGGGTCGTATTGATCCGGGGACAGTCGGTCTTGACCGAAAATGCGGTGGAACGTCCACGGATCGCATTACACAAGTTGTCCGTGCCCACTCGACGGCTTGCCGTCTGTGTCTGCAACGCTGCTGAAAAGAACGCGCCATTTATCGCATTAAAATACGCGTGCCGCTGGTTCGTGCCCCCATCGGGGGGATACGCAGAGGCAATCCGTTCGCCTACGCTGGCGGTGTCGTAACAAGCAAAAGCACGCATGGAAAATCGATCCTGGCGTTTGTCATGCGCGCTTTAGCATTTCCGATCGAATGAATTGAGCTTTGCCCATAAATTTGTAAACAGCCATGAGCGTGAGGATCCCGTGAACGACCGGACGACTTCCACCGTCACCACGACGTCTCGGCGAGGCCTCTTAGTTGGGGGCGCCAGCGTCCTTGCCGCCGCGAGCCTGTCAGCCACGACACTCGTTACAGGGGCCGAACAGGCACATTCTTCTGTATCGCCTAGCAAAGGGAGACACTCGATGAGCACGATAACCACCAAAGACGGTACGCAGATCTATTACAAGGACTGGGGCAGCGGACCACCGGTGGTTTTTAGCCATGGTTGGCCACTCTCGTCGGACGCGTTTGAAGATCAGATGTTCTTCCTGGCGTCCCGCGGATATCGGTGTATTGCGCACGATCGCCGCGGCCATGGTCGCTCGAGTCAGCCCTGGACCGGAAACGATATGGACACCTACGCCGACGATCTTGCCGAACTGACCGAAAAGCTCGACTTGAAGAATGCAGTGCATGTCGGTCATTCCACCGGAGGCGGTGAAGTCGCGCGTTACATTGGGCGACACGGCACCAAGCGTGTCGCCAAAGCCGTCCTGATTGCCGCCGTACCGCCACTGATGGTGAAGACTCCCGGCAACCCTGGCGGCTTGCCGCCCAGTGTCTTCGATGGCATCCGGGCCGGGGTCCAGGCCGACCGTTCGCAATTCTTTAAAGATTTGACGTTGCCGTTCTATGGGTACAACCGTCCGGGCGCCAAGACCTCGGAGGGAGTACGCGAGTCATTTTGGCTCCAAGGCATGATGGCGGGATTCCCTGCAGCCTACTTTTGCATCAAGGCGTTCTCCGAAACGGATCAAACCGAAGACTTGAAGCGTATGGAGATTCCGACGCTGGTCATTCAAGGTGACGATGATCAAATTGTGCCGTTCGCCGCTTCCGGCCAGCTGCAGGCTAAACTCATCCGGAATGCGAAGCTTAAGGTATACAAGGGCGCTCCGCATGGACTGTGCACGACGATGAAGGACCAGGTTAACGATGATCTGCTCGCCTTCATCAAGGCCTGAAATCGCTGGGCGACGATAAACACTCTGAAGCAAGCGATTGAGGCGAGCAGCAACCTGGTAGGTCGCCGAGGCTTCTACCCAACTTACAGAAGCGGGCCACGCCTGCCATCGCAACCGGAATCACCTGGCGGTGCGCCATCACTCGATACCGATACCAGTCGACATTTCTCGGACATGGGACAAGTGCGATTCTGGCGACGACAACTATGCAACCCGGCCGCGACCCAATCGAATTGACCGCGTGGATAGTCGCCGGCTTCGTATCCCGTAACAACGTTCGCGTAGCGGATTTGCCTCAACTCATCAACGTCACTCACAGCGCACTCGTTGGTTTGAATCCAGCCCAAGCCAATGCAGCCATGCAAAGAGTGCCGGCCGTGCCGGCCGATCAGTCCCTGACTCGCGACTACATAGTGTGCCTGTATGACGGGTGTCAACTGAAAACCCTGAAGCGGCATATTCGATGCAAGCACTCTCTGTCACCAGATGAGTACCGGGCGCGCTGGAATCTGCCAAATGACTACCCGATGGTCGCACCGAGTTACTCCAATTTGCGCTCCTCTATTGCCAAGCGAAGGACTGCTCGGGCTGTCGATGTCAGCGCTCGTTGAAAGGACGAAGCGGCTCTATTCCTAGTTGGCATCGAGAACGGCGCGGTAGGACGTTGCGCGCTAGCCCTCCTCTGCGATTCCCGGAGGATGAAACCTTCAAATGCTGCGCCATCGCTGACAAAACTGCCGAAATCTCAGACACAAAACGCTGAACTCGACACCCGCTGAATAGGACGGCTAAAGCGCCCTGGCCCCTCGGGAGGCCCATCACTTTGGAAAGAGCAGCTGAAGTTGAACCCGAAGGGTCCAATTGCCCGCCTCGTGGGGGTGCACAACGTTGTCGAACGCCTGCACATATGCATTGAGACGTTGTTTTCCAACTCTAAATATCTTTCCTCCGCCCCCGCCCACCGGCACTGTCCAGCGATCCTCCTCGGCTATCTTCCAGTTAGCGGTAATTATCGGCGAACTCGCTAAATACCAACCGTGCGCAAAATTGAAATTAACGAATGGCTGTAAAAGGAACTGATGCACATTCTCTCGATCGCTTTCGCCACCAACCGACGTGATATCGGTTGTCAGGAATCCGAACAACCACGGCCCGCGAATGGTTAGAACCGCAGCAGAGAGTCCAGCGCTAAACTTCCCTTGTCCCAGATATCGCTCGGTCGCCGTAGGAAACGAGATAGCGGGTCCGACACCCCAGATTATCGAACCCGTCGACTTGGTTGGCGAGAGGTACATTGCCAACTGGACATCGCCCAAACCTGTCGCGTCGCCGGCGGTGGGTGAAATGTAAGGCTCATATACAACCGGGACTATGGTTCTCGTAATGAGGTTCCAATCGTCGGTCAATTTGATGGGTATGACGGGCTGGATATCGAGCACATTTTGTTGATCATCCTTAGGGCCAACGCCGAAATTCAAATTATTTTGAAATGGCACGGAAATTAGAGAAGCCACGGGGTTTTGCGCTTGTTTGGCGATTTCTTCTACATCATCGGCGATGCTGCGCGTCGCAACAGAGAACAAAAACACACATGCCAGGAGCACTACGTGGGGGCTCGCTGAGCGTCGAATGCCGCTTCGACGCGGGCCTAGAAACAAAACCCTGTGCGTAGCTTCCAACAGTGCTGCCGGCGGCTCTACCGGAGAACTCGTTTCGATATTCATGCGAAAGGAAGTGTCACCGGTATTGCTGCGGACAACGAGTCCCCCTTTCGGGTGAACGACGCTCACGATCCTGGGCGTCTCTCGATATCGACCGAGACCGACTTTTCAGGCCAGACCCTCGTCGATCTCCCGAGGCTACGTTGCAGGAACTGCGGCGACCACGGGCCTGTCTGAGCTTGGCGCCGGCGTGATCAAAGTGAAGTCGCGAGGATGCCCTCGTTGATTGATGGGACCTGTTTGCTTCGAGGAACTCGGTATCTCATCCGGAATTTTTGCGGTGGGTAATTTCAACGCGCACACAGCCGCGTGGCCCACCCTTCGCTGGCCGCGTTGTCATTCTTTAGCGCTGTTGCTCGCTTACTCCTAATCCCTTTCGCAAATGAGAAACTGCTTCTACATCGACTGCGCTAGCGGTGTTTCCCCAGCTGCCTCGGACAAAATTGACCACGTCCGCGACGTCTTGATCGCTGAGACGCCAGTCGAACGCGGGCATGGTGAATTGAGCGGGGGTTAAGTTCGTGATGGGCGTGGCGGAGCCGCCCAATACTATCGATGCCAACGAGATCGGGTTTGCGGCCTCCGCCACCGGATTACCGGCCAGCGCAGGAAAAACCCGGTCATAGGCCTTCCCATCGGGCCGATGACACGCGGCGCAATTGTCGAGGTACAGCATCGCACCGCGCTGTTCCGCATCGCCACGACGCAGCGCTCGATCGGTACTTTCGTCATAGGCAAACTGCGTTGCCGCTACAGCGCCTGCTGGCGCCAGCGTCTTCAAAAACGCGGCGGCGGCAGAAGCGTCTTCAGGCGTCATGTACTGGCTGCTGTGCACGATCACATCCGTCATGGACCCAAAGGCGATGCCGTGATCATTGGCACCCGTCGTGAGGAACCTCGCGATTTCCTCTGCTGACCAGGCGCCGATGGTGTCGGGTCCGCCATTGCGCAGGCTGGGGGCATACCAAGTTTCCACGACGGCACCTGACAGGAACAGGTACCCTTGGCGGGCGTTCTGCGCTTTGACCTGCAGGGTGAGTGCGCGCGGTGTGTGACACTCACCGCAGTGTCCCAGTCCTTCGACGATGTACGCGCCGCGAGCGACAATTGGATCCGCGGCCTGCGCGGTTACAAATGGCGTAGGACTGGGCGCGAAGAGCAATCGCCAAAATGTCAAAGGCCAGCGCATGGAAAGCGGGAACCGTATATCGGCCACCTTGTTTGCCACGGGCGCTGCCACCACGCCACGTTGAAAAAAGGCGTATAGCGCTTCGATGTCTTCGGGTTTCGTGTTCGCGTACGAAGCGAAAGGCATGGCAGGATACAAGGTATGGCCGCCGGCCACACCGAAGCGCAGAGCGCGGTCGAAATCCGCCAGCGTGTAGTCGCCGATTCCAAAGCGCTTGTCGGGCGTGATGTTGGTCGAGTAAATCGCCCCGATGGGAATATTCATTCTCAAGCCGCCCGCGAATGCGGGGGATTGGGGGACGCTATGGCAGGCAGCGCAATCGCCCAGTTTGGCCAGATAAGCACCACGCTTGATCAACGCTGGCGTAACCGGTAGCTGCTCAACTAAATTGGCTCCCGTCCGCATGTCCGATAGTTTGGCCCCGCCTATCAGCAGAATCAGTAGCGCGCCGCCCACGCCGGCCACTAACCATGCTTTGCGTTGCAGAATCATGCCTGCACTAATGCCCCAGGCGACTTTATATAGGTATCTTTGATCTTCGCCGCGGAGAAATAAGCGAGCGCAGCAACTAATCCCGTGGGGTTGTATCCGATGTTTTGAGGAAAGGCCGACGCGCCCATCACGAAGAGATTAGGCACATCCCAGCTTTGCGAATAGCGATTGATCACGCTGTTGGCGGGGCTGCTGCCCATGATCGCCCCTCCCGTCGTATGTGTGGATTGATAAAAGCGCGTGTCGTATTTTTCGCCCGGCTTCATGAGGAGCGAGAACTGACTGCGAGGATTCATGGCCCGAATTATTTCTTGAACCCGCGCGGCGGCAAATGCGGCAACCTTGTACTCGTTATCGTGCCAATCAAATGTTAATCGTAGCAGCGGCAGTCCGTGAGAGTCCTTATAGGTCGGATCAAGATCGAGGTATCGATCTCGATATGACATCACCGAGCCCAGGCTATTGAACGTCGCAGTGTGTAGATAGTGTTTGCGCACTGCCTCCTTCCAGCCAGATCCCCACCGCGGAGAATCTGGCGGCAGCCACATTTGACCGATCGGCCGGCCGCCGGTCGCATCGGTCACGATCAGCGAGCCACCGATGAATCTGTGCTTGGCGTGATCAAAATGATCGGAGTTAAACTCGTCGATCGCTCGTTGTCCGGCTGCCCCGGCACCGATGAATGGGTTTATCTGAACATCCTCATCGAAGAATGCGGCACTGGTGGTGCTCATCTGATAGGCGTAATTTTTGCCCACCACACCTTTGCCGCTCTTGGGGTCGTAAGGCGTTCCGATTCTCGACAGCAGCAACAGACGCACATTGTGCATCTGAAATGCCGATAGCACGACCATGTCAGCGGGCTGGTCGACCTCGCGCCCTTCTCGATCGACATATCGGACGCCTACCGCGCGTTTCCCGGAGGCATCGAGCAAGATGCGTGTGACATAGGCGTGGGTCCGCAACTCGAAATTGGGACGATTGACCAGGATCGGCAGGATGGTGGTTTGGGGTGATGCCTTCGAATAGAGAAAGCACCCGAAGAATTCGCAGAATCCGCACATATTGCACGGACCCTGTCTGACACCGTACGGATTCGTGTAAGGCCCCGAGCTGTTCGCCGCCGGCATCGGAAACGGCTGGTAGCCGAGGCTCAACGTCGCTTTTTCGAATAGCTGTGCGCTGTATACAGGCGGCAGCGGTTTCGCCGGATAATCGTCACTGCGGGGACCCTCGAAGGGATTGCCGCCCGCTTGGATTTTACCGCGCAGATTCCCGGCGACTCCGGAGATTCCGCAGACTTTCTCGAAGTGATCGAAGTGCGGCTCCAGCTCTTCATAGCTCACGGGATAGTCCTGAATGGTCATATCGGCCGAAATGAATTGCTTTCCGTAGCGCTTCTCCACATGGCTTCTCAGGCGCAGATCTTCCGGCGATGCTCGCCATATCTGCCCGCTCCAATGCACACCCGCCCCACCGACGCCGTTACCAAAAATGAACGATCCGTATCGTCGGTAGGGAGCCGCAACTTCGCCAATGTCATGACGTACCGTTACCGTCTCCTTGGCCAACGGCTGAAACTTTTCACCGCGAACGGCATACTTGAGTTCATCGATAATTCGGGGATACTCGAAATCAGGCGCGGTATCCTGAGCCGGACCGCGCTCGAGCGCCGCGACAGACAGACCGGCATCGGTCAATGTCTTGGCCATGATGGAGCCGGTCCAACCGAATCCGATGACGACAGCATCAACGGGCTTCAACAGAGTCGCCATTACGCTCTCTTGCCGCTTATTGATACGGGTCCATAGGGGTATTTCTTGCCTTGTTGATCCATCCAGTCGGTAAAGTCGGCACGCGCACCCGGAAAGCCGATCAACTTCCACCCTGCCAAACCACGATTTCCGCCGTACAAGGGGTCCGCAAAATAACCTTCTCGCACGTTGGTCCAGAGCTGAGCAAAGAAGGCTTGTGCCGGTAGCCCGCTCAACTGCACGGTTCCCGTTTCCAGCGCCGTGAGAAAGATGTCCTGTTGAGCCGTCTCAAGTTCGGCAAACCGTCGGCCACTGCTGTGTCGACTCGCCTCATCCGCAGCAGCAATGCCAAGGCGGTACAACTCCCGCGGTGTATGCGGCAGCTGGTACCCCAGTGTCGCGGGGGCATCAGGCTGGAAGGGCCCTTGCGTGTAGGCGAAGGCGCCATGGCCGTAAGGCAGCTCCATTTGGCGATCCAAGAAAACCGGCACGCCCGCTTCCACACCCCCAGGTCCATTGTCATCACTCGGAATGAGGCGACCAACCGCGGCGTTGATGAATGCCCATTCGGCGGTCGTGAAGAACGTCGGAGAATATTCCCCCTCCGCTGCGACCGGCGCGTCACGGCCGCGCGCAGTGCCTAGCACCGCTTGCGTCGCGGCCGCGACGGCTGCTGCTGAAGTCCCGCTGAGGAATTGTCGCCGATTGAATCCCGAATTTACTGTCATGCGTTTTGAGCCTCACTGACAAAAAGGAATCCGCCGACGTTATGACGATCCTGTCTCGCGGGAGCGCCAACGCACCGTTCGGCCAGCCGGCAACACCGTGAGGGATCGCGCATAATGGTTTTTGTACCTCGCACTGCGCACCATGAGTTGGCGCTTACAGACTTCCTTGGCCAGAATCGAAATTCGCGGGCGCCATAGCGGCGTTGGACTTTGCCTGTCTAATCCGCGCCCGCGGTAATGTCTGATCAGGGAACGTCCAACTGATGCTGGCAGCGATATCCCAAGGCAAACCACGCTCAGCCGTAAGATCGCTGGGATGTGCGCCGACGCCTGCGTAGAACACCATTCTCAGTGCCGACAAGGACAACATTTCCAAAGCGCGCTAGGCGCCGAGTTTGCCGGCCAAGTCGGTGATGCTGTTAGCGACGACCTCAAAGTCTCCAGGCTGCGCGCGATTTGCATTTCCCTTGGGCCCGTACTCATCCGGGCGAAATACAAAGCCAGTCTGAAGACCGAGCGAGCGCGCTGCCTGCAAATCGTATGTATGCGCCGCAACCATCATCACTTGACCCGGGCGGTAACCCAGCAGCTGCGCTGCGCCGAGATAGGTCTCGGGATCGGGTTTGTAGTGACGAAAAAGCTCAGCCGACAATATTGCATCCCACGGCAGCCCAGCGTGCTTCCCCATATTAGTGAGGAGTGAGAAGTTTCCATTTGAAAGCGGAGCGATTGTGAATCTCTTTTTCAGACGTGTCAGGCCGGCGACAGAGTCCGACCAAGGCTGAAGCCGATGCCATACCTGGTTCCAGTGATTCTTGGTCGCCTCGTCGAGACCGGCAATCTTGAATTCCACGAGCAGTTCGTCGAGTAGTGCACGATGCAGGTCGTCAAGCGTGGTCCACGGAAGCTCGCCTCTGCGAACCTTGTCCATGGATGGGCTGTATCCGGAGTACCACCGGTCGGCGAAGTGCCCCCAATCGATTTTGAGGCCTCCGCGCTCGGCCCAGAGGGCACCCTCGGCCACGATCGAACCGCGCCAGTCCACGACAGTCCCAAACGTGTCAAAAATAAGCGCTTTAGGCGCCGAGAGCGCTTTGGTCTGGGTGTTCTTTACATCTACTTCACCCATAAACTCACTCCATTCTGGGTTCTGACGACCAGCGTCCTTCTACCCGCCGGCGAGCCAGCCGAGCACCAAGCGATTGATCGCCGCGGGGTTCTCTCGATGCAGAAAGTGCCCACAATCCGGGACGATCTCGAATCGATAGGGGCCGCTGAAGTATTTCGACTGGCCTTTCATCGGCTCGGCCCTGATGTCGTTGGCGCCGCACACCGCCAGAGTCGGCACGCTAATCGGGCGGTCGAGCCGTGCCCGCAATTCAACCAAGGCCGGATCCTGGAAGGCCGGATTGAGCGCCGCGCGGTAATAGCCGACGGTCGCGGCGACCGCCCCCGGATGGCGCAGCATGGATTTGATCCGCTCCACGTGAGGATGATCCGCGTGACCGGGCGACCAGTAATCCCACAGATAGCTGATGAAGGCGAAATCGTTGGCCGGGATCGCCTGCTCGGGCAGTGTGGGCAGCTGAAAGAACCACCAATGGAACGCGCGGTGTATCTGTTCTGGCACGACAAGGCTCTCCTGAACCGCACCGGCATGCGGAATCGCCATGACCACGGCACGCCGCACCAAATCGGGAAAGGCCGCGAGGAACCCATAGGTCATTGCCGCACCCCAGTCCTGCCCCACGATGTCCGCCCGGCCGTCCGGGGCCAAGACCTCGATGAGGGCCTTGAGGTCGAGCGCCAGGGTCGCCCGGTCGTAATAGCCTTTTGCGGGAATCTCCGTTGGCGGGTAGCCGCGCAGGAACGGTGCAACCACCCGATGGCCGGCTTCGGCGAACGGAGCCATCTGATGTTCCCAGGTCCAAGCAATGTCGGGATAGCCATGCAGCAGAAGCAGCAACGGCCCCGATCCCTCTTCGAGAAAGGCGAATTCGATCCCGTTGGCGACGACGTGTCCTTCCCTCATTTGTCTCTCCGAATGTGTGAACTCAGTCCCGCTGCTTTTGAGATCGTGCGCACGGGCATGTTGCAGGCATTCCGGGAGTTGGACAGCCGACCCCGAGGCGCGGCGAGCATCGCGGTCGGCGGACATTGGTTGCAGCGATCAGGCATGCCCAGATCGTGTGCAAAGCAGCCGATCTTCCCAATGCCCCCAATGGGGGAATACTCAGACGATTGTGGGGGAATGCGGCGCCGATTATCTTCATAACCAAGCGGCGAGCTCGCGGGTTGCGCGCCACGCTGGCGCCGTGTGGCCGTGGGAAGTCGGTTTCGGCCGAAGGAAAATGTATGGCGACGATGAATATCGGGTGTACTGCTACGCCAATGCCGCCCCATTAGTGGACACGGTGGGTACGCAGCGTCAGGTCGCGATTCGGCTTGCTGGACGGGTTTGCGGAGCGGTGATCACCGCGTCGGCTCATCCGAGCACAAGCGCTACCAAGCGGTGACACCCCAGTGCGCCATTGGCCTGGATAACGTTCTGGGTAACTCAAAAAATCCCACCGCGATAAGACTATGATTGCGGTGGAATTTACAGTCGAGGTTTGAGTCCTCTCCCGGAGCGCCGCCGGATGATGCATGCTTGGGCCGATTATCTGGACGAGTTGCGGAAAGCTGCGCGCGTTGGAGCGCTGAAAAAGAAGCCGGATCGCCCCTCTGCCAGCTCTGGCGCAACCGCGCTGAGTGGTTGAAGGCCGATCGAAACCTGGCTTCGAAACCCGATAAGAATGCGACTCGGATTCCGACACACCTATTCCGCGCTCCCGAGCCGGTTTTATGCGCGGGTCACGCCCACCGCGGTACCGGACCCGAGACTCGTCATCTTCAACACGGGGCTCGCTGCAGACCTCGGCCTTGATCCCAAGATCCTCGATCCTGAAGCCGCAGCGATCTTTTCAGGGAACCGACCCCCGGACGACGCCGACCCGATCGCGATGGCGTACGCCGGGCATCAGTTCGGGGTCTTCGTGCCGAGTCTGGGGGATGGGCGCGCGATCCTTTTTGGAGAACTTCAAGGGCGCGATGGAAATCTCCGGGACATGCAATTAAAGGGCGCGGGCCGCACCCCCTTCTCCCGAAATGGCGACGGCCGGGCCGTGGTGGGGCCGATGCTACGGGAATACCTCATCAGTGAGGCGATGCATGCTCTTGGGGTCCCCACCACCCGATCGCTCGCCGTGGTTTCGACCGGCGAGAATGTATTTCGCGACGGGCGTGCACTTCCGGGTGCGGTTCTCACCCGCGTGGCCGCGAGCCATGTGCGGGTCGGAACGTTTCAATACTTTGCCGCTCGAGGGGATCAGGACGCGGTGCGCGAGCTGCTGGACTATGTGATCGCCCGACACTACCCGTCCGCCCGTGAGGCCGACGTACCCGCACTGGCGGTCCTTAAGGCGGTCACGCAGCGCCAGGTCGACCTCATTACAGACTGGATGCTGATTGGCTTTATCCACGGCGTCATGAACACCGACAACATGGCGATCTCGGGCGAGACGATTGATTACGGCCCCTGTGCGTTCATGGATAGCTATGACCCTAAAACGGTATTCAGCTCCATCGACCACAACGGTCGGTACGCGTATGCGAACCAGCCTGTAATCGCCCAGTGGAACCTGGCGCGTTTCGCCGAGACCTTGCTGTTCCTCATCGACTCTGCCCCCGAGAAAGCGGTGCGCCTCGCGACCGAGGTGCTTGAGTCCTTCATCCCGCAATTTGAGGCCCGCTTCCTCGCAGGGATGCGCCGCAAGATAGGTCTCTCATCCGCCAACGACGGAGATGCAGATTTGGTAAGGCGTCTCCTCACCCTAATGCGCCATTCTCAAGCGGACTTTACCCTCACCTTTCGCCGGCTCGCCCTGGTGGCAGCGAACCCCGTAGCCGAGTCGCAGCTAAGGGAGCTATTCGAACAGAGCTCCGAATTGGACGGATGGCTGCGGGATTGGCGGGAGCGCCTGGCGAGCGATCCGCAAGCCGCCGCTGAACGCATCGCGAGCATGCGCGCGGCAAGTCCTGCCTTCATTCCGCGCAATCATCGTGTCCAAGCCGCGCTCGACGCGGCTGAAAATGGTGATTACGGGCTGTTTCGCAAGCTGCTCGGAATCTTGCAGCGACCCTACGACGACCGAGCGGAGGTCAGCGAATACAGTCAGCCGCCGCAGTCATCAGAACGGGTGGTGCAGACCTTTTGCGGCACGTGACGATGAAGTTGGTAGCACGCACGTCGTTTTGGGAGCGACTGTCTCCTACGGCAAAGTGCATGCGGCGCGGGTGCGGGTGCTCGCTCACATCAAGAGACTTGATGACTGCTTTGGGCAGTTCCTAGTGCGGGTGAGCTGCCCGTGCGGCGCCTCGCGGCACATCGAACCCGAGGCCCTGGCGCGCCTGGTGGGCTGGTCAGCGACCCTCGTGCAGCTAGCGCAACGGATGCAATGCTCGCAGTGCGGGAAAAAAAACGGCTGAAGTCGTGGCGGTCGCCAGGCCGAGGCCGCGAGGTATCCCGAAGAATCCGCACTAGCGAATATCAGCAGTGTGCCGGGTACCCTTCGAGACAGTGCGCCAGCCTCTCGTAGCGATCTGCGAGCAAGCGGAGGTCTGCGACAGACTCAGAGTGCAATAGCGAGGGGATGAGGTCCCGAATCTCGCTGGCCATCGCGCGGTAATCGGCTTCGGTCATGGAGAGCTACCTCCCTCGTTACTCATGGTGCGTCTCCTTCAGATTAAGAATAGGTTGCGCCGTTTGTTCGAGATTGTCGGTACGCCAGCGCACGCCGGCACGCGCGATTAACTGGGTGCACGTGGAGTACATGGACGAACAACCTCGAGCCAGCCTTTAGGTCGGTCGGCAGATCAGCGGTAGCGTGGGTCCGGTTATGCCGCCAGCACTCGCTGCACCGTGCTGACGCCGCAGCCGAGTGTGCGGGCGATCTTGGCGGGCTGTTGCTAGCAGCTCGCGGGCGCCGCTGAATTTAGAATTGGCCGTTACGGAGCCGCCGACAGCAATCGTCCGCGCCTTCGACATCGAAGGACGCCTGTGCATTGCATCGATACGGATGTTTGCTGTCGTGCCGCTCACCGGCGCAACGCCGCCGTTGCCGCTCGGCTGGGCCTGACGTAGGGTACCCGTATGTCAGAGGACAGTGCTTGGCTTACCGTGAGTTCGGGCGCACTCACCGCGCAGGTCAATCCTCTGGGGGCCCAACTATCGATTCTGCGGGACCCGTCGGGCCATGAGCTGTTGTGGGATGGCAATCCGGCTTTCTGGAGCGGTCGAGCGCCGTTGCTGTTTCCAATCGTGGGGACTCTGGCCGACGGGGTTTACCGGGTTGCGGACAAGACCTATGCGCTGTCGCGCCACGGCTTCGCGCGCGGCAAACCTTTCGAGGTGCTGAGCGCCTCGCCAGCTGCGGCCGTGTTGCGCCTGAAGGCCGCTTATCAGACCCTGGCGGTATATCCGTTTTACTTTCAGCTACAGGTGCGCTTCGAGATCGTCGGCTCGACGCTCACGGTGACGACCTCGGTGAGAAACGAAGGCGATGCGCCGATGCCCGCGAGCTTCGGCTATCACCCCGCGTTTCGCTGGCCGTTACCTTTTGGCGCCGCGCGCGCGCTGCATGCTATCGAGTTCGACCTCGAAGAGCCGGCGCCAATTCGCCGCCTCAATGCCGCTGGCCTGGTGACGCCTGTCCGATATCCCACGCCAATTCACGCACGGCGTCTGCTGCTCGACGATGAGCTCTTCAGGGACGACGTGGTGATTCTCGACGCCGTTCGCAGCCAGGGCGTGAGCTATGGTGCAGACACGGATCCTCGGCTCGCTCTGCAGTTTCCGGATACGCCCTACCTAGGCCTCTGGAGCAAACCCGGCGCCCCCTTCATCTGTATCGAGCCCTGGCACGGGATGGCCGATCCGGTGGGCTTTGCTGGAGATTTCACCGAAAAGCCTGGGGTATTCATCGTGCCGGCGGGCGCTCGGCGTGAGCTGAGGATGCAGGTGACACTGACCAGCGGTTAACGGAGCGCGTGAGTACGCTTGCGGAGAACAAAACGATCGTGCTCCCAAGCAACCACGGTTATGGCGATCGAGCCACCGATTGCGCAGCCACCGCCCTCACGTCAGATGGTGGTGCATGTGAAGCGCTTCCGGGCCGAGTCGCCGACCGGAATACGCCTTGCGCGTATTCCACCGACACATAGTCGATGGGAAAGTGTTTGCCGCGTCGAAGTCGGCGCGTACTGCATCTGGAGAGAGACGCTAGGCCGCTAGGCGGGATTATTGGAAGTGATATACAGTCAGTTGGCGCGCCCGGCCGGAGTTGTATTGGGGCCTTCAAACTATTGATTTGAAAATAATACTGGACCTCCTCGGGCAGGCCTGTACCCGTGCACTGACACGGTCACGCTCAAAGCGCTTCGAGCAGTTTCGCGGCGCGATTGTAGTCACGAGAATCGACCCAGAAGAGCATGCCGAAGCGGCCTTCTCCCGCCGCGACGACATCAGCCGCAATCACGTTGATTTTCGCCCCGGCGACCTTAGCGAGTGGCGGTACCGCGGCTCCGACCTCGTCCGTTCCCTGCGCGAGAAAGGCGCGCTTGGTGCGGCTCAATTTCCACTTGTGCCGCTTTGCGGCCGCCTTGAGGCCGTCGACGTTATCGGTCACGACGTCGATCTGCGCCTTGTTGCGCCCCTGCGGGAACCCGGAGAACGCGAGCAGATTGACGTTCGCATCACGCAGCGCTTCGAGGATACGAGCCGCCTCCCCGGGTCTGCTCGCCACGGTGACGTACGCGTAGCCGACTTTGCGAATCGTCGTTGGCATTGCGGCTCCTTAATCGGCGCGGGCGGCTGTTATACCGCTATCTCGCGTACAACTCCACGATTCCGCTACCGGCGACGCGCTGCTCCAGCTCCACCTTCTGGCCGAGAAAGGCGCCATTACCCGTGCCCCACAG